>ENA-ORRL01001126-ORRL01001126.1-human-gut-metagenome-genome-assembly--contig:-NODE-1126-length-22777-cov-26.860796_pt1 | contig 22777 bp, 19 predicted proteins | sample MGYA00242175_ERZ509134 | MGnify/ENA primary metagenome ERZ509134 (study PRJEB26280, sample SAMEA2338660) | human gut metagenome | biome: human gut; feature: human-associated habitat; material: faeces... | reverse complement strand
TTTTATATGAAAGAGTAAACCTTTACTGTGCGGGAGTAAATTCCACCACCAAATGGGGTGGTGGAATTTAAAATTTCATTTTTGGTTTCTTTTTTGACCGGGCAACCGGTCTTTCTTTTTTGCACAAATGGTGTTATAATTTTGGAAAAATTATGTTGATTACTCATAGCTTTAAAAAAGAAGCATTGCATTGTGTTTAATTAAGCCAAAGCATGATAATTCAATCAAAGAAAAGAGGACAAAAATGAACATCGTAGTACTTGCCGGAGGGCTCAGCACAGAGAGAGATGTTTCCTTCAAGACAGGAAGCATGGTAGCTAAGGCACTCAAAGAGAACGGCCACAAAGTTATATTATTGGATGTATTTATGGGATATAGTGACAGGGAGGAGGACCTGACAGGTATATTTGACCGCGCGGACGAGATAAGCGTGCAGGTCAGTGATATTCCGACAGAGGCACCTGACCTCGCAAAGGTAAAGGCTTCCAGAAAGGACCAGTCACCTTGCTTCTTCGGACCAAATGTCATCAAAATGTGTCAGATGGCGGACATTGTTTTCATGGCTCTCCACGGAGAAAACGGAGAGAACGGAAAGATACAGGCAGCATTTGACCTCTTCGGTGTCAAATATACAGGCAGCGATTATTTAAGCTCAGCCATCGCCATGAACAAGGAGACATCAAAGCAGTTCTTCCTTGCAAACGGTATCCCTACTCCAAAGGGTATTTCCATGACAAGAGCGACCAGACAGGACGATATCACAAAGCTTGACCTGACACTTCCATGCGTTGTAAAGCCATGCTGCGGTGGTTCAAGCATCGGTGTCACCATCGTTAAGGATGCGGCAGAGTTCAAGGCGGCACTTGACGATGCCTTCAAGTGGGAAAATGAGCTGGTTATCGAGGAATTTGTACAGGGCAGGGAGTTCTCTGTCGGCGTTATTGAGGGCAAGGCTCTTCCTATTATAGAGATTGCACCGAAGGAGGGCTTCTACGATTATAAGAACAAATACAAGGCGGGCAGTACAGTAGAGACATGTCCGGCCGAGCTTCCTGAGCAGGTGACAAAGGATATGCAGCACTATGCCGAGGAGGTTGCGCGCGTTATCGGGCTTGATACATATTCACGCTCAGACTTTTTGCTCAATGACAAAAATGAGATGTTCTGCCTCGAGGCAAACACACTGCCGGGCATGACTCCGACCAGTCTTCTGCCACAGGAGGCAGCGGTTATCGGTATGAGCTTTAATCAGCTCTGTGAGCATCTGATTGACATATCTTTGAAAAAATATGAGGTGTAGCATGTCGGATAAGTACATGAAGAATCTTACATTTGCAAATATCGCAAAGGCCTGCGAGGGCACATACATAGGCGATGAGACACTGCTTGATACGACAATCACCGGCGCAGTCATAGACAGCAGACAGGTGAAGGAGGGCTATCTTTTTATCCCGATAAAGGGAGAAAGGGTGGACGGACACAAATTCATTCCGACTGTGTTTGAGCAGGGGGCGGCAATTGTGCTCTCTGAGCATGAGCTTAAGGATCCGGCAGGCCCATATGTGCTTGTTGAATCAACCACCGATGCCATGAAAAAGCTCGCGGCATTTTACAGAAAAAGCCTTGATATCAAGGTGGTGGGCATCACCGGAAGTGTCGGCAAGACCAGCACCAAGGAGATGATATCGTCAGTTCTTGAGCAGAAATACAGCGTCCACAAGACCGCAGGCAATTTCAACAACGAGATAGGCCTGCCACTCACCATTTTCGGAATCAGGGAAAGCCATCAGGTAGCGGTGCTTGAGATGGGCATATCTGATTTTGGCGAGATGCACAGACTCTCTACTATGTCTTGCCCGGATGTCATGGTCATCACCAATATCGGCTACTGCCATCTGGAGTTTTTGGGCGACAGGGATGGTGTGCTTAAAGCAAAGACAGAGTGTTTTGAGCATATGATGCCGGATGCGGTCGCAGTGCTGAATGCAGATGACGATAAGCTGGCCACAGTGCAGACGGTAAATGGAAAGCCTGCCATATACTATGGCAAGGAATCGGCTTCAGGCGTTCATAAATCAGTATATACCACAAATATTGAAAACCTGGGCTTTGACGGCATGAAGGCTCATTTTGTCACTCCGGAGGGTGAGTTTGATGCACAAATCCACATCCCGGGTGAGCATAATGTATACAATGCCATGGCGGCGGCAGCTGTCGGATTGCAGCTTGGCCTCACAATAACTGAGATAAAGTCAGGAATCGAGAAAGCAGAGACAATCGCAGGGCGTACCAATTTCATCAAAACACACGGCATGACAGTGATAGATGACTGCTACAATGCAAATCCTGTATCCATGAAATCCTCTATCGAGGTGCTTTCGCATGCAAAGGGCAGGACATTAGCAGTGCTTGGCGACATGGGCGAGCTTGGAAGCGATGAGAAAAAGCTGCACCATGAGGTAGGCGAAGCAGTTGGAGAGAATCATATCCATACACTTTTTGCCGCAGGAGAGCTTGCAAAGGAATATGCAGCCGGAGCCGCGGAGAAATCGTCCGATGTAGACATCCACTATTTCGAGGATAGGGAGACCATGACACAGGAGCTCCTTTCATATGTGAAGGAGGGCGACACCATACTGGTGAAGGCATCGCACTTCATGGAGTTTCCGAAGGTTGTCGAGGCACTGAGTAAGTAAAATCAGGTAAAATCAATCGGGTAGAAATTAATTCGATATTTAATTATTGCGAGGAATGGATATTCTCCAAGCCTCATAATATTATAAAAGAAAGAGAGAAAAATAATGGCACAGAATCCAATCGTAACAATCACAATGGAAAACGGCGATGTAATCAAGGCGGAGCTTTATCCGGAAATCGCACCAAACACAGTAAACAACTTTATCAGCTTAATCAATCACAACTTCTATGACGGAGTATGCTTCCACCGTGTAATCAAGGGCTTCATGCTCCAGGGCGGAGATCCTGACGGAAACGGCACAGGCGGCCCTGGCTATGAAATCAAGGGTGAGTTCACACACAACGGCTTCAAAAATGACTTAAAGCACACAGCCGGTGTACTTTCAATGGCACGTACCATGATACCTGATTCAGCAGGCAGCCAGTTCTTCATCATGCATCAGGATGCACCACATCTCGACGGTGAGTATGCGGCATTCGGCAAGGTAATCGAGGGCATGGATGTGGTAAACAAGATCGCAGAGGTGCGCACAGACTACATGGACAAACCACTTGAGGCTCAGGTCATGAAGACAGTTACAGTTGAGACCTTCGGAGTGGACTATCCGGAGTCGGAGACAGTTTAATGATAATAATTATTGATGAGGCAAGCGCAAAACTTGCCTCTTTTTACTATCATGGAGATAGCTTCAAGCCACAGTGGAGAAATGTGGCAGGCAAGGCATCTATGTCAGAAGAGCTGCAAGAAAAACTGTATGTTGCGCTACCGGCTGATGAATCAATTAATGACTTCCAAAAAACAACGATACAAGAATCTGCAGATAACACCGCGAAAGCTAATACGGGAAATCTAAGAATACCGAAAGCTCCCACAGACTACATCTGGATAGTATCAAACAGGCAGCAGAAGCACATAGCCGACTCGCTCGGCATAGCATCAGTAGGAGAACTGCAGTGCGGCACGCGCTATGCAGTCGAGAGCCTTGCAGAGCTTGATATTGAGTATCTGGAGCGGGTGCGCAGGCGGTATAATCATATCCCATGGGATATTGGCGAGACAGACAGATGCCTGATACGTGAGCTTTCACTGTCAGACCTTCCTGCGCTCTATGAGCTCTATGACAAGCCCGGTATGACAGACTTTGTGGAACCGCTTTACGACTACGAGACAGAGCTTGAATACCAGAAAGCATACATAGAGAACATGTATGGCTTTTACGAGTATGGCATGTGGCTTGTATTTTCCAAGGAAACAGGGAAGCTGATAGGCAGGGCAGGGCTTGAGCATGATGAACTGGGCTATATGATAGCACCAAAATTTCAGAACCAAGGCTATGCCACGGAGGTGTGCCGCTTCATCATAGACTACGCGCGCGAAAACACAGACTTTGAAGAACTTTATTGCCGGATAGATGAGAGAAATGAGGCATCGGTGCGCCTTGCCAAAAAGCTTGGATTTACAAATAGCGGGCATATGGATGATGATATAAACGCTTCTATATATAGAAAAAACATAAAAAACAATGAAAAACATTGAAAAATATGCAATTAGGCAATAAAATATAAACATAGTTTAACGATTTGGAGGACGAAAAAATGAAGAAATATGCATATGGAGTAGATATAGGTGGAACAACTGTAAAGATGGGCTTTTTCGAGACAACAGGAAAGCTTGTCGATACATGGGAGATTCCTACACGCACAGAGAATTCCGGCGAGCTCATCCTGCCTGATATCGCAGCATCCATCAAGGAGAATAACGAGAAGCATGGTATCGAGATGGGTGACATCGAGGGTATAGGCATGGGAGTGCCGGGACCTGTAAAGGATGACGGAACAGTATTAAGATGTGTCAACCTCGGCTGGGGCGTGTTCAACGTGGCACAGTCACTCTCAGTACTGTGCGGCGGCATCAAGGTAAAGGCCGGAAACGATGCCAACGTAGCTGCACTCGGTGAGATGTGGCAGGGTGGCGGAAAGGGTCATCAGGATGTAGTCATGATCACACTCGGCACAGGTGTAGGCGGAGGAATCATCCGCGATGGCAGAATCGTAGCCGGAGTAAACGGAGCAGGCGGAGAGATAGGACATATGCCTATGGTAGATGATGAGTCAGAGTGCTGTGGCTGCGGCAAGAAGGGCTGCTTAGAGCAGTATGCATCAGCAAACGGACTTGTAAGAGTGGCAGAGAGATATATTGCAGCACACAGGGATGTGGCAACAAAGCTTGATTTAAATGCAGGCTTCACAGCCAAGGATGTATGCGATGCGGCAAAGGCAGGAGATGCAGCGGGCATTGCGGCAGTAGAGCAGTCTATGAAGCTTCTCGGCAAGGCAATGGCAGCAGTAGCATGCGTTATGGACCCTGAGGTATTTGTTGTAGGCGGAGGCCTTTCAAAGGCGGGCAGCATCATCATCGATACAGCAGCAAAGTACTATAAAGAATATGCTTTCCATGCAAGCCGTGAGACAGAGATCAAGCTTGCCACACTCGGCAACTCAGCAGGCATGTATGGCGGAGTAAAGATGGTTATCGGCTAACAACATAAGATTGCAATTTTTAAAGAAATAAAATATAATGGCTACTAAAGATACACTACAATCGAGGTGAGACTATTGGCAGATTACTCAACAGAAGAATTAGAAAAAATAGCGGACAAATTTCGCTCAGATACCAGCGGTATAAGGGGAACAAAAGATTTTACGAGCCCCGAGGAGCTTTATGACGAGCTGAAAAAGGAAATCAAAAAGTATCATCCGTCGGATGACACGAGCCTTGTGGACAAAGCCTACAGGGTAGCTTATGATGCCCATAAGGGTCAGGCACGTAAGTCAGGAGAGCCTTATATCATACATCCGCTGTGTGTTGCCATAGTACTCGCCGAGCTCGAGCTGGATAAGGAAACAATTGCAGCAGGACTGCTCCATGATGTGCTGGAGGACACCATCATGACCATGGATGAGATGCGTGCGGAGTTTGGAGACGATGTCGCACATCTGGTGGATGGTGTCACGAAGTTAAAGCACCTGCATCTGACAGACAGCACCAAGGATCCGAAGGATAAGAACGCGGACAGGCTTGAGATGCAGGCTGAGAATCTGCGCAAGATGTTTCTCGCCATGGCGAAGGATATCAGGGTCATTCTCATAAAGCTGGCAGACAGACTGCACAATATGCGTACGCTCAAGTACCAGTCCAAGGAGGCACAGCAGCGTATCGCCAGAGAGACACAGGATATCTACTGTCCTATTGCGCAGCGACTTGGTATCAGCAAGATAAAGATAGAGCTCGAGGACCTTTGTATGAAGTACCTCTATCCGGATGCCTATTACGATCTGGTAGAGAAGGTAGCCCTCAGAAAGACAGAGCGCGACACCTACATCCAGGGCCTGGTAAACGATGTCAAGAAGTATGTTACAGATGCCGGCATCAAGGCTGAGATATACGGCAGGGCAAAGCATTTCTTCAGTATATATAAGAAGATGGTCAATCAGGACAAGACGATAGACCAGATATATGACCTCTTTGCCATCAGGATTCTTGTGGATACCATACCGGACTGCTACGCAGTGCTTGGTATCATACATGAGAAGTATAAGCCTATACCGGGCCGTTTCAAGGACTATATTGCCATGCCGAAGCAGAACATGTACCAGTCGCTTCACACGACACTCATAGGCCCGAGCGGACAGCCGTTTGAGATACAGATACGTACCTATGAGATGCATCGTACAGCTGAGTACGGTATCGCAGCGCACTGGAAGTACAAGGAAGCAAACAACGGCAATGCCACTACCACCACTGTCACAGAGGAGGAGAAGCTCAGCTGGCTGCGCCAGATACTCGAGTGGCAGCAGGACATGTCGGATAATAAGGAGTTTATGACTTTATTAAAGAGTGATTTAAATTTATTCTCCGACAATGTATTTGCATTCACACCGTCCGGCGATGTAAAGAACCTGCCAAAGGGCTCCACACCTATAGACTTTGCCTACAGCATACACTCTGCGGTCGGCAATAAGATGGTCGGTGCCAAGGTAAACGGCAAGCTGGTGCCGATAGACTATGTCATCAAAAATGGTGACCAGATAGAGATAATCACCTCACAGAACTCCAAGGGACCAAGCCGTGACTGGCTCAAGGTCGTAAAGAGCACACAGGCCAAGAACAAGATCAACCAGTGGTTCAGAAGTGAGCTCAAGGAGGAGAATATACAGCACGGCAAGGATCTGATAGCAGCCTATGCCAAGGCAAAGGGTATCAACTTTGCAGAGATAAACAAGCCTGAGTATCAGGAGAAAATACGCCGCAAATACGGCTTCCACGACTGGAACTCTTGCCTTGCAACCGTCGGCCACGGCGGACTCAAGGAGAGCCAGATAGTCAACAGGATGTACGACGAGTACAAGAAGGATCATGTGGTGCCTATGACAGATGCAGAGGTGCTTGGCAGCATTGCAGAAAAGCAGCAGGCGGCAGCAGGCACACAGCCCGAGCACAAGTCAAAGAGCGGTATTGTGGTACACGGACTCTATGACGTGGCTGTGCACTTCTCGAAGTGTTGCAATCCTGTTCCGGGAGATGAAATCGTGGGCTTTGTCACAAGAGGCCGAGGCATCTCCATCCACAGGACAGACTGCGTGAATATCATCAATCTGTCCAAGATAGAAAAGGACAGGCTCATAGAAGCAGAGTGGCAGGATACAGCCCTCATGGACAACGGTGCTGAATATCAGGCAGACCTAAAGATATTCTGTCATGACAGGCCGGGACTGCTCGTAGATATCACAAAGATATTTACCGAGAAGGAAATCAATATCAGTGGTATCCAGTCCAAGACCAGCAAGCAGGGCATCGCTACAATCGAGGTATTTTTTAATATCAAAGGCAGGGACCAGATAAAGGTTCTCGTGGAGAAGCTCAGACAGATAGAAAGTGTAATAGACGTAGAGAGGACCACCGGCTAAATCCCGGTGGTTCTTGCGTGAAGCATAACATATAACAGACAAGGAGTACACTCATATGGTAAATATGAAGATAGACCACTTCGTAGTGGGACCGGTGCAGACCAACTGCTACTTTGTCACCAATATAAAGACAAAGGAAATGATAATAATAGACCCGGGCGCGTGTGCTAATCAGCTCGCCAAAAAAGTGGATGAATCAGGCGCAAAGCCTGTAGCAATACTGCTCACACACGGACATTTTGACCATGCCACTGATGCAAAGCCGCTCGCAGACCGCTACGGCGTCAAAATATATATACATGAGGCAGACAAAGCCACACTTGATGACCCACAGCTTAATGTCAGCTACATGATGGGTCAGTCAAAGACCTTTTATGCAGATGTATTTTTGAAGGATAAGCAGGAAATTGACATCGCAGGCTTTCACATAGTAGTGCTTCACACACCGGGGCATACACCGGGTGGCTGCTGCTATTATTTCCCGTATGAGGACGTGATCTTTACAGGAGACTCACTGTTTTGCGGCTCAATCGGACGTACGGATTTCAAGGGCGGCAGCATGTCAGACCTCGTGCGCACAGTGAAGGAAAAAATCATGACACTGCCTGAGCATACAGAGGTGTACCCGGGCCACAACGACACAACAACCATAGAAAACGAGAGGATGTATAACCCTTACTTATGATAGTAGTAGTATTTAATAAACCGGATTTTGAATATGATGTGCACTCACTGCTCAAAGAGTTTTTCCCACAGGAGGACGTGCAGATGTACTATAGCTGCCCACCTGATGAGGTGGAGGGGAAAAACTTAGCCTGCACACATCACGAGATGACAGATGATGGCGTAAAGGAATTTGCGGATGCCTCACAGGTATTTAAGATAGACTATGTGGGCGATGAAATTGCAGTGGAGTGGACGGTGAATAGAGCCGGAAAAAGAATCTGCACAAAAATATCCGTAGACAGTGCAGACCGCAAAGAAACCAAAAACCGCCTCAAGCTCGCCCTGTATTCCATGATAGAAAAGGGCACAGGAAAGAGCCTTCCGTGGGGCACACTATCAGGCATCAGACCGACCAAGATAGCCATGAAGTGCATAGAGGACGGCATGAGCGATAAGGAAACCTACGACTATCTTAAGAAAACCTACCTCGCAAGCGATGAGAAAATCGACCTCTCAATAGGCATAGCAAAGCGCGAGAAGGCACTGCTCGATAAGGTGGACTATGACAACGGCTACAGCCTGTACATAGGCATACCCTTCTGCCCGAGCACCTGTGCATACTGCTCGTTTACCTCATACCCGCTTGGTGTGTGGAAAAACCGCGTGGACGATTACCTCGACGCACTCGAGAAGGAGATAGACTACACGGCGCAGAAATTCTACCACAAAAAGCTAAACTCCATCTACATAGGAGGCGGCACACCGACCACACTAAGCCCTGCCCAGCTTGACAGGCTTATCAGAAAAATCAAATGCAGTTTTGATTTAAGGGACTGTCTGGAATTTACCGTGGAGGCAGGCAGACCGGATTCCATCACGAGAGAAAAGCTCATGGCACTAAAGAAAAACGGCATCAGCCGTATATCAGTAAATCCGCAGACCATGAAGCAGCAGACACTTGATATAATAGGAAGACACCACACGGTAGACGATACGATAAATAGCTTCAAGCTCGCGCGTGAGCTGGGCTTTGACAACATAAACATGGACCTCATCATGGGACTTCCTGAGGAGACAATTGATGATGTAAGGCACACAATGGAGCTGGTGAAGGAGCTGGCGCCTGACAACGTCACTATCCACTCACTCGCAGTAAAGCGAGCTGCAAGACTCACCATCTTCAAGGACCGCTACAGCGATATGCAGATGGTCAACACCCAGGAGCATATGGATCTCTGCGCAGCCTACTGTAAGCAGATGGGGCTTGAGCCATACTACCTCTACAGACAGAAGGGCATGGCAGGTAACATGGAGAATGTGGGCTATGCGGCAAAGGGCAAGGCCGGCGTATACAACATACTGATTATGGAGGAAAAACAGACTATTGTGGCGTGCGGAGCAGGAGCAAGCACCAAGCGTGTCTGGCCCGTACCGAATCCGGATGGCACACACCGCATTGACAGATGCGAGAATGTCAAGGATGTAGGGCAGTATATCGCAAGGATTGATGAGATGATAGAGAGGAAGCAGAGGCTGTTTGAGGAAAAATAAGCAGTATGATATATAATAATGTATAATATTGGTGCTGTAATACCATAGTGATTAGCGAATGTGTCAAAAATTATAAAGAAAACCTAATATTCATTGACATAGAATTAAAAATGAGTGAAAATAAATTACTGAAAAACCCTGATTAGATACAGAAAAAGATACAAATAACCGAATAAAACAAAACAGGCTAAAATAATTCGAGGGAGGACAAAGGTACCTCCCCCGTAGTAGGTATAGGGGTAGCATTTCTTCAATATACTAGTGGGAGATATGAGCCTTGTGGGCACAAGACCACCAACACTCGATGAGTGGGAGAAGTATGAACCACATCACAGAGCCAGAATGTCATTCAGACCGGGACTGACCGGGTTGTGGCAGGTGAGTGGCAGAAGCAATATCACGGACTTTGAGGATTATTTTTAAGACTGTTGTAAGTATTATGCAAAGTGATGGGGCAATATAGAAAACCATCACATTGGGAAATCCTATCCATACGGATGTGTACATAAAAAATCTTGGGATGAAGGAGATCAGAGGACATGAAAGTATGTTTAGTTGGTTCGTCAGGAGGACACCTGACACATTTATATATGTTAAAGCCATTTTGGAAGGACAAAGATCATTTCTGGGTCACTTTTGATAAGGAGGATGCAAGAAGCCGGCTCGAAGGTGAAAAAATGTATCCTTGTTATTATCCGACAAACCGGAGTCTAAAGGCTCTTATTAAGAATACCAAGATTGCATGGAATGTGTTACATAAGGAAAAGCCAGACTTGATTATTTCCTGCGGTGCAGCAGTTGCGGTCCCGTTTTTTTATATTGGTAAAATGATGGGCGCAAAGTTGGTTTACATCGAGGTTTTTGATCGAATTGATAAACCGACAATGACAGGAAAGATGGTTTACCCCATTGTGGACAAGTTTGTTGTGCAGTGGGAAGAGCAGAAAAAGGTTTATCCAAAGGCGGTTAACCTTGGAAGTATATTCTAAGTAGATGACGAGAAAATGATTTTTGTGACGGTAGGAACACATGAGCAGCCATTTAATCGGCTGATTCAGAAAATAGATGAATTAAAGAAAGACGGCATTATAAACGAAGATGTAATTATCCAGACTGGATTTAGTACATACGAGCCGAAATATTGTCAGTGGAGTAAGTTGATTCCATATCAGCAGATGGTGAAAAATGTGGCCGACGCCCGTATTGTAATCACTCACGGTGGTCCGGCAAGTTTTATCATGCCACTACAAATAGGTAAGACTCCTATTGTTGTGCCGCGTCAGCACCAGTTCAACGAGCATGTAAATAATCATCAGGTTGAGTTTGCAAGGAATGTGGCTCAGAGAATGGGAACGATTATTCCAGTGGAGGACATTAATACACTGGGAGATATCATAACGAACTATGATCAGATTGTTGCCGACATGGGACATGGTATGAGTAGTAATAATGCCAAGTTTAATGAGAAACTTGAAAAACTGGTAGACGATTTGTTTGGTGGGGAAAACTGATGAAAGAATTACTAATAATGGCAAAGTCACTAGGTGGCGGCGGATCTGAAGTGGCTTTGATAGAATTAATTAATGCACTTCCCGAAGAACTTTACAATATAACACTTGTATTGCTTGATTCGGACAATGAATATGCTTACCGTCTAAAAAAGAATGTTAATATTGTTCAGTTGACTTTTAATAGTTCTTTTGCAAAATCACTGGTTTCAATGTATGCTTTTCCGGCAAAGGTATTGAAAAAATTATCGGTTAACTCATTTATTGCATATTATGATTTTATTTCGAATTGTGTGACGAACGTTTTTGAAAAGACTTATGACATTGCTATTGACTTCTATGGATATGGTTCATTTGTGACAGCTTTCTTGGCGACGAAAATACAAGCAAAGAAAAAGGCAACATGGCTTCATGATGAAAAACCATACTGGATGAAAAGCGTTCAAAAATACTTATGCGAATATGACAAGATTTATGGCGTGTCCCAGGCAGTTGTTGATGCATTTTGTAGAGAGTATCCGCATTATAAAGATAAGGCTGCCGTATTTTATAATGTAATTGATATTGAAGAAATCAAGCGAAAGTCTGAACAAGATGAGATAATACCGTTCAAGGAAAGCTTTAATATTGTAACTGTTGGTCGATTGACAGAACAGAAAGGCTATGACATTGCTATAAAAGCAGCAAGCATTTTGAAGAAGAGGAAAATCAATTTTGCATGGTATGCTATTGGTGGTGGCAGAGATGAAAAAAAGCTAAAGAAATTAGTAGAGAAGTACTGTCTGGAAAATCAATTTGTGTTTCTTGGTCGTAAAAAAAATCCATACCCATATATGAAGCACTGCGATTTATATGTTCAACCATCTCGCCATGAGGGGTATGTAATTACTTTGGTAGAGGCACGTGCATTATGTTTGCCAATTCTGTCTTCGGACATTCCTTCAGCAAGAGAGCAGATACAAGATGGTATCAATGGATACGTTGCTGAACTGAGTGCGGAAGATCTGGCAGATAAAATTGAGTATTTATATAACAATCCTTCTCAAAGGAAAAAGACTGTTGAGTATTTGAAAGAACATCCGATTGATTTCTCTACGGAGTTACTAAAGCTAGAAATTATTTGAAAAGAGATTGTTTATGAGAAAATTTAAAGTAGTAATGATAACTTCATATTTTGATAGAAACGGTGTGACATCCCAAGTCATGAATTATGCTACGAATCTGGATAAGGATAGATTTCAAGTGTTTATTGCTGCCGGAGAACCTTATGATATCGGCTATGAAAAAATGTGCCAAGAAAACAATATAGAACTATGTAAGTTGCCACAGAAGCAGAAGAACGCTTATGCATATTATAGGACAATCTATTCTTATCTGAAGAAAGTAAAAGCAGATATTGTTCATGTACATGGCAGCAGTGCATTGATTGCCGTTGAACTTCTAATCGCTATGTTGGCAGGAGTGCCGGTTCGTGTTTCTCATAGTCATAATACAATTTGTTCTCATCCGCTGTTACATCAGGTGCTAAAACCGATTTTAAAAGTGGTGTCAAATTATCATTTGGCATGTGGAGAACTTGCAGGAAAGTGGATGTATGGCGATAGAGCATTTCAAGTTATTCCAAACGCTTTTGATACGAAAACGTTTGTTTTGAATTCAGATAAACGGTTTTCAATTAGGAAAAAGCTGGGGGTAGATGATAATTTAGTAATAGGACATATTGGCAAATTTAACAGTCAGAAAAATCAAGAATATCTAATTCGAGCCTTTGAAAAACTGTCGTATATAGATGATAAAGCAATGCTGCTTTTGGCGGGAAATGGGCCGGATTTGGAGAATATAAGGGGCCAAGCACAGCGTACGGTCTGTGCAGATCGAATTATCTTTTGGGGAGAAACTACGAATCCTGAAAGTTTATATTCTGCTATGGATATCTTTGCTTTGCCCTCCAGGTTTGAGGGATTACCTGTTGTACTCCTCGAAGCACAAATTTCAGGATTGCCTTGTATCGTGTCGGATAAAGTAACACGAGAGGTGGATTTTGGGGATATTATTTGGAAATCAATAGAGGATGATCCACAAATATGGGCAGATACAATTTTATCAATGGGGCAAAGGACAGAAGTACAGAGAAAGCAATATCGCTTGCAACATGTAAAGCAAATTGCACGTTATGATATTAAAGAATCCGCAAAATTGGTTGAGAATATTTATGAGTGTAAATTACTAAAAAAGAAATAAAAGAAAAATTAAGAAAAAAATTAACAATTAAGCTACATATAGTTTATGAAAGGGGATTAATATGCCAACATATGAAGGATTAAGGCTGAAAGTATTATGAAAATACTTCACAAGTTTTACATTGGTTTAGTGAGTGCATGGAAGATGTTCTGTGCCAAAGTTTGTGCTCATGGGAAGCTTCAAGTAAAATGGGTCAATTCGATTAGAGGAGCTTTCAAGACTGAAGTTATAGGTAACGGATCTATTACAATTGGACGGTTTTTAATGTCAAGAGGCCCATTGTATCTAAAGTCTGTAAATGATGGAAAACTGACGATTGGCGACGATGTGTTTTTTAATCATAATTGCTCTATAACCTGTGCAGAGAAGGTAACGATTGGAAATCATTGTATGTTCGCCAATAATATTGTTATCATCGACCATGACCATGTGATAGGTGGTAATGGCGTGACAGGTGAACTTACTGCAAGGCCAGTAATTATTGAAGATCACGTTTGGTGTGGAGCCAATGTAACGATAACAAAAGGTGTTCATATTGGATCTGGTGCTGTTATTGGTGCGAATGCTGTAGTAGTAAATGACATTGAAGCCCATGCAATTGTTGCAGGTGTCCCAGCTAAAAGAATTAAATAACATAAAATAGTAGAGGAAATAAAATGATACCCAAAATGATTCATTATTGCTGGTTTGGCGGAAAACCACTACCGAAAGATGTTTTAGATTGTATTAAAACATGGAAAAAATATTGCCCGGATTACGAAATCAAACGATGGGATGAGTCAAATTTTGATGTGAATAGCCATCCGTTTATGAAAGCAGCGTATGAAGCAAAAGCATGGGCGTTTGTTTCGGATTATGCAAGATTGAAAGTGGTATATGATAACGGCGGAATCTATTTAGATACTGATGTTGAACTTCTGAAAAAACCTGATTTTCTGTTAGAAAATCAGTGTTACATAGGGATTCAGCAACCTGAATCCCTATGTACCACTGGACTTGGTTTTGGTGCCCAAAAATCAAGTCCAGTGGTACAAAAGATGATGGAATGCTATGATTCGATTTCTTTTACAGATCAGAAAAAAAGCACATTTGCGTGTCCGTGGCTTAATGATAAGGTGATTCGTTCATTTGGTAAGGTTAGCAATGAAGATATTACCTACCTAAAAGAAGTAACGGTATATCCGCCACGTTTTTTTGATCCGCTTTCGACGGGTAATACAAAGAATTTACTTTGTGATGAAACAGTGTCGATTCATCATTACGCAGCAACATGGGCGGGTAACAAGCAGAGATGGAAGAGAAAGCTGATTCGTTTTTTTGGGGAAGATAGATATTTTAAGTTAAAGAAGTTGTTTCGACGAGTACAGTAGCATTTGGGGAAAACAAGCAAAGGAAACGATGAAATGGAATGGTTGACACTATTTATATATATATTGATTATTTTTTTTAATATTTTTTTTGACAAATTTATTCCATATGCTAACTATACAGATGAGCTGATATGCTTGCTTTTTATGGCTATAGCTATCGTATATATTTGTAAAGATAAAGGGAAAGTGGCTGTTAATAAGGAACAAAAAAATAGCATATTATGCATTCTGTTAGTGCTTTTTATTGGAATTGTGGGAAATGTTATGTATGGATATATGCCATCAGTTTCCGTAATTGGGAGAGATATAATAGGAACGTTTAAGTTCTTTATTATATATTTGGTCGGAATAAGAATTATTGTAAAAAATAATATTCGATTGAACTCGAAAAAAATAATAAGTACAGCAAAAATTATAATAACTGTTATTTTTGTTTTTGGAATAGTTAATTTGCTTGTAAATACTGGAATAGCAGATGAAGTAAGATATGGCCTTAGAAGTTATAAGTTTATTTATTCTCATTATACGTACCTTGTTTATAATGAAGTGCTCTTATACAGTATTCTAGCAACAGAGGATAAAAGAAATGCAGTGTTTAAGATAATGTCGCTGCTTTCAATTGCGGCAACTTTCCGAACAAAGGGATTTATTACGATTGCATTTATCTTAGCGTATTACCTCTTGAATTTTGCTAAAAAGAAAAGAATATCATTTAAAGATATTTTCAAACCGGTTTATATTGCTCCAATCGGAATTGTATGCTTTTTTATTTCAAAAAGCAAAATTCAGCAATATTTATCATGGGGAGCGAGTCAAAGCATAAGAGTTGGTGTACATAGCGTTGGATTAAAAATCGCAAATGATCATTTCCCTTTTGGAACAGGTTTTGGGACATTTGGAACGAATATCTCTTATAAAAATCAGTCACAACTATATAATATTTATAATTCGTTGAATTATTCTCATCTAATGAATTATGGATATGCTACAATGTCGGACGTGTACTGGCCATCAATTTATGTTCAATTTGGTTATATTGGAATGATTGTTTATGTGATACTGATTATACAAATTTGCAAAGATTTGTTGAATAACGCAATGCTGAATAACAGGTGTAAATTTTCAATATTATTGATTCTATTTTATATGGTTTCTGCAAGCTTGAGTGAAGCTACATTTAGCAATGAATCTGGAGCGTTTTCGGCTGTGGTTATATTAATAATAGTTGCAATATCAAGAAAAAATGCGCTTATAAGGTGTGATTGCAAGGATAACGAGGGGATAAATTGTGGATGATTTAATAAGCGTTATTGTTCCAGTATATAATGTGGAAGATTATTTGGAAAAAAGTTTGTCTTCATTGTTAATTCAAACATACAGAAAGCTTCAAGTTATTATAATTGATGATGGCTCAACAGACAACAGTGGGGAAATATGTGATTATTATGGAGCAAACGATGGGCGGATTGAGGTTTACCATATACAAAATGCGGGGGTTTCCAATGCGCGTAATCAGGGGCTGAACTACGCAAAGGGAAAATACATTTATTTTTTTGATCCGGATGATTCCCTTGAGCCGGATGCGCTTTGGACGCTCTATAAACAAATAAAAAATGGAGCGGATTTAGTAGAGTGTTCATATTTTAAGGACTTCACAAATGTAAAGGAGGAAGTAATTCATCCGGAGAAAAAAATTTCCAGTCAAGAGGCTATCAGAAGTTTATTACTGTGGGATGGATATCTAACATCATTTTGCTGGGATAAACTGTATAATAAAGAAAAAATTGGAGATATAAGGTTTGACTCAAAATTAAAGATTGGCGAAGATAATCTTTTTGTGTTTGAGTATTTGCTCAAGTGCGAAAGTGTTATAGTGCTAGACTGCCCACTGTATAACTATCTGATAAGAGAAAATTCTGCTATTGGAAATGTGTACACAGAAAAAAAGAAAGATTCAGTTCGTGCAGCAGGAACAATATATGAAATATGTAGTAAGCGAAGTATGATGCACTATGAAGCTAAAATTCATGTTGGGTTGGCATCTTTTTTTTCATATGCGAATTTATTGAATACGGTTCCTTATGAGAAAATAAAAGAATTTAAAAGTGATTGCAAATTTTACATTGATTCTATGAAAGTATGTTCTTGTGGGCTTCTTTGGAAATTGGTTGGAATAAAAATGACTATTCTTTATAAAACGGCGCAGTACATTCCGTTTCTGTATAAGGCATCGGGCTTCATACGAAGGAAAAGCCGTTAATAAATCAGTATCATTCTTTTTCGTCAATAAAGCAACTGATAAAAAGGATAATATGTAAAGTATACTGGCTAGCTGTTTAAAAAGAAAATTACATAGCGTAGTTTATTAATGTCGGTTTATGTAAAAATTGTGGAAGGAGTTGAGAAAAAATGAGAAATCAAAGATCTATTGGTGTCAATGCAGGACTCAACATGATTAGAACGGCATTTCAGGTGATTTTTCCATTGATTACTTTTCCGTATGTATCACGAGTCCTTCATGTTGAAAATATAGGAATTTACAATTTTTGTCAGTCGGTTATTTCGTATTTTTCATTGCTGGCGGCTTTAGGAATTAGCACCTATGCTATCAGAGAGGGAGCAAGATATCGAGATAATGAAGAAAAGATGTCATTATTTGCTTCGGAGGTCTTTTCAATTAACTTTATTTCGACAGTTTTTTCGTATCTAATTTTAGGAGTGTGTATCCTTTTAGTTCCAAGATTTAACCAATATAGTTCAATAATGGTAGCGTTAAGCATAAGCATAATGTTTACGCTGATTGGAAGTGAATGGATATTTCAAATTTATGAGGACTATAAATATATCACAATTCGAGGCATTTTGTTTCAGTTTATTTCATTAATACTTATGTTTGTACTCGTTAGGAATAGCAGTGATTTGTTTGCTTATGTATGGATCACAGTTATATCATGCAGCGGCGCAAATATACTTAATGCTGTTTCTAGAAGAAAATATTGTAAGATAAGACTTACCATTAATGCAAAAATTCTAACGCATTTGGCTCCAATATTAGTTCTGTTTGCAACATCAGTAGCGACAACAATATATACGAATGCAGATACTACAATGCTTGGCTTCTTTTCAGGAAATAAATCAGTTGGATTGTATTCTGTTTCCACAAAAATCTACACTATTGTAAAACAAATGCTGGCTGCAATTATTATTGTTTCAATTCCGAGATTATCTGCTTATCTGGGAGAGAAAAAAATAGACTATTTTAATAGAACAGCCAACCAGATTTTGAATGCACTTGTTGTTATTGTCGTTCCGGCAATGGTTGGATTGATTGCATTAAGCAAAAACATAGTTTTTATTATTGCAGGACAAGAATATGTTGATGCAAATATATCGCTTAAGATTCTTTCTGTTGCGTTGCTTTTTAGCATTTTTAGTTGGTTCTATACATCGTGCATTCTAATACCTTATAGGTGCGAAAATAAGGTGTTGATGGCAACGATTGTTGCGGCTCTTGTTAATATAGGATTAAATTTTATCCTTATTCCAACATTCCAGCAGAATGCTGCGGCATTTACTACTGTTATTGCGGAGTTACTGTCAATGGTTATAACATGGTGGTATGGAAGAAAATATTTTAGGGTCAGTTTTCTAAAAAAGGACATTCTCTCAGTTGCTATAGGATGCCTGGCAATATGGACTATATGTTCTATATCAGAAAAATATATTAGTTCAGTACTGATTTCTACAGTTTTTTCAGTGACTGCTTCGGTTGTTATTTATATGATTGTTCTGTTAATAATGAAGAATCAGGCGGTAAAATTAGTTTTAGAGATACTTCATATCAAAAAATAATTTTGTTTTTTTTACACACGAAAATACAGCCGTTGGATGCTTCTAATCACATCATCATGGACTACTCAATCCATGATGCAATCGAGGCTGGTACGGGATGACCTATCACGAAGATGTCGCAGCCGTAAAGGACAGCTTCAAGAAGATGCTGGAGAATGGCGTGTACAAGGCTGATTTATTTGCAGACTTGTGATATACTGGGAGCGGTAGCTCCCTGCGCTGCTCGTAATAATCACACACCTCTTCGTGGTGAGCAGCAGGCAAAGATCTTATGTTCGGCTGAGATGTGATAAATATTGAAGGAAAGTGATGTTTATGAAGCAAAGAGTAAAACAACTTGCAATAACTGAGAAATCAGTGAAAATGAAAAAGATTGTTGCAGTAGTTATTATAATGTTTATTTTTTCGATAATAATTTTGGGGGTGGGAAGTAAATTAGTGTTCCAAAAAATTTGTGAACGAAGAGAAACAGCATGGCCAGATTTGGGAACAGCAGATGATGAGCAATATGAGTGGCTTACCGAAGCATATAAAATAAAGCAAAAAAATAATGAAAAAATTGTTATCTTGGCTTCTGATGGAACAAAGTTGGAAGGTCATTATTATGAGAGAAAGAAGAATGCTCCATTAGTAATCTTCTTTCATGGGTTTAGAGGTCATAGTTACGTGGATGGTGTGCCGATTTATAAAATTGCGCAGAAAGAAAAATGGAATGTTTTACTTGTTAGTATGCGTGCGCATGATGAAAGTGAAGGAAATATTTTTACATTGGGAGTGAAGGAACGTTATGATTGTGTAGATTGGGCTAATTGGGCTGCAAAACATTTTGGAAGAGAAACACCGATATTTCTTATGGGAATTTCAATGGGTGGAGCAGTGGTCACAATGAGTAGTGATTTGGATTTTCCAGATTCTGTTTGTGGAATTATTGAAGATAGTGGATTTACAACATCAACAAAAATGTTAGAGTTAAATTGTAAGAGCCATTTGCCTAAAGGAATGCCAGTAGAGGTATTCAAAATTTTTGCAGATGTGGGAATAAAGCTTTGGGGAGGATTTAATTTAAAAGAGGCTGATGCTTGTAAGTCGGTATCACAGACAAAAATTCCGATTTTAATTATTCATGGTGATAAGGATAACTTGGCACCATTATATATGGCAAAAGAAATTTATAATAGTTGTAAAAGCAGTAAAGAAATTTATATAGTTCATGGTGCAGGACATGCAGAGAATTATAAAAAAGATCCAGAGGGATATGAAAAGATAATAACGACGTTTATTAAAGAAAGAGTGCCATAAAGGTAAGCGCTTAATTTTTAGGTATGATAGAAAAATCCCCGACTACTTTTCAGTAGCCGGAGCACCTTGACAATTCACATATGATTGATTTGATTCGTTTGCACGACGTTCGATCTCAGCTTTGACGGTTTCGTTCCATGGCACCAGAAGTTACAAAATAAAAAGACCCTAGCATCATTTCTGATGCTAAGATCTTGATTGGTCATCTTAACTTAATGACATTGTTCTACTACCGGTTTTTCTTTTTCAAGACGATAGGCTTTTCTCTGCTCAAATGTGTGCTTCTTGTTCTGTGATCTGCGCTCATACTCAAAAAACATAAGTATAGTAAAACACTAGCATTTCCTGATACTTATTATGAGTTGATAATTAACTTGTTGCAATGTACATGTATAACCAGGCTACGAAGGAATATATCTATATGCAACAGATTGGCTGTTGCCTGTCTGCCGGGTATGCACAGACACCTGTTATATTTGATATGGTGGATAATTTTGAGAGTTTATATTGTATAGACGTGTTGCGGGATGAGATAGATGAGGCATTTTCTCTTATTCCATGTACTTATGGAGAGAGGGAGCGTTTTAAGGAACACTTTGAAATATATGATGAGCTGAAAGATTGCAGGATTCTGTTTTCGGAGCTTCAGCATAGTCTGGCTTCATCATGGGACAATTATTACCTGGCTGCATGTTCATATTATAAAGAGCATGGTGATTTAATGGTTGTCAAGAATTATGTTACTCAAGATGGACTGACTCTTGGAGCATGGATTCAGACACAGCGCAGGATATACAATGGAAGCGAAGCATTACAGGCAATCTGACAGCAGATAAGATTGAGAAGCTTAATCTGATTGGTATGGTGTGGAATGTTAACGGTGGAAAGTTTTCGCGTGCTTATGAAGAACTGAAACTGTATCATGATACATATGGAAATCTTGATATAAAGGCAAAATATGTCAGTCCATCAGGATTTGCACTCGGAAGATGGGTTTCAAATCTCAGAAGTTCTGTTAAGATGCATGGCATAGATTTGGAGGAAAAGCAAACGATTGTGGCCTGCGGAGCGGGAGCGAGCACCAAGCGTGTCTGGCTGGTACCGAATCCGGATGGCACACACCGCATCGACAGATGCGAGAATGTCAAGGATGTAGGGCAGTATATCGCAAGGATTGATGAGATGATAGAGAGGAAGCAGAGGCTGTTTGAGGAGTAAAAAGAGCTATAAGCTATAAAATAATGTATAATTGTTGGTGATGTAATACCATAGCGATTAGCAAATGTGTCAAAAATTATAAAGAAAACCTAATATTCATTGACAAAGAATTAAAAATGAGTAAAAATATATTTCTAAGAAATCCTGATTAGATACAGAAAAAGATACAAATAACCGAATAAAACATACATAAAATAAAACAGGCTAAAATAATTCGGGGGGGGTGCAAAGGTACCTCACCTGTAGCAGGTATAGAGGGAAATGAGAGATACCACAAGGAGAAATAAGAAAGAATGTACAGAAAGAAAGGCAGAGGCTGGACAAAGCATATAGACTTTATGCTTATAGATATCGCAAGCATTTTTATAGCATTTTTTATTTCATATGTGATACGCTTCGGCCTTAATAACCCATACATGGACAAGGACTACCGTATACTGGGGGTAGCATTTCTTCTGATAGATTTCTTTGTTGAGATAATGGCAGACTCATTCAAGAATGTCCTAAAACGCGGATATCTGGATGAAGTTATATCGACCTGCAAGCATGCAGTGCTTGTATTTCTGGTGACAGCACTATTTTTGTTCACCACACAGATGGCTGATATATACTCGCGATTATCATTTTATATTATGTTTCCAATCTATGTGACAATAACATATATAGTCAGGGTGGCACTCAAGAGCTTCCTTAAGAAAAAGGATTTCGGTATATCAAAGAAATCACTGTTTGTCATAGCACCGGATGCTATGCTTCGTGATACACTGCGCACAGTGGAAAAAAGCTGTATAGGCTATACAAAGATAGTAGCAGCCTCAATGGATACAGACCTGAAGGGTAAGACTATATGCGGCATACCGATTGTCGCAAACCACGATGGCATAGTGGACTATGCGTGCGAAGAGTGGGTGGATGAGGTGCTCATCCCACCATGCAGCGAGGATGAATATCCTGAGAGGATGGCAGATATATTCCTTGAGATGGGAATAGCCGTGCATACAGGAATAACAAAGAATGGTACTGCCCATGGCGGTTACAAGCAGATAGAAAAGATAGGCGACTACACAGTAGTCACATCAAGCGTGAGCTATGCAAACACCAGCGCACTTCTGGTAAAGAGGGGCATGGATATAGTCGGAGGACTGGTGGGCTGTCTGCTCACACTTATCATCATGATATTTGTAGGACCGGCGATATATATAGCATCGCCCGGACCGATATTCTTCGCACAGGAGAGAGTCGGCAGAAACGGAAGAAAGTTTAAGATGTATAAATTCCGCAGCATGTACATGGATGCCGAGGAGCGAAAGAAGGAACTCATGGCGCAGAATAAAGTGGGTGACGGAATGATGTGGATAATCAAAGTTCTTTAGGGTTTGCCAATCTATTTTAGGGTTTGTCGATAGG
>ENA-ORRL01001087-ORRL01001087.1-human-gut-metagenome-genome-assembly--contig:-NODE-1087-length-23293-cov-3.938463_pt1 | contig 23293 bp, 20 predicted proteins | sample MGYA00242175_ERZ509134 | MGnify/ENA primary metagenome ERZ509134 (study PRJEB26280, sample SAMEA2338660) | human gut metagenome | biome: human gut; feature: human-associated habitat; material: faeces... | reverse complement strand
TATCGGAGTTCGCACCATTGCGAAGACCGTTCGCATACTTGAGAGAAATCACCAATTCAATTAAACAATCCACTATATTGTCTTAGTTGCACCCAGAAAGATTAAATCGTGAAAGAAGAAGTCCAATATAATACAGTTAATTGAAGCGCCTTCTCATTACCTTGAATCACTGCACAACTTTAAAGTTCCGAGTCTATCTTACTAAAATTCAGGGTGTATTATTACTTCTTTTATTAACTGGAAGAGCGTTTTGAGATCTTTGCTTTGTGCGAAAAACAGCATAAGGCTATCTCAGATATCTTAATTTGTTGCCTTAGATTGTTGTCCTCTTACAAATCAATGAATACTTAAAGCATGAAAAAAAGAATTGTAGAGCTCGATATCATCCGAGTTATTTCATTACTCCTAATTGTGTTGTTTCATACAACTTATTGGTTTAAAAACACCCTTCCGTCCGCTTCAGAAAAGTACAGTTATTTTATGTGGGGGGATCTTGGTGTATCCTTTTTTATCATTCTCTCAGGTTGCGTTCTAACATTAACAAATTCAAAATTTTGTGATCATTTCTCCTTTAGGAAAGACATCCTTACTTTTTATAAAAAAAGAATCGTCGCTATTCTTCCATCCTTCTGGGTCGCCTACTTTATCACTAACATCTTTTTGTTTGTCCTTCTATCAGATTTTTTCCCAAATCTTGATTTAGGTTATTTTCTTTTTTCCCTTTTGGGCCTAGACGGCTTCGTGAGTACTATGAACGTGAGGCCTATCTACTATCGAGTTGGAGAGTGGTTCACAGGATTCATTCTTGCCCTTTACTTAATTGCTCCATTCTTAATTTGGATATTAATAAGAAGTTCACATTCTGAATCCTTAAAAAGAGCCGAGGTAGTTAAGAAGATTTCCTTCATCGCTTTTATAGTTCTTTTGTCTTTTATTTCTATTTATTTTTCTCCACTGATTTCAAAATATTTTAAATTCTGGTCTACAAATCCTTTCTGGAACCCTACTTCTAGAATCGCCGAATTTTGCCTAGGTATTATTTTGGGAAATGAGATTTCAAAGTCGTCTTCCTTAATCAAGAGTAAAACAACTTTTTTCTTTTCTTTATTAATATTTTTTATATCAACTTTATTCTTGGATAAATACAACAATCAAGATGGTTTTCTTGTCATAATTTTCTACTGTAGTGCGTTTGTTGTTTTTTATCTTTTCCTAATTAAAATTAAGAACCTAGTAAAAAAATGTTCTGTTTTAAATAGAATTTCAATAGAATTAATTCCTTTCATAACCTGGATGTCGACTTATAGTTTTCTCATATTTCTATTTCATCATCAAGTATTAATATCAATTTTAAAAGTCATTAATATTGATAAAAACAATTTTGGTAGTTACCCTGTTGTTTTTACTTTGCTATTCTTTTCAACGTTAATTATAAGCAGTTATCTTTCATACATAACTATGCCAATTGTCAAAAGAATTGCAAGTATTCTGAAAGCTATTTAACCACCCAATAGTCGGACGATAAACAGGTCTTGAACCGAATCAGCTGGATTCTTCTAACCTATTGAAAAATCTAGGTTCTGTTGGTTTTAAGATCTGTGTATTGCATATTTAAAAGAGTTCCTGCTCATGCCTAAGCCAACAAACGGAACAACTACCCACTCTGTTTGGAAGCAAAAGCGTAGAAACGGTGATATTTACATCCGGGAAAGACAAACTTTTTAACCTGAATTCTCTAAATCTCGATTTTTAAAATTTTCAAAAACTAACGATTCACTCCTGGAACGTAGGCGCATATGGGTTCTGAGTTTTATTTGACCCCTTGTATAGATTGCAAGATTAACATCTGTAAAGAGGCTTGGTATGGATCCGATATGAAAAATCTTCAAGGTTAGAGCAACAGTCAGGACTATCTCTATCAATCCGAAAGCGCCTTGGATAAGGAAATGCAGCGCTGTTACTCGAAGCGCCGAACAACCGTCGGGAAGCTTTATAACGGAAAGGTCAGCTGGGAAGAAAGTTCCTAGCCGACAATCCGCAGTACAAAGATATTGAATTCAAACTTGAGGATCACAAGCTCATTGCTTTTTCAGAAATGCTAGCTTTGAACAGCGCCGGTGTAAACACCGTTCTATCCAAAACGTTCCTGTTTAATTCAGGTTCTCCTAACGTTTTTAAGGAGACTTCTCAAGGCGGTCTGCTCAGGGACTTGAAGGCTGTCTTCTCGCAACACTGGAAAGATCTTCTAACCCTTGCAATGTTCTTCTTTATATATCCGGAAAGGGGCACGTCCAATTACGACATCACTCTAGTTCACAGTCAGTGTGTTGGAAATTCCCTTGATTCTCAGAGAATCTCTAAGTTTCTGGACAGCATTACCGCAGATCAGCGTCAACAATTCATGAAACGTCGCATTCACCATAACTGCGACTGTCGCAGGATACGGTCTTGGAACAACATTCCCTGTTCCGCGGAACAGATTACGATTTTTTAAATTTGGTCTCCCGAGCCAGCCCCTTATTTCGAGAGACCGTCTAGCTTTACAATTCAGCCGCTTCTTTAGCCTGTTTCCGTGCTAGCTCGCCGCGATTCCCCTTTTAACTCTATTAAATAATAGAAATTAATAATTCAGTCGGCGACTGCATCAGCGATGTATTTTCCACCCAGCCACTCATACCAGTCAGCGCATGGTCTTTGACTGACTATGATCGTGGACAAATTATCAGCACGACTTTTAATAATTTCATAGACGAGGCTTTGTTCCTGAGCAGTTAGGGTCCCCAGACCGAAGTCATCGATGGTGAGCAAATCCGCTTCATTGATCTTCTTTAGCGCCTCAGATTTTTTCTCCGCCTTCGATAGTCTTTCTACCAACTCACTCAGACTCCAGTACTTCACATTAAAACCCTTTCGATTGCCTCGGAACTAATAACCATCGCAAGGAAGCTTTTTCCGCAACCTGTGGCACCCGTGATCGCAATTGATTTACCGTTGCGGCGGCTATCTCGTCTTTGGTGAGGTACTCTCTTAGCGATCCATCGGCATTCAATGATTTCCTCAAGGGTTTGACGGGAGATTCCTCGTCCGGGCGCAAAGTCGAATTGCCTTAAGCTATAAGCTCCTCTAGTAAGGCCGGCGATCTTAAATCTTTTTTCCGCACCGCGTTCCTTTCGAACCACACGTTCTTCCTCCAAGCAGACAAGAAGGCGTCTTAAGATCGGTTGAGACGACCAAGACGGATCAATGAGCTGCTCCTGGAGCTACTGGGCAAGGCATTCAGTCTGTACTCTCTAAGGAGATCCATGATCGTTTCTTCTACCTTGCTTGTTACCGTCATTCGGAGCAGACTGTCTCCATTGGCCGCTTCTCTGTTCATCTGCTCCTGAGAGGGCGCAACTCCGCTAGAGCATGAACCGGACAAGGCGGCATTTTCTTTTAGTTTTTCCATAACGTTAGCTCTCCACTTTTCTTTCTCTGATGATCAATTCATAGTGTTCGGCGCCTCTGAGATTTCGGTCAGCTTTCTGCTCACGTTGAAGCACTAGACCGGCCTTCCGGCGGATACTGACAATTTCTTTCTTACCGGCGTTTTTGAGTATGCCTTTTGTTCTTCTAAATCCCAACCCGCTCCCAGATCGCGAGATTCTTCCAAGATTTTTTCGAACTGTTCCGATCCTAATTCAGAGAAGCATTTATTGATAAATTTGGCTTATCGGCCACTGGCTAATTCATCTGTCATTCCCGCTTGCTGCATATACAGTGCTTAGGGGGTTGATCCGGCTTTGGGTATGTTTTCTATTAATTCAGCCGCTTTTAGTTGCATAAATCTTGAGCCGGTACTTTGCTTTTCAAGATTCTCGATAGTCAGTTAGGCCGCCTCAGGGAGGAAGATCTCCGATGAGCCTCCAATTCTCATCCGTAAAGGAAGTGTATCCGTCGGTAAAGTTGAAGCGTAAACCAAAATTAAACTTTCTCCCCTAAACTGTCCCTGAGCCCCAAGCGGTTTTAGCTTTCGATATTCAAAATTTACCTCAAAAATCTCTCCTTTTATGCCAAAGGGTCACATAGACCGCGCAAACTTACCTCTGTACAGTTACGCCTCAACAGGGAACGCTTCTGAAGTTCTTCAAAAGAGAGCCGAAGAAACCTCGGAGATTCGATAGAAGAACTGTGGTTTGTTTCTTGTTCAATTTCTTTCTTTGTTATGGTTAACAGAAAGGAATAGTAATTGAGCAAAAGCTCAGAAAACAAGACCAAGAGTAACGCCGGTTTCACCGGCGCCGAGTTCAAAAGGTAAAACTTTTAATTAGGAACTCTTGGCCGTCTGTAAAAGGTCAATTAAAAGACCTAGATAGACGGGTCGGAAAATTGTCTGAAAATAGGATGAACATTTCAGGCTCTCATCCGATCAATTCCGAAGCGTCTTTGAGTTTTTCAAAGATTTTTCGAAGTGCTTGAAAAGATCTTCCTCTTTTCAGGAGCTGCATAACGACATGACTCATGTATTGAAACGTCCCTGCTCTGGACGTGAGGAGTGTCGGAAAGTTTCGACTTCGCGGCCGAGACTTTCACGTGCAGTTTAGGTGAATGGATTGTGCCCCGGAAACCTACACTTCGAAGCGACTTATGCCGTGCGGAGGAAAACTTCGACCTTATGTCGAAATTGCGCTGATTGCTTCCTGGTAAGGAGACAAGAAGCGCAGAGGAAAATTTAGAGAGACCGAAGACGGATGCTTCCGGGATTTAAACCCGGCGCGGCAGAAAGTCAGTAAAGGGGAACGTGGTTAAGAGGATGTGTATTGCCCATCTGAATCTCCTCCCTCCCCTTTAGTGATCGACTGCACGGTTTGGCAACAGGCGTCTTTCTGAGGCAGTTCTTTTGGATTGGATTTGTTTAAGGCGAATTGGTAAACCTTTCCTGTATCAGGGTATCGGGTACCAAACTGGAGGAAAGGCGATGAAAGAGACTTATTCTCGGTTCGAGGTCTTGCCCGTCGATGAAAATCGATTGACCGAAGCCGTGAGGCCGAGCCTTCGCTTCAAATTCAAACTTCGGAAAACGTTTCAGACGTCTGAAGGTTCTTGCTCTTCGAGCATTCTCTCTTAATGTTCCGGGTCGGCCGGCTCCGCGAGAGCCGGCTAAAGGCCGAATTCTTTTTCAACCGCTAACCATCCGGGTTAGAAATTTTTGTTAAGTGTCTTTTGAAATGGTCGAATCAACCTTTGTGTATTGATGGTGATACGTTGCTGTAAAGTTAGTGAAACTAATAGAAATAAAGTGGAAATAAGTGAAAACTAATGAAGCAATATGCACTATTAGTGCAACTTTCTTCACTTGTAGTATTACTTTTATTACCAAATTGGTAATGTAACTTAAAACATATTAGCCCATGGCTAATTAGTTGTAACCCTTTCATGATTGCTTTTAGTATTGTTTGAATCAATCAAAAAAAGAATTAAAGCATTACGGAGGGAGTATTTTGCCTCAATGCACGAATTAATGCTGTTCATAGTCACTTAACAAAAGTCTCTGCCTAAAGTTAGTCACAACTATCCCCTGGCTTCTTTTTATAGGGTGATCATTAATCTGTCGTTAAGACATTTTCTTAACCCTATGCAGGAGATGCAATATGAAGAAATCTGTCTGTCAAATTTTCAACAAAAACTGTCTTGAAACGGGGTTGAAGCCTAATATCCCCACAATCAACGCAGCAACGCTTGAGTACGTTAAACGCTTCCCTCTTTTTAATGTTCCTGCCGTTGCTTTTTCCGACAGTGATTTTGATGAGACCATCGCCGCATATCTTCCCTATCCCATCGTGAAGGTAGTCCCGCTGAGTAGAACGCCGGTCGAATCTAAAAAGATCTTCCCTTCTATTGCAGACTGCGTTCGTCTCCTTAACGCTTATGCCCAGGGCGAACAAAAGCTCTACAACGAACTGGAAGACCGTTTTATGAAGCCCTCCAAGATCGCTTCACGTAGGCAGTTCATGGAGACCGTTATCGCTTGGGCTTTCATCTTCTTCTACTTAAAGATCAGAAGAGATCATCGTTATTTCACAGCCCTTTCTTTCCTGCTCTCTTCCCATACCCTCTTGAGCTATGTAAATCGTTTTGAATTCATCCTGCAGGACAAGGACGTTACTCCAGAAGAAGCAGAAGAAATGCAGTCTCGCCGTATCTGGAGAACTTTGTCTGTTTTGAAGGATCCTATCCTTCTTAATCCTCATTTGAAGCAATTTCTCGGTGACCTTGCTCCTCACGTTCACAAGGAAGAGTTTCCGATGGTCGCCCTTGAGCTCATCCCTAAGCTTTACGATTCTGCCGGTGAACATAAAGAGAAGATTGACAGCTACATGAACGGAGCCTTGGACGACTTTGCTAAGCAGTATGCTGCTGAGTCCGGAGTCAGTCTCTCTAATCCTTCTTCTGCGGTCTTAAATAAAAACCGTGGTATCAGCAAAGGAAGAGCGAGCGGATATGGCATGGATATCCCTATTGGCATCTCCAACAAAGACTTTATCTACGCTTTTGTCGACGTTGTCAGCTTGATGTCCTTTGTGGTTAAACGTCGTTTTGGTTTGAAGAATAAGGTAAGTGCTTTGTTTGTCCTTTACACACTCCAGCATCTGCCTTTCTTTAATCTTCAAACAGACTTCCGCAACATCAAGACTTCCAAGCTCTGGCCGGTTTTGATGCACAAAGACGGTCAAACGTCGGTCACCGCCGCTCCTGGGCCGCTTGTTCACTTTTCTACAGCTTCCTTGGTTGGCCACGGACCCTTTGATTATCAAGGCTGGGTATCCAAAGGCTGTCCAAAGAATCTCGCTCCTTTTAATACTCCTAAAGGTTTTCAGAAAGATGCTCGTAAAAGTCTCCGTCAGTTAAACCAGTGCTGCAATTCTTTCCTTAAGTCCTTCCTTCATTATCAACATAACAATGGCTAAACCTTCCATGCCCCTTGCCGATTGCCTGAGGCCTTTTAACCAATCTGACCGCCATAAGGTTCAGCCATTGATCAATGAGCTGAGACAAGCGGTCGGAGACGACCATCTGCTGGGAATACAAACCGAGCTTTTTGATGTATTAGTAAAGATCGTCGGTAATTTTCCTTTGAGCTCCGGTTCAGGTTACTTTTGGCCGGGAAGCTACATCGACTTCTCTTTAAAGTTAAGCCGCATTGCGCTTAATCTTCTGCGTCAGCGCATCCAGTTCTTCACGATGCCGCTGGCTCAGAAAGAGTTTGAGACTCAGCTTTTAAAACTCTTGGTTCTAACCATCTGTTTCTTCCTCAACTTACGCATTACGGCCATGACGTTCTGTGTGGCTGCAGAGAACGGTGATGAGTTTCGGTTTGAAGTGCCTTATGAAGATTGGTTCAAGGAACACGAGGGGCAGGAACTTACGCTGTACCACAATGTCGATCCGGATCCTGAGGCTGCAGCCGGCAACATCAATCGTCTCGTCCTTAAATATCTTCCGGAATCTCTCCAAAAGCGCTTTGCAAAGAGCTTTAAGCGAGGATACCTTGCGCTGTTATCTAAATTTATCCGCGGAGACGTCGGAAGTATTGTGAAGGATGAATTCATCCTCATCTTAATTTCTCAAGCAGAATCCATCCTCAGAGAGCAGATGACGACTGAATTTGCCAGAAAAGGAGAAGAGCCGCCTCACTATATTCCTTCAATCCTGAGCTGGGCGATTTGCGCCCTGCTCGCAAACGAACTCTCCCCGGAAGCTGCGCTTAGAAAGTCTGATGCGATAGGCAATAAAGAACCTCTTCAAATCGTTGCACGTGCGATCACGTGCAAGGACGGAGAAATCTATGCCGTAATCGAATATTTCTTTCCTCTCTTAACAGCCAAGCTTCAAGAACTCTTTCCTCGCCAGACATGGCGAGAGAAAGAGGTTCTCAGGATGTGCTGCCAATGCGGGATCTTTGACTTGAAAGAAGGCGCCACCTTTGAAGAAGTCGCCAACCGCATTGAAATTTATAAGAAATGCGGAAAAGAGGTTGTCTCTACTCCGGTACAAGGTCTTCGCTTTAATAATTTCCTTCTTTATGTAGCCAACGACAGCTATTTCGGGAGAACCGTTCAATCTCTCCAAGCTAAACATTCCGTCGATGCTAATGATAAGAAACTGAAAGAGCTCGGTCTCCACAAGCCTGTTGCCAAATGGCAATGGCAAGACAAGAAACTGATGATGGAACGTTTGAAGCCCTACTTTGAGGAAGTATTAGCACCAAAAACCGATGAAGATAGGGAAAGAAGGGAATTTTTTGATCAATTGATGGAAAAAGCCCGCAAGCGATGGAAAGAAGAAGAACGAGCCCTTAAAGAAGCTGAGGAAGCAAAAGTCCCTCCGGCAATTCTCGCTCAGCGTAAAGCCGACTTAGAGCATGCTTTGCGCGCATTCGAAGAAGCGAAAGAAAAATTCGACTGCGAATTCAACGTAAAGAAGAAACAAGCCAAAAACAAAAAGGCGAAGTCTAAGGAAGCTGCAGCCAAAACAGCTTCTGAAGAAGCGTCTGCCGAAACTACTAAAACTGAAGAACCTGCAAAAGAAATGTCTAACTCTAACTTAATCGTCGTCCAAAAGTCCGAAGAACCTTCTGTTCCGAAGATCCAAACCTCGCACGCAATTAAAGCCTCGTGCAAACTCGTCTTTAATGCTCTTTGTCACGACACAAGCAGATTCTTCAAGGGTGTCGGGGAATGCTTTTCTGTTCACAGTTGGCTGGCCAAACGTGGTTACCGTCTGGTGAGAATCGATTCCGAAGAATCCTCTCCTTCTAATGCTCAAAATAAACCTGAAGTTAAACAGATTCCCTGTGGGTCTAGGAAGGCCGGCGCCAATGAAGAAAACTCTTCTGTGATCGTAATTGCGGCCACTGAAGCTCCCGTCACCGAAGTTCAAACTCCGACGGCCCAAGAAACAGGGGTCGACACTGAAGTCGTTGAAACTGTTGCAGAAAAGTCCTCTGAGGTAAGCAAAACTGCTGCTTCTGAAAACACAACCATTACTCCCGTAGAAACCGTTGACCAAACCACTTCAGAAGAGTCCATGAAGATAAGCAGAGAAGTCGCCAATCCCGAGCTTCAGCAGAGGTTAGTCCAACGACTTAATGAGTCAGTAGAAAAATCTTCTATTCATCCTGAAAAACTTGCCGACATGGAAATGGATGCTGAAATCAAGAGACTGGCTTCTTTGAAGAACAAGAATAAATCCGACAACTTGTCAGACAACAAGACTTCTCAAGAAGCCAAAGCTAATGCCAAAGAAAATTCGGTGGTTAAAACTGGAGCTCAATCCGTTGCTCAGCAAACCGGACCATCCTCCTCTTCTAATGCTCAAAGCAAGTCTGACGAACCTTCTGATTCTAAGAATCCGTCTGTCGACTCCGCATCTGAAACATCCTCAGGGAACGATGCAGAGAAGCCTAAAGCTAAACGCGGCCGCAGAAAGAAAGCGGATACCCAAACCGCTAATGCTCCTGAGAACGCTGTCGCCGCTACTCATACCAAACAAGCCGCGAGCCAAAAGGCCTCAAGTGAAGCAAAACCTGCCTCCGCTGCAAAACCTAAAGCAAATACAGCAGCGTCGGGTCAGCCGAAATCAAATGCAGCTCCTTCTGACCAGAATCCTCCGAAGGCAAAGCGAGGTAGGAAGCCAAAAGCTCTTCAGTCTGCTAATTCTCAGGCATCCAGCGAAGCCGCGAAGTCAAAGGAAGTTTCTATTGTCCAGGCTGCCAAGGCCGACAAGACTGCAAAGACAGCTAAATCCGCTGCTCAAACAAAAGCTTCAGCTAAACCGGCAGCAAAAACAGCTAAAGCCACGACTCAAGCTATTGCAGAAGTCAAGTCGGTGCCTAAAACTCCCGTAAAGACGCCTTCTTCAGGTAAGTCTTCGGCTAAAGCAATACAAGCCGCTTTAACCGCTTAACCGTCTTCTCTTAATTCTCAAAGCATTCCAGATCGACCGCTTTTACGCTCGATCAGGGGAGTTTTGTACCTTACGAATACCTATTGAAGCTTTTTACTATGACCACACTTCATTTACCTTCGCGAGACAAGGTCATCTTGAGCCGTACGGAAACCAGGAAGAAATTCGACGAGTTGCCGGACTGGGACAAAATGATGCTTTCCCACGCAGCCATGAGAGCCCTCTTCATGGACAATCCGGATGTCATCCTCACGATTGACAAGTTGAAAGTTATCTCCCGCGATCATAAACATCCCCAAAATCGTAAAGATCCCTACGGCAGGAAAATCTGGTATCTCCCTAACCGTTACTTAAGACCGGAATACGAATACACAGTTAAACCCAAAGAAAAGCCGACTTGGGAAGAAATGGCTAAGGAATACAGGTCAAAGAGGAACAAATCTTCCAGGTGTGTTACTTCAGCGCAAAAGGAAAACCGAAAGATCCAGCTCTGCCATCGACATTTCTATGTCGATGAATACATGGAGCTTATGGCAACGAAAGCCAAAAGAGATCGCCTGAAACGTATGCAGACTCGGGAGCCTTACAAGTACACCAGAAAGATCGTCTTAAAGCTCAGCAAATCCGATCAGCGCTCAAGGGAGCGAGAAGTCTTAAAGAAGATGAGCCAGACTTACACCGCACACGAAATCATTACTTATCAGAAATGGTATGAGTGGCGGGAAAAAGCCAGAAAGCTCCTTCCCTTAAAGGCCGAGTACTTCAACCAGTGTCTGAGACGTTATCGGAACAAGGCCTTAAGCCGCGGAGAAAAGTTTTCTAAAGTCCGTCCGCTTAAACCTTGTCTCGATCTCAACCACGAAGTCTATTACCGCTCCAAGCGAGACAAATACATCCCGCTCGAAGTCTTTAACCACACTTTTAATCCTTTCCCTAATGTTCACTATCCGAGAAGATACTGCTATCCGGAGGCGCCGAAGCCATCCGTACAGACGATCCCATGAGCTGGCTGCGGTCGTTCCGTGGTTTGCGTCGTCCGCTTATCTGGCTTTTCTGGGCTATCAAAACATTCTTCCCTTAAATCTCAGTATGGCTTTGCTGGCTATGACGCTGGGAATTGGCGGCTACCGCTTGTCTAACGGTCTTCACATTCTGAGAGCCAGAAGTCTGCTGTCAGGCAGACGGATGGAACTCATGAAGTTTTCCAGAGCGTTAGAGGACTTTGACGATAAATCCGTCTGTATCGGATACGGATTTTCGTGGCTGCCGGAACACACGCAAAAGCTCCATGACTTATCTCGCCTCAATATCTCAACCTTATTGCTCCCGTCTTTTATGCATCGTCTCTTTAATCGTCACGAGAAGACTCAGCTCCCTGAAGAAATCGGCATGCCGTATCTTCACGGACTGGATGCTTCCGAAAAGACCCTGCGCCGAGCCCTCAAAAACTTTGAGGGCGGCCTTCTCATTGTCGGAACGACTCAGGCCGGCAAAGGCGTGATGCTGAACTTCATCATGACGCAGGCCATTCTGAGAGGCGATGCGGTCATCTTCATTGATCCTAAAGGTTCAGATCGTATGTACAGGGCGTTTTGCCGAGCTTGCGAGAAAGCAGGCCGCGGAAAACCGCTGCGTTTCCATCCCGGGAACCGTTCTAAAACTGATGGGATTCGTTTTGATGTGACTGCGGTGTTCAGTACCGGTGCGCAGATTGCCACTCGCGTGATGTCGGTGGTTCCCGGAGAAGACAACGTCTTCAAGCAGTTCGCCTGGTCTTGTATCAAGACCTTTGCGGACGCCATGATTGAACTCGGAGAAAAGCCTTCTTTGAAGACCTTGTCTCAGAACATCAACAAAGGCATCGAAGATCTTCTCCGCGCCTTAATCCTCCAAGCGGTCAAGCAGCATGCTGACACGGACTGGAGAGAACAAGCCGAATCCTTCCTGCCTACAAGACGAGAAAACTGCACCGACGCAATCCACGAACTTAATGTTCTGGTGTCTTGGTACGAGAACGTACTGCCTGCGTATCTGCACACGATGGTCGTCGGCGAGTGCTTAAAGATCTTCCACCACTCTAAAGAGCACTATTCCAAAATTACTGCAACACTCATGCCAATCTTTGCGATGTTAACCAGCGGCCCTCTGGAAGAATCCCTCTCTCCTGATCCGTCCGACGCTTCCGATAAACGTCCTATCTGGGATATGGAATCTCTCGTTAAGTGCAAAGGCGTCCTCTACGTCAATCTAGACTCATTGTCGGACAACATGATTGCTTCTGCCGTCGGTTCCATGCTCTTATCCGACTTAACGGCTTATGCCGGTAAGCGATACAACCTTGGACTAAACGACGTTCGTATTTCGCTCTATGTGGACGAAGCCTCGAACGTGATCAATCAGCCTTTAATTGAACTTCTCAATAAAGGCGCCGAAGGCGGCGTGTACACCACGATTGCGATTCAGACCGTACCTGATTTGGCACATCGCCTGGGTTCGGTGCACGCGGCACGCATGGTGCTCGGCAACTGCAACAATTTAATCGCGCTTCGCTGTAAAGATCGAGAGACCCAGGACTTTGTGACCGAAACCTTCGGCAAGACCTATATCCACAATGTCGACACCACGTTGTCGACCCATGCGGATACGCACATTGGTATGCCTTCCTTTAAAGGCGGTGCTTCGCACAAGCGCACGGCTGTGCGCGAAGAGATTATTCCTTCGGAATATCTCGGCAAGCTCCCAAATGCCCAGTTCTTTGCATCCCTTGGCGGCGGACATCTGATGAAGGGCCGCGTCCCTGTCATTATCGACGACGAGGAAAACTAAGATGCTCTCCCGACTCTTAATCCTCTTAATGATCCTTGTCTTAAGTTCCGTCATCTGGTGGCCGGGATTAAATGAAGCCTCGTCTTTTGAGAACTTGTCAGAACTCCATCTCAAAGACACAAGCCAAAAGGTCGGCTCCTTGTTTGAGTCTATGAGACCCGTGGTTGACGGCGTCCACGCCAAAGTGACCGGTTCCTTTAATGCTCTTTTAGGAGATTCTTACCTTCCGTCCGCGGAAGTGGACGGACAAAAGGATGCTCCCACAAAAGAATTCTTTACGCGCCTTTGGTCTTCGCCCTACTTTGTCTCGATGCGAGCCATGCTGGAGATGTCCTGTGTTCGAGCCATATTGGCAATAGGCTGGTTTGCGTTCTTGTCTCCGATTTTGATTGCTGTGGTCATTGATGCCTGGGTTGTCAGACGCCTGAAGTATGAGAGTTTTGCAGTGCACCATCCGACGCTCTATCAAGTCGCCTTGTCTTCTCCGACCGTTCTTTTGATTTGTGCTTTTGCCGTGATGCTGATGCCCTGGTTTATCCCGGCGTGGATTGCTGCGCTCTTTTACGTGGCCTTCCTTATGTCCATCCATTTGATCGTCTCTAACTTCCATCGATTCGGATAACTTATGAAACGTCTTCTTCTTTTAATGCTCCTTTCCTTTGCAGGAACTTGGGTTTCTGCTGCGGAAGACTGCTTTGACCGAATCGCACGCGATAAAGGTCTGGATGCGGATTTGCTTCGCGCGATTGCTTTTGTGGAATCTTCCGGCAATCCGTCTGCCGTCGGACGCAACGCTTCGAGCGAAGATTACGGACTCATGCAGATCAATTCCGGCTGGTTGAAGCGTTTTAAGACCTCTAAGTCAGAGTTGCTGAACGACGCCTGCTTTAATGTTCAGGTCGGTGCGGAGATCTTGGCGGACAACTTTACGCGCGCCGCGCATCCTTGGGATGCCGTCGGCGCCTACAACGCCGCCTGTACTCGACTTAAAGGTCAGGACTGTATTGATGCCCGACAAAAGTATGCCTGGAAAGTCTATCGAGCCTACATAGGAATGTCTGACGCTAAACGCCAAAAGCTCAGAGACATCACCTCTTAATTCTCTTTTTTAAACATTTTTTGTAACGCCTTCCGCGTCGCTTTTTGACAAAGGCCGCGGTTGCGGAGGGATTTTTTGTCCTTAATCGGCCTTTGTCTTCTCTTTTACTTAACTTTTAGGAGTTTTTAATGACTTTATCTACCGCCGCAAACAGAACTTTTGCTTTTGTTCCTGCTCTGCTTTCCGTCTCTGTTTTTGTTCTGAGCGCCGTCTGTCCGGACGCGGCTTGGGCGGGAACTTCGACCGGCGGCCAGGAGCACTTTGCGGATCTTTACGCGATGTTGAAGGCCTGGAGTACCGGCACGCTCGGTAAATCCATCGCCTTAATGTTCCTGCTTGTCGGTTTAGGTGTCGGCGTCATCCGCGGCTCCATCATGGGCGCCGTGGGCTGCGTTGCCGCTTCCATGGCTTTGTTCATCGGACCGCAGATCATTGAACAGATCTTCACGGCCCTGATCTAACTCGTCTGATCGGATGCCCGAAGCTCCTTCGGGCTTCCGTTCTCTCAAGGAATCAAACATGGAATCCTTTAATCCTCACGAATACGTTCCGCGCCGATTGGATGCGCCTGCAAAGTTTCTGCTTTGGGACTTTGACTTGGTCGCCTCCGGCATTGCGGGACTCGCCTTCGGCATCATCGTTAATTCTCTTCTGATGGGCGCGGTCGCCTCTTATGCGGCCATCTGGGCATACAGCCGACTTAAGCAGAAGCGTCATCCCGGATACGGACTTCATTACCTCTACTGGCAGTTTCCTTTTAGAACCTTTAAGCGCACTCCGCCATCGAGCCGCCGCTTTTTTGTCGGATAACCGAATATGAACGTTAAAGAATATACGACTGAGATCTCTGCTCGTCTTGCACTGCGCTCATTCTTTATTTATGCCTTTGCCGCGTCTCTCATTGTCAATGTCATTCTCGCCTTCGGCTTAATCGTCCTTGATAAGAAAGACCGCGTCGTCGTGCTGCCGGCAGAAATCACGAAGTCTTTCTGGCTGGATGCCGACGGCGTCTCTCCGGAGTATTTAGAGCAGATGGGACTTTTTGCTTTACAGCTCGCGCTTAATAATTCTCCTGAGACCTTTGAGCACAACCAAAGAAAGTTGCTTCAGTATGTCTCGCCCGAACAAAGAGGTGCGACTGAAGTCTTCTTAACTGCCCAAGGACGCCGCATGAAGAGCGCCAATGCTTCCGTTCATATGCTTCCTGAAGCGGTTGAGACCAGAGCCTCCGCCATGCAGGTTTCCGTTCGAGGAAACGTTCGTCAGTTCATCGGGGACAAACTCACTTCCATGCGGAAGAAGTGCTGGATCGTGAAGTTCACCTACCGAAACTCTCGTCTTTGGTTAGAAACCATGCAGGAAGCCGACTGCAAACGACCGTTTGAACCGATGAAGCCCACCGGAGAAATCTAATGATCCTTCCTAATCGTCTTCTCATTCTCAGCGTATTTCTTTGCCAGTCGGTTGTTTTCTTTAGTCCTTCTCTTAATGCTAAAGAGATGCCCAAAGAATCAGCCGTATCAGACGCCCAGTCTTCCGTGCATGCAGCAGTCGCTTATAAACAGCCTAACCGTGTTGTCGTATTAAACAGCAAGATTGTCCGAGCGGTTTACGACAACAATCTGATCCAAGCCGATAAAGATCCGACTACCGGTTCTTTGTACGTAGTTCCGCTGACTAAAGAGACCACAGGAATGTTTGTGGTGACCGAATCCGGTCAGACACACAGCATTACGCTCTCTCCTAAGGAGCGTTTAACCGCTCAAACCGTCACGCTGAAAGAGTCCGGAACTTTCTCTTCTTTTAATGGTCCCGCTGTTTCGTCAGAACTTTCCGGTCTTCCTTATGAAGAACGGATTCAGACCGCTCTGAAACTCATCCCGCAATTACGGAACTACGAAGGCGAAGCACTCAGCGGCACGCTTGCGGGCGCCTATCTCCACGCTCAGCCTGTCAGAGCATGGAATGTCTTAGGACTGAGACTAGAACGCTACCGCATCCTTAATCGTACAAAACACAAACAGACGGTTCGTGAACCGGAGTTTTGGAGAAACGGTGTTTTAGCCGTTGCGACTGAAGCTTCTGATCTTGCGCCCGGAGCCTCTGCAGATCTTTGGTTAGTGAGGTCAGCAAGATGAGCGTCAAGAGCTATTTCGAAAGTGAGCGAAGAAAAAAACAGATCACCTGGACGCTCATTATCTTAGGTGCGCTTTTTGCCGGCGCCATGCTTTCTTCTTACTACTCTGATGACAAGAAGCCGACGGCTGCTCCTCAGATCACAAGCACTACGCAAATCTCGATGGTTCCGTCTAAGGCAGACTATGAACAGCATCAGGCGATTTATAACGATCGTCTGCTGAACTTAGAAAGAGAATCTAAAGAGGCAAAACAGCGTGAAGCCAAACTTCAAAGCGATAAGAAACGCTTGGAAGATCGTATTGCGCTTTTAGAAAAGAACGCTCCTAAGGCTAATCGTCCGACGGATGCTGTACCGTCTGAAGACGGCTGGCCGCCTTCCGAGATTCTCGGAAAGCAGCCGATCAGCAAGAAGACAGGCTTTACAAGCGGCAATCAGCCTCAAGGCAGATATTCTCGCCAGCAGCAGGATGCCCCGGCCTCTTCTCCGGCGCCTCGTCTTGTCATCAACAATTTCGGCTCTGCTCCCAGTCCTTCTAATGTTCTCGGAACGCTGCCGGCTAATGCAAAACCTGAAACCTTGTCTTATCTGCCGAGCGGCACGTTTGCTAAAGCTCGCCTCTTAAACGGCGCCACTGCGCCGACCAGAGGACAAGGCTCAGGCAATCCGGTTCCCGTGCTTTTAGAGCTCACGGATTCAGCAGTCATGCCTAATCTCTATCGATCCGGTATTAAGCGCTGCTTTGTGACCGCCAATGCAACCGGAGAATTAGCGAGCGAACGTGTGCTGATTCGTCTTGACCGCTTGTCTTGTATCGATGAAAACGGCGGAGCCGTAGATAAGAAGATCCAAGGTTATGTTTCCGGAGAAGACGGCAAAACCGGTCTTCGTGCCCGCTTAGTCACCAAGAGCGGACAAGCCATCGCTAATGCTCTGTTTACAGGAACTTTGGCCGGTCTCGGCAAAGCGGTATCGCTTGCGTCTGAAAACCAAACGACTTCTATTACCGGGACGGTTTCTACTACGGTCACCAACCCTTGGAAAGCGGGATTCGGAGAAGGCGCCACACACGCCATGGATCGAATCACCGATTACTACTTAAAGCTCGCAAGCGACATGTTCCCGGTCCTTGAAGTGGATTCCGGACGCAATGTCGAGATTGTGATCTCAAACGGCATATCGATTGAACGAAACACTAAACCTTAATTTACTGCCATGTTTAAACCATCTTCCCTTTTAACTGTCCTTGTCTCTGTGGGTCTGGCCGCACCGATTTCGAGTTTTGCTTCCGGTGCGTGTGTCAATCCTGACTTTAGGGCTCAGAAAATTTCTGCCGTTAAAACTTCGGCACCGCAGAAGGCAGCCGCCTCTGAAACTCCGGCCTCTAAAGAATCTAATGCGCCATCTGTTCCTTTAATCGCCGGACAAGCCGATGAATTGAAGATCGCAGCGGATAACTTCAAGACTCGTTATCCCAAGACTAAAGTTCTTGCGTATCGTCTGACTCCGCTGGCAGGAATTTTCGAAGCGACCGTCGGCAAAGAAGTCATCTACTTTGATAAAACTGCAAGGTTTGTGTTTTCCGGTCGTCTCTTAGATATGGATCGAGGAGAAGACTTAACCGATAAACGTCTTAAAGATCTGAGAAGAATCGCTTTTGATTCTTTACCGCTGGATAAAGCGGTAAAGACTGTTTACGGCAACGGTAAAAGAAAGCTTGCTGTCTTTACCGATGTGGACTGTCCGTTCTCTCGCAAACTCGGAACCACACTTGAATCCCTCAAAGACGTGACGGTCTATACGTTCCTCTTTCCACTGGAGTCCATCCATCCGGAAGCTCGCGTAAAGTCTGATGCGGTCTGGTGCGCTAAAGATCCTTCTAAAGCGCTTGCCTCTGCCTTAAAGGGCAAACCAGTGCTCAAGGCGATTGCCGACAATCCGATTTGCCTGTCTCCAGTGAACGACGTTCTGGCTTTAGCTAAGCAGCACGGTATCGGCGGCACTCCGACCTTGATCAATGAGGCCGGCGACAGAACGGCCGGCGCCCTTCCCCTCGACAAACTTGAAGCGTTTATCAACGCTCCTTTGCAAGGAAACTAAATGAAGCGTCTCTCCTTAATCGTCTCTTCGGTCTCTGCGGCGCTGATGCTTTCCGGATGCGGATCCTTGACGGGGTTTTCTAATGCGAAGACGGATTTTGCCTGTGCGGATCTTTCCGGAGGACCTTCCTGCAGAAACATCTCTCAAGTCTATGAAGAAAACAATCCGACCACTCCCGTTGTCCTAGAGGCATCCGAGGAAGAAGATTTTGTTCAGCCGTTTTTTGAGTCGAATCAAACTTCGGGCAAACAGACTGTAAAGACTGAATCTGAATCAGTTTCCGTCGAGCAAGTTGAAACTTCTGCCGTTGAACGCACTTCCGACTTTGTCACGATTGTTCCTGCGCGTCCTTGGCGCAAACCGGAAACCGTTCTTCGTGTGTGGCTCGCACCATTCCATGACAAGTTAGGCGACCTGCATGACCAGCGTTATCTGTACGTTCGTTTAGAAAACGGCGGCTGGACAACCGACAGTGTCAATGAACTTGTCTCGTCTTCCCGTTTGTCAAAGCCTGTTTATCCGTTGTCTTCCGACCAGCCTCAGGATCCCAACGAAGCCAAAAAAGAAAAGCTCAAGCAGCTTCCCGCTTTCGGCTTTACCGGCAAACCTTAATCCGTCCTTCCTTTAATCGTCCTTTTCTTTCTCATGAAGCTCAAGAACTTCCTGTCTTCTGCGGCGTCTCTGTTTGCCTTTCAAGACTTAAAACCCAACTTTAAGGCGCATCCGGGTTCTACCCCAACGCGCCGCAAAGCGCCTCTGCGCATTGACCGCTTTGCCGACGAACTGCCTTATGCCCAGTTCGAAGAAAGCGACAAACTTTGTGCAATTGCCGCGCCGGACGGATCTTTTGAAGGATTGGGTTTTGTCATTGAAGTTACGCCTCAGACAGGAACGTCTCTAAATATGGCTAAAAGCCTTGAGCACATGATCGGATCGATCCTGCCGGACGGAACAGGCGTTCAGGTCAGTCTTTTCGGATCTCCCTTTATTGAACCTTTAGTAGAACTTGTCCGAAGCCAAACGCTTCGTCCGACTCCGGAAGATACGCCGGCACGGGCTGAGCAAAAGGACTTGCTGTCTGCTATGACACAAGCCAAGGCAAAGTTTCTCTCTCGCTCTGCCACTCAGGCGCCTCATCCGGCGCTCCCGATTCTCGGAAGAAACCTTCGCTGCTGGATTTCCGTTGTCATCCCTACTAAAGATCCTTTTGCGTCAGAAGCTCGAGACAATGCGCTCTTAGTTCGCAAAGTTATGGTGTCGACCTTGAACCAATGGCATTTCGCGCCCTTTGTTTGGGATGAGCGGATTTTGGTGCATACCTTATCCCTTATTCTTAATCCTCAGCTTTTTGTGAACGGCGCTTGGTCGTTTTCGGAAGTGGACACCGCTCGTGAACCTCGTACCCAAATGGTCTCACACGAAACCACCATTTCTGTGGAAGAAGACGGCATTGTTTTCCGCTCTGCCAATCATCCTTTAACCGTCAAAGCGGTGAGTCTCTCACCGCACGCCTATCCCCAAAGTTTTTCGCTCGATAAGATGGCTCGCGCCGCCGGTGATGTGGAAGGTTCTTTAGGTTTCTCCAGCCCTTTCCTCATAACAACGTATCTCTCTAAAACATCTTATGAGAAAGGCAAAAGCTACGCTCAGCTTAAAAGCGCCCGAGCAGAACAAATGTCGGCGACAGAAATTGCCCGCTTCATTCCGACGCTTCAAGAGGAAGCCAGAGACTGGCGAGCTGCTGTTCAGTCTTTCGAGCACGGAGAAGGTTTAGTTCAGCTTTCTCACCAAGTCATGATCTTCCCGACTACAGAGAACGTCACGCATGAAGTTCAAACCGCGATCGGAATATTCAAGAAGATGTCGATTGAGCTCATGCAGGATCACTTAATGCATCTTCAAGGCTTAATGGCTTCTTTGCCGATGACGGGAGGCCTTCTGCTCGCCCATGACGTAAAACTCGCCAAACGTTCTTCCACGAAAACAAGCGCCAATGCCGCCAATACAATGCCGTTGCTCGGCGACTGGAAAGGTTCCGGTACTCGAGCCGGACACGTTCTGCCGACACCGATTCTTTCGTTGTTCTCGCGCAGAGGTCAGATCACGCACATTGATCCTTTCGCCAATCCCCACGGCAACTACAACGGCATCGTGACCGGATCTTCCGGATCCGGCAAGTCCGTCATGCTGAACTCTCTGGCGCTGGGAACGCTTTGCTCCAACGGCCGCGTTTGGGTCATTGATATTGGCCGAAGCTACGAAAAACTCTGTCACTGCGTCAACGGCCAATGGATTGAACTCTCCGACACGCCGCGTCCGGACGGCAAGATCGATTGTCTCAATCCTCTTTCTGTCACAAAGAACATTGAAGCCGATATGGACTTAGTCCTGCCTCTGATTGCTCAGATGGCATCTTCTAATGAACAGCTCGATGACTTAATGCTCTCGCATCTTCAGATCCATATCCGTCATATTTGGTATGAAGCCAAAGCGCTGAACAAAGTTCCGACGATTACCGACCTCACTCGATCCCTGCTTCATAACGGACGATTAGGTGGCGCTCATCCTCGTCTTAATGATCCTGAGTGGGAAGCCTATTACGCTTCTTTAACCACAGAAGAACAAAAGACGTTGGACGATCCTCGGCTCGTCGACCTCGGCGTCAAGCTCATGCCCTATGCGCAAGGCGGTGCTTATGCTTCCTTCTTTGATGGAGAAGCCAATATCGACTTTGACAATCACTTCATCGTGCTTGAGCTGGAACAGCTCAACACCAAGAAGTCTCTTCAAGCCGTTGTCCTAATGCTCTTGATGTACCTCATAGACGTTGAGATGCGAAGAGGCGAGCGTTTCCAGCCCAAACTTGTCATCATCGATGAAGCCTGGGACTTAATGGTCCGAGGACATTCTTCTAAGTTTATTGAGGCCGGCTACCGCCGAGCCCGTAAATTAAACGGTGCTTTCTTTACCGGTACGCAAGGACCGGGAGACTATTGGAAAAGTTCTGCTGCTAAAGCAGCGTTAGACAACGCCGACTGCAAGTTCATCATGAAGCTCAAAGAATCCGTCTTGAGTGAATGCGAAAAAGAATCTCAGCTCGGCTTAGACGACTACGAGCTTCAGCAGCTCCGTTCCCTTAAAGGTCTGAGAGATGTTTATTCCGAAGTCTTGGTCAAGATCGGAGATGCGCCGACTTCCGTGAATCGTCTGATTCTCGATCCGTTTTCTCTGTTGGTCATGAGTACGCATCCGAAGGACATCAGCGATATCAATCGCTTCCGCAAGGAAGGACTGTCGATGAGAAAAGCCATCGAAGCAGTTCTTTTAGAACGCGGTCAAGGCGAGTTCATCCCTTAATCCTTCTTGTCCTTAATGCTCCTTTAGCTCCAAGAGTTCAATCCTATTTCCGTTTAATCCTATGAAAATCTCCTTCCTCTCCGTCACCATCGCCGTATCTATCGGTCTAGGGCTTGGTTACGGCGTTTATCAAGCCAAAAACCGAGTTGCCGACTTTCTTAATCGTCCCCGCTTTGCGGTCGTTAACCTCAATTCTGTCGTTAAAGCCAATGAAGTTCGTGTCGTCTCCCAAGGCAAACGAGGAGGAGAAATCATGGCGGAAGCCGAGCGCTTCGCTAAAAGACTCAAAGAAGAACTTGCCCAGATAGAAAACGAATGCGACTGCGTTCTTCTGGTCTCTTCAGCTGTCATTTCTAACGCAAAACTACCTGATTACACCGCACACCTTTCCGCCAAACTCGGCCTTTCCGCCGAGCAGCAAAGCAATCAGCTTCAGCAGATCGAAGCTCGATTAAACAGCGGAGTCAAACGATGAACCGCATGAAAGCCCACCCAAGAGTCTTTTGGCATCGGCTCAAAGACCATGTTCGCCGCTTCGGATGGATATGGCTTGCTGTCTTCTTAATCCTCAGTCTCGTAAACAACCGCTGGCATCTCGCTATGAACCGCTCCCATTCCTTGCCCTTCAAGCTCTTTGTTATTGAGCGAGGACAAAAAGACGTCAAAGTCGGAGATTACGTTGCCTTTGAACCTAAGCCATCTGCTGTCGGCGGCTACCGTCTGACCTTTATCAAGGAAGTGGTCTGCGGTCCCGGCCAAACGCTGACTCGTGAGAACCGGACGTTCTATTGCGACGGCAAAGAACTGACCACTGCCAAAAAACGCGCTCTGAACGGTAATCCTCTGGAAGCCACACAACCTCAGGTTTTAGGTGAAGACCAATACTTTGTGCGCGGAACGCACAAAGATTCTTACGACAGTCGTTATGAATCCTTCGGCTTAATTGATCGCTGCCGCTTCAGCGGCAGAGCTCATCCTCTCTTTTAATGATTGAAGATTGTCATGAACCTAACTCGTGCAATTCTTTCAACTTGCGCTGTCGCCTCTTCCATCGTCTGCATTTCCGCCTACAGTGTTGCCTCGAGCGAACCTTCGGTGAAGTTTACCGTTGCCAAACCCTGCTCTCAGGAGAGCGCACCAAAACCGAAAATGGAAATCCTCGAACCGCTCGGTCCGCTGCACGATATTGCTGAACCCGACATTCTCGAAGCCTTTAAATCTCGTGTCGGTGCCATGAAAGCGTCCGGTGAATACGATCGCCGTTTCAACCAAAACAAAGATCGTATTGCTAGAGAACTGGAACACCCGACACCGGTTGCAGGATTGAAGAAAGCCACGGAAATACGGGTTTGGGAATTGTCTGCTTCCGTCCCGGAAACCCTACCCGAATCTCTTCTTCGCCAGGCTCAGTCCGTCCCGATGCCGCATCTGTCTCGTTCACTGCTCTTCATTGACGGGAAGGATGCTAAGTCTATCGGTACCGCTCAAAAGCTCTATCAATCTCAAAAGGACATGCGGGTGGTTCTGGTGAACGGCACCCCGGCAGAAGTCTCGGAAAAGCTCAATCGCCGTGTGTTTTTTGACCAAGGCGGTGCGCTCGTCCGCGTCTTCGGGATTAAAGCCGTTCCTGCTCTTCTCTTTAATGGTCCGGAAGGCCCTGAAGGCGCCGAATTTGCGCCCGACCAATTGTCCGAACTCCTTTCTTTGATGCCACAGCCATGAAACGCTCTCTTCTAATACTCCTTTTGTCTTTCTGTTTTGCAGCTTCCGCTTCTGCCGGAAACTGCAAAGGCAGAATCATCAATCCGATCACGGATGTCTGCTGGAGC
>ENA-ORRL01001073-ORRL01001073.1-human-gut-metagenome-genome-assembly--contig:-NODE-1073-length-23508-cov-2.912293_pt1 | contig 23508 bp, 17 predicted proteins | sample MGYA00242175_ERZ509134 | MGnify/ENA primary metagenome ERZ509134 (study PRJEB26280, sample SAMEA2338660) | human gut metagenome | biome: human gut; feature: human-associated habitat; material: faeces... | reverse complement strand
GGTAAGTTTATCTGCTAGTTTCAGGCGGATCTCCGCCAGAGTTGCGAAAGTGGCCGTATGGGAAACTAAAGTAGAGAAATTTGCAAAGCATACTTTCCCAAGGAAACCAATTCCCGCAATCAGACACCACTCCATATAGACGGACACAGATGTCTCTCCATCCATCAAGAGAATCACAATTTTTGAAACTGCAAAAAACGGTAGCAATCCGGCGGCAACACCCAGGATTGCCAAAATCACTGAAAGAACATATTCACCCTTATATGGAGCGGCAAGTTCCATCAGTCTGGACATGGGATTATCTTTCTTGTCCATTTCACATACGCTCCTTTTCATAAAAATAGAGATTGGTTAAACACTTCTAACCAACCTCTATTATATCTATTCGGCTATTTTCTGCCACTCTGATAGGGCGTTAAACACTCCATTTAGACATTGGATTATATTTATTCCGCAGGCTGTACGTTATCGATCTCAAAGAACTGTGGCACGCTGGAGAAAGTATATCCGGCGATTTTGGAGGAATTATATACAACCAGATCCTTAGAATAGGAGATCGGAAGGTCAATCACATTGTCGTTGGAAACATTCAGTGCAGTAGCAATCGCACTCTGAACCACTTCGGGATCAGCAGAGGTGGAGAACGCATTTACCGCATCCGAATAGCTCTGGAAATCCTCAAGTGCCTGCAAGGAAATAGCATGAGGATCAGCACCGAGGGATTCCTGCAGGAACTTGTGCGGTTCAGTATAAGACCCTTCTGTATTCCATGTTGTAATGTCATAATTTCCTGCAACGCCTTCGGTCCACCAGGTCATCTGATCCTGGCCGGTAGTGGTTACGTCAATACCAACCTCTGCAAGCTGGGTCTTAATTGCAAGAGCCATGTCCTGTGCAAGAGAAAGATCAGTCCAATAGGTGTAATTCAGGGAAAGCTGCTGTCCATCTTTTTCACGGATACCAGTGCTTTCATTCATCACCCATCCAGCTTCATCCAGAAGTGCATTTGCTTTATCCAGATCATAGCTCCATGTGCTGTTATAAGTAATGTCTGTGTAGGGCGCTCCGGGTGCAAACAGGCTGGTGGCCGGAGTTTCGTATCCATAGGTCAGGCCCTTGGTGATTTCTTCCTTATTGACAGCGTATGCAATCGCCTGGCGAACCTTAAGATCGCTCAAAATTTCGCTGGACGCATTCAGAACCAGGTTCCGGGTCAGGGTATTTCCATCATTGATTGCGCCCTCGATCCCATCCAGAGAAAGAGCCTGATTATAGTCATCATAGCTGAGAAGGTCAGCACCGTAAATCAGGTCAACCTCACCAGTCTGTAATGCCTGAAGTCTGGAAGATGCCTCCGGGATATACTTTATGACAACTTCATCATAGTAAGGAGCTTCGCCCCAATAGTTTTCATTTCTGACAAAACGGGTGCAGTCACCGGAAATCATTTCTTCGCGGATGTATGGACCAGTGCCGACAACATCTGTGAATGTCTGAAAGTTTTCAGCTTCAAACACATTCGGGGACATCATACCAGCAACATTCTGGAAGCAGAAGTCATTGATATAAGAGAAGCAAGGGGCAGCATAATGAACGGCCACCGTGTATTCGTCAACAACCTCTACGCTTTCAATGTTGTAAATGCCCTTGATACCGCTAAAATTAGGGTTGGAACGGTCAAAGTCCAGAATTTCCTTTACGCTTTCCGCATTAAAAGCGGCTCCATCTGTAAAAGCAACATCCTGACGGAGCTTAAAGGTAAGGACAGTATTTGTCTCATCCCATCCCCATTCCTCGGCCAGTTCGGGAACAATTTCCCCGTCCTCGTAGGCAACCAAAGTCTCATAGACCAGACCGCAGGCGATATTATTCTCCTTGTTCATGGTCAGTGTCGTAAGGTTGTCCAGTTCCTTTGCTGTGACGATTGTCAGCACCTTCGCTTCGTTTTCATTAGCCGCTTGCGTCTGCTCGCTGTCAGTCTGCGTCTGCTCGGAGGTATCGCTCTGACCGCAGCCAACCATAGACAGAAGCATACTCACGCCCAATGCAGCGGCGAGAAGTTTCTTGTAAATCTGTTTCATGTTATCCTTGTCCTTTCTGGTTTGATAATTGATCTATTAGATAACCTTGCTCGGCGATCCGTCCCTCCTGCATGATGATAATCCGATTCGCAATACGCATTGCATCCTTTCTGCTATGCGTAATGAAAATGCAGGAGCTGTCGGATAGCTTCACAAAGTTCTCTACTAAAGTAAGTACGGCGTCTGCCGAAATCAGGTCAAGCCCGCTGGTTACTTCATCCATGATTAAGTAATCAGGTTCCACGGCAATCGCCCGAAGCAAAGAGAGCCGCCTCTGTTCGCCGCCCGAAAGCTGACGGACAGGCGTTTCCAAAAGCCCATAATCCATGTGTACGGCATCCATCAAATCTAAAATATGTTTTTTTCTTTCGGCTCTTTTCTTATCAGTTAAGTTCACCAGTGCTTCTTCCACATTTGCGTATGCGGACCTGGCAGGATTTAAAGTGCCGGAAGAATCCTGAAAGACCGCCTGTATTTTTTTACGATGCTGTTTCCATGTTCGATAATTCCAACAGGTTATATCTTCACCATCCAGTAATATTTTGCCAGAAGTTGGTTTCTCAATGCCGATCAGAAGTCTTGCCAGCGTGCTTTTTCCCGATCCGGATGCACCTAACAGGCAGGTAATACCGTTCTCTCCAAATGTATAGGAAAATCCATCCAGCACGATTTGATCCCCATATTTTTTTGAAATATTGTTCAGTTCAATCATCCGTTCGCGGCAAGCGGTCGTGCGGATAAACCAGCTATCCAGCGGATAATACAACACAGGCTTGTCCGTACGCCAACAATGCGGATAGTTGTGCACATGCTTCTCGATGCGGAACACACGGTTCTGTGCTTTCAGCATCATGCAGATTTCAACATCCAGCGTTTCGTCTTTTTCGCCTTTGGTCGCATCATAAGCGTTCTTCACGAACTTGCCCTGCCACGGGTCGTAGTCGGCCGCATTCATATTTGCCTGCACATATTCGGGGTCAAGGTCTTCCAGCAGATAATATTTACCCGTCATATCAACCATCGGACGCTTGTTGCCATCCTTGTCGATCAACATCAACGGAGGCACGCCATTGGCTTTTGCCACACGATCGTCATCGGCACCGAATGTCGGAGCGATATGTACGATACCTGTACCATCTTCTGTGGTGACAAAGTCGCCGGTAATCACACGGAAAGCACCTTCACCGGGGTTCACCCACGGAGTCAGCTGTTCATATTTCATGCCGTTCAGTTCAGTACCTTTCCATTCGGCAACGATTTTGAACGGAACTAATTTATCTCCTACCTTATAATCTTCCAACGCCAATTCGGCTGCCTTCGGATTGAAATAGGCATCCAGACGGTCCTTACCCACAACTGCCGTCATCGGCATACCGGTGTACGGATTGTAAGTCTGAACAGCCACGTAGGTGATATTCGGGCCCACGCAAAGTGCTGTATTGGAAGGCAATGTCCAAGGAGTAGTGGTCCATGCAAGGAAGAACGGTTCGCCAAACGCCGTCATTTCCGGTTTCGGATCGAGAATACGGAACTGAGCCGTACAAGTCGTATCCTTTACATCGCGATAGCAGCCCGGCTGGTTCAACTCATGCGAGCTAAGCCCCGTTCCGGCAGCCGGCGAATACGGCTGGATCGTGTACCCTTTGTAAAGCAATCCTTTCTTATACAGTTCCTTCAGCAGGTACCACAATGTTTCGATATAACGATTGTCGTAAGTGATATACGGGTTTTCAAGGTCGACCCAATATCCCATCTTCTGTGTCAGATCCGTCCATTCCTTCGTGAACTTCATCACGTCGCGGCGGCAGGCGGCATTATATTCGGCCACAGAGATCTTTTTGCCGATATCTTCTTTGGTGATACCCAATGTTTTTTCAACTCCCAGCTCTACTGGAAGTCCGTGTGTATCCCATCCCGCCTTACGGTTGACAAGATATCCTTTCATGGTCTTATAACGGCAGAAAATATCCTTAATCGAACGGGCAATCACATGGTGAATACCGGGCATACCGTTTGCAGAAGGAGGACCTTCATAAAAGACAAACGAGGGATGTCCTTCGCGGATTTCAAGACTCTTATGGAAGATGTCGCCATCCTGCCATTTCTTCAGCACCTCTTTATTGACGTTCGACAAGTCAAGTTTCGAGTATTCGGCAAATTTCTTACTCATATGCGTTATATTTATCTATCTTCTCAAAAATTGCCGCAAAGGTAGTGATTTAATTCGAATTAGGCAATATGGAAACAGCAAGGACTCAAATCTCTCCGGACGTATTTCCCAGCGCCATCAATAATGCCACCACTTCCGAATAATTCTTCCGGCCGGAGGGAATGTTGTTTCCTTTCAAGAACCAGTTGTAAACGGTACTCTGGATCTCGCCTATAAACGGGCTGTACAAATTCTCCCAGTAAGCGACTTTCCGGTTGTAAAGATCTTTTACCTCGGGGGAGATCGTCTCTTTCCATTCATTAAACTCCTCTTCCGACAATAAGCCGTAGGCATTGCTCAACACATAAGGCAACAAAGCAAAATAAGCCGAAAACCGGATTTCCGGCACTCCGGAACGGGAACAGACGAGAAAACCATACAAATTCGCTTCCGCCTCGCTGGATATTCCTAACACATGCGCCATTTCATGTGCATAAGTAAACGGATACTGGACCGGGAGCAGATCAGGGTTCAGATTATATTCGGTAAAAAACGGTCCCATATACCCCAATACCCCCACTCCACTCATCAAAAAGGGCATTAACATCGGCTTCGGATGCAAATACCCGGCAGGACTGACTAAAGAGAAACGCCCGGCAATTTCATGATATCCCTTTTTCACTTCCTCTGCGACGAGGGCCTTATCTATTTTTTCGACAGGCACAAAGGACGCATTCAACGAATCTGTATAAGTGGATAAGAACGAACGAAAAGCGTCGGCTGAATAAGCCGCATACGGGATTTCCGTCCGTGTAAAAAAGTCTTTCCTGAAATAATTCAATCCCCAAGCCAGATAAAACCAGACATATATCCACAACAAATATTCGATCATCCGTCCGGCTGTCGCCCGCCAGGAACGTTTCTTCACAATGGCATAAACCAGATAAGCAAGCAAACCGGCCATACTACCGTATATCAGGCAATCACCTATCGAAAAAGAAAATAGAGAAGAAAAACAGGACAAAGCACCCGATATATAGGGATATACATTCCGGGCATACGCCTCTCCCATATCCGGCGAACGCATGGTGCACCAGATACCGGCCAGAAGGAGAGACAAGACTATCCAGCGTATATATTTCAATTTGAAATGTTTTTATTCAATAACTTCTTCACTTCCGCTTCCGACAGATTCCGGCGACAGGCATAATCTTTCATCTGTTCTTCATCAATATTACCAATCATGAAATATTGGGAATCCGGATGTGCAATATAAATGCCGCTCACCGTCGCCGTCGGATACATAGCGCCGTTTTCCGTCAACCGGACACCGATCTGTGACATATTTAACAACTTATCCAACGTGTAGTTCAAAAGCTGGTCCGGCAATGAAGGATAACCGATAGCCGGACGTATTCCCTGATATTTCACTTTATACAGGTCGGAGATGGAAAGCGATTCATCCGGAGCATATCCCCAATATTCCTTACGGACCTTTTCATGGAGATATTCGGCTGTAGCCTCGGCCAAACGGTCGGTCAAGGTTTGCAGCAACATGGAATTATAGGTGTCACCTTCCTGCTCAAATCGCTCTTTCAGAGATTCTGCACCGACACCAGCCGTCACCACGAAAGCGCCGACATAATCCGTACGCCCTTCCGATACTGGCATCACATAATCGGCTAACGACTTATAGATTCCTTCCTCTTTTTTCGCCTGTTGACGCAAAACTGGAAGCAAGACTTCACCCATACGGATATTATCCCCATCACCATTTGCCGGGAAGAAACCATAAACCGCCTTGCAATACTCGGCTTTCATCTCAACCAGGCGATCCAACAACTTAACAGCATCCTTGTATAACTGCATAGCCTCCGACGCCTTCGTCCGGTCCGCTTCCGAGAATTCAGCCAGCCAGGCGGCACGACAAGCGTCACAGCCGTGGATCTGCGCAATTTCCGAGAAACGCCCATTCAGTTTCCAGGCACTAAAAAAGAAGGTCCAATGAATATATGGAATTATTTCTTCCAAAGGAATATAAGGAATCACTTGTACCCCGTTCCGAGCCGGGACAACCGGATTGTAAGAGGCCCAGTCGATCTCCGGACGATTCGTCCGAGCTTCCGACAGCGGAACCAGTATCTCTTTTTTCTTGTTCATGGAGGCACGCAGAGCTTCATATTCGCTGTTCAGCTGGGCAATATAAGCATCCCGCGTATCTGGGTTCAACAGTTTGGCCGCAATCAACGGGTTTTGCGAAGCATCCAGTACATGAATGACAGGATAGTCATAATGAGGAGCGATCTTAATGGCCGTATGCAACTTTGAAGTCGTGGCGCCACCCACCATTATGGGAATACTCAAGCCGGCTTTCTGCATCTCATCCGTCACATGCACCATCTCTCCGAGCGAAGGCGTGATCAAACCGGAAAGGCAGACCAGATCGGGCTTCTCTTCGATTGCCTTTTTTACAATCACGTCTGCCGGGACCATCACTCCCAAATCGATCACCTCATAATTGTTGCAAGCCAGGACGATCGAAACAATATTCTTTCCAATGTCATGCACGTCACCTTTCACTGTCGCAAACAGAACTTTTCCTGCCTTAGCAGAATCGGAAGATACCTTTTCCGCCTCGATTGCCGGTTGCAAAATGGCAACGGCCTTTTTCATCGTACGGGCAGTCTTGACAACCTGCGGTAGGAACATTTTTCCAGCACCGAACAATTCGCCTACCTTATTCATCCCACCCATCAGCGGTCCGTCGATAATATCCACCGCACGCGGATATTCCTTCAAGGCTTCCTTTAAATCTTCTTCCAAATGATCGCCGACTCCTTTTATCAAAGCGTTTTCCAGACGCTCCTTCAACGGATATTCACGCCAGGCTTCCTGCTTTTCACCTTCCCCCTCCTGCGCTTTTACATGCAGGTTTTGGGCATATGCAACCAATTCTTCAGATGCTTCCGGACGGCGTGCCAGAATAACATCTTCCAGCAACATACGGAAAGCAGGTTCGATATCTTCATAAAGTACAGACGACGAAGGATTCACGATCCCCATATCCATACCTTTGTTAATCGCATGATACAGGAATACGGAATGCATGGCCTCCCTCACGTAATTATTTCCACGAAAAGAGAAGGAAAGGTTGCTGACACCACCGCTTACCTTCGCGCCCGGCAGATTCTTCTTGATCCATTCCACGGCACGGATAAAATCAAGCCCATATCCGTTATGTTCTTCCATACCAGTGGCGATAGCCAATACATTCGGATCGAAAATGATTCCGTTCGGATCAAAATCCACTTTCTCCCGGAGGAGACGGTAAGCACGTCCGCAAACCTCGATCTTCCGTTCAAACGTATCTGCCTGTCCCTTTTCATCAAAAGCCATTACGACCGTAGCTGCACCCAACTGTTTGATGCGAGCGGCATGTTGCAGGAAAACCTCATCTCCTTCTTTCAAAGAAATCGAATTCACAATACTTTTACCCTGCACGCACATCAAACCTTTTTCGATCACCTCCCATTTAGAAGAGTCGATCATCACGGGAACACGGGAAATATCAGGTTCGGAAGCGATCAAGTTCAAGAAAGTCGTCATCTCCTTCACGGCATCCAACATTCCGTCATCCATATTGATATCGATCACCTGCGCGCCGTCTTCCACCTGCTTGCGGGCAATTGTCAAAGCCTCTTCATAATTTTCTTCCTTGATCAAGCGCAAGAACTTACGTGAACCAGCCACATTGCATCGTTCGCCGACATTCACGAAATTATTCTCCGGCTTAACTTCAAGCAGTTCCAAACCGGATAACCAAAGACACCCAGGCTTAGGAGCCGGGATATGCGGCTTAGCCCCCTTTACCAGTTCGGGATATTTGGCAATATGGGCCGGCGTCGTACCACAACAACCTCCCAATATATTCACCAGCCCTTCGTCAATAAAAGATTTTACATGAACAGCCATCTTTTCCGGCGTCTCATCATAGGAACCGAAACTGTTCGGCAGACCGGCGTTCGGATAAGCACTTATATAATAAGGAGCATGTTTTGCCAATTCAACCAAAAAAGGCTTCATATCGGCAGCACCGAAAGAGCAGTTCAGACCGACACTAACAATATTGGTATGTTGCACGGAAGCCAAAAACGCAAGCAATGTCTGCCCCGAAAACGTACGTCCTCCCTGGGCAGATAACGTCAGAGAAAGCATAATCGGTAAATCCTTGCCTTTTTCCTTCAACACAGTTTCGGCAGCTTCCAGCCCGGCTTTCACATTCAGCGTATCGAAAGTCGTTTCAAACAAGACGATATCCACGCCCCCGTCTACCAAAGCGTCTACCTGTTCTTTATAAGCGCTATACAAATCCAAGTAGGTGACAGCACGGTAAGCCGGATCGCTCACGTCGGGGCTCATCGAAGCAGTCTTATTAGTTGGGCCGACAGAACCAGCTACAAAGATCGTGCGATCCGGGTGCTCCTTCATAAAGTCATCGGCCACCTCACGCGCCAACTTTCCGGCAGCCAAATTGATATTTCTCACCTGCCCTTGCATGCCGTAATCCTCCATCGAGATAGCATTTGCATTGAAAGTGTTGGTTGTAAAAATATCGGCACCGGCATCCAGATACTGACGGTGGATCGATTTGATCACATCCGGCCGGGTGATACATAACAGGTCGTTATTTCCTTTCAGGTCGCTCGTCCAATCAGCAAACTGTTTTCCGCGATAATCTTTCTCGGTCAGTTTAAATCCCTGGACCATCGTACCCATTCCTCCGTCCAGAATCAAAATACGTTCTTTCAGGACATTCAAAAATATCTCTTTATCCATGTTATGATTTATGATTTGCGATTTATGATTTATTTGTGACGCATAAATCATAAATTATAAATTCTTTCAATTCCGTTTAAATGCACGATCCATCTCCCGGCGGTCGTCCCGCTCTTTGATAGAATCGCGTTTATCATATTCCTTCTTACCTTTGGCGATAGCAACAACAACTTTAGCTAGTCCCTTTTCATTAATGAAAAGACGTGTCGGAATAATTGTAAAGCCATTATTGCGGGCAGCACTTTCAATCTTCCGCAATTCTTTTTTAGTCAGCAGCAACTTACGGTCACGGCGAGTCGTATGGTTATTGTATGTCCCGTAGAAATATTCTGCCACATACATATTTTTCACCCACAATTCGCCCTTCTCCACAATACAGAACGTATCAACCAAACTTGCCTTTCCCAAGCGTATCGATTTGATCTCCGTACCGGTCAGCACAATCCCTGCCGTAAACGTGTCGAGCAACTCATAATCGAAAGTCGCCCGTTTGTTCTTTATCTGTATGTTATTACTAATCTTCTCTTTCATCTTACTTCTTTTATCAAAAACGTAAACCGGGCATCAACATGGAAAGGATGACCTCGATCAGCCAAGGCGTCAACAGAATCAACCCGGTCGCGATCCCGACAAACTTCAGGCGTATCTTCTCCTCAACCTGCATATAAGGGCCGGCTCCTTCCCACACGATATAAAACGTATATAATACAAATATACGCAAAAAGAAAAACTCCGGGAGCAACATCAACACGATGTTCAAAGCAAACATCAACGAAGACGAATAGCCTACAAAACGTTGACACAGCTTCATGTCCTTCTCCCGTTTAAACAATCCCTGCCAAAGTTCGTTCAACAAATAGGAAGCCAAGTAAAAGCCGCCGAACGCAGCAACCAGTGTCCGGATAGACGATTTCAGTGCCAGTTCGACATCAAACTCTTTCCGGGTGAACAGCACACCCAAAAAAGCCGCTACCGTAACGAATCCAATCAGGGGATAGACAAACCGGGATAAAAACTCATCGTCCTTTTCTTCTTTTTTCGTCAGAATATCCCACGCTTTTCCTGGCTGGGAGATGATGGCTACAACCAATTTAAATATCTCTTTATACATTTTTTCAATACGTTCGTTTGCTATTTATCCTTTATTTGTCTTTTCCGGACAGGTCTATTGTAAACACATCGGAACTTTTCCAGTTTATCGATGCAGAATCCTTCCCGAATGAATATGCATAATTAATCCGGAACTTCAATTCATCCGAATTATTCTTTTCCGCCTCTTTCACCAGCTCTTCGATATCGAACGCACAAGGAATAATCATCGACTCGCCTCTTGTCGTGTCCGCCTTTATCTTAATCGTACGAAGGTAAAGGCTATAAATATTATCGTCTCCTAACAAATTATCCGGATCATAGGATAAAGAGAAACTATCCACTTGGTTTGTCGGATGATTGCTCATTTCCGTGAACAGGAACAAATTGCCTCTGATATAAGCGGAACGAGCCTGAAGGGAAGAAAGCAATAGTTCGTCCTTTGCAACAATAGAGGTATCGGTCAATGTATTATAGAAGTTCCAACGATTGACCTCCGAGATCGTATTTTCATAAATAATAGCCTCGGTATAACTGGTATCCGTCCCCGCCCCCATATTGTTTGCGACCCCGTAATCGATGGAATAATCAAACAAAATACATTCTCCGTTTTCCACATTGGCATTCTGGAAGTCTTCCGAAGAGACCACTACGTCCCCCTTGGTATAAATAGCCTTACCAGGTCCGTAACCGGTCACCACTACCCCTGCCTGGTTTGCCATCGTCAATTGGGTGGCCGGGTCTCCCAAACAAGAATTCAACACAACCAAACAAAAGGCCAAAACGCCATATAATACTGTTTTTCTCATTTCCATATACAAATTTGAAGTCGTATTTATCTTCCTCTCTTTATGGAGGAAACGCACAAAGGTACGAAAAAAAGGTTTATACGACAAAAGCCGGAAGATTAATCACACTCATAAAAGGAAAGCATGAATCGAGGCGGAGCTCATCCCGCCCACAGATTCATGCCTCTTTTCCTAATTATTATGGCAAAATAATTAAAAACAAGTAAATAGCTACGGGAAACGGAAATTAAGAAAGGCAAAAACTACGGCTTCACAGTTCTCTTCCGGCCTATCCTCGAAGCCGTCGAAAAAATATGCGTTGCAGGTCTTCTGACTTACTTCCGGCATGAGCGCCTTCCCGACTCACGTCAGTGGCATAAAAGAATTGCCCATTCCGTTTTGAAGCTTACAGCAGCGGGACTGTCCGGGATTTACACCCGATTCCCTTTTAATCCTTTTCCGCGATTGCGAAGCAGGAACAATGCATGGGACAAATATAATAAATTTTCCATATATTTCTCATCTTCTCACAGAAAAAAGCTGAAACCAACCCCAGACTCGTTAACCTTCGCGATAAGCTTCGACAGCATCCTGAACGGAACCGTACATCAACAGCAGATGGCGGGATTGGTTATAGGGAAGATTCAATTCCTCGGCAACCATACGGGTTCCACGGTCTATAAGTTTCTGATTGGTGAGCTGCATATTGACCATCCGGTTTCCTTTAATCCTACCCAATCGGATCATAACGGAGGTGGAGATCATGTTCAAGATCATTTTCTGCCCTGTTCCCGATTTCATGCGGGAACTGCCGGTGACAAACTCCGGCCCGACAATCATTTCGATTGCGACATCGGCCTCCATCGCCATCGGTGAATCTGGATTGCTGGAAATGGAGGCGGTCAGGATACCCTGTTCACGTGCTTTGCGAAGGGCACCGATCACATAGGGAGTCGTCCCGGAAGCAGCAATGCCGATCACGGTATCCTTCGTATTAACCCGGTGCTCCAGCAATTCCTGCCAGCCGCGTTCCTCATCGTCTTCAGCATTCTCCACAGGATTCCGGAGGGCAATATCGCCACCAGCTATCAAGCCGACAATCAGTGTGGAAGGCATCCCGAACGTCGGGGGGATTTCGGAAGCATCCAAAACCCCCAATCGCCCGCTGGTTCCGGCTCCCAGATAAAAGATCCGTCCGCCCTGCTTCATGCGGGGAACGATCTGCAAAACCAATTCTTCTATTTTGGGGATTGTCTCTCGGACAGCCAACGCCACTTTCTGATCTTCCGTATTGATATCTTCAAGCAAGGCCCGGACGGACTTCCGTTCCAGGTCGTTATAGAGAGAATTCTGTTCCGTTATCTTAATGAATGACATAGCTTATTACAATTTACACGTTGCAAAGCTACTAAAATATCACATTCACATGTCAGTAAACTTCAAGCAAACAGGCTTGCTAACCCGGATGTCTTTTCCCGTATCTTTCAACAAACCGCTTTGCTTGTCTATTTCGTAAACCTGCACGATATGACTATCCCGACAAGCGCAAAGCAGGAACTTGCCGTTGGGGGTGATGACGAAATTACGCGGATGAATGCCGGTCAGCTGATAACCAATCTTTGTCAATTGCCCGTTTTCCAGATCGATAGAAAAAATCGCAATACCGTCACCTTTCAGACGGTTAGAGGCATATAGGAAACGACCGTCCGGTGTGATGTGTATATCGGCACTACCGGAGACATGTAACGTATCGGCTTCTACAAACCGGACCGGGGTCAGGTTGCCCTTGTCGTAATACATGAGAGCGACGCGGCCCGAAAACTCGCTAATCAGGTAAGCCCATTTCCCGTTCGGATGAAAAACCGTATGGCGCGGACCTTCTCCCGCCGGCAAACTAAAAGAGGCAGGCGTCCCTTCCCGCAAACTCAAGCCTTTATCGGAAGCAATGATCTCGTATTTATAAATCCGGTCCGTTCCCAGATCGTTGGCATACAGATAGTTCTCATCTGGCGAAGCATACACACAATGCAGATGCGGAACCGCCTGGCGTTCGGACCCCGGTCTTCCTCCTTCATACGCATATACTTCAGCCGGCAGCAAAGCTCCATCGGCCGAGATGGAGAAAACACTTATGCTTCCGCCGTTGTAGTTAGCCGTGACAGCCATCCGGCGTTTACTGTCCACCCAGATATAACAGGGAGCGCTGCCATCCGTCTTCTGTTCATTCAGCAAGGAAAGTGTCCCGGTATGTTTATCAAACGAATAGGCACATACTTTCGCGTCCGGCACAGTAGTTTCACTTACCGAATAGACAAACTTGCCATCCCGGCTCACTGTCAGATAAGAAGGGTCTTGAATGCCCGACAGGCTTTTCACCGGCACAGCCGTCCCTTTCTCCACATCGAAGCGAAACAGATTTATACCAGGGTCTGTAGCATCCGCATACGATCCGACAAACAAAAATAATTCACTATCCTTTTGCATACACGATGTTATTGCCATAATTAACACCCCCGCTAAAAAATACTTTAAATTCGACATACATGCATTATTATTAACCAAGAAGCGTATTTACTTCCCGCACTTATCTTTCAACCATTCAATACGTTCCGACTGCTGTTCCGGATATGTCCAGTGACCGGTTTCGAGGTAAAGATGCAAGTCCTTCACTCCCGGAATAACATTGTAGGCCGAATACATGGATGTCGGAGGACAAGTCACATCATTATATCCCCAGCTATACCAGCCCGGAGCGTTCACCCGGCGGGCAAAATTCACGACATCAAAGTAAGCGAGCGTTTCCACTTCGTTTGCCACAGGCTGCGCATTCCGGTAATAATGCGGCCAGCCTCCCGCACGTTTATGCAGATAGCCGGCATAATCGCACAAGGCCGGATAGAAAGCAGCAAGAAACTTGATACGCGGGTCTAGTCCGGCCGTGACAATAGACAAGGCTCCTCCCTGGCTTCCACCGGTCACACCGACTGTATTTCCATCAAACTCAGGCAAAGAATAGAGGAAGTCCACAGCCCGCACGCAACCGAGATAGACCCGTTTGTAGTAATGCGTATCGCGATTATTCTTGTTCATTGCATTATATCCGTTCAATGCTCCAGCAGCCAAGTTGTTATACACTTCCTGCGGCATCGTCACAGGAACACCATGTATTCCAATCTCCAACGTAATGATATCTTCTCCCAAATTGAATCCGTTATAAGGACGTATACCCGCTCCTGGAACCTGGAGGACCGCCGGATATTTACCAGTTTTCTTCGGTACAATCAGAATGCCATATATACGGGAACCGGGGCGTTCATTCTGGAAACTGACATGATAGACATTCTGCGTAGAAGTGCATCTTTCCGGCAACAAAGTCATCTTGGGATCTAGCGGCTGCTTACGGGCTTCAGCGATCGCACCGGTCCAGAAAGCATCAAAATCTTCCGGATTGACCGTCGTCGGCCGAATCCTCGTTTCATCCACGCCAACTGTCGCCATCCCTTCATACTTCCGTCCGTCCACTTTGGCCGTCACCCTGCAACGCAAGAATCCGGGTTCATTCATCTTCGCTTTCAACGTTGTTTTTCCATCCGCCAAACGAACGTCTTTCTTTACAACCGTCGGAAAATATTCCGGTCCCAACTCATAATCGACAACTACATCTTTCAACAAATTCTCATTCTTGAAAACCTGTACCGTAAACTTGACTTCTTCCTTCGCCTTGCATTTCCAATCGATACGATCAGGCGAAACCACCACATTGACCAACTTCTGGGTCGGTTGTGCCAACACCAACGCACAATTACCCAACATCCCCAGAAGCAAACACAATAAGAATAAAGATTTTTTCATGATAAAAACCGAATTAGATAATTTATTATTTATAAAACACAGTGATAGTGAATCAGACCTTGAACCGGACTTTGAACGATCGTTCCTAATCGAAGCTCGAACTCACGAGCAACATCTTTCAATATATCCTGATAATACCAAGCAATGGAGCCTGTCAGATAGACAGGATGCTCCCAGTAATCATACTGCATGACATTGCGGGCAAAGAACGCCCGGAAGCTATTGCTCACCAGATCACGTATTGCAGGTTCTTCCATATGCGGAGCAAAAAAGGAGACAGGCTTGCCAAAAAACGATTCGGGAAAGGCCCTTTATAAACCTTTTCCATAATGATGGCCGGTGTCAAACCGGACTCCGCCCAAAAAGCCTCTTGCAAAGCTGCCGGCAACTGGTTCTTCAACACATCCCCAACCAACAATTTTCCAAGTACGGCGCCACTCCCCTCATCTCCCAAGACAAAGCCCAACGGAGATATGCTCTTGACAATACCCTTTCCGTCATACAGACAGGAGTTGGAACCAGTCCCCAAAATACAAGCAATGCCGGGACTGTCTCCACAAAGGGCACGGGCGGCTGCCAGCAAATCGCTGCCGACCTCCACCGGGACCGGCAGATAGCGCGTGACAGAACGGCGTATAATCTCGTTCTTTTCCGGAAACGCACATCCGGCACCATAAAAGTAAACGGCCCCAACAGAATCGGACTCCCTTATCCGGGGAATCAGATTGTCCCTTATCTCAGCCGAGATCTCCTCTTCCGTCTGGAAAAAAGGATTAATTCCTCCTGTCCTGATCCGGTCTATCTCCCAATTGCCGGACACAATACTCCAATCCGTTTTCGTGGAACCGCCATCCGCTATCAATATCGTTTTCGCCACCATACAAAGCAAATATATTTAGTTACTTCCTTGTTTCTTCTTCCCGAATTCGGGATCGATCTTCAGGCAGGCCGTGACAAGCAACGTCACCAGGCAACATCCCATCACCCACCAGAAGAAATTCTCGTAGCCCATCTGTTCCTGCAACCAGCCGGCCGCCATTCCAGGAAGCATCAGGCCCAAAGCCATAAAAGCCGTACAGATCGCATAATGTGCCGTCTTATGTTCTCCGTCGGAATAATAAATCAGATACAACATATAGGCCGTAAAGCCAAAGCCGTATCCAAACTGTTCGATAAATACGCAAATGTTGACTATCCACAAATTATCAGGCAACGCACTGCTCAAATAAATAAAGACAGCGTCAGGAAGGGAAATTGCCAACGCCATCGGCCAGATCCATTTCTTCAATCCTCCTGCCGAGGCGGCGATACCTCCCAATATTCCGCCCAATGTCAAACCGATCGTACCGATCGTCCCGTACACCAGTCCGATTTCAGCCGTCGAAAGCCCCAAGCCATCCACTTCGCGGGGATCGACCAGGAAAGGCGTTACCAATTTAGCCAACTGGGCTTCCGGGAAACGGTACAACAGCATAAACAGAATCGCGACAAAGGCTTGTTTCTTTTTGAAAAAAGAGGCGAAAGTCGCGAAAAACTCTTTTAAGATTGTGGAAGGAGTCACCGTAGCCGATGGCTTATCCCCTTTCGGCAAAGGAAGTATATACCGGTGATACAGGAACAAAGCCAAAAACAGCCCGCCTAAAATAAAGAATGTAACAGACCAGGCAAGCGGGATATTCCCCGTACTGTTTTCCAGAAATCCGGCAAACATGACCAGCACACCCTGTCCGGCAATAATCGCAATCCGGTAAAAAGTACTCCGGATACCGACGAAGAAAGCCTGTTCATGCGAATCGAGAGCCAGCATGTAAAAGCCGTCCGCCGCAATATCATGTGTGGCGGAACTGAAAGCCAGCAACCAGAATACAGCCAATGAAGCCTGGAAAAAGAACGTCGTTGGGATCGTAAACGCCACTCCGGCAAGTCCTGCCCCGATCAATAACTGCATCGTGACCACCCACCAGCGTTTGGTCTTCAGCAAATCCACAAAAGGACTCCAAAAAGGTTTGATCACCCAGGGCAGATTCAGCCAACTCGTATAAAGGGCGATATCGGTATTTGAAACTCCCAGGCGCTTATACATCAGGACAGAGACGATCATCACCGCGACATAAGGTATTCCCTGCGCAAAATACAGGGAAGGAACCCAAAACCAAGGAGACCGTACAGATGGCTTATCAGACATAGGCTTATATGATGTCATACTTCATCTCTTATTTTCCGGATGAGCTCATTCTCCTCATCCTCCGTAATACTTACCTCTTCCCAGACCTTTTCGAGGTCTGCAAATGTCACTTTCTTAAAGTCCTTTTCCAAAGGGACGACAAATAAACCGGCCATCTCGACCGTCGCCGGGCTGATGAGAATATTGGCATCTCCCTCGGCATAATAGCAGGATGGACGCAATTCCCGCCGGGGGAAGATACAGGTAATCCAAACATCATCCTCCCTCCAGGCCAACAGGTTCATCATTGGTTCGTAATCATCCGGTCCCATCGGCATCATGTCGTATAACAACTCGAAAACGGCCGCCGCCTCACCCTTATCCCTCGACACTAGGATAAAACAGACCGGAAGGAGATCGACTGAAGCATAGAAACCAGTCCGTTCACTTTCCCAAACGACCTGTTTCGGGAAGTTCGGCCAATTTCTCACAACCGGAAACTCCTCTTTCTTTCCAGCTTGGAAATGCATATGATCCGGAGCGGAAGCACCGCATTTCGGACCATTATAGAACAAGGCATAGTCGGATAAATCCGAAACGATGTCCAGCATATCCTCGTAATAAGGCTTTATCTGTTGCTTTTCATGCCAACGCAGGGGAACGGTCAGATGGTCTTCGAAAATAGGATATGGATTAACCAGTATTTCAAACGCATCATTATACGTCACTCCCTTTTGTTCTTCCGGCCGATGGCAGAAAAAACAGGGGCGCGCCAGCAAGGATGCCTTGTCGATCTTAGCTGCGGAAGAACGAATCCGTTCCGGATTAAATTGAAGAATCGTTGTCCTGTAATCATCCTGGAAATAACGCGTCTGCACATTGGTCAAAGAACCATAATTCTCCCTTGCCAGTTTCCAATCCTGCTTTTGGTCTATCAGCAGGAATTCTATTTCTCGTTCCAAATCATTCATAAGCTTCGTGTTTTCATGGTTGCCGGCAACTTGTCCCGCAACACAAATGTAGTGAAAAAAGAATCCATAGTGAGCAAACGGCCAAAAGACCAAGAAGAAATCATTTGGGCGAATGAGCGTTCAAGGCAATCCGCGCCTGCAATTCCCAAGTACGGATACGGTCTTTGTAGGTATTATGTCCGTTCATTTTCACGACATCGAGCGCGGCATCCGAATTGTCTTCCCAGCGGCGGCAGAGGTAAAGGACATCATAGATGCGCCCGATACGCCAGGTGCGGGAGATACGCAGTCCCAAAGCATAATCTTCTCCATAGCTTGTATTCGGAAGGTTGATCCTCCGGAGCACAGGTGTATAAAAGGCACGGGGAGCTCCCAGACCGTTGATGCGGAGCGCATTGTTACGTCCGTTTTCAAGCGTCCACTCCCGATGGTCAATGATGCCGGGCGGTATTTCGTTCATCTTGAAATCGGTCATCCGATAGGTTCCGACAACCATCGCGCAGTTCTGTTCGTAAAAAGCATCAACGATCTTCTGCAACGTATCAGGACCGCTATATACATCGTCGCTATCGAGCTGGACGGCAAACTTGCCACAAGCCGGATGATGCACACCCACGTTCCAGCAACCGCCGATCCCCAGATCGGAACGTTCCGGAACCAAATGAACCACACGTCCGTCTGCGGTATATTTTCCGATCGCTTCGGAAGTTCCGTCTGTCGAATGGTTATCCACAATGATCAGATTAAAGCGGAAGGTCGTTTTTTGTGCCAGCACGGAACAGATAGCATCTTCTATCGTACGGATACGGTTGCGGACCGGGATGATAACGGAGGCTTCCTGCTCGAAACCGCCGGCATCGAAGGTGACCGGTTCAAAGTCCGGGGCAAGATAACCGCCGACCCGTTTCAGGTAGGCCGTACAAACAGCTTCCATCTCGATCTGCACCGCCCGGTTTTTCGGATCAACATAATCGAACAACTTCTCTCCGCTCTTGCGGATATCCGTCTCCACTTCCGAGTACAAATATTCATTGACATGAACCAGTTCGGCCAGCTCCGAGACACGAAGGCGAAGGTCATACAGCCCGGCAAAACGGTAATCAGCATCCATCGCCCGGACCGCCTGCTTCAAAACGGACGAACGGAAAAACAGCAGGGAGCCGAAATCAAAATCATCACGCAAGCTTCCTTTCTGATAGTCTATGACAGGAGCCTGTTGGCTGTTGCCGTTTTTTAACAGGTAACGATCCGCATAAAGCATTCCGGCATTCGTATCGCCGGCAATAGCCAACAGGCGTTCGAAGGCGAACTGCCCCGGCTCGAATGCCGTATATTTGGTATATAATAATGTATAGGCCGTATCTGCATGTAAAGCAATCGTCCGGAAAGTAGCGGTACTAGCGGGCGAATCGATCATCAGCATCTCACAACCCTCGACCTCATCGGGAATCTTTTCCGTCGCCAACAAGTAGATATTCTTTATCCGGTCACATAGCCCCAACGCTCTTACGGTTTGCCTGGCCTGGGGTAAAGAAAGGAACGGAATGAAGCAATTTATCATTTTCATAACGTAATTAGTTGATACCGGAAACAAAAATAAGGATAAAATATGAGCTTTTGCCGGAAGAGAAAAATATCTTTGTAAGTACATCAAAAATAAAACCAAGCTGGCAGAAGACCTTCAATTATAGACGGCACAAGAGGCCTTATTTTCCCTCTTCGAAGATAAGACCTTTCGTTTGTTTTCTTTCGAGAGATGACGGGGTGAGCAAAATACGACCTTCGCTTTCCGCATGTACCGGCAGGCTCTTCAATCCACTTATCCGCGAAAGCGCCTCACTCAGCAGCCTCTCGTTCGTATCTCCGAAGGGCAACAAATCATTTCCTATAACCAGTTCCTCGATCTTTACATCTGGTTCAAAACCATTTGCATAGTCAGCCTCGTGGTCAGCATTATAAATGCGTAATGTAATCGGATGTAACAGCCAGTCATATTCTTCCTTGGTTCCGAAAGTATTGCTGCCCACCCGCTTGCCAATCGTTTTTTCTCCTATGATCGTGATGTTACTACGGGTAAGATAAGGGATCAGGCAATTGATCACGGCCTCCGAAGCAGATGCGGTCACACTTCCTGTCAGCACGTAAATGCGTTTCAAGTCCAGATTAGCATTTCCTATTTCGGAATTTTTTCTCAACAGCAAAGTTTCATCACTTTTTGATTGCTTTTCGTTATGCTCCATAATACAGAATGTCTTACCCAAAGCATCGGCCGGAGCCAGAAGAGAGGTCATCAACTGCGCACAAGTGACCAAACCTCCCTGATTATATCGCAAATCCAACACAAATTCGTTCACACTTTCAGCTTTAAACCCCGCAAAGACTTGCTTCATCTGGTCGTCATAGATTGTACTTTCATCGTCCGGGCCGGAAGAAAAACTGTTGTAAACCAGATAACCGACCTTCTTGCCACCCACCGTATAGACGGAATCTTTCAGAAAAGGCGTGTCTTCCACTGCGCGGGAAGCTGCAATCGAAACAGTTTTTTGGTTACAAAAAGTGACCTCATTACCTTTCCTTACCGCATCAGCCAATAAAAAAGTAGTTTCACTTCCACTATAAAAAGCAGACATGTTCGTCACGTTCGGAGTCTCACTACCAACAGCAATAATCCAGTCCCCCCGTTCCAATCCGGCTTCGGCAGCAGGAGAGCCAGGCAAGACATACAAAACCCAAGCATAATAAAGGTCGCCGTGTTTATACGATGCAAACTCAAAACCATACGAATCGTCTGCCGTAACAGACTTCGTATCCTCTTTCTTTTTCTCTATCCGGGAAAAAGTGAGCCATCCGTCTCCGTATTTTACGCCATCCTGATCAGACAACAATGAACCGAAGAACTTATCTGGAGATTGCGAAAAGTTCAAGTCCCCTTTGTCAGGCACATCCTCATTCCATAAATAGTAATCCGTCATGACCTTATAGATCCAATCATTCGTACCCTCGTCAGAGAGATCCGGAACCTTATCATCCGTCGTACAAGACGGTACAAGCAAAAGGACAGCCAGCAATCCCATGAGGACGGCAAACGTCGTGTTCTCTGAAGCAAACTTCTGTTTCATTGTCATATCTGTATTATATTGAAAAAATAACCGCGCAATTTCCAAACGGAAACTGCGCGGCTTTTATTGGAAAAAACTTACGTTTTTATTATTCACCTAACAGTATTTCCAGAATCTGAACAGCAGCCTTCGACACAGAAGTACCCGGACCAAAGATGGCAGCAACGCCCGCCTTGTACAGGAAGTCATAATCCTGTGCAGGAATAACGCCACCAGCTATCACGATGATATCTTCGCGTCCTAACTTCTTCAGTTCTTCGATCACCTGCGGAACCAAAGTCTTGTGTCCGGCAGCCAAAGAAGAAACACCCATTACGTGAACGTCGTTTTCTACAGCCTGGCGGGCAGCTTCGGCCGGAGTCTGGAACAACGGTCCCATATCCACGTCGAAACCACAGTCTGCATAACCTGTAGCTACAACTTTAGCACCACGGTCGTGTCCGTCCTGACCCATCTTAGCGATCATGATACGCGGCTGGCGACCTTCTTTCTTGGCAAACTCGGCAGTCAGCTCACAAGCCTTCTGGAAGTCTGCATCTTTCTTAGTTTCTGATGAATACACGCCTGATATAGTTCTGATGATTGCTTTATAACGACCTACTACAACTTCGCAAGCATCGGAGATTTCTCCCAGTGATGCACGCAAGCCGGCTGCCTTGACAGCCAGTTCCAGCAAGTTGCCTTTCTTCGTACGAACACATTCCGTGATGTCGGCCAATGCTTTCTGTACGGCTTCTTCATCACGGTTGGCACGCAGTTCTTTCAGCAGTTCGATCTGCTCGTTACGAACGGCAGTATTATCGATTTCAAGGATATCGATCGGATCTTCCTTCGGCAGACGATATTTGTTCACACCAACGATTGTCTGGATACCGGAGTCGATCCGAGCCTGCGTACGGGCAGCCGCTTCTTCGATGCGCATCTTGGGCAGACCGGTTTCGATAGCTTTCGCCATACCGCCCATGCTTTCGATCTCCTGGATCAAAGCCCAGCCTTTATGAACCAATTCGTTCGTCAGAGATTCCACATAGTAAGAACCAGCCCACGGGTCGATTTCCTTACAGATCTTTGTTTCTTCCTGGATATAAATCTGAGTGTTACGAGCGATACGTGCAGAGAAGTCTGTCGGCAAAGCGATCGCTTCGTCCAATGCATTCGTGTGCAAAGACTGCGTGTGCCCCAAAGCAGCAGCCATAGCTTCAATACAAGTACGGCCAACGTTGTTGAACGGGTCCTGTTCGGTCAACGACCAACCAGAAGTCTGGCAGTGAGTACGCAAAGCCAGAGATTTCGGGTTCTTGGCACCGAAGCTCTTCACGATCTTCGCCCACAACATACGTGCAGCACGCATCTTGGCGATTTCCATGAAATGGTTCACACCGATCGCCCAGAAGAAGGACAGACGCGGAGCGAAAGCATCGATATCGATACCTGCATTCACACCGGCACGAAGATATTCAAGACCGTCGCAAAGCGTATAAGCCATTTCGATATCGGCCGTCGCACCTGCTTCCTGCATGTGGTAACCGGAGATGGAGATGGAGTTGAACTTCGGCATCTTCTGAGAAGTGTATTCGAAGATATCGGCAATGATACGCATGGAGAATTCAGGCGGGTAGATATAAGTGTTACGCACCATGAATTCTTTCAGGATATCGTTTTGGATCGTACCGGCCATCTCTTCCAACTTGGCGCCCTGTTCCAAACCGGCATTGATATAGAATGCCAGTACAGGAAGTACGGCACCGTTCATTGTCATGGATACAGACATCTTATTCAAAGGAATACCATCGAACAAAACTTTCATGTTTTCCAACGAACAGATAGAAACACCGGCTTTACCGACATCACCTACCACACGTTCGTTGTCGGCATCATAACCACGGTGCGTCGGAAGGTCGAAAGCGACAGACAGACCTTTCTGGCCGGAAGCCAGGTTACGACGGTAGAATGCGTTGGACTCTTCAGCAGTTGAGAAACCTGCATACTGGCGGATTGTCCAAGGACGCATAGCGTACATGCCGCTATACGGACCACGCAAATAAGGAGGCAGACCGGAAGCATAGTTCAGATGTTCCATACCTTCCAGGTCTTCTTTAGTATATACGGGTTTCACCTCGATGTGCTCGGGTGTTTTCCAATTGGCCTCGATGCCATTGGCTTTTGCCCATTCGGCAGCATTAGTAGCTGCAAAACCGGCATTCTTTATATCTATGTTTTTAAAATTTGGTCTCATATCTCTGATGATTTGAGATTCACCATTTATGATTTGCGATTTATGATTCATGGCAACGAACTGCCAATCATAAATTATAAATCATAAATCATAAATCAATTAATTCCTAATTTTACGTTGAAAGCTTTCAATGTCTCAAGCACGTTGCTCTTTACATTTACATATTGGTCGATGCCTACTGCTTTCAGATCTTCCATGCAAGCAGGCATACCGGCTACAACAA
>ENA-ORRL01001070-ORRL01001070.1-human-gut-metagenome-genome-assembly--contig:-NODE-1070-length-23563-cov-3.758933_pt1 | contig 23563 bp, 15 predicted proteins | sample MGYA00242175_ERZ509134 | MGnify/ENA primary metagenome ERZ509134 (study PRJEB26280, sample SAMEA2338660) | human gut metagenome | biome: human gut; feature: human-associated habitat; material: faeces... | reverse complement strand
CACTGTCGTTAAAAATACGTCTGATTATCAACTGGTTACCATATTAGTCCGTGGCCGCGTCCCGCCTGCGGTCTTGGGGTAACTCTGGAGACGCTTACCCAGTAGCGGACTCTCCACTCACTGAGAGCGCCATCAGCAGCGGCACAAACAATACCTAATTCGCCATCGTTGGTTCATCCTGTGGAGCATAGGCGTGCCTGTAACCTCGGATTTTATTCCATTCTCCGCTGCAACTGCGATTTGGGGACAGACTATTGATATATTAGAATTATTCCCAGGTTACTGCATGTCGTCTGTGGTTGGATTCAGGATAGTTATTTGTGCTACGAGAGCAACCGCTATAATGCATCCAAGCACTGCGAAAGCGAGACCAAGATTTCCGCCTTCTGCCCATTTTCCGAGGATCTGTGTGCAAACGGCACCCATCATCACGCCTGTCATATTCATTATTCCGTATGCTGTCGCCCTGAGTTTGGACGGAACGAATTGGCAGAGTATAGGCATATTTTGGTGTCAAACATGCCATAACCTATTCCGAAAAACAATCCCGCGGCGACTGCGGCGAACATACCCTTTCCAAGGCCAAGTAAAATCAGGGCAGGAATCATCATAGCCAAACCTATGGCGCTTGTGTAAACTCTACCTTTCACATTGCGCTTAACCCATTTGTCGGAAAGAGGTCCGCCTGCGAGGATTCCGAGGAATGAAGAAAGTGCAATGGTGATTGTGGAAATCGGGCCGGCTTGGGACATCGGTGTATTTAAGCTATCGGCGAAAAGGGTTGGTAGCCAGTTCTTTGTAGCCCATCCCGGAAGAGATGTAGATGCGAAAAAGAAAAGGATTACCCAGAATGCCATGTTACTGAAAATCATGCCGAAACCTTTGAGAACCGGAATTTTCTGTTCTGGAGCGGCTGAAATATTTTCCTGCGCAACATCTCTCTTCTCATAGAGCAGGACCATCAGAAGTACCGCATAGGCTATGCCAATGACGCCGAACCAATGAAATGTCTGCTGCCAAGAGAAGGCTGCCGCCAGTGTGGCTCCAAATCCGCCAACGGCCTGTCCGAGGTACAATCCCGTCATGTGAATGCCGATTGCGAAACTTCTGGACTTACCTGTATGATAATCGGCTATCAGAGACAATGCTGCTGGAATGTACAATGCTTCACTGACACCCATCAGTGCCCTGAGCCAGAATATCTCATTGTAATTCGTGCAGAAACTCATAAGTGTTGTAACTGCTGACCAAACTCCTAACGATGCTATAATCAGCCATTTTCTGCTTACGCGGTCGGCTATTGCTCCTGCAAACGGGCTGACAAGGCCGTATATCCAGAGGAAAATTGCCATCAACCGTCCGAAATTAACCGCCGACTCCAATTCTGAAATATCAATCTGCATGGCATCCCTCATCGTTGAAAGCATCTGTCTGTCCATATAGTTCAACAGTGCTACAATCCAGAGCAGTCCTACGACTATCCACGGGTAGGCCTTGCAGGATATAAGTTTCTCTTTCATGATTATTTAATGTTGATTATCCAGGATTCAGGCGTCCTTACGCCAGGTTTAATTTCGCCTCCTATAATATAGAGTTTGTTGCCTATTGCAATCATGCCTGCTCCAGCCAATGCTGTTTTGCCGCACTCCCCGAGGCTTTTCCAAGATTCTGCAGACGGGTCGAATTCCCAGATATGTCTATTGAACCTATAATTGGCAGGTGGCATTGTCATATATGCTTTCTTTTCATCTCCCATAGCTCTGATACCCTTGCTGAACACCTCCTTGTTCACGCCTCCTGTCACATATGCTCTATTGTTGACGACGGAAATCGCTGAGCCTGTAAATGTTCCGTTTTCGGGAACGGATGCGACGTCCTTCCACTCGCCGTTTTCCATATCCAGCATGTATCCTTTACTGATCACATCTCCGGTCGCAGGATTGCATCCTCCCCATACATACAATGACTTGCCATTTACGAAAACAACGGGCTGTACCATCGGTTCAGGAAGTCTGCTTATTTCTTTCCAAATGACGTTCTTGCCGTCAAAGGTTCCATTAAAAACTGACGAAGATGGAATACCATTTGCTACGCCTCCGGCAATGTAAAGACTGTTGCCGATATTTGTAAAGCCCGCCTGGTCTATCTTCACAGGGAGAGCATCGAGATTCTCTACTGATGCTTTTCCGTTATTTATGCTGATTGAATAAACACTGTCAACGGTCCCTTCAAGATTGCTTCCGCCAGCGAATATAACCCTGTCCTCCAGAGAGAATGTGCAACCGTAAGCCAATGCTGTCGGGAGTTCCCCAATGGCATTCCATTCTCCATTTTGCGAAATTGAAAATATGTCTTTGTAGAATTTTTTCAATCCTCCTTCTACAACCGGTTTTTCCGGAAAATTTGCTCCGCCTGCGGTGATTACCTGTCCGTCAAGACTGCCGCAGAAAGGTGCGGAGATTCCCTTTAAATATCCTTCAGATGCTTCTGTCGGTTTGCCAAGAGTTTCGGCATTGATAGTATCATTCATTCCTTTAATTATTTCTTTTAACTTGATTGCCTGGAAAACGAGCTGTGAAGTGCTGCCCTCGTAGAGGATGCCTACAGTCTCATTGTCGATCATGCTCATGCATGAATAACCCCAGAGTTCTTCCTCGTCCAGCAGCAGGGAATTCGCCTCAATCCATGTGTTGCCGCCGTCAAGGCTGGCCTTTATGGTCATGTGGTGCCTGCCCTCCGTGGTCGCCGGATTCGAGAAAAGCAGGATATCCCTTCCGAAAACATTGTCATCGGCCGGAACACTTATCAGGCTGGCCATGCACACCGGCTCGACAAGATGGCCGCTTGACGGATGCTCGGTCCACGTTTTTCCGAGGTCGGTCGTGGTGCAGACCCTTCTGCCGGTCCTGCGGTTGTCCCTCATGTTCAGCATCAGCACGCCCGGACTCACCTCTGCCACCTGCGCCTCGGTAGTATTGGTGTAAGCGTGGTTGTGCATGTGCCAGGTCTTGCCATGGTCCTTGCTGTAAATGATGCCCGCATTCGGAATCCTGTCTGTCCCGATGTATTGTATCGGGAATACCAATGTCCCGTCATGCATGGTGATGCCGCGTCCAGGGCCCTGCAGCGTCAGATACCATTCCGGCCGCTTGATCTGCGACGTGATATTCACCGGCTCGGACCAAGTCTTGCCGTCATCCTTGCTGCTGCAGATCATCAGCTGCGCCGTCTCCTCCGGCGTCATGCCCTGTTTCACGCCGGACCAAGCCCTCCGGCCGCCGATTCCGTGCGTCCAAACCGCAATCACGAAAATTTCGCCGGTCTCCTCGTCCACCAGCACCGCCGGATCCCCGATGCCGTTCTGCGCCTGCGGAAGGCCGCCCCATTCGCCCAAGTCCATGACCACGCGCATCTTCTCCCAAGTACGGCCGGAGTCAATGCTTCGGCTTACGCCAATGTCAATGTTGCATTGCAAATCCTGGCTTGAGTCGTATCTGACGTCATAAACGGCTATCAATGTCCCTTTTTTCGTGGTGACGAGCCCCGGAATCCTATAAGAGTCGCTTCCGTCGTCGCCGGCCTGTCTCACCGAAGTCCCCAGGTGCCTGACGGCGTTTCCGTCCTTTTCAATGTCCACCTGCTTCCCGTTCACTGAAATTGCCTGGACATCAGCCTTGAACGGCATTGACAAATCCACTTTCTCCGCGGCGATCTCCATGCTGACATACATGTAGTTAGGCCCATCGACGAGTGCCTTCCCGCACGGCAGATATGCCTTCCCGTCCTTTATCCGCGTCGTGCTTATCTCAATGGCGAAATCCGGATGGCACCACAATTTCTGTCCGCCTCCATACATCCCCACCCGGTCGCTTATGACGAAAGATGTTGTGCGTGAAGGAATTACGGAAGTGGTGCCCGTATACATCAGTTTCACGTTCCTGACAGCCTTCCGGTCAATCCCGTCCAACGCCACTTCCACATAATCCAATGTGCTTCCGCGTTTTCCGTCAATGCATATTTCGCTCACGATGTTATGTGACCTCCCGGCAAGCACCGGAAAAGCCGGATAAAAAACATTGGTCTGCTGCGCAGCGGCGACACAAAAAGTCGCCACCGTCAGCAGAATTGCAAGTATGGTTCTTGGTATTGATTTCATGGATATTTATAGATAACCCTTGTTCTGTTTAACCTTGTTGTCCTTTGAAAGAACGCCGGCATCTATCGGCCATACGAGTTTCAATTCATTGCCATCCACGAGATCAAGTGCGTATTTGCCGTCCAGCATTCTTCTCACATCGTACCAGCGCTTCCCTTCACCTACAAATTCGAAAGTCCGTTCTTTGAGGATAACCTCTTCCGCCTCCTCCTTGTTGGTGTAAGAATAAGGCCCTACACCTGCCCTGGAACGTACTTTATTAATCCATTTGACTGTCTCTGCCTTGTCTCCGAGTTCATTATAAATTTCAGCAAGAAGGAGAGCAATATCCATATACCTATATAATGGGATGTCGTTGGTAAACTGAATCTTACCATTGCTCAAGTCTCCCAGGAACTTTTTGAGTGATCTTCCGGCAGGGTAGAGATTGTCGTCATTATCCTTCAGGTAGAATTGGAGAAAAGTCGCATTCCTTCTCGCATCGGACGCATCAAAGGACTTCCAGAAATCGAGAGAATACTCATATCTCAATGCTCCAGCGCCAATGTTGAGCACGTTTCCTAACTTTTTGCCCGTTTCATCGAAGTATTTCGTGAAAGTACTGACATTGTAGGTAAAATTGCTGAAATGGTTTGTTTCCTCTCCCAGAAGATATCTGGCCGCCAAAATTGTTTCCTTATTGGCATCCTTGTTCTTTACGGAAAATGCATCTGTGAAATTCTTGTTAGGAGCATAGTTGGGCTCTGCGTCGAGCAGCGCGTCCCTTGCATCTTCCAAATCCTTCTGAACAGTAGCGGTATATACGGAAGAACTCTCGATAGGCTTTACTTTTGCACCCCAGAGATATACTTCTGCTTTCAAGCACTGGGAAGCCCCCTTGTTCCAGTAGCAGTTCATGCTCTTGTAATCGGTATAGCCCAGTTCTGAATACATCTCACAAGACTTGTCTACATCATTTCTGATAAATTCCCATGTTTCCTGTTCGCTTGCACGTGGCTTGTCGAGTTTATCAAGGTTATCTGTAATGAGAACGTCCGGCTTGTCACAGAGCGGTACGCCGCCGAAAGTCCTGAGCAGATGAAAGTAATACCATGCTCTCAAACCATATAACTGACCAAGCCATGTCTTACGTGTCTTATCGTCAAGGAAATCGCAATTGTTTGATATTTTGTCAATTGCGTGATTGATTTGATAGATGTCCATATAGAAATCCGCCCAATTGGAAATTCCCGGATTGGCTGCCGAAAGTGTGTTGCCTACAATTTCGATGTCATATGCACCTTCTCCTATTGATGTGATTGCATTGGCATTCAAGGTGCCGCCTCTCAATTCGCCCATAGTCATCGTGGCGCTCATTCTTGAACGCATGCGATAATGAAGACCGATGATGAATCTTTCGCATTGCTCCTTGGTCTTCCAATAGTTGTTGAGGCCATAATGATCGATTGGCCCAAGTTCAAGCGAGTTGCAGGAACTCAAGATGGCGCAAATCGCAATTAAAAATAAATGCCTTATCTTCATGTCTGAATTCTTTAAAATGTTGCTTTGAGTCCGAACAATATTGTGCGAGGAATTCCATAACCTCCGTTACCGTTGGCTCCATATTCCGGACTATATAGTTTCGAAGCTGTGATATAGAACAAATTCTGACCTGTCACGGATACTGATATGTTCTTCATTTTTACAGTGTTGCACCATTTCTGCGGAAGTGAGTAACTGAGCATGATATTTCTTGCGCATAGGTAGCTGCAATTATCATAGAATATATCACTCATACGATAATTGTTGCGGTATTTGCTGTCAGCATACATCAGAATCGGATACTTCGCCTCCGGCCGTTGTTCGGACCAAGTGTCCTTACTTTCCTTGATTGTGTTAAATGTTCCTTGCGACAATCCCATGTACCATTTTCTGCGTGAATCGGCAGCTACGTAACCGGCAGCATAGTCAAACTTCGCATAAAGGCTCAATCCTTTCCACGAAGCGGAGAAATTGATGCCACCAATCCATCTAGGAATTGTGTTGCCCATTTTTACAAGATCATACTTGTCAATAGTCTGATCGCCGTTTACATCATAGAAGATCGCGTCTCCAGGCTGAAGGAGCTGCCCCTTGGACTGTTCTTCTGCTGTAAGTGTATCCCAAATTGCCGGGCCATAGATTGTTCCGGCTGAAGGAGTTGTATCCTTGTACCAACCGTATTTTACGAGGTCCTCATTGCTCCGTACGATATCCATCATCTTGAACGCATAGGCCACTCCATATTCCTGTCCTTCTTGGTATCCTCCTACCCAAGTCAAATTGCCTGTTTTAGGATCGTAGACCTGTATTCCAGACTGACGATTGTTTTCGTTGCCGTTGAATGGGAGCGAAATGATCTTTGAACGCATGTATGTAGCATTTGCGCCGAGTCGGACATTCCAATCTTTACTGCGGTATAGTGTTGCGTCAGCTTCAAGCTCAAGACCTCTGTTTCGAACACTACCGTTGTTGGTGTACTGACTTCCGACACCGCTCGATGAAGGGAAAGGTACACTTGCGAGCAAATCGGAAGTCAGCTTATTGTAAACACCCACGGATATTGTCAATCTGTTCCAAAATGCGGCTTCCACAGCGATATCGGTTGACGTAGTCTTTTCCCATCGCAAGTCCGGATATGCTAGTTTGTTGATAAGGATGCCATATTCGTCGCCATAGTTTTTAGTCTTTCCGTATGAACCCTGCAAATCATATGCTCCTGCTTGTATATTTACGTTACCGTTTTGTCCATAGCCAGCCCTCAACTTGAGGGAAGAAAGCCAATCGGATGAAGATTTCATGAAATTCTCCTTGTGGATATTCCATGCAGCGCTGATACCTGGGAAAAAGCCCCATTTATTGTTGACCAATTTGGAGTAGCCGTCGTAACGCGCGGAGAATGAGAATAGATATTTTCCCTTGTAGTCATACATTGCATTGCCGAAGAAGGACATACTACGTTCCTTAGTATGGGAGGAATTCATCGAAATCTTGGTAATGTTCTTATCCTGAGTCTTGTCGAAGTAGCCGATGCTTATGAAATCGTCAGAATCGGCGCCCTGCCCGGACTCTGACATCCCGAATGTAACCTTGTCCCAAAACTCGAATCCCGCGATCACATTGAGATTGTGGTCATTCCATGAATTATCATATCCGATGATGGCATTGTATGTCTGATCCAATCGGCGAGAATAACTGAGAGATGTAACCCTGTCGCTATTCCACATGCCGGGCTTTGTGATATATTTCTTGTTGAATTTCTCGTTTTCCGTCATATTCAGATACCACATGCCGTTTACCTTTAGGGTGATATGCTTAGCAATGGCCGCATTTATGCCTTCGGTGATTGTAAGCCGGTAATTGTTATGCCTGCGATAGAAAGAATCCTTGCATGCGTCCCAGTTGCCGTTTTCCCAGTTGGTGGTGCAGCAGATCGGCTCTCCGTCGAGGTTATAATGTCTCATTGTCGGAGGTGCGGAATACATGATGCCAAAGAAGTTGGCCTCTCCACCGCCGATGTAGTCAGATACCTTATGGTCGTCTGATTTGCTGAAATTCAATGCGGTGCGGCTTTCCAGCCATGGGGTGATCTTGTATGATGCATTGCCGTTGAAAGAAATTCTCTCGTAGTCGGAGACTACTGGGAAACCGGTCTCTTTGTAGTAACCCAGACCCGCATAATATTTGCCATGGCTGTTTCCGCCAGAGGCTGAAATATTGTAGTCCTGCGTAGACGCAACGTCTCTAACGGATGCATCTTTAGCGCTGAACTCATTGTAAATGATAGTCTTGCCTGTTATCGGATCGGTCATGCTCTTATAACCCTCGTCAAGAAGAAAACGGTTCTCGTCTGTCAGGAACATTGTGCTCCAAACGCCTTCTGCCGTTTTGTTGCCATCAGCCTCGTAGACGTTGCCGGTGCCATAAGGCCCTGGCGCGGACAAAGATGCTGTATTACCAGACCTGTAAGCAGCCATTCGGAGGTAATAGAGGTAGTCGTCTCCTTTGAGGAAATCATTGGTATTCCTCAAGTAATTCAATCCATAATTTGCATTGAAAGTTATCTCTGCCTTTCCCTCACGCCCCTGCTTAGTCGTGACCATAACCACGCCGGCATTTGCTTTAGCTCCGTAAAGAGCGGTCGCCGCAGCATCTTTCAGAATTTCTATTGATTCTATGTCATGGCTGTTGATGTCTGACATGTCCGGTTTCTGGACGCCATCAATGATGTATAGCGGGTTTCCGGTCCCGTTCAATGCTGCGCCTCCTCGGATGACGATTGCCGGTGATGTGCCAGGCTGTCCGGTAGTTGATGCGATTCTTACACCAGTCACTGTGCCTGAAAGTGCTTTCAATGCATTACCATGTGATCCGACGCCGATATCGTCACTGGTCACTTTAGATATGGCGGCGGTCAGTTTGTCTTTGGTGACGGTTTGTCCGTATCCGGTAACCACTACGGCAGAAAGGCTCAATGCATCGTCTTTCAGCACAACATTGATAATTTGAAGTCCTTTGACGGCCTTCGATTCTGTCATATAACTCAAGGAACTGAACACCACCACAGAGTTCTCATCCTTGATTCTAAGTGAATATTCTCCGTTGATGTCGGTAATAGTGCCATTGTTTGTCCCTTTCTCCATGACAGTGGCCCCTATTATGGCTTCTCCAAATGAGTCGGAAACCTTACCTTTGATTGTTTTTCCGCTCTGGGCGTATGCCAGCACGCTAAGTATCAAGAGTGCTATTATAAGTGTTGCTCTTTTCATTTGGCAAGATTTTAAAACCAATAATTGTAGTCAGTAATTTCTGCCGGCAGAACCATGAAATCCAACCTCATCCAGCCCGGCTCCCTGTTGGCAGCCTTTATGAATCCCTTCTCCGGTCCGGCTTCGAAAATGACAGCAAGTTTGCCGTCTCCGAGCAATGTCATGTCCGAGTATCCGGATGCCATCTCGAAAAGAACCTGTTTGCGCGTCCATGCAGCTCCGCCTACGGCGTTTCTGAATAATTTCAGACCATATCTGTTATCGTGACCTGATATGGCAGGACCGCTTTCAGGGCCGCAATAGAACAACATGTCATTACCGACACCTAATACACTTGCTTCGCATCCTCCCTCTACAATCGGCAATGTGTTATCTGCGTTGGGCGTAGTCCAGCTGTAACCGCCATCAGTAGAGGTGGCAAAAGTTCTGTTGGAACCGCTGCGTAGATTCATATACAAGTGACCTTTCCCGATTTCGGCAATCTGTGACTCTGCCGCTGATGTGGCAACTCCATATTTCCAAGTGTTTCCATGGTCGTCAGAATATATTGCATATCCTGCGCTTTTGCTGCCATTGGACTGGCGGGTTATTACTACAAGTCTCCCCTTATGGTCTCCCTCGGAAATCATAATGCCATGTCCCGGGCCAAATCCGCTGCTGAACATGTCAGGGGCAATGATTTCATCTGTCATATCAGTTGGAGTGGACCAACTGATACCATTATCTGTCGATACGGACATAAATGCCCTGTTGTTCTTCGGATCCGCATTAAGTTTATTCCATCTCGTAAAGAAAATGAAAATCTTGCCATTTTCCGTGTCGACCACGGGCGTTGGATCCATGAACGCATATTCCCCGCTGTTCAATGTCCCTGTAATATTGATGGCGGCGGACCAGGATTCCCCTCCGTTGGTACTTCTCTTGCAGACTACGTCGGTGTAGCTCTTGTCCCTCCAGCTATTATGCCTGTCTTCTGCGAAGACGATAATAGAATTATCCTTGGCGGTAACGACAGAAGGAATACGGAATACTTCATTGCCTGCACCTGCTGTAAATACGGTATATTGTTTCACGGTTGCGGTGCCTATGGTTCCACTTGTCCCTTCCGGTCCCTTGTCGGGCATGAGAGGGGAAGTGACCTCCGGTCTTTGGATTTCTTTCTCGCACGAAGATGACCCGCAGAGAAAGAGAAGTGCCATTGGAAGTATCAAATATTTTGACAATGTTTTCATATTGTTAGTCCTTTAGGATTGTTTCATATTCAATGATTGCTTTTTGCATCATTCTAGGCACATGGAACGGGCCCTTGAACATATTTCCTTTAGCCGGTTGTGCTACCGTGCCGTCCCTGTGAAGATAGCCATACCATTCACCGTACTCCCGATCCGGGAATTTCTCGAATGTCCAGTCAAAAGCGAGCTTGTGCATTTCAAGATATTTCTCGTCGTGCGTTGCGTTGAAAGCGTAAAGTGATGCCAGGATAGTTTCACATTGAGGCCACCAGAATTTCATGTCCTGTGAGTAATCCTGTGGCGAAAATCCTTTGCAATCCTTGAAATTGATCATACCGCCGAATTCATTGTCCCAGCCCCATTCCCAGGCCCAGTCAATGATTTGAGTTCCCATTTTGACCAATTCCGGGTCATTGCCTCTATGTCTGGCAACGTCCAGTAAAAACCAGCCCGTTTCCATACAGTGTCCAGGGTTTATTGTCCTGCCGATGCAGGTGTCGATAAATTCGCCGTTTGGCCCCACCGTCTCCAGAATGGTGTGAAATTCCGGGTGCATAAAATAATTCCTGATGTCAGAAATGGCGCTGTCTATCTGGTTGTCCAGCACGGGATCGTTGCTGACCTGCTTGATGATTAGTGCAACATTGACTAAAATCATTGTTATGGAATGTCCTTTGGCCTCGAAATAGTATTTCGCAGGCAGGAATCCTGGTGTGGAAATCATTGTCAGTATACGCTTGAACAATTCCAACGCTTTGTCCGCGTAGCTTTTGTCTCCTGACGCGAGTGAGTATTCCGCCATCGCGATAGCTGCGAAGCACTCTGAAAAAACGTATCTTCTTTTCTGGACCGGTTTGCCTTCCGCCGTTACTGCGAAGAACATGTGCCCGTCAGTATCGAAGCACTTTTTTTCGATGAATTCCAATGTCGATTTGGCGGCATCGAGCCATTCTTTTTTCTTGCAGATATTGTTATAAAGGTAGCTGCATATGAAGCCGAATCTTCCTTGGAACCACACTGATTTTGTGGAGTCCATAAGCGTGCCGTCTCTGTCGACATTTGTGTATACTCCACCGTTTACGCGATCTACGCCATATTTCATCCAGAATGGCATGATGTTTTCCACGAGATCGTGGCGGCAGATCTCGTTACATCCATGTATATAATTTATATCAATCATTTCTAAACCTATTTAATTCTTTCACATCTGACATTGTGACCATAAGAGGCATATCCTGTATCCATTGGCCGGTAGTTGGCATAATCAAAGGCTACCCTATACGCCTTGTTGGCGCCGGCTGAACCTTTGGCTGACCACAGATTGCCATATCCTCCTGTCCTGCTGTAGCCTCCGGCTTCGTAAGCGATCATGCCTGATGCCGGCAATGTTGCATTTGTGCCGTTTTTCAATGTTATCCGAAGGTCTTCGCCGCTCTTGTTGAAAGTGGTGGCGTTCTTTACGTCATGTTCGAGATCTGCCCATTTGCCGGCCTTTATAGAAGAAGTAACTCCTGACATTGCGTAAGCGTTCATGACTCTATATCCTGGAGGGCATGGGTCGTAAATTGTCTTCTGACCGATGTTGTTGGTGTTGTCTGCATAGGCTGGACATCCCCATAAATCATATTCGGTCTCTGCCATCCAGAAAGTATTGACATTTTTGCCGATAACAAATGTCATCGGATATTTGGCGATGTCTTCTTTGTTTATCTTTTTGCTGATATAAGTCCATTCGGCAGCATTTGAAAACTCGGTGACAGTGCGTGCGGTACTTATATTCTTTCCGTCGGCATCGAAAGTATCCATAATCTTCGTGGAAGACATGGAGGAATTATCGGGCGCGAAGAATGGATCCTTGCGGCCCCACTGATAATTCAATCCTTTGGAAAGGTTGTTTCCGCTGGTTTTCCAGTCAGAGTTGGAGAGTGCGCCGAGATTGCGGTCCATCAACTGCGGATCCTGGTAAGAAGAGTAAGAATCAAGGCTGCTGTGGACTTTCCAGGTCTGCAATTGAGCGTCAAGATTTGCGTCTGTAATCCATAAGTGCCAGCTCCACAGAATTGAACCTGAACAGTCTTCTCCGCTATAAATGGCGATGACGGCATTACCTGGAATGAAATTCCCGCTTTCGTCTCCGTTCAATGTAAAATAAACGCAGTCGTTGTTCAATTTGACGTTCGATATGAGCGAGCTTGAGGTCTGCCATAGTAATTTGGCTGATTTTGGAGAGAGCGGTGAAGGAATGATACCCGGAGCTGCTGCTACTGATTCGTCAGCCGGCAAGGTCTTTCCGTTACCCATGACGGTGGCAGGGAATCTGTATGTTTTGTTTGCCTCCGGCACGATATAGCAGTTCGCTGTTTCTTGTACACCATCATTGTCCGGATCTGCAAGATTGATCGAGTCGTCACCTACTATGGTCTGGCGGAATTTGTCTAAATCGAGTTCGGTGGAAGCGGTGAGAGTACCATCCCCGTGGAGGGTGATATTGCCTTTTTCTTTAGCCAGAGATACTTCAAATTCTGCCTCCTCGGATAATGCAGCACTGTTGTAAGCCAACATGAAGGCTTCAATGTCGGTATTGGAAAGAGTGATCGAGCTGAAATTTATGTTCATCTCGTCGGAAGGTTCGGTAAATGTGAATTTTTTGCCGGCTACTTCATACTCCCATTTGCCTGAAATGCCATTGCCGGACTTGGTTTTTATGCTGATTCTGTCGAGATTATATCCGGAGTACTTCGTTTGCTTGACAATGATTTTGCATATATCAAGCAATGGAGTCATCATTATCTCTACCGGCTCATCAGTCTTTTCCGAGTCCGCTGAACCAATGTATGTATTTTTGGAATACAGAGCATCAACTGATTCTCCTCGAGATGCATTGGATGAAAGGCTTCCAGCTATAAACCCTGTTTTCGCAGCAGCTGCGTAAGGATAATATGCGATAAAAGAGTGCCTGACGTCACTCCAAGCTATGTCAGTGTAAAAGCCCGCTGCGTCAGTGCCGGCAGTTGCTGCAGATATTTTAAGTTCCGCATTGCTGCTGCCTGTCTGTTCGCAGTATAGTCCGATTGTTGTGGATGATGGCCATACCAGGAATTCATCTGCATTGATTTGTGCTTTGCAGCTGAGAGATATGTCGCTTGTTTTCGGTTTGCTCCAATCTTGCTGGGAATACTTCTCGCCACATGATGAAGCAAGGAAGCATACGACAAGAATGGCCAATTCCAGATATTTGTGTTTCATCTCTTTTTTACATTAGAATTTGTTGCATCTGTCGAAGAATCCGATAGCGTCAAGTTCTGCTTTCATTGCAATTTCTTCAGCTTCGGTCATATTGCGGAACGGAACTCTATTCGGTCCGAGGTCAAGCCCTATAAGTTTCATGATTCTCTTGCCTCCGACGATATTTCCGCGATAGTTGCAAATTACGTTGATTACAGCCTGCGAGAAATTCTGTTTTTCCCGAGCTGTTTCGATATCGCCGTTTTTCCATGCTTCAATAATGCCGGTCAGTTCGCGTCCGTTATAGTTGGTGGTCCCGCCGATTCCGCCTTGTGCGCCTCCTTGTGCTAAAGACGGAAGTATTGTTTCGTCTTGACCATGGAGCATGTCGAACTTTCCATTCTTATATAGTCTGCACTGGTTATATTCGTAAAGGCTCTCATATGTGTATTTTATGCCGGCAAAATTTGGAATTCTGCCATCCACTGCTTTTAAGAAATCCACCATTGGGAGGAATGCTCCGTTGAATGCCGGGATATGATAATAGTAGAACGGGAGTTCCGGGGCAGCTGCAGCAATCGCTTCGCAATATTTTACGAGTTCCTCTATTCTTCCTATTTTAGGGAACGGGGGAGCCATTGCTCCAATTCCCCATGCTCCTATTCTTTGAGCGTGGGCGGCTAGTTTTTCACTTTCTCTAAGGCAGCAGCTTCCTACGTGAACGATAACTTTAAATCCTTCGGGTGCGGCTTCTATCCACTTTTCCGCGAGCATCATTCTCTCTTCAGGCGTGAGCATATATCCCTCGCCGGAAGAGCCGTTGATAAACACGCCTTTAAGACCGTTCTTGGCAAGCATCGCGGCGTAAGCAGGAATTGGTTCAAGATTTACATTCCCTTCGGAATCGAATGGGGTAAATGGAGCGTCGATAAGTCCTTTTATCTTTTCCATAATGTACTTATATGTTATTAGTTATACTGTTCTGTGCTGGCAAAATTATTTTAATGTCAATTAATATCAAAATAATTATAATACAAAATGAATTATTTTGTAAATAAAATTAATAATGTTTTGTAAAAGCATTATATATGCAGATATAAATAACTATTATACAGACTATTATGTTTAGTTTATCAGCTATAAATCGCATAATTAAATAATCAATAAAAATATCAAATATGCCTAAATGTGTGCCTTATGGAGGTATATATTTTAAATATCTTTAGTATTTCAGAAGAATATCTGCTTCATATACTATAAATGTTTAATAAATTGTGCGCTATTCCGGATAATAGCTATATTTGCACATAAGAATAATATACGCACTTGCTGATTTTATATATGAAGGACGAGAATATGGTATCTGGCGTGATAACCAGAAGCGTTATGCAGCATATTATGCACAACGGTTATTTTATAATTTCGGATATTATAGAGGATACTGGATATAGTGTTACGACAGTAGCAAAATACGTCGCGCAACTGATAGATGATAAGATAATATCTGAAATCGATAAGGTAAATCTGCATTCCAAGGGGAGAAAGACCGTGCGATATGGAGTCGGGGCTGAACGCTATTACTTTCTTGGCGTGAATGTGGCCCATTTTGAGATCAGTATCGCATTGATAGACCTGTCGGGACATGTAGTAAGTGAAGACCGGAATCATGATTTCCGTTTCGAAAACAGTCATGATGCATTGGATACCATTTGTCGTTACATAATCGACTTTGTAAACAGTACCGAAAGTGTCGACATGTCAATGATTAAGGCGTGTAATTTCAACTTGTCCGGTCGTGTAAACAGCAAGAAAGGTACCAGCGGCACCATTTTCAATTTCGAGGAGACTACGTCCACACCCCTGGTGGACATTATTTCAGAAAAACTTGGCATTCGTGTTTTTATCGAGAACGACACCAAGGCAATGACTTACGGAGAGTATTATTCGGGATTGAACCGGACATATAAGAATATGTGTTTTGTCAATATTGGCTGGGGGCTTGGGCTTGGGCTTATTATCGACGGCAAACTATACTATGGTAAGGACGGCTATTCTGGAGAGTTTGGCCACACGTATCTGTATGATAATAATATACTCTGCCATTGCGGCAAGAAAGGCTGCCTTGAGACGGAGGTGTCCGGTCGTGCTATTGTAAGGAAACTTACCGAAAGAATTTCAGCGGGGGAATCCTCTCTTCTATCTGCAAAAGTACGTTCCGGCAAGACGATTACCAATTCTGACATCTTGGCTGCCGTCGAGAAAGAGGATGCTCTATGTATTGAACTCGTGACGGAAATGGGAAAGGAATTGGGCCGCCAGTTGGCAGGTATAGTTAATATACTGAATCCTGAGGTCATTGTGATTGGCGGGAGCTATTCCAGAATTGAGAGTTGTTATTTCCTACAATACATTAAGTTGGCGATACGCCAATACTCGTTGAGGCTTATGAGCCAAGATGTTCCTGTATTGACCTCATCACTTGGAACGGATGCTGCCGTGATCGGTGCCTGCATGATTGCTCGTAGCCGCACACTGATGGGAGAAACAGAATAACATCGTGCCTGCTCGTTCACAATCTGGGCTGAACAATCCGGTCTGAACAATCCGCCCCGTAGACTATGCGGCGATCCTTTTCGTCGTGGAGCATAAGTCTCTGTTTTATAACGTATTAGCCATTTTCAGAGTTAACGAAACAGCAACTCTGAAAATGACAAACTTATTATATGACAGTTATTTACGCTCCACACAAAAAAAACCACACAAAAGCTAAAGCCAAGACAGCCAAACTAAAAGACAGAGCCGGAATCGTCGGCGCATGCATGTTAGCCCGCAGCCGAATGTTTGAAATCTGAAAATTTAACAAACCTGTTTTAAACAAGGTTGTTAAATTTTGGAGAAATTTGATATCTCTGCAGAAAACATAGATGCTATGGCTGAAACGACGCGTATGGAGAACGCGGTAGGATTATTTACCCAGCAGCGACTTGGCATTTGCGATGGCCTCGGGGGTGACTTTGGAGCCGCTCAGGATGCGGGCTACCTCCATGAGGCGCTCTTCGCCGGAGATACGGCGGATGGAAGTGACGGCGCGGTCGTCAGGCTCAAATGTCTTGGTGACAATGTAATGCGCATCGCCTTTGGCAGCCACCTGAGGCAGATGAGTTATCGCGAAGACCTGCATGTAATCGCCCATGCTGCAGATCATTTCACCCATCTTGTCAGCCACGCTGCCGGAAACACCGGTATCGATTTCATCGAAAATCATTGACGGCATATTCGTATAGCGAGCCATCATCGCCTTGAGACACAGCATGATACGGGACATTTCACCGCCAGACGCGCACTTGGCGACATCGACAGGATTCTTGCCGGTGGACGAAAAACGGAAAAGAATCGAATCCGAACCGGACGGTCCCTGCTGCGAAGGTTCGAGGACCACGTCGAAAACAGCCCTGTCCAGTTCCAGCGAACGGATTGAGCTGCAGATGGCATCCGCGAACTCCGGAGCAGCTTTTTCTCGGGCATCATGAAGACGCTCGCACGCACCGGCCAGATTCGCCTCAGCCACGGCAATCCGCTTCTGCAGTTCCGACTTCCGCGCCTCCAGCACAGAAGTATCGGCCAATGCCTCCGAAAGTTTATCCCTCAATGCTATAAGTTCGTCAATGCCGGAGCACGAATGCTTCTTCATAAGATCGTAAAGCATTGACAATCTGTCATCTACCTCCTGAAGCCTGTCATTGGAAACATCCGTCCGGGACTCCAGTTCAGACACCTCGGAAAGGATATCGTCCAGTTCCAGACGGGAAGACTCCATGCGTCCGGACAATGCCGATGCAGCCGGAACGTAAGCGGAAATCTTGTCCAGAAGCTTCGATGATTCCTTCAGGATAAAGTCAAGCGAAGGCCTCTCATCCTGTCCGTCATCAGCAGACGGATTAAAGTAATTCTCTATCTGATAAAGACTTGACTTGATTTCCTCGGCATTCGCCAACTGTTTCTGTTCAGTTTCCAGCTCCTCCAGCTCACCCTCTTTAAGTTTGGCGGCTTCAAGCTGTGAAAATTGGGCCTGATTATAATCCTGCTCCGCATTCATCTTGTCCAATGTCTCCGTGACGGAAGCCAGTTCTGATTTCAGACCGGTCAGTTCCGTCCAAGCCTCACGGCATGAGGAAAGGAGAGCGGCATCATCGGCAAAATGGTCCAGCATTGACATCTGGAAAGCCTTGTCCCTGAGCAACATCGTCTCATGCTGGGAGTGGATGTCGATCAGTCGTGAGGACAATGCGGTAAGCACCTTGAGCGGCGCCGGGGAATCATTGACAAACGAACGCGAACGCCCGGAAGCATTGATCACGCGCCTGATTATCAGTTCATCAGAATCGTAGTCGATCTCATTTTCGTCCAGAAGGGCACGTATGCTGCCGTCCTCATCCTTGAGATCGAACACGGCCTCGACCACGCATGTGTCACCAGACGCACCGATAGCCGTAGCATCTGCCTTGGAACCGAGCACAAGAGACAATGCACCGAGAATAATGGACTTTCCGGCGCCTGTCTGACCAGTAATAATGACTAGACCCGCAGGAAATTCAATATCCAGCGAGTCTATCAGTACATAGTTCTTTATGTGCAGTTCCTTCAGCATGGCCAGATTTTACTCGGCAGCCGGTTTTTTGCCAGGACGAGCCTCCTCAGCAGCAGGCTGCTCCTGATCGTGCTTTGCCATCCTGTATGTGAGTTCATCGTTCTGGAACTCTGCAACTGCTACGAGAACAGGTTTAGGCTGTCTCTCATAATATTTCGAAATCTCAATCTGCTCACGATTCTCGAAAACCTCGTCCATAGAATCGCGGTCATTCTTGAAATCCTCAAGTTTCTTGTTCAATTCCTTCTTCTCGGCGAGAGCAATCTGATTTGCCCTCTTGTACAGAATCACTACGGTCTCATAAATGTTTCCGGTAGGGGCTGCAAGATATTTCACATCCCTGGTAATAGTGTTCTGAGGTACGTTCTTCTTATCCATTTTATTCAATATTATAATCCTGGGCATCTGCCCGCATGGCCATTCCACGGCCTCTGATTATATATACTTTACCGGTCGCGGCAAAGTTTCATTATTTTTCAATCTGTTTTTTCGAAACCTTCTCAGCCGACTTTCTCTCCTTCTCGAAAGCCTTCTCCTTCTCCGTCACCTGCTCATCCGTCCCCACATACTTGCCCAATGCACGCTGTGCCCTGGCATACAATGTCTTGAGTTCCTTCGTATAAGGCGACTCCTGAATCTCTCCGATAAAGTTAAGGTAATCATCAATGAAGGTCATATAGCGCTCCTTCTGCTTCGAAGCGACACTCAACTGCGCATACTTATATGAAGACTTGGCAATATAATAGAGGATATCCTCACGATAAATATTGTCGGCATTGTCCTTCAACGTATTCCTGAACGCGACCCTGGCTGCCTTGTAATCCTCCATATTGTAATAGAGCTTCGCAGCCTCATAGGCCTTGCGGTCCAGTCTCTGGTTCAGGTCCTTCAGCATCGCATCGCACTCCTCCTTGTGGGAATCATTGCCGTAATCCTTTCTGTACTCGGCGATTGCATTGATAGCCAACTTCGTAGGAGTCTGGTCGAGCTCGTATCTCAATGTCGACTTGTACAGACAGTCGAGTCTGAGGAAACGGGCCTCTTCAGCGAACGGGCTGCGCGGGAAATTCGACATGAAACGCGAGAAATTCGCCTCTGCCGTGATATAATCCTTGAACTTATAATTGCTCAATCCCCAATAGTATTGAACGGTATCATCCTTCTCCGTACCATCCGTGAGCACCGACATTGACTCGAACAGCGACGCCGCCTTCTGGTATTTTCCCTTGTCGAAATACTGGAACGCCGCCTTATATTTGGCATCCACATCGTTGCTGGACAGCAGCGTGTCATACTGCGATTTGCAGGAGACCGCCGCCAGCAGAGCGACTGCGCCCCAGACTACTTTTCTGAATGAATTCATTTCTTTCAATTATTTATGCGCGTTAAGGAACTTCTCCACGTCAAGTGCCGCCCGACAGCCAGAGCCGGCAGCTGTAACTGCCTGTCTGTAAAGCGGATCCTGAACATCACCGGCAGCAAAAACACCCTCTACGTTCGTCTCGGAAGTCTTGCCCTGCGTGATGATGTAACCGTTTTCATCAATGGAAACCCACTCCTTGAAAAGGTCTGAATTAGGGTGATGCCCGATGCCGAGGAAAAATCCGTCGATTGCAATATCAAAAACCTTACCATCTTTTCTCAGAAGACGCGCTCCGGTAACTCCCGACTCGTCCCCGAGAATTTCCTGCGTATTGCAATTCCACAATACCTCTATATTAGGGGTATTCAAAACACGCTCCTGCATGGCCTTCGACGCACGGAAAACATCACGGCGCACAATCATATAGACCTTGCTGCAAAGCCCGGCAAGATATGTCGCCTCCTCGCATGCCGTATCGCCGCCGCCGACCACGGCAACAACCTTCTTCCTATAGAAGAATCCGTCGCAAGTCGCGCACGCCGACACTCCGAGCCCCTTGAATTTCTGCTCCGACGGCAAGCCCAGATACTTCGCTGTCGCGCCGGTAGCTATTATCAATGCCTCCGCGACCAGTTCCCTGTCATTGTCGTCGACCAGCTTGAAAGGCCTGGAGGAGAGATCTGCTGACGCAATGCGGCCGGAACGGATTTCCGCTCCGAACCTTGCTGCCTGTGCTTTCATCGAAGCCATCAGCATATTGGCATCCACGCCATTTTCGAAACCCGGATAGTTTTCCACCATCGTAGTGGTGGTCAGCTGTCCGCCCGGCTCCATTCCCTCATAAAGGACAGTCTGGATTCCGGCTCTTCCCGTATAGGTCGCTGCCGTGTAACCGGCTGGACCTGAACCTATTATAAGACACTTTATATTTTCCATCGCTTATTGTTTCTTTTTGGTTGCGGTTTTCGACGGCTTGGCAGTCTTGGAAGACTTGGCCGACTTTCCGGATTTGGATTTGGAGAGCTTTATCGCCTGCTGCACCTTGGCCTTGCGGGCAGCCTTGTCTCCCTCTCCGGCAGCCGGTTTCGGAGCCCTGACCTTGACAGGTTTCTCATTTGCAGGCTTCTCATTGACAGGCATTTCGCCGACCGGACCGGCATTGGACTCTACCGGCTTAACTTCTTCAGAAAACGGCTTAGCCTCCCAAGCATTGTCCCCGGACGGACGTCTGGAGAATCCTGGGCGGGAGCCTCTTCCTGTTCGCGGAGAGTCACTGCCTTCGCGCCTTGTCCTCGGGCGCTCGCTGTCACCGAATCTCCTTGCCGGACGCTCGTTTTCATTGTCCTGAAACTTCCTGCGCCTGGGAGAATCCTCCTCGGATGCGTCACGGTAGCTTTTGCGCGGACCGGCCGAACGCTTGTCGCCGAACTCGGAATTGCGATTGTCCCCGAACTCGGAATTACGCTTGTCGCCGAAGCGACCGCCGCGTCTGTCGCCGTCCTTCTTGCGGGTGGTCTTGTCGAACACCTTCGTCGCCGGGCGACGCTCCTCGTATTGTCCAGGAATATCTTCGTAATGGCTCAGCCTGTCTTCGTTGCCAGTCTCAACCAGTTCATAATCAAGAAGTTTCTGCTCCAGATTAGTAGATTTCACGCGGATTTTCACAGGGTCGCCGAGGTTATAGATGACGCCGGTACGCTTGCCCACGATGCGGTAATGTTCCTGGTCGAACTCGAAGAAATCGGACTGGATATCGCGGAGTGCGACCATTCCTTCAATCTTCGTCGGCTCGATTTCCACGTACATTCCCCATTCGGTAAGACCTGAGATATGGCCATCGTACTCGCCGCCGACCTTATCCTGCATAAATTCCACAAGCTTGTATTTCGTGCTGGACCTTTCTGCCTCAGCAGCAATCACTTCTCTTTCAGAAGCATGTTTACACTGGTCCTCGTAATATGCCTTGCTCTGCGAATCCGCACCATCGAGATACATCTGCAGAAGCCTGTGCACCATGGTGTCCGGATAACGGCGGATAGGCGATGTGAAATGCGTGTAGAACTTGAATCCCAGACCATAATGGCCGATATTGTCAGTGCTGTAACAGGCCTTCGCCATTGAGCGCAGCGCCAGAATCTCGATAGCGCTGAATTCCGGTTTGTCCTTCGCTTCCGCGAGGAGTCCGTTCAATGCCTTCGCGAGTTTCCTCCCGTCTTCGGCTTCTTCCAGCTTGTATCCGAAATTGCCGGCGAACTTGCGGAGTCCGTCGACTTTTTCCAGATTAGGCACGTCGTGAATACGATAGACGAATGTCTTGGCGGTCTTCTTCGCCACGCCGTTCATCTTTCCGCCGGTAGCGATAAACTCTGCTACTGAGCGGTTTGCGAGAAGCATGAACTCCTCGATGAGCCAGTTGGCTTCCTTGGAAATCTTCTGATATACGCGTACCGGACGACCTTTCTCATCGACTTCCACCTTCATTTCCGGTCTGTCGAAACTGATGGCGCCCGCAGCGAATCTACGTTTACGGAGAACGGATGCCAGCTTGTGCAATGTCAATACGGCTTCCTTGAGTTCACGTGGAATGACGCATCCTTCGTAAACACCCTCGCCCATCATTGCCTCGTTATTATCTTTCGCACGGCGTTCAGCCGCTTCCGGCGAAGCTTCGAGAATCGGGTCCTTCACCGCCGAATGGATGCCGTCGGTACCGCCCCTGAGCTCCATGTCCAGAGCCTTTTCGCCGTTGTCAATTATCTGCTGTGCAGTCTCATACGCGAATCTGTAGTCGGATTTTATCACTGTCCTGCCGAACCATGTACTCTGGATTCCGGCGAGCGGAGAGAGTTCGAAAACAGCCGAGAATGTGAGTTTTTCCTCGTTCGGACGAAGCGAGCAGAGCTTGTTGGAAAGCTTTTCCGGAAGCATCGGCACCGTGCGGTCTACCAGATAGACGGATGTGCCGCGGGACTGTGCTTCCTTGTCGACTACGGAACCAGGTGTAACATAATAAGATACGTCCGCGATATGCACGCCGACTTCATAGTTCCCGTTGCTGAGTTTCCTGAACGAAAGCGCGTCATCGAAGTCCTTGGCGTCTTCAGGGTCAATCGTGAATGTCAATGTGTCCCTGAAGTCCTTACGTCCTTTAAGGTCCTCAGCTGTAATCTTTTCCGATATGTTGTCAGCGGCGTTTTCCACTTCCGGCTCGAACCTGTAAGGCAGGCCGTATTCCGCCAGGATGGAGTGCATCTCGGTGTCGTTTTCGCCCGGCTCGCCAAGCACGTCGACCAGATGTCCCTTCGGATTAGGTTCTCCCCTGTCCCAGCTGTCGACCAGCGCCGCCACTTTCAGACCGCTGCGCACTTTCAATTCCTGCCCGACGCCGTCGACTGTTTCAATGACTCCGGCCACGGAAAATTCCCCGTCGCCGAGTTTCTTCAAGTATCCGGTTTCCGGCACGGCGCTCTTCCTGCGGTGGACCGGCGTTCCGTTTTCGTCAGTTATGTCAATGCTGATGTCGTATGGCATGACTCTGCTCTGCATGAGCACCCATGCCTGGTTCCCGACCACGTGGAGTATGCCGACGAAAGGCTTGCGAGACCTCTCAACTATCTCTGTGACAATGCCTTCTTGTCTTCTTGTTTCTGTCTTTTCTTTCGTTATCGAGACTTTGACAATGTCGCCGTTCAGGGCTCCCTTGGTCTTGCCCTGTCTTACGTAGACATCATCTTCCATGTCCTCGACCTTGACGAAGACGAATCCGTCCCGTGTCATCTGGACAGTGCCAGTGTACACAGGATATTCCTTCTTCTTGTCATCATCTTCCTTGCGGCCTTTTTTAAAGAAACTGCCGCCATTTCGCCCGGCCCCACGTCCGGTGCTTTTCCTTCTTGAATCTTCGTGCCCGCGATTACCGCCTTTACGTCCTCGTCTGTCAAATGCCATGATGTGTTTATATTTACCAATGCAGGTTTCGCCAGTTACAACTTGCTGAATTTCCGTGCAAATTTGAAGGGTGTCACCAATTCGAAGAGTGTCAGCCCCTCGCGCTATTTGTGCACGTTACCCCCATCCTAAATCCCTCCCCTCGGGGTAGGGACTTGCCCTCGCCCTCGCGGGCTCTATCTCAAGTTTCGCAAGTTGTCAAAC
>ENA-ORRL01001040-ORRL01001040.1-human-gut-metagenome-genome-assembly--contig:-NODE-1040-length-24181-cov-7.373539_pt1 | contig 24181 bp, 20 predicted proteins | sample MGYA00242175_ERZ509134 | MGnify/ENA primary metagenome ERZ509134 (study PRJEB26280, sample SAMEA2338660) | human gut metagenome | biome: human gut; feature: human-associated habitat; material: faeces... | reverse complement strand
TAGACAAATAGCTTTCGGGGTTTATGTTGCAATACGTAACTCCGGAGACGCTTACGGACGCGGCCACGGTATATTTTGTAACTAATTGATAATCAGATAGAATTTTAACAGGAGCATGGAAACGCAGCCAAAAAAAGTCCACGTTTCCACGCTCCGTTTTATAATTCATTGATAGTCAACGCTTCCGAAAATCAAGTGTGGCCGCGTCCCGACAGGCCTCCCAGCCAAGCCAACCATCCACGCCACGCCAGCGCCAAACCATCCCCACCATCTACTCCATCAGCTTCTTGTACTTGAATCTCTTAGGCTCCTCGTCGCCGAGACGCTTCTTCTTGTTCTCCTCGTACTCAGAATATGTACCCTCGAAGAAATACACCTGGGAATCACCCTCGAAAGCAAGGATATGGGTGGCGATACGGTCGAGGAACCAACGGTCGTGGGAAATTACTACAGCACAGCCTGCGAAATTCTCAAGACCCTCCTCCAGGGCACGTATAGTATTGACATCCACATCATTGGTAGGCTCGTCGAGGAGAAGGACGTTACCCTCATCCTTCAATGTCAGAGCAAGATGGAGTCTGTTTCTTTCACCACCGGAAAGGATTCCGCAACGCTTCTCCTGGTCAGAACCGGTAAAGTTGAAACGGGAAACATATGCACGGGCATTGACATCACGCTTGCCGAGCCGGATCCAGTCTGAACCATCGGCGATAGTCTGGAATACAGTCTTGTCAGGGTCAATGCTCTTGTGCTGCTGGTCGACGTATGCCAGTTTGACGGTCTCGCCGATGGTAATATCACCACTGTCAGGCTGTTCCAGCCCCATGATAAGACGGAAAAGCGTAGTCTTACCGGCACCGTTAGGACCGATTACACCGACAATGCCGGCAGGCGGAAGAACGAACGAAAGGTGCTCGAACAGAAGCTTGTCACCATAAGCCTTGGAGACATCATTGAACTGGATGACCTTGTTTCCGAGCTTCGGACCATCAGGAATATAGATTTCGAGATTAGCCTCTTTCTCCTTGCCGTCCTGGCTGGCGAGCTTTTCATAAGCACCGAGTCTGGCCTTGGACTTGGCGTGACGCGCCTTAGGAGCCATCCTGACCCACTCAAGCTCGCGCTCCAATGTCTTTCTGCGCTTGCTCTCCTGCTTTTCCTCCATTTCCAGACGCTTGGTCTTCTGCTCAAGCCATGAAGAGTAGTTGCCTTTCCAAGGAATACCCTCTCCCCTGTCGAGTTCCAGAATCCAGCCCGCAACATCATCGAGGAAATAACGGTCATGGGTAACGGCAATCACAGTACCCTTATACTGCTGGAGATGAGCTTCGAGCCACTGGATACTCTCGGTATCGAGATGGTTGGTCGGCTCGTCGAGAAGAAGCACATCAGGCTGCTGGAGAAGAAGGCGGCACAATGCCACACGACGTCTCTCACCACCACTGAGATTCGCAATCTTCGCATCAGAAGGAGGACACTGGAGCGCATCCATAGCACGCTCAAGTTTGGAATCAATCTCCCAACCTCCGCAATGCTCGATTTTCTCGGTGAGTTCGCCCTGCCTTTCGATAAGCTTGTTCATCTCATCATCACTCATCGGCTCGCAGAACTTGAGGTTGACCTCCTCATATTCCTTCAGGACATCCATAATCTCCTGGACACCCTCCTGAACTACTTCCAATACAGTCTTCTCCGGATCCATCTGAGGCTCCTGCTCCAGATATCCCACACTGTATCCCGGAGCCCAGACAACCTCACCCTGATAGCTCTGCTCGACTCCGGCGATGATTTTCATCAATGTCGATTTACCGGAGCCGTTGAGACCGATGATACCGATCTTCGCCCCGTAAAAGAATGATAGACAAATGTCTTTAAGTATAATTCTGTTGCTTGATGGGAGGACCTTTCCTACCCTGTTCATGGAAAAAATGATCTTCTCGTCTGCCATGTCGTGTTCTTTGTTAGTTTAAGTCCGCTGACGCGGAACAGGAATTCATATTTCGGCAAAGATACGAATACGGCACCGATTCCACAAGTGAGCAATCACTTCCTAAGAATATGTACAGAGACTCCTGTGTTCTTTTTTTTGCACCACAGCCAGACAGTTCCGGCCTCATCCATTTTTTTCACCTCGAAAGACATCCCGGACTTGTAGGACATCTTACCGTTGATTCCGTACTTCAGGGAACAGCGGATCTGCTGCCCTACATGATCAGGCAGTTCAGAGCAAGTCAGGATATAGAACCTGGTCATATTGTCATTGTGCACGCGGAACTGTTTCCTCTCAGGACTGAATCCAAGCTGAAAAGTTTCCGGCACGTACTTGACTTTCACGGCCCCGTCTATCTTCAGGACTATTTCATTTCCAGTAACGAACTCTGGATCAGGCTCATGCTTGCGGCAGCACCCTGAAAGGATGAAACACACCAGCATTGACAAACATATATACTTCGTTCCTTTCATCTTATCGTGACATTTTTCTCGATTACATCAGTCGCACCGTCCACATAGGTGACAACGGCAGTTATCACGCAGGACCTGGACAGTTCATAATATCCGTTCTTGCCGGCAGCGATTCGTCTTCCGTCCATGAACCACTGGATATCCTGAACATTATTCACATTGCAGACACCCAGTGGAATAAGGGCATTTTTCTTGAAAGTCCCGTCATCATTCCGCTGGTCAGCATTGAACCAGATGAAAGGTGCCCCATCATTATACACACTGCGCGTAGTAAAATTGACAGTGGTCTCCTTTCCCCTTATCTCATTCTCAGCATAATGAATCTTCACGGTATATGCGGTCGCGGGCTTCAGGCCCTCCAGACGAAGCGCAAAACAGCACGGCTCATACTCGAAAACTTCCTCTTCCTTAAGAGTCTTCCCACTCTGCCCCCACGATACCACAGCAGGAGACCTATTGTCCGAATGATCTGTCTTCCACTGGATTATGGCCATGTTCTGATACACATCCTTGGACGATGACACAACTATGGAAGGGCGGGCATCCTGGCTCCGGACCACGTTGAAGGCGACCTCATCACCCATCTGCAGAATATCCGTTATCGCCAGATGCGAGAAAGACCCGTCACGGAACTTGAAGGCCGGGACAGAATGAGGAGTAAACGAATTGTTCCTGGCATAAGGGAAGAAAACCTGACTGGCATCGACAGCCTTATCATAAGCCTCCATCATATCAGCGCACTGCATCGTAGGGCGGCAGTTCACCTCATTGCTGGACCACCTTTCAACAGCCGTCGCAACACGCTCATAGACAGGAGAATAACCTGTCGCATTGGAAGATTTGTCAATGTGATAGATCGCAAGTCCTTTTCCGCCGCAATACACATCCCATCCGTTGTTAGCGCGACATTCTATAAGATAATACTCATCAGGATTATGGCCGGCAAATTTCAGAAAACGCCCATTGACATTGACAGGTTCCAATTTATACTTGCCTTCTTTCAGTTCCTCCGGCTTTCCGATTCCGAGCATGTCGCGGTCAATGGCATTGTAATACGGAGGTGTGCGTCCCTCGTTGTTATAATTGCCGCCGTCCATCAGCGCCGTCGTCTTCCAGAGCGCCTCCGACTTTCCCCCGCTGCCCTCCAAATCAGTGTCATACATATCTACAAGTCCCAGAATATGACTGTATTCGTGGCAGAAAGTACCGATAGTGCGGAACTGGAATTTGCCAGAAGTGCGGCGCGAAAGTTCCGAAGAAACCGCATAATGGTCAATGCGTTTCCCGTCCAGGACAAGGTCAATGCCGGCAGATTTCAGATGCCACGCGTGCGACCAGATGCAGTCGTCCCCGCCGCCGTCCGCCTCATCCTTCCCCGCAACGAAGACAAAAACATTATCAACAATCCCGTCGCCATCGTCGTCATATGCAGAAAAGTCAATGCCTTTTTCGTGGGCCAGACGACAAGCCTCAGCCACAGCCTCATGAGGCCTTTCATCACTTCCGTTCTTGTTTTTCCCGTAATATTTAAGAGGATTGGGAAGCGTGACAATCGGAGCGATGTCAAATGTAAACTCACACTCCCCCAGAAACTGGTCCTCGAAATAACGCTTGGCACAGTTTTCACCTTTGTTTATCAATGCCTCGAAGTGCTCCACCGGATGTGTCATCTTGACATCTGAGAACTCAGCCAAAAGGATCAGACAATGCCTGTGCGGGACCGTACCATCTTCAGACGCAAGCGCCCGTTTATTGCTTAATGTCAATGAATTACGCCGTGCCACGACACGTCTCGCCGTGGCTATCCTTCCGAGCATTTCATAAGGAATCCGGCTTGAAGGGGCCACAGATGCCTTTCCGGCAATTATACCGCTGCTGTAAATCTGCCCATCCCCGCTGAATCCGGCATAACACCAGAAGCCGTCGCTATTCTGAACCAGCGCATTTCCCTGCAAATCCGTCATCACGTGCATAAATTCGTCGCCCCACAGCCTTCCTTCAATGACCGTACCGTCGGGTTGTGTCAATGTTACCACGCCCTTCCATGCAGGTGAGCCCAATGACATGGACGCCCCTGTAAAAAAAATCAATATCGCTGCAATAACTCTTTGCAATCTGTTCATCTGGCAAATTTGTATATCAAAGTCGAATAATAGTGATAATTCGCCAATAAACCAAATCCGCACCCACAAAACAGCTGCCGTATAGAAACAATAAAGGCCGGAAACCTCGCGGCTTGCCGACCTCTAGACGTGTACTAAAACCTAAACCTGACTGATAGATGCAGGTCCGGTCTCAAATGTTGCATCATTCTGAAAAAATTTTTTGAAGGTTACTTACCAAACGAACTCAAAACGGATATCGACAGGAACTCCACCTCTGTTGACATTGGCAATATCAGCAGAAAGAGCCTCAGGAACTACAGCATGATTTGTCTCATACTCCTTCGCGAACATGTAGTTTCCTGTAGCCTGGGTCGTGAGGATAAGGTTAGACCAGTCAGCTACAATCTGAGGGACCTTGTCGAAATTCACATGATACAGGCCGTCCTTGTTTCTTTCGAACGCGCCGTTGTTCTTAAGATAATTATAGCACATCATATTTGCACGGCCGTGAGCGTCGGCAGCACCGAAACGTACTGAACGGACAAGGCTGGCAATGTATGTCGTGATGGCAGCTTCCTTGGAAATGAGAGGAATTTCTCCTCTGTCGATAAGGTTGCATACCATGTAAAGTCCGAGGATGTCAGCTTTTGCCTCTTCCCATGTGGAAGCCTCATTTCCGAGAGCCTCTTTCACTCCGCCGAGACCATTGACAGTTTCCTTGACTCCGAGACCGTGTGCAACCTCATGGAAGGTAACATTCCAGAAGAATGCATCAGCGCTGAGATATCTCTGCTGCTCAGGCTCGAAAAGAATCTGGCCGATCGGATAGACGATCTTGTCGAATTTGGCCTTAATGACATTGCGGAGCTGAAGACGGCGGGTTCCCTTTTCAGCCTGGACCTCATGGTCGTTAGGAAGATTGATTGCAATGGTCTTTCCGCCGGCATTGGCATCACCGGCATAGTAGATCGCATCATAAACGAACATGTCAGACTCTGTTCCAGGAACGAATGTCTTGTACTCCTCAGGGCAAGGAAGGCTCTTCTGGAGTTCAGGAAGCATTGAAATGTACTTTGTGAGTTCCTCTGTCTTCTTCAGGTCCTTGAGAAGGATGAAGCACTCGTAAGAAGTCTTGAGTCCATATATTCCGTCCTCGTAGTTCTCGATAGGTCCGATTACGAGGTCCATCTTGCTGTCCTTCATATCCATCCAAGCATAGTCGGACTCTTTATATGAATCAGTCCTGAGGGCCTCAACTCTCTTGAAAAGGTAGTTTCTCACGCTTTCCTTGATGGTCATGGTAGCTGCGCTCTCCAAGTATCCGCAAATCTTGTCAATGCTCTCCTTGTATGCCTCATGGTACCATACCACCTTGAGTTTGCCGTCCTCTCCCCTTCTGATGATGGTGTAAGGGCTGAACTTGGCAGGATCTTCCAGAGCATCGAACTCCTCCTTTGTCATGTCGGCAGGATAGAAATTCGCACCGGCTGGACGCTCGCCGTAACCCTCAATGAAAGGAGCGTTGTTATCCATACGGTCCCATGGTCCGTAATTGATGAGGGCCAAATCCTTGGCTGCACCGTCAGGAAGCGACATAATCGCATTCTTGTCACCGAAAGTCTGCTGCCAGAAAATGTTGTCTGCCTCATCGGCAGCTTTTCTGAAAAGATTAAGAACCTCTTTTCCATTGTCAGAGATACCCTCCATGTAAGGAGAACCGATCTGGAACACAGCATAAGCATCCACTTTCTTCTGCAATTCTGATTTCGGTGCCCTGTTTCCGCAAGACGCAAGTGCCGCGAGACACATACAGGTCAATGTTATTTTTCTTATCATATACTTGAATAATGAATAAGGCGAGACAACGGACAATAATGTTCGTTTCCTCGCCTATAAGTTAGTTCCTGTTTGAGCGGCTAAAGCCGCTGAAAATTAGAATGACAATGCGATCTGGATGAAGTCGTCAGCCTTGAGAGCTGCGCCACCGATAAGACCGCCGTCGATATCAGGGCAAGCGAACAGTTCCTTTGCATTTGAAGGCTTGCAGCTTCCGCCATAAAGGATAGTTGTATCCTCAGCTACCTGGGCGCCGAACTTGTCAGCAAGCACCTTACGGATGCAAGCGTGGATTTCCTGAGCCTGCTCTGCTGTAGCTGTTTTGCCTGTTCCGATAGCCCATACAGGCTCGTAAGCAACGATAATCTTAGACATTTCCTCAGCTGAAAGACCGAAGAGGACATTCTCGATCTGAGCTGTCACAACCTCGAAGTGCTTGCCTGCCTCTCTCTGCTCAAGGTTCTCACCTACGCAGAAGATGACACCGAGACCATTTGCAAGAGCGAGCTTCACTTTCTCTACGAGAGTAGCATCTGTCTCACCATAATACTGTCTTCTCTCAGAGTGTCCGAGGATTGTATATTCGCAGCCGGCTGAAGCAAGCATAGCTGCTGAAACCTCTCCTGTATAAGCACCCTTCTCCTTGTCTGCGCAGTTCTCTGCGGAAAGTTCTACTCTGGTACCCTTTACAACTTCTGAAACAGGTACGAGATGTGTGAACGGAGTAGCGATGATAAGACCTACACCCTCAGGAACCTGAGCTGATTTTTCAACGACAGCTTTAGCAAGCTCTACACCTTCTGGAACGGTGGTATTCATCTTCCAGTTACCGGCAACAATGTTTTTTCTCATAATATCTGAAACTTTAATTACAATTCAATAAAAAGCAGAGTTTGACCGGATTCCATTTTCCTGGTCAAACTCTGCAAATTTAGTGGTTTTGCACGAAAATTACAATTCTAATTGCAGTTCCTCGGTCTCAGGCACCTATTTGGCATAAGTGAACGTTTTAAATGTCACGTCGGTGGTAAGACCTCCGTCCGTTGCCGATTTGCGGTAGCCGACGACATAGACGACATACTCTCCCGGGGTTTCTACCATATCTGAGAGATCCAGATTCTGTCTGCCGGAAAGAAGTATCTTGTCGAGCATCTCGTAACGCTTCGCGATGGAGAGGTACTCCCTGGCAACCTCGGCAGGATCATCATATTCATCCCAGGCCGCCTTGGAAGCCACTCCGCAGACATAAGTAAAGTCCGCAGACGGGATGACCTCCACTTTCCTGCCAGTTACAGTAAGAGTGAATGTCATGTTCACCGGTGTAGCAGGCGCCGTCCTGAACTTGCAGAATTCCGCCTTGCCGCTTGTTATGACATTGCCGGACTCATCGAAATCCATATCAAAGGCAACGACATAATACTCGGAGTTGTCATCCAGGTCCATAGAAGCATCTTCATCAGACGCAGAGTTGTAATAACCCTGAGTGAGAAGGACCCTAGGATCGAATCCCGAGCCTGCCATCGACACAATCTGCTCGACATACTGGATAAGCGCTTCCACGATACCGGCTTTTCCACGAGCATCATACTCCTTCTTGGAAACGATAGTCGTATAGTAATATGCGGCAGGATCCACAGGTGTGATCTCCACGTCCACAGCCGATGTCGTGACATTGCTTATGTCAAAAGCGAACTTGCTGTAGAAAGGTTCAGAATCAGACAACTTGCTCTGAAGCACATGCACCGTCTTGTCCTTGATGCCTTTACCCCTGAGTTCGATTTTTCCTGTCCTGTCCACGCCGTCAGCATTGGCCAGAACCGAAACTTCAATTCCGGATGACGACACTGCGCCTATCTTGAGCCATGACGTCTCCGTCACCACATCCGCTACCGCACCGGCTTGGGGACCGTCAATGCTATATTCCAAATTAAATGAACCGCCGGACACACCGACATTTACGATCGGGCTTTCCACATTGAAAGAGGATGTAACAGGGGTTTCATCCCCTTTCTCACTGCATGAGAGAATGAGAAAGGGAACAACAACCGCTGCTATTATCCTGATAAACGGATATGATTTCATTTTGTCAAAATTTAACGTGCGTTACAAATTATTCACCAATGAATGTAACCTCGAAGTTATCCACATAAAGGGTAGAGTAGCCGCCTGAAGCATCAATGCTGAAATACGTATTATCCTCATCAGTATTGACCACTGTGCTGACCTTGCCTTCACTGGTTATGGCCGTTGACGGAAGATTGCTCCAAGATGAACCGTCTTTCGAGAACTTGATTGCAAGAGAAGCCCAGTTACCTGTAGAAACGGTGCTGTTAGCACTGATGACCACCTTCTTCACGAAGCCGACTGACTGGCTGCAATAGAATTTGCCTCTCATACGGAATGAAGACTCTGAAAGGTCGGTCACATACATCTGGTTCGCATGCATCTTCACATCTACAGTCTTGCCGGAACCGTCGGTCGCAACAGCCTGGAATGTAGCATCTACTTCAAAGTAATCGCTGGATGTAGCATCAGGATGGTTCTCTGCCTCAGCCTTGAGGATCTCATTCATGACTGCAGGTGTAACAGTAAGTTTATACTCGATTTCGAGGGCGGACTTCTGTGTCACAGCAATGGTCTTCACTACACTGAAATCACCATCCGTAAGCTTAACAGTAATTGTAGCAGTTCTCTTCGAACCTTCGTTGGCATCTGCGGTATAAGAAATCTTACCGTCAGCATAAGTAACTTTCAGCCACTCTGCATCTGAGGAAACCTCAGGAACAGATTTGGTTGCATAAGCATTACATGCTATTTCACCAGTTGATGCTGTCTTCTCAAGTTTGATTGCACTCTCACCGAGAACAAGTTCAGGTTCAGGATTGATGACAAGAAGTCCGAGATAAGGTCTGATATCCTGTGAGCTGAGATTGCTTACAGTAACCACGAAATCACCCTTCTCTACGCCTGTTGTATTCTCGAAGAAATAATCAGCGCCTTCAGGACTTGGAGCACCGTCACCGCTAGCCACAGAAATCTTCTTCAGGACAGTTGTGTCAGTACCGTTGGCAAGAGCAATAGTGAAGTCACATGTAGCATTCTGGGTATAGATACCGAGATTTACCTTTACCATCTTCACTCCTGAGAAAGATGCACGGGATGTAAGGGTAGCCTTGCCGCCACGCATATTGTTCTGTGCAAATCCCTGAGCATAACCGACTGCCTTATAATAAGTCGTTCCGAAGTTATCCTTATTGTTTTCAGGATAGTTCAATACAAATGACATCTTCTTGTCACCGTCTCCCCACGAAGCAACTTTTTGGATACTGGAAAGCGAATTGGTATAAGTAGGAGTGTGTGCCCACATCTCACCTGCCGCAAGAGCGACATCATGAGACTCTGCAACGTCAGCCTCTTTGAAATGGACAGTAGGCTCGGCAATCTTGCTGCGTTTGATATTGAGTCCTGTACGTTCGAATACCAGGTCATATCTTCCGGTCTTGACAGTAACCTTTACATCATACAGACCAGGATTGGCAACAAACCAAACTACATTGTCAGCTACAGTAACATCAGAATCAGGAGTGATGGTCAAAGTCGAACCAGTATTGAACGGAACAGCCTCAACTTCAGAAATATCCTTGGTCAAATCTACCTTGAAGACACCGGCAAGATCCTTATTTTCGCCGACAGCTTCGATTATAACCTGATCAACCTTCTGCTTTGCATAAGCTTCAGGGACATCAGCAAAAGTAACCTTGCCAAAACCGAACAGATGCGCAAATCTGACATTGACAGAAGCAGAAGAATTATACTCATTGTACTGAGTCTTTGATTTATCCTGAACAGTTACTTCAGCAGGCTCCATCAGCATAACATCAGCCTTGTTTTGCCAAGATGTCTGAGAAGAGGTCTGCTCGCCTTTTACTTGAACTCGCCAAGAAGTCAGGTCTTTAGAAGAAGTAGAAACGGCGTCTGAAGGGAACACTCCGTAGAACTTGTATGTATCTGAATTGTTTGCCTCGACAATACTGTAGAACGAGCCCTTGAATACAGGAGATGCAGCCTCCGGATCCTCCACTTTGAAAGAAACAGCATAGCTGCTTGCTACTGCAAAGTTTTTTTCACCTACCTTCACAGCCTTAGTAGGACTTGCCGGAAGAGCAATAGCTCCGCGGAAAGCATCGTACTTCTCAAACTTGATATGTGAATCTCCATCGAAAACCGCCCTGGTGCCGACACCTTCAACGTTCGCGGTAAGATCAAGATTTCTGCCTGCAGGATTCTCCGGCTGAGTTTCTGTTTTTGCGCAGCCTGCCAATACAGCCAGCGCTGCTGCCATATATAATGTCTTTCTCATAATTAACTTCTATTTACCAGTTAAGATATTCATCCTCATCTACCACAATGACACCGCCGAATGTGCCGTACTGATTAAGTTTGATAGTGATATACTGTGCAGAATACTTTCCGTCACTGTTTCGGATAGCCTTGACCATCACGTAAGAATTGTCCTCAATTACTGATGGAACTGTAACAGTTACCAAGGACTTCTCTTCGTCAAGTTGAGCCTCTACGCCATTGGCTTCAATGATGACGTGAGTCGTAGCATCTGCACCAGTAACCGTATATCCAAAGGAGACAACCTCGCCAGGAGTTACTTTCTGGACATCACTGGTAACCTTGATCATGAACGCATGCTCCTTAGCAATGCGGATAGTGGTCTCGCCAAGTGTGAATACATATTCGTCATCGGTCTCAGACATTACGAGCTCAGGTTTTTCGGTGCCGGTCACAGGCACTGCATTCCAAGTGTTTCCGTCGAAAGACACATACCATTTGCCATCCTGAATCTTGAACTGAGGAGTAAGGCCATCCTTTCCTGTCACTGGCACTTTCTGTCCATTGTTGAGAACAAACTCTCCATCAATAGTCCAGTAATAAACACCCTCTTCTTCTTTGATACCTATTACAGGAGCAACAGCATCTTTTCCATCTACTCCATCCTTACCATCTGTACCATTCACACCATTCGAAATAGTCGAAATTGTGCCGTCACTGAAATAAATCTTATAGCCATCAGTCAAGGTTTCGACTTTGGTGATGGTCACAGCTTTCTTGGCAGCGTCCACAAGCGCATTGATAGAATTGACATTCTGATTAACCTTGGATTCGAGAGCGGAAACCTTCTGTTCGAGAACGTCCACTCTGTCCTTCAGATCACCGCAGGCGCAGCACACTGATGCCACGGCGAGCATTGATAAAAATAATTTTCTCATATTTAATTATGATTTAAGATTTTTAGAATGATAGTATAGGCCGGCACACATAGGTATTGTCTGACCAGTCAATCTCGAATTCGATCTGTCCGTCATCGTAAAGCCAGAAGACACATACGTTTCCATCTGCATTATCATAAAGAGATGACGACAATATCTCACAAAGATTACTTTCACCGCGCTTGTTGCTGTGGGTAAAGTTTTCTTTCTCCGAATCCGGAATCTGAGACATGCATGAATTGAGTTTCTCTATCGGATCGTATGTCAGATTCATTCTGCCATGATCTCTCCAATAATAAGAGATGTCGGCGGTATATGTCCTTGCTTCCTTGATTTGAGCGGCAACCTCACCGCCTCCAAGATTGGCCATCATATCCCAAACCTGTCCGATGGAAGGAACATACCATCCGGATGTCCCGGCCGGAGCGGAAGGCTGGAAGTCTCTTGTCGTGAAATCGAATGCAGGACACTGTGAGATCTTGTCTCCCGGATATGCCTTCTTGATTTCCTCAGTCCATTTGTAGCCTTCGATGTCACCATACCAGGAAGTTCCGAGTTTCTTGTTAGGTATATTCTCGAAATCACTGTCGAATGAATATCTCGTAAACATGGACTTTTCTCCATGCGCCGTCCTGACAGCCATCACGAGACCATTGGTGTGGCCGGCAGCCTTTTCAGTTGCAGATATTCTTTTCGCATCTGTCTGGAACACGATGCCTATAACAGTCTTTCCCTCTTCTGGAGCAGGCTTCACATCCTTCCATACAGGGTCAGTTCCATCATCATTGATAGAAATCAGGCCACCGTCACTCCAGGTACCGTCACTGTAATAGTAGTCGCCGACCTTAGGAGGGGCAACAGGAATTACAGGAGCCTTTACGACAACTGCACATTCCGCAATCAATCCGGAGCACTCGACAGAAAGCACGGCCTCACCAGGCTCAAGTCCGGTAACTCGTGCAGCGACAATGTTATCCTTTATGTCCACATCGATAACCTCGATGCTGGCGACGGACGTCTTGCTCACACTCCATGTCATCGTCTTGGAGGTGACATTCTTCGGAAGCACTGTAGCAGTCACGATAAAGGTCTCACCTTCAGCAATTTCCTTGGAAGTGACATCCAGTGTAAGGGACTCGGCATGAACCATGTGGACATTAACCTCACACTTGGTCTCAACGCCTCCGAAGGCGGCTGTGATGGTAGCCTTTCCTTCCCTGATGCCGGTAACGACACCACGGGAAACAGTAGCGATTCTGTCGTCGCTTGATGTCCAGTCGATTATCGGATTCGTGGCATTTTCAGGCTTGACCTCAGCCTTCAGAGTATAGGTATCATACATGTTGATATCTATGGAGGTCTTGTCGAGGATAATGCTCTCAACTGCGATCGGAGCGACCGTGACGGCGCATTCCGCGATCTTGTCCTCGAGGACTGCCACAAGAGTGGTGGTTCCGAGAGAGTTGCTCTGGAGCGCAACGTAAACATTGTCTCCATCAACCCTAGTTCCGGTAATGCTCGCCACTTCCTCGTCAGCAATGGACACGGATACGAAAGATGCCTTCTCGGAAGGATCCACTGTCAATGCCAATTCAGATGACGTACCTGCCGGGACTGAGACACTTGTCACAGCAAAATCAATCTTGACATCAGGTTCTGTATCAGGCGTTTCCTTTTCAGAACAGGAAACAAAAAAAAGCGGGGCCGCCAAAGCCCAGAGCAATCGTTTCAGGTACATAATAACAAAAAAATAGTCTAACCGTAATAAGTAACGCTCCTATATCTGTCCGCTCATTCAACGTTTGGCAAGATAGTATTTGTAAATCACAAATCCAACACTTTTCTAAAAAAACACAAACAGATCCCGACTGTCCAAATCCGCATGAAAAAGACACCCTCCGAAAAAAATTTCTAACTTAAGACTAGTTTCATTATATTTGCAAATTGCAGTTACTAAATCGAATAATAAAAAACGTAATATACAGATGAAAAATTTCGTAGAGGAACTCAAATGGAGAGGCATGATCCAGGACATCATGCCGGGAACAGAGGAGAAACTGATGGAAGGCCCTACAGCAGCGTACGTCGGCATTGACCCGACAGCCGACTCTCTTCACATCGGCCATCTCGTAAGTATCATGATTCTCAGACACTTCCAGAAATGCGGCCACAAGCCGATAGCATTGATCGGAGGCGCGACAGGTATGATTGGAGACCCTTCCATGAAGTCTCAGGAGAGGAACCTCCTCGACGAGGAGACGCTCCAGCACAATATTGAGGGCATCAGGAAGCAGCTTTCCAAATTCCTGGATTTCGATTCAGATGCTCCTAACCGTGCCGAGCTTGTGAACAACTACGACTGGATGAAAAATTACAGTTTCCTGAATTTCATCAGAGACGTCGGCAAGCACATCACTGTGAACTACATGATGGCCAAGGATTCCGTAAAGATGAGACTGTCCAACGAGTCACGCGAAGGCATGTCATTCACAGAGTTCAGCTATCAGTTGCTCCAGGGATACGATTTCCTCTGGCTCTATGAGAACAAGAACTGCCATCTGGAGATGGGCGGAAGCGACCAGTGGGGAAACATCACTACCGGAACTGAACTTATCAGAAGAATGCTCGGCAAGACCGACGCATACGCATTGACCTGCCCGCTCATCAGGAAGGCTGACGGAAAGAAGTTCGGCAAGACCGAGAAAGGCAACATCTGGCTCGATCCTGAAAGAACCTCGCCTTACGAGTTCTACCAGTTCTGGCTCAATGTATCCGATGAAGATGCCGAGCGCTACATCAAGATTTTCACACTCCTTACCAAGGAAGAGGTAGAGGCTGCAGTTGCAGACCATCAGCTCGACCCGGGACAGAGAAAGCTCCAGAAGCTTCTGGCTAAGGAAGTTACAATCCTCGTTCATGGAGAGGCAGAGTATGAGAATGCACTTTCAGCTTCCAAGATGCTGTTCGGAAACTCCACTTCTGAAGAGCTCAGAAGACTCGACGAGAGAACCTTCCTCGCAGTATTCTCAGGTGTCCCGACCTTCGATATCAAGAAAGAAGACCTCCCATGCAACATCATTGAACTTCTTGCAGTCAAGACACAGGTCTTCCCGTCCAAAGGCGAGTGCCGCAAGATGATTCAGGGCGGCGGAGTCAGCCTGAACAAGGACAAGGTCGCTGACATCGAGTACGAGGTAAGCGAAAAAGACATCGTCGATGGCAAATACATCCTCGCACAGAGAGGCAAGAAGAATTATAATCTTATAAGAATAATCTGATATGGAGAACGGCGCAAGCACCAGACAGCTCAAAGTAGCCAAAGAATTGCAGAAAGACCTTGCTGAAATCATCAGAAGCAAGGGTATGGCTGCATTTGGCGGAGCCATGGTATCCGTAACTGAAGTCAGAATCAGCCCTGACCTTTCAGTCGCCAAAGTATATGTAAGCATCTTCCCTTCAGCAAAGGCTGAGGCAGCGATGCAGATTATCAATGACAATTCGCGCGCTATACGCGGAGAACTCGGCCACGTCGTGGCAAAACAGCTCCGTATCGTCCCAGAACTCGTATTTTTCCAGGACACGTCACTCGACTACGCGGAGCACATTGATGAACTCCTGAAAAAATAAGCCGTACAGGCTGAAATACGAAAAAGCAATGAATCTGCCGCTAAGATTTGCCGTAAGATACCTTTTCGCGAAGAAATCACACAATGTCATAAACATTATCTCCGCGATAAGTGCGGTCGGCATGGCGACAGGCACAGCAGCATTGATAATAATAATGTCCGTCTATAATGGTTTCGACAGTCTCGTCAAGGACTCGCTCGGGAACATTGAGCCGGACATTCTTGTTACCCCAGCCGAGGGAAAAGTCTTCGTCCCGGACTCCCCCGCGTTCGACTGGGCATATGACCAGGAAGAAGTCCTGAACATGTGCAGCGTCCTGGAAGAGAACGTGTTCATAAACTATGACGGGCACAACGGGGTAATCAAAGCCAAAGGCGCAGACAAGGTCTATGAGGAGGAATCCCCTCTGAAAGACCACCTGAAGGACGGAAAATTCACCCTCCACCGCGGCGAGGTTCCGCTTGCGGTAGTAGGAGCAAAAACCGCCTACACGATGAACATCAGCCCACGGTTTGTCGCCCCAATAGAAATCTACTTCCCGGCACGCGACAGGAAAATATCAATGTCAAACCCGGCCGCCTCCATCGAAATGGTCAAGGTATTCCCGGCAGGAATCTTCAGTGTCAATGCCCAGGTGGATGCCGGTCTGATGATAGTTCCTCTGGAGACAATGAGGGAACTGCTCGGCTATGACGATGAAGTATCGGCTATAGAAATCCGCATTGACGGCAAATACGGCGAAAAAGGAATCCGGAAAATTCAGAACGAACTCCAGAAACAGTTGGGGCCTGATTATCTGGTACGCGACAGGTTCGAGCAGAACACCGCGCTCTATAAGATGATGAAATACGAAAAGGCGGCTATCTTCCTGATACTCATATTTATAGTGATTATCATAGCCTTCAGCATCTTCGGCAGCCTGTCCATGCTCATCATCGAAAAACAGACAGACATATCCACTCTCCGGAGCATGGGAGCCCAGGACAGCCTGATCAGACGGATTTTCGTCACTGAAGGATGGCTGATATCCCTTTCAGGCCTGATTGCCGGCCTGATTGCCGGAGTAGGATTCGCGCTTGCCCAGCAGCACTTCGGATTCATAAAAATGCCAGGTGGATTCACGGCCAGTTCCTACCCGATAATCATCTCATGGCCGGACATCCTGGTCACCGCAGCATGCATAACCATCATAGGCTTCATCATGGCATTGATACCTGTGGCAACGAACATCAAGAGCGAATGAGCAGCCAGGCACGCATAACCTGCCTGTGGATTGCCGGCATTGCCGTTTTCCTGGCTCTGGCCATTATAGACTTGTTCACAGGATCCGCAAACCTCTCAGGCAGAGACATTTGCAACACTCTTCTAGCAGGTCCGGCAGCAGATGGCAATCCAGCATTGACAATAATCTGGCAGATCCGGATTCCGCGCATCCTGACGGCAATCATCGCCGGCAGCGGGCTCGCGATTTGCGGAGCACAGATGCAGGCACTTTTCCGCAATCCGCTCGCAGACCCGCACATTCTGGGAATCAGCGCAGGCGCAGGTACCGGCGCAGCCATCGCATCCGCCGTCGCAGGATTCACCACCGGATCCGCAATCGGAATGACGGCCGCAGCCGCCACAGGAGCATTGATAATGTCAATGATAATCCTCGGAATTTCTTCGCGCGTCCGCAGTTCATCCGTACTCCTCATCACAGGAGTCATGGCCGGATTCGTCATGAGCGCATTGACATCAATGATAGAGTACCAGGCAAGCGAGAGCCAGCTGAAAATGTATTGGAACTGGGCGGCAGGCAGTTTCAGCGGCAACACATGGAGCGGAATCGGGACAATGACATGCTGCCTCGTGACGGGATCAGTGCTGGCCGCCGTAGTGGGCAAAGGCCTTAGCGCAATGCTTTTCGGAGAGGACTATGCAGAATCCGCGGGAGTAAAAACCGGAAGGACAAGGGCATTGTCAATGCTGTCGTGCTGTCTCATAACAGGCTCAGTGACAGCCTTCTGCGGGCCGATTGGATTCATCGGGATAGTAGCGCCGCACATAGTCAGAGCCTTCTCAGGAAAATCATCTATGCAGACTGTCCTGCCGCTTTCCCTCCTCTGCGGAGCAATACTCAGCCTCGCGGGAGACATACTTTCAATGATATGGAGGACTCCGCTTCCGGCCGGAAGCACGATTGCGTTCCTTGGCATCCCCGTCATCTTCCTTATACTCAGGAACAAGAGAATCCTCTGAAAGACGTGAAGCAGCCTTCTATGGTTTCGCGTATGACATCTGCAGATGCGCCTCTGCCGGAATCATTGAAAACAATCCCGCTCTCAGACCTCAACATTCCGAATACCCTGTTGCAGCATCTTGAGGCCGAGACGATATCATGAGAAGAAAACACTACGGAGACATTGCCCTGTGAGACAAGGTTCTGGAGAACCGAGAGAACGCTTTCCCTACTGTCAACATCCAGAAATGCGGTCGGCTCATCCAGAAGGATGATGTCTGCCCTCTGCGCAAGAGCCGAAGCTATCGTAACCTTCTGGAACTCACCATCGCTGAGAGACGAGATGTCGCGCCCGGACAACGACTGGATTCCCATTCGCGTCACGGCCTCGCCGATCCTTTTCCTGATTTTCAACGGCACATGGCCGAACCATCCGGTCTCACGGAAACAGCCCGCCGCGATAAACTCTTCCACTGTAAACCCGGGTACTTTAGGAATCTTCGGCGGCACCATAACCAAATGATGTCCAGCATTATCCGGTTCAAATCTGCAAGTTCCGCCAAGAGGAGAACACAATCCCGCCATCGTTTTCAGAAGAGTACTCTTGCCAATGCCGTTGGCACCGCAAAGAAGCACGCACTCCCCCGGACCGATGCTGAAAGAGATGCCGCAAGCCAATGCCGCACCGTCATACCCGACTGCAAGATTATCTGACTCGAACCGCCACATTGATATAACTTTCCAAATTTCAATTAATTGTCAACCAAAGGCCACGAAGCCGTAGAGCCAGTTCCAGCAAAGGAATCTCAGGAACTTTCCCACAAGGAGAAGAAACATTGTCCTGACCGGCGGTGTCCTGTAGAATCCGAGCGCTATCGCGATGACATCGCCGATAAACGGCACCCAGCATATGAGAGCCAGCCACACGCCATATTTGTCTATCTTCTCTTTCTGCTTCTGAAGAGTCTCCGGGCGTACCTTGAACCACTTCTCCAGCCAGTCCCATCGTGCTATCCATCCCATCCAATAGGTGGCGACACTCCCAAGCCAGTTTCCGAGAGTTCCTACGACAAGGCAGCCGAAAGTGTCTTTAGTTGCAGCCAGAATGGCAAGGTACAGTGCATCCGAACTGAACGGAAAAACCGTAGCAGCAAGAAATGTCCCGATAAAAAGGCCCAACAGCCCGAGTCCATCAAGAAAGCCCATTATCTGGCAGGAATGTCTATCACAAACTTCTCTTCGAAAACAGGGTCATCCACCCAGTCCTGTATCTTCCAGGTCCTTACGGAGCCAGGACGCAAACGCGCCATTTTCATCATCTTACAGAGTTCTTCAGCGAAGTCTCCCCCTTTCAGATAGAAAATGTCCTTAGTAAACTTTCCTGACACCCACGGCCAGAAATTATCCAGCGCAGTGACAGCACGGGAAACGACATAATCGAAAGTCCGAGGCAGCGACTCTGCCCTTGCATTGACAACTGTCACGTTCTCCAGACCTAAGGCTTCTGCAACAGCCTGAGCCACAATGGTTTTCTTGCCCACCGAATCACAAAGGGTAAAATTCACATTGGGGAACAGGACTGCGAGAGGGATGCCTGGGAAACCGCCTCCGGTCCCGAGGTCCAGAACATTGACATTGCCGGCACTTTTCCACTCTTCCATCACTTCGGGCCGCACCTCTTTCAGATAGGCCGCAATCGCGAGAGAATGGAGGATATGACGGATATAGAGACTGTCAATGTCTTTGCGCGAAATGACATTGATTTTCGCATTCCAATCATTGTAAAGACCCTCCATGGCACGGAACCTTGCCTCCATGTGCTCAGTCATATCAGGAAAGGTCTCCTTTGCAATAGTTAGAAATCCATTGAAATCCATAATCTAGTCTTCCTCCAGCATTTTATTGATAATGAGCGTCTTGGCCCTATTGATACGTGTTTTTACTGTTCCCATCGGCAATTCCAGCTGCTCGGAGATCTCCTTGTAGCCGAGGTTCGCGATGTAATATTTCTCAGCGACTTGCGCATAAAGTTCCGGCAGGCCTTCGATGCAGGCAAGGAATTTCTCATGATTCTGCGCTGAAATAATGGAGTCTATCGGCGTAGGCTGTTCGTCCGGAACATTGTCCGGCTTGTCCTGTCCCTGAACTGATATCGTGGTATCCACCAGCACCTTGCCTTTGTTCTCAGACTTGATTTTATGGTCAAGGGCGCTGTTTCGTGCAATTGTGAACAGCCATGTAGAGAACCGCTTTACCATGTCGAACGTGTCGAGCTTCTGGAAAGCTTTCTCAAATGTCTCGAGAGAAATGTCCTTTATGTCTTCCTGATGGGTGACGATTTTGGACACGACTCCATAGACAGCTTTTTCGTATTTGGCGTGAATGGCCGTAAATGCAAACTGATTTCCGCCGAGCGCCATTTTCACAAGCTCCACGTCTGAAATACTAGTGAGCTTCGAGCCAGTTTTTGCCATAATTGCATTCTACTGTTAAAGGAACCGACAATTCTGTTACATGTTCCATCTGTTCCTTGACGATGGACATCAGTTTTTCTCTCTCAGAGGATATCGTGTCGAAGAGAAGTTCGTCATGAATCTGCAAGACCATCTTGCTCCTAAGTCCCTCCTCAGCCATTTTCCTGTCAACTCCGATCATCGCGAGCTTGATGATGTCCGCCGCCGTTCCCTGGATAGGGGCATTGACGGCATTTCTCTCCGCGAGCGCCCTGACAGTCGCATTTCTGGCATTGATATCAGGCAGATACCGTCGCCTTCCGAAGATAGTCTCGACGTAGCCGTTCTCCCTCGCGGCAGCAATCGTATCGTCAATGAAAGAGCGGATTGCAGGAAAGGCATTGAAGTAATCGTCAATGAGTTTCTTAGCTTCGCTTCTGGATATTCCGAGCCTCTGGGACAGGCCGAATGACGAGATTCCGTACATGATTCCGAAATTCGCAGTCTTGGCCACTCGTCTCTGGTCTGCCGTGACTTTCTCATGAGGTACTCCGAATATCTTTTCGGCAGTGGCGGCATGAACGTCCACGCCATTCCTGAATGCCTGTATAAGATGCTGGTCCTGACTGAGATGAGCCATGATCCGCAGTTCTATCTGGGAATAGTCAGCCGATACGATGATGCCGTCCGCAGAACCTGCCACGAAGGCTTTTCTGATTTCCTTTCCACGCTCCGTCCTGATAGGGATATTCTGGAGATTAGGGTTCGATGAGCTAAGCCGGCCTGTAGCCGTAAGTGCTTGATTGAAAGTCGTATGTACCCGTCCTGTCTGCTTGTTTACGAACATCGGGAACGGTTCGATATATGTCGAAAGCAGTTTCTTCACAGCCCTGAACTCGAGGATTTCCTCAATTATCGGATGTTTGTCCGAGAGGGCTGTCAATGTTGCCTCATCTGTCGTGTAGCTTCCTCTGGCAGTCTTCTTGGCCTTAGGGTCCAGCTTCAGTTTGTCGAAGAGCAGTTCTCCAATCTGCCGCGGTGATGAGATGTTCAGTTCCGGCATCTCCGCCATTTCACGGATTCTTGCCTCCCTCTCATTCATCTCCTTGCGAAGTTCTTCAGCAAACTCTCCCAGCTGGGCCAAATCCACTTTGACTCCTGTCAGCTCCATCTTTTCGAGAACGTGCATGAGCGGCTCTTCTATCTCATCATACAGCCCTGAAAGAGAATAGGTGACCATATCCTCTTTCACCTTGAGGCCAGTCAGCATCGCAGCAGCGGCTTCTGTCACGCATCCTTTTCCGTCATCCTCTGCAGGCGCATCGAAAAGTGACAAAGGCGCATCCTGTTCCTCAGCCTCCTCCGCATTGTTTTCGATATCAATGCCGATGTAGCTCTTTGCCAGGATTTCGCTCTTGTGGCTCTTTTCCGGATTGATAAGATAGTGCATCAGGCTGATATCCAAGAGTTTGCCGCCCAATTTAATCCCCATGTTGCCCAACTGTCCGGCCATCGTCTTAAGTTCATAGCCGTATTTGTCAATGCAGGTGTCCGAAAGGAGTTTACTGAATTCAGCAGGACTGCCATAGGCAACATTGACTTCGAGATTGGCTGCGTCTTCGTCGCTGCATACCGCAAGAGCCATTCCTGTCACTTCTGCGAAGACTCCGGTTCCTTCTGTAGCCTGAACTATTGCAACTCTGTGTAACTCAGTCGCTTTCTTTGCGAGCACATCAGCATTGACCTCATTTATCTTCATCTTTTTCGCCTCGACGGATGGGCGTTCCACACCGGAGGCTTCGGGAAGAAGTTTTTTCAATGAATTGAACTCGTATTCCTCGAAGAGGTCTGCGACTTCAGGAGTATAGCTCGCTGTAACCTTCATTTCGTCATCGTTGACAGTCAGTTCCATATCCGTCTTGATGGTCACGAGGTCGTGGCTCAATGCAATATGACCCTCGGCCTCGCGGAACTGTGTCTGCTGTCTTGTCGTAAGTTCGTCGATGTGCCTGTAGATGTTCTCGACTGTGCCGTACTTTGCAATCAGTTTTCCGGCTCCTACTTCGCCTACGCCCTTGACTCCTGGCACATTATCCGCTGTATCGCCGCAAAGTGTAAGCATTTCAATGACTTGCGCAGGATTGTCAATGCCGTATTTCTCGCAGACTGCCTTGACATCCACGATTTCGTCGGCGCCTCCGGATTTTCCCGGCTTGACCTGGAAGATGTTTTCTTCGATGAGCTGGCCATAGTCCTTGTCAGGCGTGACCATATAGACCTGTTTGCCGGATGCAGCCTCACGTTTTGCCATCGAGCCGATGACGTCGTCCGCCTCGAATCCGGGCACCATCAGCACCGGTATTTTCAATGCTCTGCAGATCCCCGTGAGAGGTTCAAGAGCATCAATGACAAGTTGCGGAGTCGCGGCCCTGGTCGCCTTGTATTCAGGATACATGACATTTCGGAACGTCCCTCCCGGCGGGTCGAATGCAACTGCCAGATATTCAGGATGTTCTCTATTTATCAGTTCCAGAATGTATTTAGTGAATCCGAAAAGGATGGACATGTCCGCCCCTTTCGAATTGATCATGGGACGGCGCAGAAATGCATAGTACATCTTGAATACCAGCGCATGTCCGTCAATCAGATATAGTCTGTCTTTCATTGTTCGCGAATAATGTTCAGAAGGCCTTCAGTACCAATCACAGGCCTCCGTTGGTCAAAGATAGACAAAAACTTTGAAAAAATTTTGTATTTATAGTGAAAAAGACTACCTTTGCAATCCTATTTGTGAAAAATATAAAAAAGTAAGATAATGAAAAGAACATTCCAACCATCTGTACGCAAGCGCGTTAACAAGCACGGATTCCGTGAACGTATGTCAACTCCTAACGGACGTCGCGTACTGGCTGCTCGCCGCCGTCATGGCCGCAAGAAGCTGACTGTTTCTTCAGAAGAGAGATTCTAATATTTCTCCGTAGAAAATTTATGAGGGTGACCGAAACATTGTTTTCTGTCACCCTCAAGTTTTTATGCCAGGCAGTTACATAGATTTTACTGCTATGCCGGACAGCGCCACATTGTTACTCGTTAATTAACTGATAATTAGCAAGATATGTATTTTAGTGTGGATTATCAGAGAAAAAACAGGCGATAATCCACACTGGGAATCAGATATCATTGATAATTAATGCGTTACGACACTGGTCGTGGCATCGTCCCGCCAGAAGTCCATACGAGTTGTCCGGATGTGCGGTACCAGGATGATATGAACCAAGTGCTATGCATTACTCATCTCTTTCTTTAGCCTGGATACTTCTTCCTCTGTCAGACCTGTCAGTTCTGAAATTGTCTCGATGTCAATCCCTTTCTCCAACATTCTTTGGGCAATGTCGAAACTCTTCTGTTTTGCGCCTTCCTCACGACCTTCCTTGCGACCTTCTTCTTTACCCTCCTTGTGTCCCTCTTCACGCCCTTCCTCACGCCCACTCTCACGCGCGTACTTGATCTGATTGTATGTGTCCCATTCCGTATTCATGGATTTAATGTATTTGATTCTGTCCTTGTCGTCAAGCCGGGCGAGCTCAGCAACATCTTAGGAACCAATCCGGTTCAATTTGGAAATCTCCTTTTCTGTCAGACCTGTCAGTTCTGAAATTGTCTCAATATCAATCCCCTTCTCCAACATTCTTTTGGCAATGTCACAACTCTTCTGTTTTGCGCCTTCCTCACGACCTTCCTTGCGACCTTCTTCTTTACCCTCCTTGTGTCCCTCTTCACGCCCTACCTTGAGGCCCTCTTCTTTGCCCACTGTATGCCCTTCTTCTCGCCCGGTCTCACGCGCGTACTCAATCTGATTGTATGTGTCACGTTCCGTATTCATGGATTTTATGTAATTGATTCTGTCCTCGTCGATAAGTTGGGCGAGTTCCGCAACATCTTAGGCATCAATCCGATTCAATTCGGAAATTTCCTTTTCCGTCAGACATGTCAATTCTGAAATTGTCTCAATGGCAATTCCTTTTTCCAACATTCTTTTGGCAATGTCGAAACTATTCTGTTTTACGCCTTCAGCACGTCCTTCTTCACGCCCTACCTTGAGACCTTCTTCTTTGCCCACTTTATGCCCTTCTTCTCGCCCGGTCTCACGCGCGTACTCAATCTGATTGTATGTGTCCCGTTCAGTATTCATGGATT
>ENA-ORRL01001038-ORRL01001038.1-human-gut-metagenome-genome-assembly--contig:-NODE-1038-length-24209-cov-5.266995_pt1 | contig 24209 bp, 28 predicted proteins | sample MGYA00242175_ERZ509134 | MGnify/ENA primary metagenome ERZ509134 (study PRJEB26280, sample SAMEA2338660) | human gut metagenome | biome: human gut; feature: human-associated habitat; material: faeces... | reverse complement strand
TTCTCGCGCCAGTCGGGGTGCTCCAGCCCGCCGCCGGACGAGCCGATGACAAATTCCAGCTGAGCGGCCCCCGGCTCCTCGGCGCACAGGAGCTTGTAGTTGTTGCCCTCGCTGTCGGCTACGGCGTCGCGGTGAACGTCCAGAATGTAGAGGAGCGAGGGATACTCCGCGCGGTATTTTTCGATGGCGGCGAGCGAGCGGTTGTACGCGCCGGAATAGTTGGGGTAGTCGTAGAGCTCGCGGTCGTGGAGCACGCCGAGACCGGCGTCCGTCAGGACGCGGGCGATCTCGTCGCCGACGCGGATCATGTTCTTTTCTTTTTCGAGTGTGCGGTGGTCGTCGCTCGCCTCGTACTCCTCCCCTGCCGGCATGGTGTAGGCCTCCGTGCCGTGCGTGTGGACAATGAGCACCTGCGGACCGTCGGCGGGACATTCCGCTGCGGCGGGCGCTCCCGTGAGCTGCGAAGCGTCCAGCGTACATTTTGAACCGTTATTGATGCAGACGTTCCCCAGCACCGTATAGCCGCTCGGGTCGCCGACCCGGAGCGTGCGGGACGGCACGCCGTTGTCCGCGCCGCGCGGAACGGTCTCCCCCGTCTGTGCGTCGGAAAGCGTTGTGCCCTCGTGATCCTCGGTGTCGGGCTTCGTTTCGTCGGGCGGGAGCTGCAGCTCGCTCGACCACGCCTGCGTCACCTCGCTGCGCGCGTCGGCAAGGATGGGCGTCAGACTCAGCGCGAGCGACGCGCCGAGGGAGAGCTCGTCCGCTTCCTCGCCGCCCATCTCGTAGCGCAGCAGGGCGAGCGGGAGCGCAGTCTCCTGCCGCAGCCGTTCGGCGGCATCGGACAGGCTGTGCGCCGTGGCGGCCACGCCGACCGTCCAGAGCGTCAGCGCCGTGAGCGCCGCGGCGAACGCGATGCGCGGGACGCCGCGCAGCCTGGGTTTCCGTGGTATCTTCTGCATGATCGTCACCTCGGGACAAACCTATGCGACCGGCGGGACGGATATTCCAGGCAAAAATATTTCGGAAAAGCGCGGGAAGGGCTTGACTTTGCGCTCTTTTTTTGTATAATAGTAGAGCTTATGGTTTCACCATAGGTATATCCTTGCTCACACGAAGGACGTGTGGGCCATCAGTCCAAAAGGAGGTGCAAGAAATTGGCTAAGATTTCCGCTAACTATGAGGTCGTTTTCATCATCGACCCCGCACAGGGTGAGGAAGGCGTTGCCGCGCTGACCGAGAAGTTTAAGACCCTGGTGGAGCAGAACAGCTCCGCGATGGAAGTGGAGGAGTGGGGCAAGCGCAAGCTCGCTTACGCGATCAACTACATTACCGAAGGCTACTATGTGTTGATCTCCTTCACCAGCGCGCCCGAGTTCCCCAAGGAGCTGGACCGTATCCTTCGCATTACCGACGGCGTCATCCGTTCCATGATCGTCTGCAAGGACGAATAAGGAGGAAAGAATATGTCACTCAATCGTGTCGTTATCATGGGCCGTCTGACCCGTGACCCCGAGCTGCGCCGCACGCAGACCGGGACGGCCGTGACGTCCTTCTCCCTCGCCGTGGACCGCGACTTCAAGAGCCGCGAGAGCGGCGAAAAGGCAACGGATTTCATTGATGTCGTTGCCTGGCGCCAGACCGCCGAGTTTGTCTGCCAGTACTTCGCCAAGGGCCGCATGGCCGTGGTCGAGGGCCGGCTGCAGATCCGCGACTGGAAAGATAAGGACGGCAACAACCGCCGCAGCGCGGAAGTGGTTGCCGACAACGTATATTTCGGCGACAGCAAGCGCGACGGAGCCTCCGGCGGCGATTATGCGCCCCCGGCCTACGGCTCTCCCGCTTCCACCTACTCCGCCCCCGCGGGCGGCGGCTTCGCCGAGATCGAAGAGGACGGGGAGCTCCCGTTCTGACAAAATCTATAAAGGAGGATACTTCCATGGCTATGGAACGCGAAAACAAGGCCCCTCGCGCCGGTGCTCCTGCGAACCGTAAGCGCCGCAAGGTCTGCCAGTTCTGCGTTGACAAGTGCGAATATATCGACTACAAGGATGCCGCCAAGCTGCGCCGCTTCATTTCCGAGCGCTCCAAGATCCTGCCCCGCAGGACCACCGGCACCTGTGCCATGCATCAGCGTCAGCTGACCGAGGCGATCAAGCGCGCCCGTCAGATCGCTCTGCTGCCCTTCGTCACCGAATAACTGCAAACGAAAAAGAGACACGCGGTGCGTGTCTCTTTTTTTGCCCGGAGCAGGCGCTGCGCGGCGAGCGATCTGCCTTAGCGGCGGCAGGACGGACGGCGCAGCTGCGCCGCGCAAATGTTCTGCGGAGCAAAAGCTTGGCGGAGAGGCGATTCATTTGCCCCTGGCGTTTTAATACCGGAGGGTGGAGCCGACGACGACGGCGACGAAACCCAAAAAGAAAAGCATCGCAAGGCGATGCTTTTCTTTTTGGTGCCTCGTCGGGGATTCGAACCCCGGACACCCTGCTTAAAAGGCACAATAAATGCCATGATTACCAATGTATACAACGGTATTTGACTTGCAACTGACTTGCATGCTTACTCATTTTCCGCTTTTGAGTTGCCTGACAGATAGGCATCCAGCTTATCCACGGAATTCCTCTTGTGAACGGCATCGAGGTGTGTGTAGATCCGCAATGTCGTGGACACATCAGCATGGCCCATCTGAGCACACGCCTGCACCACATCCACGCCAGCCAGATAGAGTAGCGTGCAAAAGGTGTGCCGAAGCCAGTGCATTGTGATGGGCGGGATCGTCATGTCAAAGACCTTTGGACCTGGTTTGCTGGATCTCATGCGCTCTAAATCTGCCGGCGTCCTGGTGCCGTATTTGATATTCAGCTCCCGCATATAGGAGCGCCACAGCTTCGCCCACGCAGTTGCAGTCATGACCTCGCCTTTGGCACTGTGGATCACAAGCAGGCCGTCTCTCGGCATAGCTGCCATATAGTCAGCCAGCCGCTGCGGAATATCCACCGTCCGCATGCCGGCATCTGATTTGGTAACGTGCCGGAGCGTAGGCATACCGTTGGAATCGTATTCGATCGTCTTATTGACGGTGATCGTCCGTGTCTTCAGATCCACGTCATTCCATGTCAGCGCGGCCAGCTCCCCGCGGCGCAGGCCCGAAAGCATCATAATGACCGCTACAGGCTGCGCACGGTGCGGCGTGTTCCATATCCATTGTTGTTCCTCGGCGGTCAGAGCGCGGCGCTGCTCCGCTTTTCGGCCAACGGCGGCAAGCTCTACCTGCTCGACCGGATTCGTTGGAATGACACGGCCTACGGCCCGACGCATGATCTGTCTCATGGCCGAGCGATACAGATCTACAGTGCGCTGAGCGAGCCCCTGATCGGACAATGCGATCAATACCCGCTCCACATCGTCGGCACGCACCTGACCGATCTCATAGCCTGGCAGCTCCTCTTTCCAGAGCTTTACTGCTCTACGGTAGTTGTCCATCTGTCGGCAGGTGATCTGTTCCTTCTCCTTCAGGCGGAGCCAATCATCCGCCCATGTGGCAAAGCTGTCACGTTGGGAGAGAACGTCAAGGCCCTGCCCGAGCTGGAGCCTGACCGAGGTTTCCTTCTCCTTCAGCTCTGCCGGCGTCTTTGCATAGACGCTCTTATATTTGCGCTTACCGTTTTCATCGCGGCCCAAATAGATCTGAGAGCAATAGCGCCCATCGGCGCGCTTCTTTGCTCTGGCCATGTTCTCACCCCTTGCCTTTTGTCAAATTCTATGCTATTTTGTCTTTGGCGCTGCCGAACTGCAGCGGTCAGCCCTCGACAGGGGGCAGCTTCTTTGCCCTCTGATCTTGCGAGAGCTTGCGAGAGGAGGGCTGCCCAATGGTTACATACTCGGACCTGTTCCAGTTTTGTATTCTCATCGTTGGTATTTGCGGCCTGTTTATCCAGGCGCATAAAAAGAAGTGACCGCCGGCACCCTGACAAGTACGGCGATCACTTCAAAGCACTTTTAGGGGGCTGACCGTTCTGGCAGCGCCCTTCGTTTGTTTTTCAAGTATAGCCGTTCAATTTCATTTTGTCAATGCTCTGCGCTTCGGTGCAGGGCTTATTTTTTGCCCTCTGCGGGAGATTCTATATTTCCCAACTAAAAGAATTCAGTACTGGTTCGTGGTGATCAGACCACTCAATACAAATTTTTTGGAAAATAGAAGACTCAAGATCGGATTTAAACGAAATTGGGATAGCATCTAGTTCTTGCGAGAGAAAAGTTACAGATTCGTTGTCGCTACCCAAAGACTCTGACTGACCAAAGGAAACTGTAATATCGAAACATGGGCACGCTTCATCGTAAAAGCACTTCGCTTCTACAAGTACTGTACAGGTAACTCTGCGCTTAAGTTTTATTACCTCCAAATACATTTCACAAGTTATGTGGTAATAATCGCGTTTGCCCTGCAGGAGCACCCTTTTTATCTCGAAATCGACGGGGTAAAAGGCTATGAGTTTTTCAGGCGTCGTATTTAAATACATACATAGTGTGTTTAGCGTGTCAAACTGAATCCCTTGGCTGTAATTGTTAGCAAGCGCAGTTAATGTCGTCCTCGATAATCCTGTATCTGAAGCTATGCGAGAGATTTTTAAGCCGCGCTCGGCCATTAAAACAGAAAGATTGCAACGAACCATATTTTTTCCTCCTTTTATCAAAGTGTACAGTATAGAATGCATTTTGTCAATTATTTGATGATAATGTATTGACAAGCACACATTTATCTTGTATACTGCAAGCATCAAATGTTCAGACTATTGAACGTTTTTTGCAAGCGGAGGTGAATTTATTCAGCATGGTGGTTAGTAATTTCGCGACTGTCCTCGGAGAGCGTAGGCTCAAAATTAGTAAGGTATCTAGAGAAACCGGAATTTCCAGAAGTACTTTGACAAATCTTTACTACGGGCGCGGTTCATCCATTTCGTACGAAGTTTTAAGTAGGCTCTGCGCGTATTTGGATTGCACAATCGGAGATATTCTCAAGACGCCCGCAAATGTTAGGGAGGATAACAAATGATCGAATTACCGGAAGGGCTTGTCATAATTTCGGACGAGCATTGTTACATTGTGGGGAATCCCCGGAAAAGCCGCGGGAAGGGCGTTGAAATCAAGAATCCGAAGTACTACGCCCACATAGATCAGGCGATCCAAGGCGCGCTTGCCCTCATTCTGCGCTTGAAAGTGAAAAACAAAGAAATTACTACCTTGAGGCAGTTCCTTGATGAGCAAGCAAGCCTGAATCAGGAATTACGTGATATGCTAACACCGCAAAATAGCGGTGGGGAAGCCGTGGAAACAAGGGGAGACGAGACTGCAACCATCGCCGAGGGTAATTACATACCCGACAAGGCAGAAAGGAAAAAACGCCATGTATAGGCCAATGAGACAGAACAAACCGCGCAGGGTGATCCATGACGTGGCAGAGCTTCCCGTCCTCTGCGATTGTGCCGAGGCCGGCCTGCTGCTCCGGCGCAATCCGGAGGTGATTGCCAAGATGGCAAAGGAAGGCGTCCTGAAGGGCGCAAAGCAAGGGCAGAGTTGGTTCTTCCGCCGTGACGATCTAGTGGAGTATATGGACAAGCTCTTTGAAACAGGAGGCACAGGAGCGGAGTATGAATCTCGCTGAATTTTTGAATCGGCTGGAAGGTGTCAAAGGTCGTGACGGTCAGTATATGGCAAAATGCCCAGCGCACCAGGACAGTAAACCGAGCCTATCGGTCGGTGTGGGGGAGGATAATCGTATTTTGTTCCATTGTCAGGCAGGCTGTGCGACCGAGGATGTTTTGGCAGCTCTCGGGCTGAAGCAAAGAGATCTCTTTGCGGATCTGCGTCCGGGCGACGTCTTCCCCGCCTATGACACACCGAGAGAGCAGCACAAGGCCGGCTCTTCCGTCGTGGCTACATACGATTTCTTTGACGATAAGGGACGGCTGATCGCGCAGAAGCTCCGAAGAGAGGATAAGTCTTTCACATGGCGCCGACCAGACGGAAAAGGCGGCTGGATCTACAACAGGCAGGGCGTAGCACACCGGCTCTTTGTAGCCGGCGAGCTAAAGGAGTGCATCACCGTAGCCGAAGGTGAGAAGGACGCGCTCACGCTCCACAGCCTCGGCTTCAATGCTGCAAGCGGCGCAGACGGTGCCGGTCCGGGCAAATGGCGGAAGGAGTATACCGAGCAACTGCGCGGCCTTCAGGTATTCGTGTTCCAAGACAATGACAAGGTCGGCAAAGAATATGCTGCCGAGACCTGCAGGGCGTTGCACGGTGTCGCCGCGAGCGTCCGGCTGTTGGATCTGTCAGCGGTGTGGCCGGAGATCCCCGAGCACGGTGATGTCTCCGATATGGTGGCTGCCTTTGGACTGGAGTTGGCTGCAGAGAAGATCGCCGCTCTGATGGTCAAGACAAAGGAGTGGGTACCAACTGCAGAGCAGGGCGCAGGCTACAAACTGGTAAAAGCATCGGAAATCCCGTATGAGCCGCCGCGCTGGAGCATTGCGCCTTACTTCCAACGAGGCAAGGGCACGTTGATCCAAGGTGACAACGGCAGTGGCAAAACCGCCTTCATGTGCGCTATCGCGGCCCATATGACCACCGGCAGGCCGTTGCTGGGTATTTCCATTGAGGCGCCTGGCGATGTGCTGATTCTGTCAGTAGAGGATGATCTTCCGGTATTGCGCGGGCGCATCGAGGCGAGTGGCGGAAATCTGGACAAATGCCATTTTCTCACCAATGCGGCCGGCCTCACCTTCAACAGCCCAGAGATTGAAAGTGCTATCAAGCAGATAAAGGCAAAGATGGTGATCTTCGATCCATTTCAGGCGTTTTTAGGTGCCAGAGTTGATATGTTCCGTTCCAATGAAACACGCCCAGAAATGGCCAAGCTATTTGAAATGTGCGAGCGCAATGACTGCTCCTGTGCGATTATTGCCCACATGGGTAAAGGCGGAGGCGAGCGCTCTGCAGTCAATCGGGCACTCGGCAGCGTAGACATTCCAGCATCTATGCGCAGCATCCTGCAGCTTACCAGAAATCCGGAAAATGAAGATGAATGCGTGATGGTTCATGTGAAATGCTCCAATGCCCCGAAAGGCCAGAGCATTGCCTACACCATCGGAGACCGCGGCGGCGTTCACTGGGTAGGCTTCAGCCCAATGACCGTGGAAGATCTAAACTGCCTTCAGAAGCGCAAAGAAAAAGGCGTGCCGTATGAACGAGAACCGCTCGTGCAGGTATTCAATCAGCTTATCACAGACAAGCCGGGCGGTGGGTTCTGGAGCTATGAGGATGTGAGAAGTATCGGCGCAAAGCTACTGGGATTTCCTCCGTTCTATTCCGTTGCAGATCTAAAGCAAAAGCTGAACAGCTCTTTCTGCCGCGAGCTGCAGGAAAAGGACGGGCTGATTGTGACCTATGGGGCAAAGGGAAAGGGCAATGTCCGTGGAATCAAGATTGAACAGTATCAGGTGCCTCACGGCTACCAAACGCGAATCACAGAAGCAAAATAAGTTCCTCGCGCGCACGCGTATACAAAAAAAGATGTTAATTTATTAACCCAAGTTACCCCCGGTTAACCCAAATTCACTTTGTTAGTTAATTAAGGTTAAGAAAGTTAATGTTTTTTCACTATACGCGCGCGTGAAAGAAATACACGACAAACAACGAAAAAGGAAGGGTAACAACATGAACGAAAATACTATCTGTCCCCTGATTTCTATTTCTGTCGACGACTGCTTCGTACCATGCCAAGGCGAACGCTGCGCCTGGTATGTGCCGCCTGTGCTCGCCCCGAATGGAGGGCGCCTCATTGCAGGGCATTGCGCGGTCCGAGATCTCGGCGCTCTGCCGGAGCTGGCGAGAGGGGTGAAGGGCATAATATGACCTTCCGCACCTGCCCCTTCTGTGGGGCCGCTCTGGATCCGTGCGAACGATGCGACTGCCGTGACACAGCCGAGAGCGAAAACAAGGAAAAAGCCGCCCCAGTGCGGGAACACCGAAGCGGCAGGGTGGAAACGGGATTGCAGGCCCAGCTTTCCGCCTCCAGTTTACATGAAGATAAGGGGAATTGCAAGAATGAACCGAGCAGAAGGACTTAAAGAGCTGCAAGCAGCAATGCGCCGCGGCTGCGCGCTGGAGCTGGACTGCATCACATGCAGACTGACCAAGGACGGTAGAAATGTACTCGAAGGTAGCTACACGGGCGTCCGTGTAAGTATCCCCTGCCCTTGCCGTCAAGCTGCCAATTATGTCGGCCGCAAGGTCCGATTCATTCCTGCAGCCATTGATGAAGAGGCATGTGTGGTGGTCGCCCGGATGATCATAGAGAGAATGGAGGTGCTTGCATGAAAGTAAAAATATCTTATCTTCCTGAGGAGGAAAAGACTGTCGCTGCCGAGCTGGCTGCATTCCGGCTCCGGCATCCAGCGGCCAAGATTCGAAGGAGTGACCGACACCCGCCGTACAGGCAGATCTATCTGGCGACCGGTGCGGAAAATAGCAGTTGCAAAGAAGAAAAGGACGCGCTATAATACTCACAAAGAATAATGCATGGAGTACCGCCGAAAGGTTAGCGATAAAACGCATGGGAATGTGGCTGTTGAGCCGCCCCATGCGTTTTCTTTTGCCTGCCGGGTGTGTGGAGTTTTGAGGAGCCCTTTTCATCTGTAGATTTCGCCACACATCCGCCAGGCATTAAATCAGCCCACTCTGGGCGTAAAACGGAGGTAAACTATGAGCGAAGAAACTATGAACCAGAACACCGAGCAGAAGCCCACCAACTCCAACCCGGAGGATAAAAATGGGGATCCGGGCAGCGGCAGGACGTTCACGCAGGAAGAAGTAAACCGTATTGTAGCCGACAGGCTGGCGAAGGAAAGGGCTAAGGCGTCCAAGTCCGTCGATCCGGAGACAGATCAGCATGAGCAGGAGCTCACTGCCCGCGAGCAGATTTTGGAATGTCGGGACTATCTGGAGACGCAGAACAAGAACTATGGGACGAATTATCCCGTTGAGCTGGTTTCTCTGTTTGGGGCAATGGACCTGCCGCAGTTTAAAGACAAGCTGCATGAGTTCGAGCGTATTGTCGAGAGAATGGCAGATCCGAACAAAGAGCAGCGCCGCAGCGATCCGCGCCCCACCTCAGACAGCCTTTTCCGCGAAGCCTTCGGTCTAAACCGCCGAAAGGAGTAATTAAATGGCGATTGAACTTGTAACCCAATTTTCGAGTTACGTTGATGAACAGTTCTCTACGGAGAGCAAGAAAAGTATGCTGACCAATCAGGACTTTGGTTGGGACGGCGCACACTCGGTCAAGATCTACAAGGCTACCACAGCCAAGATGAACGACTATGACCGCGCGGGAACCGGCGCAAATGCATCTCGCTATGGCAAGATCGAGAGCGTCAGCGCCACCACCGAAGAAATGATGCTGAAGCGCGACCGGTCTTTTACGGTCGTCACAGATGCACTGGACGAGAACGAGACCAAGGGTGTTCTTGGTTCTGCCACCATGCTGGCCCGTCAGATCCGCGAAGTCGTGATTCCGGAAGTTGACACCTACACATACGGTGTGATGTGTGCCGAGGCCGGCCACAAACCCGCAGCGGTTAAACTGACGGAGGAAAACATCTACACGGAGATCCTGAAGGGTAGCGAGGCTCTGGATAATTCCGAGGTGCCGGAGACCGGCCGCATTCTGATGCTGACACCGGAAACCTACACAATGCTGAAGAAGTGCAAAGATGTCATCATGGAGACCGACATCGGCAATGAGCTGCGCCTTCTGGGCGTTCTTGCTATGTTGGATGGCTGCAAGGTCATCAAGGTCCCCGCAAACCGTGTGCCTGCGGGCTTCGGCTTTATGATCGCGCATCCCTGTGCCACCGTAGCGCCCACTAAGCTGGAAAGCTATATGGTGCACCACAATCCTCCTGGTATTTCTGGATATCTGCTGGAAGGCAGGGTCTGCTATGACGCCTTCGTCCTGGATAACAAGGCATCTGCACTCTATTATCAGGCCATGGCTGCCGATGGACTGACGGTTGCTTCTACTGCCGGCTCTGCATCCGGTAAAACGAAGATCACCGTCACACCGGACAAAGCCGAGAGCAACTCTTACAGGTACAAGGTGGATGTAGCCGTTCCGGCTATCGGTGAGGACTGCTCTAGCTGGAGCAAGTGGGATGGTAGCGCAGACATTGCGGCTGCCAACGGATCCACACTTGTCGTTGCTGAAGTAGACAGCAACGGCATGGCAGTCAAGGCGGGTAGCGTCGCTGTGACCGCAAAGGCGTGACCTGAGCAGTGGGAGGCGCATGGGAATGTCTCATGCGCCTCCTTTTGGCTGCAATGAGTATCCCCCCGGTGGGGCCCGACCTGACGAGGAGGCCTTCGTCTCGACCGAACAGCAGTCCCCAAAGCACACCATTTTCCTGCAACGAAATTCCAAGGTCGGAGTTGAATTATCAATGGCGATCGTGATAGAAGGCTATGTCAATATAGCCGGCAAAAGGAGCAACTGCGAATTTCCGGCTTATCCCGGAGTGCCAGGACGTTTTTATGAAGTTATCATGCCTGATGCGTTCAAAACGTCATTGCTTCAGACGACCTGCATAAAGCTAAAGGTCGATCATACGCGTGTGATCGGCTCGACACACAGCGGAGAGCTACAATTGGCCGATGACAGCCGAGGCCTGTGGGCACACGCTCTGATTTCAGATCCGGCCGTGATTGCGGCGGCCCGCTCCGGCTGCATCCGAGGATGGTCTTTCGCCTTCATAGCAGAACAGTCCGAATGGTATCGGCTTGACCCAAGAGAGAAGCTGTATTACCGAAAAGTAAAGCGCGCCAAATTACTGGAAGTATCGTTGATGATAGAAAAAGATGCGGCCTATTCTGGAACGACCGTCAACGTCAAAAACGTCGAGGAGGAAAAGCCATGGAGCTTCATGAAATTGAAAGAGATATTGAGGCCCTAAAGTCCAGCCCTCTCGTTTTAGTTTGCCGGACACCGCAGGGAAGAGTAAAGGCTATGAGCCTACAGAAGTGCGTAGAGACCGGCAGCAGCTTCCTCTATGTCGCCGTCGATGAGCTGGATGCGCTGCTCGATCAGGCCATAAACGGAACGGCTTGAAACCGCAACTTTTTCACATGCTTTTCGATATCCGTTTTTCCATGATTTCCAGACATTCAAAATGGGATATGCCTTAATACGGCTCAAGCCCCTGCAAATACTGCATTTTCAGACTGCCGCAGCACCTTCTTCTTACCGTAGCTATAGAGACCTACGGTAAAAGGCTGTTCTATGATCCACTAAATTCGCAACTTTTCCATCTAACCAGACGGGTGCAAAGAAGGCATCATTTCGATTATTTTTGATGCTATAAAATCCTCAAGGACTGACCAAGCCCAAAACACCCGGACAGTAAATCGCGAGGAATCACTGCCTAAAACTGCGTCCCTATGATGGGGACAGTAGAAAGCGCCCGAATCACTACCATTTTTTGCTTTGGACTCGTGACAGGTTTTGGTAGTCAATTAAGCGTACACGCTCGAACGTTACGCCTCAAAAGTCAATAATGTTTTGACATGCATTTTGACTTGCACGCCGTTAGAAAAGTGGCCTCAAACGGCTGCTTTTCTGATTTACTCACACCTGCAAAAGCAAAAGAAAAACCCTCAAAGCCTTGCAGCTCTAAGGGTTCTCCTGGTGCCTCGTCGGGGATTCGAACCCCGGACACCCTGCTTAAAAGGCAGGTGCTCTGCCGACTGAGCTAACGAAGCGAAGGTATGAAGGCAGCGGAAAACGCTGTTATTCTCTGGCAGGGATGGCTGGATTTGAACCAGCGAATGAGGGAGTCAAAGTCCCTTGCCTTACCGCTTGGCTACACCCCTATAAGGGAAAAGAAAGGGGATCGGGACTCTATTCCCGATCCCGCTCTTTTTGTGGGGTGGGTAAAGGGACTCGAACCCTCGACACCCGGAACCACAATCCGGTGCTCTAACCAACTGAGCTACACCCACCATATGAAAACCGCAAGGGACGCTGCCGATATGCTCCAGTAAAGAAGTGGCGCGCCAGAAGGGACTCGAACCCCTGGCCTACTGCTTAGAAGGCAGTTGCTCTATCCAACTGAGCTACTGGCGCATGAGTAAGTGGAGCGGGTGACGGGAATCGAACCCGCATCCCCAGCTTGGAAGGCTGGTGCCCTGGCCATTGTGCTACACCTGCAAGAGCCCTCCGCAACCTGTCAGCTTTTGCATGATAGCACGGAAGAGGCATAATGTCAAGATGGAATTTTATACTTGCATCGCAAAATATGCGTTTTTCGGCATTCGCGATGAAAAATTGCTTGCAACCGCGCGGAAGTCATGGTATCATACCATGGTATGCAGCGGTATCGAAGCGGTCATAACGGGGCTGACTCGAAATCGAGTCGGTCGCTTTCCGGAGTGGCCTCGCAAACCCTTGATACTTCTGGCTTCTTCCGCTTTTCTACACTTTTTCAAAACTGAATATCTACGGTTTTTCTACGCTTTGTCTACGATTTCTACACCTGGTTCTCAATCAGCCGGAAACCCGCAAAGCCTTGAAAATACAGCATGGAGATGTATCGAAGTGGTCGTAACGAGGCTGACTCGAAATCAGTTGACGGGTCAAACCGTCCGGGGGTTCGAATCCCTCCATCTCCGCCAGAGCCTGCAGTGGTGATTCCACTGCAGGTTTTTATTTATGCCAGCTGTTCCTCTTTTTCAGGGCGGTTGAACATCCCGTTCATGGCGTTTGCCGAAGTCTCCTGTGCCGAGTAGTCGAGATGTGCATAGATGTCTGCCGTGGTGGAGAAGGTACTGTGACCCAGCCAGATTTGGATCTGCTTCATGGAGATACCGTTGCTGAGAAGCAGGCTGGCACAGCTGTGACGCAAATCGTGAAAGCGCATCCGGCGCAGGCCGTGGTTCTCCAAAAATTTTGGAAATGCCGAGGTCAAATAATTGGCCCGCATCCGCTCGCCCAGCTCGTCCACAAATACAAAGCCATCATATTCGTAATTGTAACAGTTGCCGCAAACCTGCTTATTGAGTTCCTGCGCCTCTTTCACCTGCAAAAAGTATTCCCGGAAGCTGCCGATCAACGGCAGGGTACGCAGACTGGACTTGGCCTTAGCGGACTGCTGTTCAATTTCCGTCTGCTTGCCATCAACAGTAATGGTCGTCACGGTTCGTATGACCGAAATCGTTCAACGCTCAAAGTCGATGGCGTCCCACTTCAGTCCCAACATTTCGCCCCGACGGAATCCATAAAAAGCGGCCACCAGCACCGGCAGCTCCAGCTTGGTGCCCCGGAGAGCTTCAAACATCTTCTGCATCTCCTCTGCCGAAAGGAAAACCGGCTGAAAGCTGTTTTTCTTTGGCCTATCCACCTTGTCCGCCACATTCTGCACCAGCATATCGGTCTTGACCGCATATTTCAGTGCCGAGTGGATAATCGCGTGATAGTGGATGACCGTATTCGGTTTTACCTTTCTGAGCATTTCGGAATAAAACATCTGCAAGTGTCGGGCTTCCAGCTCCCGCAAGGTCAGATTCCTTTGGCGGAAGTACGGCCCGATTGGCTTGTTGATCATTGCGGCGTAAGAACTGTATGTTGCCACAGCCAGCCGTCCCTTGGCGATCTCCAGCCATTCCCGCAGATAATCGGCAAACAGCATATCGCTGCTCAGGTCGCCTACCTCTTTGGGCGGCTCAAGCTCCGCCCGAAGCCTCGCCAGTTCCGCTTCCGCCTTACGCTTGTTGCCCTTTTCGGGAAGCCCCAGCGAGATCCATTTCGTTTTCCGCTGCCCTCCGGCGTTTCTATAGTTCAGCACGGCGTAATACCTGCCGTTTTTCAATGTCAGATGTCCTGCTACCAATTTCATTTCCTCCTGTCCTTTGTATTTGCAGAACAGAACTCCAAACCGACAGCATCAGTATACCATCGGTTTGGGGGGTCTCTCTATTCTGCGAATTGTATTATCGTAGCCGTATCGGTACGAATCAGCGGGCATCCCGGTTCCGTTCTCTCTGCCGCTTCAGCAATTCCAGCCCCTTGATGATGTCCCGGCGCATCTGCTCCTCGGTGTAGCCGGAGGGGAAGTATTTCCGCAGCTCCTCCCGCTTGAATTTCAGCTGCTCCTGCTGGTTGGGCTTCGTCTCCGCCAGCACAGCGTAGACTATCTGGTCATCCAGTAAGCCCTCCTGCGCCAACTTTTTCAGGCGGATGCTCTGGGCGTGGGACGGCGTGCAGTCGTTCAGCGCCATCGCGTCCAGCACCGTCCGCTGCTGATACGAGTCTAAGTAGGAAAGCTCCACCGCCGGGTTGAAGGCGATCTTGCCGTCGTCCACCATTGAAAGCAGTTCAGGGATCAGGTAGGTCAGGCGGATATATCGCTGAATCTGCCGTCCGCTGTCTATGGCTTCATCAGCCATTTTCTCTCTCGACCACTTCTGGCCAACTTGTCCAGAAGTTATACCCTGATGATTCAGTGCATCCAGCTTCATCTTGTAGGCAAACGCCTTTTCGCTGGGCAGGATGGTCTCCCGCTGCAAATTGGCATCCACCATTGCGATCACCGCTTCATCGTCGGTCAGCTCCCGGACGATGACGGGCATCGTCTCGACGCCCAGCACCTGACACGCTGCCAGCCGCCGGTGGCCGGAGATCAGCTCATAGCCGCCGTCCGGCAGCGGCCTTGCCAGCGCCGGGGTGATGGCTCCCACCTTGCGGATGCTCTCGATCATCCGCTGCATCTCCTCGTTGTTCTGCACCTTGAAGGGGTGACCCTTGAACGGGTGCAGCTCGGCCAGTGGAATATTCCGCACCCGCTCCAGTTTGGCATCGTCCCGCTCCGCCTGCGTGGAGAACAGATCGTCCAGCGTGGGTAAAGTAAAATCCGATTTTCTCATTGTGTTGTCCTCACTTTCATAGTTTTTTCTTTCGGGGTTTTAGGGCACGCCCTAACGAGTGTTTTTGCGCTCCGGCCCTGCCGGGAGTAAAAACGCACTGCTCGCTTAGACTGCGCAGGCGTGATACCTGCTTACTTTAATTCATTCAAAATTGCTTCCAGACTGCTCAGAATTTCCTCTTGCCGAAGCTGTGGAAGCTCCGCTTTCAGGCCGTTCAGCATCCGAAACAGGCGGTAATCCCGCTCCGTGATGGCCGCTCTGACCTCTTTTCCAAGCCCCAGCCGCCGCAAGTATTCCGACAGTGGCAGAGAACAGAACCGGGCATTTTCCAGCAGCTTCTGCTTCTCCTGCTCGGTCACACGGACATTGATCCCGTAGTTTTTGCTGCGCATTTGTTCACCCCCTTTCTTCGGATTGTGACGGCAATGACGGTTGTGACGAGGATTTCTTTATATAGCGATCCTGGCGTCATTTGCGTCATCGCCGTCACGGCACAGAAATTTGATGAGTCGGCTTTTGCCGGTGCGCTTGGTACGATACTCGATGCCCAGCGGCTCCAGCACCTCATAGGCGAACTGGCCGAGATACTTTGTGACCATATTGGGCGTGACCTCCTGCTCCCTCATTTCGGTCAGCAGCTCCGTAGCCGTGCCTACCCATTCGGTGCGGCACTCCATAAAGTCCACCACCCGAAACAGAAATTTCGGCAGCTCTGCCTTGTGAATATCCTCACTGTTCTTGCGCTCCACCAGCTCCCAGACAAGGTCGTTAAACTGCAAAGCCAGCTCCTGATATTCCACATCCCGCCTACTGACCAGCAGCGTAGCGGCGTTTCCGCTGCGCTTACGGCGCAGGATGAAGTTGGTGTCCGCAGCGCCGATGATGCCGGTGGAACCGCTGACATCGTTAAAGGGATCGTTGCTGTCTTGCAGCTTTCGCAGGTGATGCACCAGCAAAATGGCGATGTTGAAGCCGTCGGCAATGCGCTTGATGGAGGAAATGTCGTCGTAGTCGTTGCCGTACATTCCCGCCTTTCCGGCGCTGCCCTTGGAGTCCCGCACCTTTTGCAGCGTGTCAATGATGACCAGCTTGGTAGCGGAATGCTCGGTCAGAAAGTCCGTGATCTGCTCCTCCAGCCCGCCGCCGATCAGCCCAGAGGTCACGGCGAAATACAGGTTGTCCGGGGCGCTGTCGGTAAGATTGTAGAGCCGGTCTTTGATGCGGCGCTGGGTGTCCTCAAGGCTCAGATAGAGCACATCGCATTGCAGCGTGGGCAGGCCCCAAATGGAATTTCCCTGCGCCACCTGCAGCCCCAGCCACAGCATCAGCCAGCTTTTGCCGATCTTGCTGGCACCGCTGATGACATTGACACCCTGCGAAATAGGCCGTCTACGATGAACATCGTCTTGCTCATCGGCGTGGACAGCAGGGTCTCTGCGTCCACGGTTTTCAGTTTGTTGTTCATAGATTTTTCTCCTTTGTAGAATGTTAGAAGTGGATTTTGGCGGGGGCGGATGGAAACGGCCACCCGCCCCCGCTTTGCTATCCCAAAAGCCTTGGAATTCAAGGCTTTCCCGGTGCTTAATGTTCGACACTGCGTCGCCGCCTGGCCGAGTCCGCCTTCTGCTTGCGTCGGATGGAGCAGCCGCATTCCGGGCAGTATTTCTGCCGGTTGCTACTGGGTGCAAAGGGCTTTCCGCATCGGTCGCAGAGCCGTGTGCGCTGCCGGTAAATGTCGGCGTAGAGTACCTTGTCGGTGGGCAGAACCGCCCGCCGGAAGTACTTGCACAGCAGCGAATAGGAAATCGTCTGCACACACGCAGCCTTCGCCATCGTCCAACGGCAGACAGTTGCCACCGTCGTAGTTGGCGCACAGCCGCCGAATCAGGCGGTTGCAACGTGCCCTTTGGGCGGGTGTCAGGCGTTTGATCTCATCCAACCTTCTTCACCTCTTTCTCCATCACATAGTTGATGACGCTGATTTTCGGGATCTTCAGCGTCGTGCCGATCTTCACGGCGTGGATATACCCGTAGTCGATCAGCTTGTACGCCAGCTTGCGGCTGATGCCCAGCATCTCCCGAAGCTCTTTGACGGTCACAATGTCCGGGTATTCCGGAAACATCATCTGATAAAGCTCTCTGAGCTCTCCTTTCTTCATAGGTTTGAACCTCCTTTGTCTGTTCTGAAGCCGCATTTCTGCGGCGGTTTTTGTTTGCTGCCGCTCATCCGCATCGTTCCTGCCCCGGAGTCTCACCACGGCGTATCGCTTCTTTGATGCGCTCTCGTCACAGCAAGTTCCATATCATTCGCTTCCGCACTCGTGCGAAAGCTCATTCGTTTCACTGCTGCTCCTCTTCCCACAAAATCTTCGATTTTGCGGGAGCCCTGAATTATCGGGAAGTCGTGGCGGCACTTGCCGGAAGCATATCCTTTGGAGACGGCGATTCAATTTTCAAGGTACACAGAGAGAGAGTCCCCTCAATAGGTAGGCAGCGAGAAGGCCTGTTTTTTAACCCCCCTCACTAACCAACTGGGAAATTTTTTCGGATTTGAACGAAAAAACTTTTGAGAATTTTTCTGCGAACCCTACTACTAATCAACTGGGAACTTTTCGGGCAAATAACAAATGGGTTTTAAAAAAATTTTTTAAGTGCCCCTCCTACTAACCAATTGGGAAATTTTTTGAGATTTTGGCAAAGTAATATGAAAAAATTCCATCAATTTTTCAAAAGGCCCTTCTACTTACTCTGAATTGAGGCTCCAATTTTGAGGGCGTTTTTCAAATTTCCCCGCAAAAATATTTCTCCCTTCACTTACTCTGAATAAGGGGTGCCATTTGTGGGGTTACCTTCGAGAAAATTCTCAAATATTTTTCTATCAAGGCACAAAAGAGCCGCCCTCCCGGTGATGGAAGGACGGCTGAATTCAGTCTTCAGCATATAGAAAAAGCCAAGCGGGGGAAAATTCCCGCTTGGCCTTGGACTCTAAATACTTTTCTGTTGAAAGCCTAATTAGCAAACATTATTCGTGTACATACTGCTCTATAACCTGAAGTTGCGCTTCATTCAACGCGTTGATTCTATCGTTAAATTTGATCTCTGTTTCATCAATAAAATCAATACACTCAGATACCAACTCGGTTTCCTCAAAAGAAAAGCCGTAGCGCAGCATCCATATTTCACGTTCTTTATCGGTGCCATATTTGAAATATTTTGCTAACCGCAATGCACACTCGTCACTCGTCGCCTCATAGTATTGATAAAATACTGCGTAAAAAATGTCACTAAGCTTAAACCCAATGAGTTTGTCGAGATAATCGTAAGTATCATAAACAATAAGATCATAGTCAACATCTTTGGCCGAAATGGATGTCGAAATAAGAGGATACGGTGTCAAATCCTTATCTGGAATATCGTGATAGCCAGATATACCACATCAAATGGCATATTGATCCCTTGTTCTAATGTTGAGGTTGCAAAGCATATCCGGCAAAAGCCACTTTGTGTAAAATGCTCCAAAATCAGCCTTGCTGCAAGAGGCATTGATCCGTGGTGTGTTACAATTCCGAGAGAGAGCTTTTCAAGCATCTCAGAATTGTAAAACAGTGCATACTTTTTTTTAATATGTTGGCGATACATATCAAAAACAACACCTTGAAGTGTGTCTGGAGAGGGATTTTTGAAAAACAACCCCATTGTTTCTATCAACTCATCTTCAAACTTTTCAAAAAAAGTTGGCTGGAACAGTTTCAGATAGGATAAGATTTCAAGAACCAAGGTATCCTTAGGACCGTCTCTAAAAATGCAGTTCCGTGCAAACAGAGCAATTTCTTCTAATTGTTTCCCGTCCCTAATCTTTTTTATGATATTTCCGCTTTTAATGACATCGTTCATAAGTTCACCGCCACCAAAATCACTTCTTCATATTTTAGCAATTCTTGGAATGAGTCTTTTGCGGTTATAGCACTAATTAGCCTTTCACTAGGGGTGCTTTTCGCGGAAAATGCCGCTGCAAACCCCTTAAATCCATTAACGACTCGAGACAACGCATCTGCACTACAAAAATCCCGCAAATCAGCAATGTCTGCAATGTCTTTTTTATCATCAACGAATTCTTTTATTTGATCTATTGCTCGGGGATACCCGCTATGAGCGGTTACATACTTTGCTTCACCAAATATTACGGTGTTTGTGGCATTATTTTGACTGTGAAAATCAAATCCCGGATTTCCCGAAATTTTCTTACCTAGCAATTCTGCCAAGGGAATACTCAAGTAATTAAGTTCCGAGACGATTGCTTCTCTTGCTAACTCGGATACCACATATTCGCCTGCGTCTTTTGTTAGCTTACCTGTATCACAGCTTTCAATTTTTCTGCGCATATCAGCAATCGTAATTTTGGCTCGCTGCTCATAGCTTCGAGCTAGAAACTCTGCATCGAAGTTCTTAAGCCAGGACAAATCCATTATCGCTTTCAATATCTCAGAAAGTGTTACAGAAATATCCCCGGGATCTATTCTAATAAACTGAACAGATGCTTTTCCATTGACGGGAACGCTTTTCAACTCAAGAATCTTCAATACAGTCACCTCACCCCAATATATTTTCCAGAAGCACCCAATCATCGCTGCCGATGTCATCTGAATAGTGCTCCATACAGATGCACAGCTCGTCTGTTGTAGCGTCGTTCCGAACGATACCGCCCTTAAGCCCGTGCGCATCCAGATATGCTTTCAGCGCTTCAAACTTCTTCGGCGTATAGATGTCGATGTCCTGACTATTGCCGCTGCGATCAAAGCCACCCTTGGTTTCAATAATCCAGATCTCACCGCTTATGCCGACGATATAGTCTGGATAAAACAGTTTTTGCTTCTCGGAGTTATCCCCGTAAACGATAGAGAAATACTCACTACCCTTATCGCCGTTCTTATACCACCACTCCACATTGCCGGAATGTTCACAGAATTTCTCAAATTTAACTTCCGGCGTAGAGCGAGGTGCAGCAGAAGAAAGGTAATTCTGATAAACATTCTTTTTATAAATGATCTGGGTTTTGGCTTCTCCATTGTAGGTAAACAAACAGGACTGTGGAATATGAAACTCAAACAAAGATTTGGTCTGAACATCGAGCTGCATCTGTGCCATTTCCGCCGCCATTGCTTCTCGAACCAGATGACGAAGGCGATCAGCATTGTTTAATACAAAGGCATATACTTCCCTCGGTTCCAGTGCAAGTATTTTGTGAGCATAGTTGAAGTTCTTATCAAAGAGCTTACGGATGATAGTATTCATAAACGAATACTCCATACCAATTTCCAAACCGATTTTGCCGATTTTTTGATGATAATCGCGCCCGTGCTTGTGTGTATTCAGCTTTTCCGTCACACTTATCGTGTTCATATCCGAAGAAGAAAAATCGAGCGTAGCGGTTTCACCAGAAACAGTATGGCGCACCACATCATCCCGAAGAATATATCCGGCAGCCTGTAAGCGAATCCGATTCTCCTCTTTGTCTGCCCCAACACCCAAGCTTTTCTCTGCATAGAGCCAAATTGCCCGCAGGGCTTTTTGCGAGTTTCTGGGTTGCGAAATCATCGAACGCTGTTCGCCTGTCAGAGTTATGTCCTTGTACTCACTCTTGAGAAACAGTGTACAGGCATTGAGTGCACCCTTGTCCAGCGCCATCTTGACGCCAGCGGTGAATTTCTCGTCAAATGTATAGAGATAGCAACTATCCAGCAGGTCACTGCCATAATGCTTCGCCTCCGGCATACGGCGAATACGGCCAATAGTCTGAATTTCAAAGGTCTCATCCATATTGTCACGCAGTTTGACGAGTATCTGCGCTCTTGGACAATCCCAGCCGGTGGCCACGGCCTGCTTGATGATAACAGCTGTAGAGGGTGCGGCAGGTGCATCAATGCCCTCCAGATTTTCGTGCCGGTCAGAAAGCCAAACCGCAAGCTGACCGTTTTCATAGGTAAGCCCTTGCGCTTCAAACCAACGCTCCACACCGTCCAGCAAGGTTTCCGATTTGTTCGGTATCTGCACGATAATCAAGGGGTTAATATCCACATCCATTTGCAGATACGCCGCCCGGAGTTCACGCTGCTTTTGCAGGGCACGCTCCAGCAAATATGCGGTTTGATCTTCGGTCTCCACGGTCTGCGGAAAATCCTGATTGATAACCAGCATCTTCTTGATAAGACCAGCTGCAATAACTTCTTCCTCAGGAATCTCGATCACTTCAGCTTTGGCAATGCCCTTAGGCGTAGCAGAACAGCGAATAATCTTCTCCGTGCGGAAATACTGGATAATTTCATCTGCTTTGATTGTGTTGTTCTGATGGCTCTCATCCACAATGATGATAAAGCGCAGGCCGTCGTTCAGTGCGTGCTCGATATGTTCCAGAAAGTTTGTCCGTTCGCTGTCTTTGAGAGCATTGTTGCCTTTCTTCGTGAGTTTCTCCCAGTTAATAAAGCAACTGTCATTTTCTTCAAATCCCGCCGTCATCACATCGGAAAGCAGCTTTGTCTGCGAAGCGTGGATATACTTATCCATTTTTGCCTTGCTCTGTTCCTCAAGATTGCCTTTGCCGGGAGTGAGCCAAACGAACACCGTTTTCGGGTAAGACTGTATGTATTGGTGCATAAAGTAAGTGAGGATGATGGTTTTTCCACTTCCAGTTGGGCTTTTCAGGATTATATCTCTGACGGGCTTGTCCATCGCCTCAAACAATGACTTTACTGCATTGAGCTGGAATTCCTTCAGTTCCATAGTCAGCCCTCCTTCGACTTATTAAATGACTGTTTAATAGAGTCACTCAACAGCTGCTTTGCTTCCGGGGTATCCATTGCTGTGGTCACCGCACTGCCAACCAGGCCGAGTACACCTTTGATAGTTTCTGTTGCCATTGCATTTTCACCATCTTTTTGTTGCTTAGGCAGGCTGTTTTCGAATTCCTTCTGCTGCAATTCCAGCTTGTTCTTATGATCTTGTTCTTTTGCTTCCATATCCAGCCTGTGAGCTTCTTTGAGATGCTCTATATCAACCTTGTGCTGCTCCATAAGCTTTTCTAAATCGTGCTTGTTTTGTTCTTTAATTATACTGATTTGCGAAGCAGCATTTTTGCGAGCAACAATATATGTCACAATTCCTGTTATAATGGCTGGAATACAAGCTATCGCAAGTGTTTTTAAGAATTCTACCATTTTAGCCCTCCTGCAAATCTCGGTAGTAGTAATCCGGAATAATACTAATCTCAATCTTGTTTTTGAAAAGTGCCGTTTCCTGTGCTTCGTCGGGCAGGAGGTCGTGTCCCATATAGAGCCGACGGCATTTCGCAAAGCGGTCTTTGTCGGCAATAAATGCGGCTAATTCATCCTCGGTCAGCACGATGGCAATTTCCTCGTTGCCCGTAAAATTGATGCCGTTTTCCAGCTCCACCAGCTCCCGGATATGATGGAGCAGTTCATCGGCGTACTCGTAGTACATACGATCCGAAATAGGCACATAGTCAATTTTATAGTATTTCAGGCTGGCGGCATAGTCTTCTTTATCAATGACACGGCGGATGCGTTTGTAGGTCACATCCCGACAAATGCCGTTTTCGTTGTTGGTACAGAGGATAAAGCGGCGAGAGCCGCCATCCTTTGCGTTTAGCTTCATAACAGCGTGACCTGTTGTACCAGAGCCTGCAAAGAAATCGAGAACACGCGCATTTTTACACCCAATCTCAAGACAACGTTTGATAAGCTCAGTAGGTTTTGGATTATCAAAAGTGTTAGCCTTGCCCATTATGGCTTCTAACTCACCACTACCTGCGGTATTTTGTGGCAAATCGCTCCACAAGGTGTCAACTCTTTTACCTTCGTTTTCTCGTTCGTTCCAATAGTCTTTTACACGCAAACTTTTCCCACTTAAAACCAAGCGATTGTCATTTTCTAAAGCTTTGATTTTTTCGTATTTCATACGCCAGCCCTTTGTTGGGCACGGCCATACTTTGCCCGTGTTATCCGCATAGTCGTATGTTGTTTCAGGGCCTGGATCACGTGGTTTTTGCAAACTCACTGTTTGATATTTTCCTCTACCATCGTTATCATCAAATTTGAATAATTTTTGAGACGCGTCCGAAAGTGGTTTATAGGCAGAATTGAGTGTGTATGCTCCGCTTTTAGCGTATAGTAAAACATATTCTGTATTTACTGTGAATTTACCTTTTTCAGTTTTTGCGCTTGAATTTCTTTGCCATACAAAAAGGTTGATGAAAAAATCTGCACCGAACACCTCATCGCAAAGTAATTTTAGTGCCGCAACTTCGTTATCATCAATAGAAATGAAAACTAAGCCTGCTTCAGTCAAAAGGCGTTTTGCTGCCTCTAAACGCGATTTCATAAAAGAAATCCATTTGCTATGGCGAAAAGTATCTTCATTAACAACAAAGTCATCGTCATAGACAAAATCCGTTTTTCCACGGTTATACGGAGGATCAATATAGATGAGGTCAATCTTACCACGATGCGTCTTTTCCAACAGTTTCAGTGCGGCAAGGTTGTCCCCTTCAAGCAGGAAATTCATCTGCCCGCCGTGGTCAATAAACAGATCTGCATCCTCGGTCAGCACCGGCGTATGGGTATCCAACACCTCATCGATTTCCTCCCGATGCTCCTCGAACACGAGACCGTACTTTTTCCCGTTCACATCTTTTTCGAGTTCGGACAGGTAGGAGAGCAGGTTGCCCGTATTCTCATCCTGCGGTGCTGCGGCGATAAAGGCACGAATCTGCTTGATTTTGTCCAGCAGGTCGTCCCGCTTCTTTTTCGAAATATTGGTGCTCATTTTGCATCCTCCAATATGGTTTTATTCATAAGTTCATGCCCAAAGTGCCAATTTGGCACTTTGGAATCGCCGTGTTGGCACTTTGGGATTTCGCCAAAGTATCAATTTGATACTTTGGAATTCTCTCTCCTCATCCGACTGCCACTTCGACCTTTTTGCCGCTGAAGGCCACGCCGTATTTATAAATCGTCCTGACCCCGGCGGTCGTCAGCTCGGTTTCGTATTTCTTATCGTTGATCTGCTGCAAGGCCGTCTCGGACAGCTTTTTCAGCTGCTCATCGCTGCAATTTTTCTCCGCTTTCAGCTCAATCAGGATGCCCGGAAGACCCTTTTGCGTGGGCTTCAGCTGAATGTCATAGCGCCCGTCGCCGGATTCCCGGTTGGAGGTCACGAAAGCGCCG
>ENA-ORRL01001034-ORRL01001034.1-human-gut-metagenome-genome-assembly--contig:-NODE-1034-length-24314-cov-10.279772_pt1 | contig 24314 bp, 27 predicted proteins | sample MGYA00242175_ERZ509134 | MGnify/ENA primary metagenome ERZ509134 (study PRJEB26280, sample SAMEA2338660) | human gut metagenome | biome: human gut; feature: human-associated habitat; material: faeces... | reverse complement strand
GGAATGGATGCTCAATTTGAGCGGTCGTGCTGCGCAATCTCGCGCGGAATACTCATCACACAGTCATTGCTCTGGTTGTAGAGGATGACCGTTTCTTTCTCGTACTTGCTCAGGGTATAGGCCATGGCAGAGCCTCCTTTCTGAAAAATGAGCATAAAGAAAGCGGCTCGCAAATTGCTGCGAGTCGCTGCCTTGTGTTTTTCCATAGAAACTGTGTCAAATCATAGATGCAATCAGAATGTCATAGTTGTAAGTTAGCATACCGCATCATCACTTTCATACGTTTCTACGATTGGTCCTAAATTCAACGGATCCGATGTGGCACTCCCTTCTGCCTCGTCGGATACTTCAGGTTCGGGAATAGGTGTTGCGGTTGACTGAACTGTTGGTGTTGCGGTCGTGGGTTGAATCACGGGTGTTGCAGAAGTTGCTGCTTCACTCATGATAAGATCCCACAAATCCTGGTCAACGATTCCGGTGGGCTTAAGGCCACTATTGGTTTGGAATTGCTTAACCGCTTTTTCAGTCTTTGATCCAAAGTCACCATCTGCTTCATTTTCTGCAAGGTAACCAAGGAATATTAACCTTTCTTGAAGATGACGAACTTCTTCGCCTTTGGACTTCATTTTCAGTATAAGCGGCTTAGGAGTAGGAGTAGGCTTTGGGGTTGGGGTGGGTTTAGGTGTGAGTGTAGCTGTAGGTTCTGGTGTGGGTGTTACTAACAAGCCCTGATCGTATCCAGCCTGATAGCCATCACTGTATCCTTGTTCTTTGCCAGCCTCATAGCCCTGTTGACGAGCTTCCGCAATATCAGATTCATCGGCGATTCTCTGTTCTTGTTGACCAAATAATACACCATTTCGATATCTGCTATTACTACTGATGATGCCAGTTACAATAGAGCTAAGGAGCGCTAAAATAAGGGCACCACTTGCTGCTACAACAATGAAGAAGCGTTGCTGCCTCTTAACAGCTTCTGCAGACTCCCTTTGTGCAGAATCATAACCCTTTGCAAAGCCACGCTTTTGACCTTCGGCAAATCCGTTATTATATGCTGATTTAAGCTGTTCTTCATTCGGCGCGGGATCGCCGATGATTCTCTTCCCCAACATATCAGAAAGCTCATGACTTGTATAGGAAAGAGAAGCCACCTTATTACAAGATGGACATACGTGACCAGACAGCCTATTGCCACAGTATTTACAAATCATTTGATTCACCAATCCTATCGGTTTTTATTTCCTGATCAGCGTGTACTTTCTGCCTGTTTTACAGTTCGTGAACGTAACTTTATTCATGCTAAGGATTTTTATCTCATGTAAATTGTAGTACCCGTCAGAACTATCCTTCAGTTGAAATTGGAGGTATCCAGGAATATAACCCCAATAGCCATCACCAGGCCTGTCGGGAATGCTCGTCATCCACCAACCTCCATTATCTCCCTGATAAACCACATAGTCGGAATATGAGGAGTTATCTGTTGAAACAGCCCATGTCCCACACATGAATTTTTCAACAAAAGATGTTTGACTGCTAAGTATTAAGCTATCTGCATCTTCGAAACCAACCATGGAGGACAAAGAATCCACATAACTTGCAGCCCCGTATTTATGTGCGGAACACAACGTTTTATACTTCCCACAATCTTTAACAGTAGATGGAACTCTGTTCAATGCGGTCATCGCTTCTTCATATTGTCGTGAATGATATAGCCGAATCCCATTATTATAATTGATGGACTGCATTTCATCGGGGTAGATAACATCAAAGAAAGGGCATAGTGAGCTATACATGCTAGCCTCTTCCCAGTTGCTTCTGCTGATTGCTGCATTTGCACTTCCAGCTGTAAACAGCCACCATAGCAATACTGCCCCCAAGGCTGCGATAATCCACAGCCACGCACTATGACTCTTTTTCTTATACTTGAATATTATGCTAGAAGGTTCAGCATGTCCGGATTCATCAACCCTGACATCACGTTTGCCATCAATACTTTCGTATCCGTCAATCGTCTTCGGGAAAACGGTTAAGGTTGACCCACATGCGAGTGTCAAGGTTGTACTCTCAAGAACACTACCATTCATATCAACATACTCAACCCGCACTTCAGTTTCTTTATCCGATACAGGTTTCGTACCCGAGTCTGGTACAATTTCCGATTTGTCTTCAGGCAGTTCGCTTAGGTATTCTCCTAAGAGATTATATGCCTGATCATAATTCATTCGAGCATCAGGATCTTCTTGCAAAAAGCCATTAATCACCGTGGAAAGTTTTGTGGGAATGCTGCCATGTAGTTTGATTGGTTTATCCAGTAGCAGAGCCTCCGCAACATTTGCACATTCCTTTGTATCATATGTAGGGAGCATGCCACACCACATTTTGTGAAGCAAAAGACCAACAGCAAACTTGTCAACAGCGCATGTTAGCCGGACATCGGATTCTCCTTCAGACTGTAAAAAGACCATAGACTCTGGCGCAAAGTACACCATATCACCATGATATTCATTTACATTGTGTGGCGGTGCATCCTCAAAAAAGCCGCTGTCGAAGTCGATAATTTTCAGTTGCGGGATCTTCTTTTGATTGTATGTAATGACGATGTTATCGGGCTTAATATCGCTGTGAACAATATGGCTATTCGCCAGATCACGCATGGCAAGAACTATCGTTCGCATCAGAATAGTTTTGCGCCTCGGCGTCAACTTATGGATATTATCTGAATCACTAAAAGATTCAAGATAATCTGTAACCGCACAGAAATGTCCATTATGAACGATTAATTCAATCGGAGAGATGAAAACCCCGTTCTGTATTTCGTTTAGTCTGTTATATAGCCGCTCTTTGCGAACACGAAATTGAATACAGCTTTTGCGCTTGGCTTCCACCATTGGTGCAGGAAGATTTTTGGCAGTTTCTTCATCGACCAAAGTAACTTCCAAAAACGACTTGATAAAATATTTCTTGCCACCTTTCGTAGCAATACACCAAGTTGCTGTACCTGCTCCTGCATTGACAAAGTCCGTTTCCTGCTGATACTCCTTGATCATTCTCTTCATCTGTTAGCACCCTGCCAATAGTAGTATCCGGTTTTATACTGTTCCCATGCAGAGTCAATCATCTCGTCAGACATATCTTCTTCGATAGAATGACATAGCCCAGACACAAAACGATGACGTTTTGAGAAATCCTCCTTTAACTGTTCAAAGGAATCCCAGCCATAGAAAGGCATCACAGCTGTTGAATCATCACCAGTGATACTTGTAACTCCTGTATAGAGAGCCTTTTCAAAACCGACAAAACTATCTGCTGTTTCCAGACAATCAAGGACAATCTTTTCAAAATGCATTGGGGTTTTGACGTAGCCAAAGACTCCATCACTTGCACAAAGAACAGCGAATGGCATCTTCAAATCGAATGAACTATGGGTAAGCGAAAAGTCTTTATCAATATTGATGACATTCGTCATTGCAGCACTTACATACAGATTTTTTAGTGCATCAGGATCACCGGCTAATTCGTCTTGGGTTACCTGTTGTAACCCTTCCTTGGGTCGCATGATATACACACGGGAATCGCCAGCTTGAATGATGTCAAGATGTAACGCATGAGCATCTACACGACTTTCCGTAACAATGACCATGGAACCTGTACATGGGAGCGTACGCACCATGGATCCAACCAGACCGCTTTGCTGTCCGTATTGTTTTTCGTGTTTTTTCAGCGTCGCTAAGAAAACACCTTTCAAATGAGAAATATATGCATCATCAACAGGGCTGGTGCTTGCTTTCTTTTTCATTTCATCATTGAATGTTACCGCGCATGTCTGCGATGAAATAAAAGCACCTGTCTTATTGTTCAGTCGCTCATATCGTTTGCTTCCAAGACCTCCGCATCCATCAAAGACACCGGCATAATGCAAGTCGGGCTTTTCAAAAGAATAGCTACATGCATCCTCACATTTTTCAGCGGCAGGTCCATAAATGATCGTAGCAACTTGACACAGACTGTTTTGAAGCGACATAGATAACACCCCTGGTTAAATAGAATTGCCGATGGTATCAAGCATGCTCTGATAGCTTACATCGCCCAAGCCTTTACCACTTGCTACCGGCATCAAAATGGTGTTGTCCCACTGCCGTGCAATCTTAGACCAGTAGGAGCAATCGGGGGCGAACAAGAGAAGACGTTTTGCATAAGGATCCATCTCGCCAGGGAACTGAGAAGTTCCCCACATGCACATCAACTCTTCATAACTCTTGGGTGCGTCGGTAGGATATCCGGGAACAGAACGGCCAAAGCCAAGATCATGAGAAGATGCATCGGTGAAGAGACACACAATATGCCGCTTTTTATTATTACCGGTGCACCACTTCGAACGAATGCCAAATGCCAACGCTTCAAGACCATCCTCAGGCTCGTCACCGCCACCTTCTGCACGGATGCTATTCACGCACTGTTTCAACAATTCAGCTTGGTCGGGCATATGAAGGAAATCACAGCCATAGAAAGCCTCTGCACCATCTGCCTTATAGTCACCGAATGCCATCACTCGAACGCGAAGATTAGAAATGTTCTTGCCCTTAACAGCCATGTCCCGCTTGATGTCATCATAGAGTCTCAGAGCATTAGCTTTCACGGTATCAATGATAGGAAGCATACTGCCAGTTTTATCAATCAGCATACAGACATCAACATCGTACATGGCAGACTGCTTAGAATAGCTATAGTTTCCCATAGTCTCTATCTCCTTTGATCTTATCTCTTCATGTCATTATTAGTCAAAGTACGCATGATGTCAGGGATTTCTGGCAATTCACGTACCGGTGCATGATGAATGATGGGCTTCGGTTCGTCGGGAATAGGTTTAGTTGAAGCAGCTAATGAAGCACCACATTCCTCACAGAACACTCCATCTTCAGGGTTCATAGCGCCACAAGAAGGGCACTTCTTTCCATGGGATTCGTGAACAGGGGGAACAGGAGGTTTAGGTGTGTCGATAACAGGATTACTGATGGGTGCCGATTCCGCTGCCCTGGGGGTTGGCATCACAGATGTCAACTTTTCACCGCACACATCACAAAAGCCCAAGCTCGTGTCACCAACCGTATGACCATTTGGACAATACAGAGGTGCTTTGGGGCCGCTTGGTGTGGGAGATGAAGCGGATACCTTATTCATATCATAACCACAGTCTTCACAGAACCTGTTGGAAGAAGGGTTCTTCGCACCACAGTTGGGGCAAACTTTCGTACCAGCCATAATTTCTTTTCTCCTTTTTTTATTTGCCGAACTCTCTGAATCTGAAACGGAACGGAGGATTACCATTCCTCAAAATCAGAGCTTCGCCTATTCTCAAGCTATTGACATCATAGTCCTGGATGACGGTTGTGTCTCTGTATTGTTCGACGATGCCTTTCGTCTTATTGCTTGACTCGTAACTCGTGACTCTTCCATTTGCCCCAGCAAGATCTTTAACAAATTCTCTGCTTTTATAGTCATTTAGTCTAAAACTTACTGTGGTAGAGAATCCCGAAAGCATGCTTCGAGCAAGTTCCTCACCATAAACATGGAATACCTGTTCAACATTCTGAACGCCAATGATGAATTTTGCGCCAAGGCTTCTGCCGAAGTTAACACCGTCATCTATATGTGTGAGTTTCGGAAGGAGCCTGAACTCATCGATAATAAAGAATACATTTCCTTCATTCTTTCTACGAGAAAGGGCTTCCTTAATTGCTAAATCAAACAGCAGCTGATAGATTGGGCCCAGTACACTGCCGATGGACAGGTCATATTCTATGAATACAACTCTGCCACCCTTCTGGCGGACAAGTTCTCGCATAGACAATGTGCCTTGTCTTGCGAAGTTGCCAATCAGAACATCTGTTGTGCCTTATTGCAGTTCACTTAGCACGCCCTGTGTCTGGCCAGAACTTGAATCTTCGATGTATGGGACCATTGCTTTTGTGTCCTTGGCGGACTTAAGCAAATCGGCAAATGCCCGCGGGTCCACTGTCTGAAGAGCCTCGAGCAGCATAGCGTTATCGCCGCCTGCTGGGAACTGCTGCTTGTTTCGAATAATGTACATAATCAATGCACGCAAGAGATCTTTTGCGGCATTGGGAAAGAAAGGCTGGGAACTGCGTTCCAACTTCTCCGCAAAAATCGATTTGACAATTTCAACAGCATTTTCAAGATGCCGGTCATCAATTGTAATCTCGCGGAATAAGTTCCAGTAGTTTGCTCTAACACCATCCGTAGCTCGTTCATCGTTTGAAATGACAATATCACCTTTGCGATAGAACTGATTATAATAATCGCCCTTTGTGTCAAAGATAAACATCACGTCATTCGTTGTCATAGATGAGCGCAGTTTCTGAATCAAATGATAAGTTGCATTTGATTTACCGGCACCAATGGTACCAAGCATAAGCATGTGACGACTTAAAAGTCCTTCATCAATAGCCCAAACGCCAGCATTGCCAGCCGGTATGGTACCGGGAATGGCGAATTTGGCTTCAGGACTTGGTGCTGGGCACTGGTAGGCAATGGATTCACCATATATGATTTGTTCCTTAATCACCTAATCACATCCTTGTTGTATTACATGGATATACCATTCTTCTCGCCTTGGCTTTGAGAATTACTTTGGTCAGAAGATTGATCATTGCCAGAACGAACGTTATTCCAACTAAATCCATTCTGCTCTTGCTCTGATTCCGTTTCGCGTTGTGGGGTAGCAGCAGTCTCTCCGGCCTCTTGCACAGGCGCAACAGATCTCAGACCTTCTTGAGTTCCATGTTCTGGAGTAGCACCTTCATTATACGCTGCTGTTGTTACAGGAGAATCCGTTTGTGACTCAGAAGCGGCGTCATCTGAAGCAGCACGGAATCCAATCTTTTGCGATTTTTCTGGGTGATTCTCCTTGGATTGATAATAGTCATCATGCCTACGCATACCAGACTGTTCCATTTCAGGTGTTGATTGATGATACTCCTTTTGAGAAGAATTATACTTATCAGTTAGTGGAATGATTGGTTGCTCCGGAATTTGGCCATCCATAGATGGAATGACCTCTCCTGTGTTCTCATCAAAACGCCCATTAGGATTGACTCCGCGAGGATTATGTTCGTGCACACCTTCAAAATGAGCCACGCTTGGCATAAGCTGGATATTGTCAGGATTGCCCTCATATTCAGGGTAATCATGTACATTCATCATATGAGATCCTTCAAATCCAGTTACCTTGCCATATTCATCTAATTCAGCCTGTTGTGTTACTGACCAATCGCGTGTTCCCTGTCCATTTTGAACGAGTTCTTTTTCTCTCTCCCATGCACCCTCAACAGCTTTCGCACGCGCTGATTTGGCATCAAGACTTGTTGAATCAGAGAAAACAGAACTCTGGGCTGGTGTTTCAGATATATCCGGCTCATTTCTTCCGTAATAGCCAATTACTTCAACCGGTATGTCATAACCAAGATCTCGTGCCGCAAGGATACGATGACGTCCATTGCTGTCAAATTCATAATATCCGTCGCATTCATAAACCTTAGGTTTGTTTGCGAAATAAATGCTAGCACATTCTCCAATATCAGGATCTTCTTGTATGCTCGCAAGTGATTCGCCGGCATCTAATCGCTGCCTTACTTCTGGGATATGAGAAGCTATCTGCTTAAAGCTTTCTGAGGTGCCCCAGCCTTGAGCATGCTGACTCCAAAATACAGACGGGTCTTCCGCTTCGCCCTTTCCAAGATGAATTCCTTCGATGGATGCCGGGGAAATATCAATGAACTTATGTTCAGGATATGAGAAATGCTGCAGTTCATCGGCATGTAGTCTATCATTAGCGTACATATCAAAATGATCGCCTTTGACAAACACATCTGATCCGCTGTTGACACCTTTAACCTCGAAATTATCCCATAGAGAGTGTTCGGCAACAGTCTCTTCCTTGTGTCTATTTCTGAATATATCCCAAAATCCTGGCATGATTACACCTTAACCTTTCAGCAAGTGTTTCACATTCGAAGAAAATAGCGCGATAAGCATGAGAAACATTCAGCAATTGTGAGCGAGTCCATTTTTCGATGGCTTCATCACCATAGGTTCGCAGATCGAAAATACAAGCGCCTGCTTCGGCAATGCTCTTTCTGGCATCAGCAGTAGGACGAGGTTGGAGTACAACGCCATTGTTCAGAGCAGTTTTTCCGTTTACATTGATACCAGTCATCAACGATTGATGATCGCTGCCCATACCGATAATAGCGAAAGTCATATAGGGGAAGATACAACTCAAAGCCATGACAACCAAGCCCAAAATCAACAAGAAAGTTGAAAAACCATTCCCGCCGCTGCGATAGCCATACATCATACCTGAGAACAGATTGCCGACAAACAGAGAACCCAAAGTAAGAATTAATCCAATTAAGAAAATCACTTTGTTCATTCCACGACCAATGTTTCCATTTAAGCCATGTACTGATTCCAAATTGAGTTCTTCAACTCTGCTATGTGATAAGAAAAGGAAAGAGTATGATTCCTTTAGAATGACACGCTTGTTAGTTACGATAAGCTGCACATCACCACAACCAAAGGGGTATTTACCCAGAAGGTATTCTTTAACCTTCTGTTCTCCTTCACCCAGGGCAAGTTCATCAAGATGAGCGACTGTAGAATATGACATTCTTGAGGGCTTAGGTGCAGGCTTTGGAGTGGGGATCGGACCAGCACCAGAGCAAGTACACAATTCAATAGGATTGCCGCACTTACCACAAAACTTAGCCATTAGAAGGACCTCCTCAAATTCTCTATTGTGTCAGGTCAGGAATGCATTGTAGGCTTTACACATCATCCACTGTATCACGAATGTAGATGCGACTTCGATGCTGGATGCTGTATAATTCGGCATATTCCATACCCTTTCATACTATAGCACAATTGGTACAAAAAGTCAATATTTCACACCATAGAACCAACCGCAAATCTAAAATTTATTTGGTTTTTAATCCTCTGCAATAATTTGCTGTCTTCCATCTATCCTTAACCACGTCAAAAATGTTGTATGAGCTACTCCCAACGCCTTACCAGCCTGTCGTGCAGACACTTTCCTTGCGACCCAGAGATCGGCATAATTCTCGTATTCCTTCGGTCTGACAGACGGAATACGACCAAAATGTACTCCCCGGGCCTTTGCAGCAGCAATGCCCTCCGCCTGACGTTGCTTAATAAAGTCACGCTCTGTCTGTGCTACATAACTGAGCAACTGCAATACAATATCTGCTATCAACGTACCCATCAGGTCCTTGCGTTGCCGGGTATCCAGCAACGGCATGTCCAACACAACGATATCCACACCAACCTCTTTGGTAATTTCCTGCCACTGCTATAGGATTTCATTGTAGTTACGCCCTAAGCGGTCGATGCTCTTGATGAACAAGGTATCACCTTTTTTCAGTTTTCGCCGCAGCCGCTGGTATTCGGGGCGATCAAAATCCTTGCCACTCTGCTTATCAATGAAGATGAACTTGCCGGTGATGCCAGCATCGTTCATGGCAATAATCTGCCGATCTTCATTTTGATCTCTGGATGAAACACGGACATAGCCATAGGATGCAGGCATGTATTCCTCCGTTTCTGCACAGGATAGTGCTGTCAAAATAGTAGAAGGCCAACTACATTATCGTAGCTGACCTTCAGAGCGAACTCATCTGATATCTATACTTAGTCCAAATCAAATTCCATATCATCGCCTATATCATTCAGCCGGTCCATTTCATCCACCAGCGCCTCGCTGGAGTATATGCCGCCCCAGCAGTCCATCCAGCCGTCATCTTCACCAAAGGCCAGCCGTCCTTCTTCCTGGAGCCGTTCTTCCTCTCTCTGATCGAGGAACATATCTATTGCCGGGTCTCGTCTCGGCATGGTTGCCATGTACATCATCGTTTTTCCTTTCAAAATCATCGGTGCAGACCGTATGATTTCACCCTCCGATTGGAGAGCGGAAAGGCAGTCCACCCAGAGGGTGATCGTTTATTCCATTCGTTGTAGACCGGACTTTTTAGACCAGAATAGTGTCCAGGCCGTCCTCATCCTCATCATCACCAGCGAAATACTGTGCAGCGATGGCCTCAGCCAGCAATTCTTCCAGCTGATCGCCATTGTAACCGGCGATGATCATATCGGGTTCAGGGTCAACACTGAGAGGAATCAGGGAGCCCTCATCAGCCCAGTTGGCGGGATCATGCTTGCTCAGCTTCATGGCAAGCAGCACAGCCGGTCGGCAGTATCTGCCTCAACGGCGGTATCGTACACACGGGACTGGCGCAGACGCACATTGAAGATCATATCAGTGAACCTCCTTACGGCGCATGGCGCGGGCCTTCTCCCTACGACGCAGGGCGCAATCCTTTTTGTACTCGCGGCGGATAAGCTCGGCACGATCGTAGATGCTCTTCTCGTAGGGATGACTATTCAGCCACTGTTCAAAGGAGCCGCGGGGCGGACGAGACTTTTTGTATTCATGACGGACACGGAGGGCACTCTTTACAGCAGCCTTCTGGATCGGATGCATATCCAGCCACTTTTCAAAAGTAACTTCGGGAATACGCTCTTCATCGTTGGAAATAACCTTGGGTCCCTTGTCGATGGGGCCACCATCAGGCTCCTTGATGTCGGCCAGAATGTCACGGTGCAGACCGGACAAAACGAACTTGGTCTCAGCCTTGCAAGTGGCGTTGCAGCTCATGATGTAGTGGCGAATGTACTTCTCCTCAAAGGCGGGATCAGACAGCTGCGGAATAGGTGCCATGTCCTCACGCTCCTTGATGAACTGCTTCACCAGCTGGTCGATACGGAGCAGATACTGACGACCGCGACCGCTGAGCAGCAGCTCGGCTGCATCATCGGGATGGGCCATCTGAAGATACTTCAGGTGAAGCATGCCGTAGTCATCGGTACGGCGATCAGGCACAAAACCTGGAGCAGTAGGCACATAGCAGTTGCCTACCAGGTAGTAATGGATACCGTCAACAGTGAGGTTCTTTCTGCGATTCATCATAATGGATTATCCTCCTAAAATTGTGAGTAATAGAAAACCGCCTCCGAAGAAGCGGTTAAGGGATACTTGTGATTTTACCATGCCAGGATCTTCATCAGCGGGCCGGAGAGGTGAAGCACCAACTCCAGAAGTCCCTTCACGAACAAAGGCAGGAAGAGGATCACCACACCGGTGATTGCCGTCTGCCATACCAGTCCTTCCTGTGCGTGGGTGATCCAGCCTCACACGGCACCGAAGATGAACACGGTGCCAACCAGATTGGTCATGATGGAAGAGACGGCAGCGAGGACATTGCCCAGGACATAGACGATCCCGACAGCAAGAATAAAAGGAGAAATAAGAATCTTCGGGATCAGCTTCAGTACCTTCATAACAATGTCCTCCTGCTTATCAGTTGAAAATCAGTTCGGTGCAGATGATCTCGTCGGCTCTGGCTGCGATGTTGTCCATCCTGCCGATCCAGGCCATCTGATCCCGCATCTTCAGATGCTCGGTGACACCTTCGGCCTGCGCCATCTGCTTGACGATAAGTTCATGCCGTTCACGTGCCTGCTCGTCCAGATCGGCAAGATGCTTGTGAAGATCCCCACCAAGGAGCAGCTTTGTATAGATGCCCGGACGGTGTTCCTTCAGGTAGTCGGAACGCATCATGCCCCACTTGCCCAGGGGCCGGTGGTCTTCCAGTTCGGGATCAAAGAGAACCGGCAGGTAGTAGTCTCCATGCAGCACATAGTCCAGACCGTTATCATCATCATGGATGCGCCTGGGCAGAACATCCATCTTTTCAGTGATGGTAATCAGCCTAACTCCATTCCGTTGCGCCATCTCACCGAAGGTGTTGAAGACCTTATAGTCACGGGAGATTCTGGCTACATCCTTCACGATGACAGTATCGACTTCCTTTGCCCTGATGGCATTCCACAGGTCGTTGAGACCGGGACGTTCATAGTCAAAGGCGGAGTATCCGTCATCGGTGAAATGGCGAAGATTTGTGAAGTGATTAGCATGGGCAAAGGTCACGAGGTCATTCATCTGTTGAGTGATATGTTCCGGGTTGTTCGCGGCAGATCGGGCATACAGGGCGGTTATCTTGTTACTCATACGGCAATTGTTCCTTTCTTCGGTTCGGGAATGGGTTCTTCTTCCATGGGAATGAATACGCCATTCGCAATATCTTCAGCACGGAGATCAGCTTTAGCCTTATCCAGTCTGGCCTTGCGAACAGGCTGGTACTTTTCTTCATGCTTCTTCTGCCAGCCGCTCTGTTTACGCTTCAGATAACCGGCATGACGAGCTTCACAGCGCTTACGTTCCTTTTCAAGTGCTGCCAGCTCTTCAGGAGTAGGCTCCTGGTTCATGGATACTGGAATGTACTGATCAACGAAGTTGAAATAGATATCGATCTGCTGAGAACTCGATTGAGAGCCCTTGATCTCACGCTCATGTACAAGGATCTTTTCGACCGGAGCCTGAACGATTGCCGGAGAGAGGTCATCAAACGAATCCAGGCTATCGATCATATTCATAAACTTGGTCGGTGCCGGTCGATTGGCATTCAGCTGCTCAATAGCGGTGTTGCAAGCACTCATCTCTGCCTTGATGGCATTCAACTCGATGGAGTACTGATTGTCCAACGCTTCATAGCGGGTGTCGGGAATCTTTCCAAGAATATGATCCTCATAGATACAGCAGAGCAGCTTTTCCAACTCGTTTGCACGATTCGATGCAATCCGAAGGCGCTCATTATAGCGGGCATACTCTTCGTTGTAATGGCTGTCCTGTTCACTGGCGATACGAGCTGCAAAGGCTTCTCTATCGAAATCCATCTCAGCGGCACATGCCTTCAGGATGTCCGAGAGCAACGTCAGGACATCAGCGCCAAGCACACGGTGCTGCGTTCCACAACGGGTACCAACAGGTACCTTGGAGTAGGCTGCGCAAGTAAACTGGGAAATACGCTTTCCGTTGTTGGTACGATGTTCGTACATTCTGGCTCCGCAATCAGCACAGAAGAGAACTCCGGTCAATGGATGGACAGCACCCCATCCGCGAGGATACCGACGAACATGAGAGCGGATGCGCTGAACTGTATTGAAGGTATCTGTATCAATGATCGGCTCCTGCGTTCCAGGGAACACAGTCCATTGATCCGGTGAGACATAATAGCTCTTCTTATCCTTGAAATGCTTGCGGGTCTTGAAGTTTACGGTTTCACCGAGATACTCACGCTTCTTGAGAATACCGGTGATGGTGGAAGAGCTCCAGTCATACGGGTCCTTGATCTGATCTACACGTCCCTGCCACAAGCCATTGCCGAGACGTGCCATATGGACAGCGGGGATCTCCACCTTGTCATGCTTTAGAATCTGGCTGATCTGATACGGTCCATATCCGTCAACTGTCAGGCGGAAGATCCTGCGGACAGTTTCTGCACCTTCTTCGTCAACGATCCAGTGATTATGATCGGCAGGGTCCTTGATATAGCCATAGGGTGTGGTGCTTGCCACATGCTTGCCGGAACGACCCTTGTTGGCGAAGGTTGAACGAATCTTCTTGCTGGTATCCTTTGCGTACCACTCGTTCATCAGGTTGCGGAAAGGTACGAACTCATCATCACCGTTTTCGGTATCAACGCCGTCATTCACAGCAATCAGACGAACGCCCTTCTGCCTGAGAAGCTCCTGGATCTCACCGACCTTCAGATGGTCGCGACCGATTCGGCTCATGTCCTTGACGACGATAGTCGATACTCGACCGGCCATAACTTGATCCATCAGGCTCATAAAGCCAGGTCTGTCAAAGCGTGTTCCCGAGATACCATCGTCTGTGAAGTGCATCGTGTTCGTCAGTCCATGGCCGGCGGCATACTCAGAGAGGAGTTTCTTCTGGTTTGTGATGGAGTTCGATTCGCCCTGCAGCTCATCATCACGGCTGAGACGTTCGTATAAGGCGACGATTTGCAAGATGTTGGATTTAGTTACCATTGTGTTCCTCCTCGCGTGCCCTTAGGTGACAACTAAGGCTGTTTTTCTCGAAAAATAGGGATTTTCGAGAAGTCGCCTATAGTATGTCACACCGGCAGCCATCCGGTATTTCGCATACTGCCGCACCGCAAAGTGTTCCGGCTTTTCCGCTTTCAGCTTTTCAAACATCAGGTCAACAGGATTTCGGTATTCCTCGTCCTCCTCGCGAACTTCCATGCTGTTCAGCATGTCAATCAGCGTCGTAAAATTCTGCGCTGCGGGCGGCAGTTCATAGTGGATGTAGCCAATCAGCGCCATATAGAGCAGCGTTTCCGCCTTAATCCAGAAGTCGTCGCCGCCTTTGCCCTCTCCCTTTGTGTTTGCTATGAGCGCCGTCACCAGCTTCAAAATGTCTTTTTCGCTTCGGATATACGCAAAAGGGTTGTAGTGCATGGACTTTTGGAAACTGATGACATTGAAAACCCGCACGTCATATCCGGCAGCAGCAAGCATCTTTCCGCACTCCGTAATCAGCGTCCCCTTGGGGTCAGTAATCACAAGAGAGCACCCCTTCGTTTTGGTACACTGCATGATGTTCGGCTTGATGAAAAAGCGTGTTTTGCCGCTGCCGGAACCGCCGATAACCAGTACGTTCTTGTTCCGTGCGTTTTTGGGATTCGCCGGGCGGCTGCTCATGGTCAAGCGCTCCGTCTGGGTCAGGATGATGTTGTTCCACGGGTCAGCGTCCATGAACGGCGCAATGTCGTTTGGCTTTCCCCAGCGGGCAGCGCCGTATTCTTCGCCGTGCCGATACTTCTTGGCATTCCTGCGTTTTGCATATACCAGCAGGCACAGTGCGCATCCGCACAGAAACCCAATCAGCAGGTCAAGGGGCACAAAGCCGGACAGTCCGTTTCGGAACGCCATTGCCACGCCATCCCGCAGGTGCAGGAATTTCGCGGAAAAATCCGTCCCGGCTGACAGCCGCCATGCTTCACTCAGCTTCGCCGCGGCAAATCCAATAACCCCGTAGGGCAGATGCAGCAGCAGGCGTTTTTTCCATGCGTCGGCGTTCATCTTTCCCTCCCTTTCTGCCTGCTGCGCTCCTTCTGTTTGCTGGGGGATGCCGTATCCAGCTGAGGCTGAACATTCCGCTGCGCCTTCCGCTTCGCCAGAAAATCCATTGCATACGCGCGCATTGCCTGATCAATGGCTGCACGGTCGCGAGCTTTGAAGAACACCAGATAGCGCGTTTTTCCGCTGTCGGAAGTACCCTTATGGATGGCATAATCCACCCCATATTGGCGGGCGTATCGTTCAAACGCCTTCACCTCCTGCCGCTCAGCCAGTGCAGTCTGCTCAACGCCCTGATTCTGCCCGATGAGCTGCTTCACGCTCTGCCTGCCCTGCGGTTTCGCCTGATGATGCTCCTTGGCTTTATTCCAGCCGAGTTTCAGCGCTTTCGCGAACGCCGTCGCCAATGTCCTTTCAGTGAATTTGCTGGTATTGATGATGAGGGAGAGCGTTTTGTTTTCGATTTCTTCCTGCATTGGAAGCCTCCGTCATGAAAAAGTGCAGCGCGCCGCCCAAGGCGGGACTTCCAAGCGGCGCAGGAACAGCTTTTGATGATACACCATCCGCTTACGCCTTTCGCCGTCTGCGCATCAGCAGCATGGTGCCGCTTATCAGCATCAGGGCAATGCCGATAAGCACCACCCCCGATGCCGCCAGCTGCACGCCGGTCTGAATCGTCGTGTAGTTGACCCACTGCGGCATTTCTTCGGGAATCTTGTAGTGCTCGTCAATGACCAGCTTCCGGACATCGCCGCTCAGGGTGTAGCCTTTCAGCGTTTCGGTTTCCTGCAAATAATAAGTGCCGGGCTGCAAGTGTTCGGCGCGGACAATGCCGTTCTCATCGGATTCCAGCGTTTGCAGGAGATTGCCGTCCGCATCCCGCAGGGCAAATTTCACGCCTTGCAGCGGTTTGCCATCGGCATCCACTTTCATGAACGCATAAGAATCAGGAATGTTTACCAGCAGCACCGGCGCTGTTCCCGACCAGCTGTCATCCACTTGGAAGCAATAGTCCGCCATGCGGCTGTAACCGCTGGGGGCAGCCGCTTCATGGACAATCCACACGCCATAATCAAATGCTGTAAAGGCAAACGCACCGTTTTCGTCGCTGACAGCCATTTCTGCCACAGCGCCCGTTTCCGCGTTGATGAGCTTAAAGAGAATGCCTGCCATCGGCGTTCCGGCTGTATCCACCTTAATAAACTGGATTTTCTTCTGCTGATTCACCACCGTCGCTATCGTTTCTTCCGCATTCGTCCAGTTCGGCGTTACCGTCACCGAAATTGCGCTGCGGTTCAGCAGATACCCATCCGGCGCGGACGTTTCGCAAATGGTGTACTGTCCCTGCGGAACGAAGCGGAAGCGCACCAGCCCGTCTGCATCCGAAACAGCCGATGCCGTTTCGCGTCCGTCCGCATCCAGCAGCACGAACTGCGCCCCTGACAGTGCCTTTCCATCCGCCTCGGTCTTTTGAAGCAGAATTTCGGCGGGATGGTTGATTGAAGAAACCGTAGCGGAAACAATCGGCGTTTCCTGATCCGACGCCTGAATTTCTACGGTGTACGTCGTCAAATCCAGCACATACCCGGACGGAGCGCTGATTTCCTTGACCGTGTATTTGCCCAGCGGCAGCAGCGGACTTTTCTCCACGCCTTCGCCGCTGGTGGTCATCGTGGCGACCAGCTCGCCGCATGAATACCACGGCGTGCCGTCTTGCCCGACAATGTTCTCCGCCGCCCGAATTTCAAATACCGCGCCTTTCAAATACCCCTGTTCACCCGTCGTCTGCATCTGCCCGGTCTTTTCCAGCAGAATCTGCCCCTTGATAGGCGTATTGCGGATGCTGACGTTCTGAATGGGTACGTCCTCCGCCAGCGATGCCATCGGCAGACAGAAGAGCAGCAATGCCGCCAGCAGCATGGGCAGGATGTTTCGTTTTGTGTTCATGGATGCCTCCCGTTTTCTGAAATACAGCAGGGGCACCATCTGCCTGATGCCCCTGTTGAAGATTGTCTTGTCAGTCCGCATTGCCGGGAATCGAAACGGTAACGACACAGCCGCTGTCCAGATACCCGTCCGGCACGGTGGTTTCGCGGATTTCGTAGATGCCCCACGTCAGCACAGGCGTGACTGCCACCCCTTCCGCATCCGTGGTGATGACCGCCACAACCTCGCCGCAGCCTTCCTTGCCATGCGAAGGCAAGCCGCTCACGCGGATGACCGTAAAGACTGCGCCAGCCAGACCGCCGCCCGTTTCCGCGTCCGTCTTAACAATGCGAACCTGCCCCTGCATGGGGATATTCGTCACGCTGCGCTCCACGGTTTCGTCCATGACGACGGTCACTTTTTCGCTCCACAGGCTGTTCACATAGCCGACGGGCGCTTCATGCTCCTTGACCATGTAGTCGCCGACCAGCAGGCTTTCGGACATTGCCACGCCTTCCTCGTTCGTCAGCATGGTGGACACCAAGTCGCCCGTGCTGCCATCCTCATTCAAGGCGTAGATGTCGAAGCGCACACCCGCAATGGGATGACCGTCCAGTGCGTCCGTTTTGATGACCCGAATCCAGCCGGGCGCATCCTCATTGACCACCGTCGTCAGAATCTGCACAGGGTTCTGATAAGTGCCGTCAATCGTCACCTGCCATTCGCCGGTGGACGGATGATAGCCGTAAGGCGCTTGAATTTCCCGGATGGTATAAGTGCCATACCCCAGCTTCGAGAAGGTCAGATGACCGCTGGCATCGGAAGTCTGCTGCTGCACGAGCGTGTTGTTGGCATCGTAAATGCCGAACACAGCGCCGGGCAGCGGCTCGCCGTTCTCCTTGACCTTTTTCAGCTGAATCTTGTTGATTTCATCCCGAATTTCGGTTTCCCCGATGATTTTGCCTTCGCTTGTCACCGTGAAGGTTTTTACCGCCACATTCAGCGCATACCCCTCCGGCGCATAGGTTTCCTTGAACGTATACGAGCCGGGAACAAGCGGAATGTCCGGCAGCTGACCATTTTCATCCGTATACGCGCGGTAAATGGTGCTGCCCTGCGCATCGTACACTTCAATCAGCGCACCGGGCAGCGGTTCCTTGCCGGTAATGTCCCGCTTGGTAATCGTCACCGGCGTGTAAATCAGGCGGTTCAAGATAGGTGCATCCAGCGTGATTACGATTGCTTCTTCCGCTGCATCCATGTTTTCGGGTGTCAGCAGCACCGGGTACTGCTCGGTATTCAGCAGCCAGCCATCCGGCGCGGACAGTTCCTTGATATAATACGCGCCATGCGGATACATGCCGGAGAATGTCAAATTGCCCTTGGCATCCGTGATGCCAGTTGCCATCAGCGTATGGGCAGGCAGCTTCTGGCTGTCGCCGTAGGAAATCACCCCTGCATTGAACAAGCCGAACACACAGCCTTCGCCGGGAACTGTCTCGATGGACGAGCGAATCATGCCGTCCGCCGTTTCATCCACTCGAATTGCTTCCTGCTGTTTGTGCAGCGTCACCCGAATCGGCAGATAGGTGTTGACCGCGGACACTTTCACTTCCACCACTGCCGTCTGCTTGCCTGCCGCCGTCAGCGTGAAGGGATACGGGGTATCATCCAGCAGATAGCCGTCCGGGGCGGAAACTTCCTGCAAGCAGTAGCTGCCCAGCGGCAGCAGTTTTGAGTTCACCGCGCCGTCTGCACTGGTGGTCAGTGTTTCCACCAGTTCCCCCTGCTTGTAGAAAACCGACCCTTCCTTGCCGACAACATCCGCTGCAGCACGGAGCTCAAACACAGCGCCCTTCAAATACCCCTGCTGATAAACAGGCTTCATGACGGTATTGCCCCATTCGTCCTGCTCGTCCGTAAAGCGCACCAGCTGCAAGCCGGTCTTTTCCAGCGCCACGCTGCCGCGCACGGGCGTGTTGGTTACATTCACCGTGATGGTTTCCGCCGCTGCTGCCGGAACAGACAGGCTCATCACCAGCAGCACCAGCGCAAGCACCCAGTGCATCCATTGCTTCATCCGCTTCATTTTTCTTCCTCCTGTTATTTGATTTGAACGATGGTCACAAAGTCCGTATCCACATAACCGTCAAGCGCATTGGTTTCCGCAATCCGATATTCTCCCCACGGAAGCGCTTCGGTCTGTGCGATGCCATCCGCATTCGTCGTAATCGTTGCGACAACCTTGCCAATGTTGGAAGCATTGTCCGATGCGGGCGCGGTCAATCTCGTCACCGTGAACGTGACACCGGGCAGCGGTTTTCCCGTCATGCTGTCCGTCTTGATGACCCGGATGATACCCATCATGCGCTCGTTGATGAACATGCACGCCGTGTCTGCCCCCGCCGTCACCATGATTTCCTGCGCCGAGACAACCGACAGCCGATACCCCTGCGGTGCGGTTTTCTCGCGAACCTGATAGCGTCCCGGTGCAATCCCGGAAAAAACGGCACGTCCCTGCGCATCCGTCACTGCTTCTGCCAGCACCGCGCCGGATTCATCCAGCAGCTCAAACACTGCACCTTGCAGCAAAATGCCGTCCATGGACTGCTTGGTCACAAACACCGTGCCATACAGCAGTTCAAACGTGACAACAGCGGATTGCAGCGGGTATGGCGTTCCCTCTATCGGGACAAGCACTTTCTGGATGGAGGCGCTGGGGATTCCGACCAGAAAGCCTGCTTCTTCCGCGCTGGACGCGATTGATTCCATGTAAACGGAGAAGCTGCTTTTGTCCGACAAAATCCGGATGGTATCGCCGCTCTTGACATAGTAGTACGCTTCATCCGAACCGCCGCTGTTCCCCGTGATACTGCCCGCTGCCTTGGAAATCCGAATCAAATCCGCATCCGTCGTCAGCGTAACCGTACCGATATAGCCGCCGTCTGACGCTTGGATGCGCTGACCGCTGACGGTGATTTTCCCGGTGATTTTTGCGTGTGCAATCGCGTTTTTCGCCAGCCAGCGGGCATAGGTCAAGTACACTTCCGGGGCGCCGCCGGAGAAGGCGTAGAAATTATCCATGTCCCAATAACTGCGGACGTACTGCGCGCCTTCCAGCTGCTTAATCACCTCGCGAATAGCAAACTGACCCGCGACACGGCTCCACACTTCGTTGTTTGCATCACTGCGATCCAGCACCATAAACGGGTAGGTGTGCCGAAGCACCCAGCCGATGGCGTGCATGGTCTGCGCCTTGAATCGCACCCCGTTCACGCCGCCGCCTTCTGCGGTGTTTACGAACGCCTCCATATCCAGCAGCGCATACGGGCCGGTTTCTGTTTTGTTCGCGCCCGACCCTTCGCCGGGGCCGGAAAGCGTATGTTCAAGGCAGTACACGGGGAAGTTTTCCAGATAGTGCGGTGTCGCATAAATCGTGCCGTGCGATGCTGATTTCGCCAGCTGGGGATACGCCGCGTCCCTGCCGGAACTTCCTTGCAGCCCCGACTGTCCCGCCTGAAAGCTGCCGATTTTGCCATGAATATTCTTCAGGCTGAATCCATCCGTTTCTGCGGTATACGTTTGCATTTCCCGGAGCAGGCGCAGCATTTCTTTGGGATACGCGAAATCCGTCACCGTGCAGGCATCCGCATCCGTTTCGCCGGTTTCCGCTGCCATTACCCACACTGTTTCGTCAGCCGTCCACTTCATCTTGCCGCTGGGGAAAGAATCGCCGTACAGGAAGCGCACCTGATACCATGCCGTCCCCGAAGCATCTTCCGCAACGGACACCACCTGCACCGCGGCTGCTTTGACGAAATTGCCCTGATACTCGCTGGAAAAATACGTTTCGGACGCATCATCATCCACCGCAGAAAAGACGCGCGTGTCCGTACTGACGCTGATAAAATCGCCGAGACTTACAGGTGGCACCGTTTCGTCGATTTCTTCCGCGCTGCTAATTTCCGGATGTACCGAAGCATCCGGCGGTTCTGCGGCATCCGGCTGCTCCGAAACACCGCTTTCATCCGCTTCGGGCAGATTCGATTCTTGGTGCGGCGCGTCCTGCGAAGGTGCATCCGCGGGCGTTTCTTCTTCATCAGATGCTTCTTCCGGGCGGCTGCCATTGACCACGAACAATCGCTTTTGACCGAAGGTAGTCATTCCGTCGCAGGATGGCACGTCGGCGATGCCCGACACATCCGCATCCGTCAAATAGCGGGTATCCAGCGACGCTGCCGGTACAAAGCCGCTGATAATCTGCTGTTCCGCGTCCAGAAACCACACCTGCACGGCTTGATGACCGCCGAAAAACGCTGTTGCCAGCAGAATGGACGCATCATCAGCCGCGGCATAAACAATGCGCTCCTGCGATTCTGCGCTGGCGTACACGCTGACTGCCCGCACCGTCCGGACGTAGACATACCCATGTTCTTCAATCGCCGCCTGCAAAGGATGACGGTTGTCCGACGAACTTTCTTCCTCCGAATTGGGGAGCATTTCGTCATGGGACGGCTCATCCGGTGCATCGGATGCGGATTCGTCAGGCGCTTCCTCCACGGGTGGAAGCGCCTGTTCTTCTGCCGGAAGCACAATGACTTCCGTTCCCGTGATGTCCGAGGGCGTGGCTGCTTCTCCTGCTGCCGCACAGAGCGGAATGCAGGTCAGCACCAGCGCCGCAGACAGCACCAATGATGCAAATCGTTTCAATTTGGATTTCAATTTCATTTGCTTCTCCTTCTTATACTATTTTCGGATGAAAATGAGCCAAGATGCGCCGCGAATTTTTCACGCTGTCTAACGCGAATGAAACGCAGCGTAGCAGCGCTACGCTAAGTGGAATAAGCGGACGACAGCGGGGAAAAGGCGCAAGCAGATGGCTCAGGTGAATCCGAAAATAGTATTATTCTTGAACCGCCAGCACAATCAGACGGCCGCTTGCCCCGCCAGCGCTGCGGTCGCAGGTTATCAGGGTCAGAATGTGGTCATCCGCACCAACTGCCGCGCCTGAATCATACATTGCCTTGGCTCGTGCGCGGTCTACATACGCTTGAAACGCCTGTCCGCTGGCAAAATCAGCCGTCGCTGCATCCCAGTCACCAACCTGCATGTTGACGACGGCGAAAATCCGATAGGTGCGTTCGCCGTAAATCGTGTCCAGCTGAATGATGCTGTGCGCGGCGCAGTAGCCCAAATCCTTGTATTGCACAAGGCTGCTGAACATCGCGTCGCTATGGCTCAGGTGATGCCCGTAGATGGCAATGTTCCTGCTCGGTGTCTGATAATCCGCCGACGGCAGCGAAAACAGGCATCCCAGCTTGCTGTTTTCGCCGCTGAACAGGTGCGTCAGGTAGTAGTCCGTCCTGTTCGACCGCACAACCGGATAATCCACCGGCGTACCCGAAATGGTGAGCCATGCGGCAAAATCCGGATTCTGCGCAATGCATGCTTCTACATCGACACTGCGGGGATTTGCTGTCCGCTCTGCCTGTGCTGGCGCGGCAGTGTCGGAAGCAGCCGGGCGTACGGAGGGCGGCGCGGCAGCGGGCACAGCGGTTTTCTCTGCCTGCGGCACTTCCAGCAGCAGGGGCAGCACAGTCTGCGCGGCGGCTGCCGCGGGGGATGGCGCATCCTCCACCAGTCCCGAAGCCTGTTGAGGGGGCTTAACCTCTGCGGACATGCGCGTGTATTAAAGCGTGCTAATTTGTCTTGTTCGCTGCTAATTTGTCCTGTTTTGTGCTGCGTGATGCTATTTCATGCTATTTGCTGCTATCTTGCGCGATTGCCGCCCGTGTTGTCCCCTATTCAGGTGCTTGCACTTAGCAGCATTTCCAGTTCATCAAGCGCCTGAGTGTGCAAATGATACACACGCGACCGGCTTAATCCGATTCTTTCAGCAATTTTCTCAAAATTCATATGAGAAAGATAATAGTTCAAGAGGATGATCCGGTGCGCCTGATTATCCATGCCGTTTACGACAGCTGTGATTTCTTCAACGGCATCCCGATACTCCTGCGTCAAGTTTTCCAGCTCTCTGCGTGCTTCCGTGAGACGAATAATCGCATTTTCATTCGCACCCACGTTGCGCGCATGGGCGGCAAATTCGCTTCCCCAAGATGCCGTAACTCGCTGCGTAAGGCTTTTGTAGAGTTCTATCTGCGAGAGAAGGGCATCTATTCTCTGTTCAACTGCTTCTGCCCTTTTCAAAAATGCAACTGCTTTCCTCATGCAATTTCACGCTCCAATCTTTTCAGCAGCTGGATACCATCTATGTCAGTAAGCAATACAAAACGACCGGACTGAAAAAAGATTCGCAGTTCATCAAGCCTCTGCTTGTACTGCATGATGCGGTATGTGAGATAGTCCCGTTCTTCTGCTGTCAGCTTTGTCTCGCTGCGGAACTTTTGCCGAAGTTCGTACTGCATCCGACCGCAGCTGCGGAAATCCTTGACTGCCTGAACAATCACTGCACTCGCAAACGCTTTCCACGGTTCCTTTTCTCCATAAACATAATGGGAACAATTTCTTCTCTGATTCATCCCAGTACCTCCGCCAGATATTCCTTTATTTGTGTATTGTACTTTGCGTTTTTCCTGCTGCTTTTTGCTCAACATACTCAGTAACAGCTCGAAACAGCAGCATCATCAAGGGATGATTATTCCATTTTGCAGCTTTTTCACTGGTGTCCTTTACCATTGAAAGCCACCATTCTTCGGCATCTTGTGCCTGATTCTCCGGCGGATCACAATGCGCTGCATACAGGCGGAACGCATCGCGGAAAATCTCCCATTCATCATCGTTCACTTTGCCATGCATGTTCTCACCGCCATTCCATAGGAAGTTCGCCTTGATTGACCCGCGTGAAACCTTCCATCAGCATCTGCTCAATCTTTTCAGACCATGCGTGCTGCGGCGGAAGTCCCTTCACATCCGACATAGTTCTGCTTCGGCGGTCAAAATAGAGTTTTATCATCTCATCCACAACGCCAAGGTCACGGTTTTTCATGATTTCCACCACATTTCCCACATCCGGCTGAATCTCAAGTTTGGGATATACCGAGCGATAGCGCATCATAAAATCAGCATTGACCCGATGAACCATAAACACATTGTCGGCTGCATTTGTAAGGTCGGCTGTTCCGCTGATGTCGCCTTTGCGCAGAAATGCTTCTGTTTTCCGCGGATGACAGATAAAATGAACGTGAATTTTCAACGTCTTTGCCATTGTGGAGAGCCGTTTGGCAATTCGGGATTGCATCTCATATTTGTCCACATTGCCAAGCTGAATATCC
>ENA-ORRL01001032-ORRL01001032.1-human-gut-metagenome-genome-assembly--contig:-NODE-1032-length-24360-cov-3.195886_pt1 | contig 24360 bp, 19 predicted proteins | sample MGYA00242175_ERZ509134 | MGnify/ENA primary metagenome ERZ509134 (study PRJEB26280, sample SAMEA2338660) | human gut metagenome | biome: human gut; feature: human-associated habitat; material: faeces... | reverse complement strand
AGACATAGCCGTAGGCGTAGCGCTCGGCGGCGTAACGCGCCATCCACGCGGGATCGAAGCTGTATTCCGCGCCGTGGATGGATAGGAACGTCCGCTCGCCCTCGGCCTCGACGAGGCAGTAGCAGCAGCCGTTCGCCGCATCCGGCAGATAGACGGGCTGCGCGAAGGGGAGCGTTTGGAGCCGATCCCTGACGAAAGCGCCGAACACGCCCTGAAGGCCGACCGGGGTGACGAACGTGACCGGCGCGCCGCCGCGCCCCAGAATGTTGGCGGCGTTGTAGGCGCCCCCGCCGATGGCGAACTGCTGGCCGTCGGGATGCAGGTTTTCCTCGGTATGGGGAAGGTGATCGACGCGGATGATGACGTCCACGCAGGTCGAGCCGATGACGAGCACTTGATTTTCCATAATGTCCTCCGCTGGCAACAAGAATAATATCAGTATACGCCCCTTGAAGCCGCGCGTCAATTATGATATATTTGGGGCATAGAGAGCGAGGCGGGGCGCCGGATGCGGCGCTCTAAACAGGGGGCTGGAACAGATGAAGAGTGACTTTGCGAAAATTCAACGGGAAATCGACGCGATGCAGCCGGAGCTGGCGCGCATCCGCCGCGATCTGCACCGCTGCCCGGAGACGGGCTGGCTGGAAATGCGGACGACGGCGATTCTGGCGAAGGCGCTTCGGGCGATGGGGTATGAAACATACACGGGGCGCGCGGTCTGCAAGGAGGGCGCGCGGCTGGGGCTGCCGGACGAGGCGGTTTTGGCGGCGCACGCGGAACGGGCGCTCGCGCAGGGCGCGCCGGAGGACGAGCTGACGCAGGACGTTCGCGCGGGCTACACGGGCGTAATTGCCGTTCTGCGCCGCGGCGAAGGGCCGACGCTCGCGATGCGGTTTGACATCGACGCGCTGCCGATGGCGGAATGTCCGCAGGAGACGCACCGGCCGACGCGGGAGGGCTTTGCGAGCGTGAACCCCGGCATGATGCACGCCTGCGGCCACGACGGCCACGCGGCCATCGGCCTTGGCGTCGCGCGCATTCTGGCGGCGCACAGAGATGCGCTGCGCGGCACGGTGAAGCTGATCTTCCAGCCCGCGGAGGAAGGCGTGCGCGGCGCGCATGCCATCGTGGAAAACGGCTGGCTCGACGACGTGGACGTGCTGCTGGCTTCGCACATCGCGCCGACGGGGCAGGCGGACGACGGCGACGTGACGGTGGGCACATGGGGCAGTCTGGCGACGACGAAATACGACGCGGGCTTCACCGGGCGCGCGGCGCATGCGGGCGGCTTCCCGGAGCAGGGTGAATTCTTTTTCCATGTGAAGCAGGCGAGGCGCCTTGAACACGATCACACTGATCTGTTCGGCGATTTTTTTCGCGATTCCTTCTTCGGACAATTGTCCCATGCCGAATACCAGAGAGGTAAATCCTCTGCCTCCTCTGCTTACCTGAATAAATTTCAGGAATACATTGTACAGTTCATCTGCAAGAATTTTCTGGTATCCCTCCTCTGACTGCATGGCTTCCGCCAGGCACAACGTAGAGAGAATCCGGGCTCCCGTCTTTTTTCTGTCGCCTCCCAGATTCAGAGAGGTTCCTTCCGCCAGATACTTCAGTTCCATCAGGCATTTGACAAATTCATCCTTCTGGAGCCTGCGTTGTCCGTATCGGGCCGTCCAGAGCCGATCCCGGTATTCTTCTTCCCAGGCTTCCTCCTCTCCGATATGTTCTTTTAAGATCTGCTGCCGTTTTGCCGGATCTGTCTCCTGATAAAAATCTTTGGTCCATGTATGTTCCATCTGTTTTTCCTCATTCTGTCAAGCGGATATTCGCAATCCGTTTCGCTGCTTGCTTGATTGGTTTAAAATAAAGACACGTCTTCACTTACTCTTTCTGCCTGCAAACGCAGTCTTCCTGCTTACATTCCGGAATGGGAAATCGTCTCTTCTGCGTTCAGGTACTCATCGATGTTGCTGCCGTCTACCTTCTGATATTCCGAAAAATAGTACCGGCCTTCTTTCAGGCTTTCCTGTTCAAAGTCCTCTCCCTCGAACAGCTCCACTGCCATTTTCGCCATTTCCTTTGCCTGATCCACTCTGTCATTTAGGATGCTGCCCTGCATCTCTCCTGCCTTTACGGCTTCCAGAGCCTCTTCCAGGCCATCAATTCCGAAGATCACCGGCCAGTCTTCACGGGCATAGCCTGCTTTCCGATAGGCCTCCACCGCCCCCAGTGCCATCTCATCGTTGTTGGACATGACAAGTTCGATCTCTTTTCCGTACTGGCTGATCAGACGGTTCATGCGGTTCTCCGCCTGTCCCCGGTTCCAGTCCGCTAACTGATAACTTAGCTTTTCCAGTATAACATCATTTTTCATCAGTGTCTTTACGGAATATTCCGTTCTGCTGATGGCATCCTGATGACCCGCTTCTCCTTCCAGAAGCACATATTGGATCTTTCCGTCCTTGTTTTTATCGACTTCCGAATGGCTGTTGATGTATTCTGCTGCGATCTCACCCTGCATGATCCCGGATTGTTCTGCATCACAGCCCACATAATACAGCTTTTCCCACTGCATCAGGTCTTCTCTTACCGGTTCCCTGTTAAAGAAGATCACAGGAATGTCTTCATTTCTTGCCATTCGGATGATCCGGGACGGAGCTGTCCGGTCCACAAGATTGATACAGAGCACATCACAGCCCGCATCAATCATCTCTTCTACCTTTTCGTTCTGTTCCTGCTGATCATCGTTTCCGCTTTTTGTCGATACGATAATCCTTCGTTCTTTGTTTTCCATGGCTTTCAGCTGCACCTTCAGTTCATCCGTCAGTCCATTGATAAAAGGATCATCCTGCGTGTAGGTTATCACTCCGACCCGCAGGGTTTTCTCTGTCTGGTCCGATTTGCCGGAACACCCCGACAGCACAAGCACCGCACTCCCTATCGTGGCAGATAATAATACTACCACCCTTCTTTTCTTTTTATTCATAGGAATATAAAAACCTTTCTAAATCTTCGTCCATAGAGAAATTTTCCTTGCCAAGTACCTGATATTCGGTTATATATCCTTGCATTTTATAAAACCTGTGCTTGATCCTTTTGGTTATTTCTTCCACACTTTTATAGCCGATTTCATATCCGTCCGGCACAGCCAGCCCCTGAATGTTTCCGTTATCCAGAAGTGCAATCGTCTTCAGACTGTAACCCACTCCATAGAGCTCTGCGCCCTCGTATGTTCCATTTTCTGCCTGCTCTCCAAACTCCTCCAAGATTCCTGCATCCAGGACGACAAGGGCATCCGCCTCTGTTTCCTTCTTCATCCGCTCCACAATGTCCTGTTCTTTTCTCCGGTAAATACACCAGCTGATCTTGCTTTCACTGCCTTCCAGCGCCTCGTTCAATCCACAAATCTCGGCCTGTACAGCCTCGGACATTTTCCAGTCGGCGATAACTCCGATCTTCTGCTTTTTTGTTCTCAGCTGTTCTCCCAGCCACCTTCCGATCTCCCGGTAATCCGGCTGGATCGTGGGACTGGCAGTTTCCCCTTCTTTTACCGCCAGACCATCTGCAATCAGCAGATAAGGTTTCTTTCCACACTCTTTTTTCAGCATATTTTCCGTCTCATGACCGGGTGCCGGATATATGATAAAGCCATCAATATCGTTGTCCTTCTGTTCCCTGATAAATTCTCTTTCCGCCTCCGGCCCGTCGATCTCTTCCGTATTGCAGATGATCATATGAACGTTGTTCTCTGCCGCAGCCTGCTTCATTCCCTTGATCAGGGCATCCCAGCGTTTGTCACCGGACTCCGGAAGAATCACCGCAATCCGGGGCTCTGCTACGTTCTGATCGAAAATCTTCCATACAAAGAATACTGCCAGCAGCAGCAAAAGAAACTCAATTATAAGAAATTTCATTCTGTTCTTTTTCATCCGCCCGGTCTCCTCTGTATGTATTTTTGTAATTCCAATGCTTCTGCGTTTTCCGGTGTATATGGGATTGCCGGAATACGGATCGTAACCCTTGTTCCTTCGTCCGGTTCGCTTTCTATGGAAAGTCCGTATTCTTCGCCAAACATCAGCCGGATTCTGGAATGCACATTGATTACGCCCACGCCGGAACCGTGCTTCGGAACCTTGCTGTTATCCGTCAGAATATTTTCCAGGACTTCTTCCCGCATGCCCATCCCATTGTCTTCGATGGTGATCAGAATGTCCTCGTCTTTCTTTTTTCCGCTGACGATGATCATGCCGTCATCATCCTCATCCATATTTCCGACGCCATAATAGATGGCATTTTCCAGGATGGGCTGGATCACCAGCTTTACGATGCAGCAGTTTTCGATCTCTTCCTCGATTCGGAATTCTGTTTTAAACCGCTCTTTGTACCGGGCCAGCTGGATATTCATATAGCTTCTGCTGTGCTGCAGCTCATCCTTAATGGGAATGATGGTCTTACCGCGTGACAGGCTGACACGAAGCAATTTTGCCAGTTCAGAAATCATACGAACCGCTGCTTCATTTTCCTGGGCTTCCACCATCCACGTGATGGATTCCAGTGTATTATACAGAAAATGGGGATTGATCTGGCTTTGCAGGGCATCCAGTTCACTTTTTCTTCGTTCATTTTGCTGCCGGATGATCTCGTCCATCAGTTTTTCGATCTGTTCATAGGACTTCTGCACAGAATGTCCCAGATGGCGGATCTCCGAGGAGCCGCCGATATAGATATCCGGTTTTCCTCCTGCCTCGTGGGCCTTGACGGAAGCATCCAGCTCCCGGATCGGTTTGGATATCTTCCGGGAAACCAGCTGGTTTCCCTCCAAAAGCATGACCATAAGAACCAGAACAGTAGCAAATACATAGTAACGGAAGTTCTTGTAGTTTGCCGCCTGCACACTCTCCGGCACAACACCGATCATTTTCCAGCCTGTATAGGCTACGCTGCCGACGATCACGGTCTCATTCTGACTGTTGGAATGGATCTCATAGGTTCCGTCCTCGTATTTTGCCGTTTCCAGACTGTTTTCTTCAAATAATCCACGGTTTAATTCCGTTCCCCGGGGATGATAGATCATCTCTCCGTCCTGACTGATCAGATAATAGTAGATTCCGCCGGAACAGTCATTGATCTGCTTCATCACGTCCCTGATCACAGAATATTTCATATCCAGTAAAAGAATACCGGTTTCCGGTGTCTCTCCCTTGTTGACATCTACATACCTGCTCAGGGAAACGACCCATTGGTACCGATAAGAGCCGTCCTCAAACAGCTCCTGGATATGCGGTGTGGAAAAGTGTATATTTTCAATGGCATCTTCCGCATTTTTATACCATTCCTGCGTCTGCACCTTCACATTTTTCTTTTCTGCCGCCACCGGCTCCGATGCAATCAGATTTCCTTTTGGGTCATACAAAGCCAGGCTCTGAATCTTATCGGAATTGGTCTCATAGAGCAGACTGAACTGCTCCGAGAATTCCCGGCTGGATATATCAAACTGCTGGACTACGTTGTAGTTTGCCCCGTTCAGGATCTGCCGGATATCCAGCAGATCTGCATTTAACCGGTCTACGGTAGCCTCCACGGTAGCTTCCGTGTTGTCTACCGCTGTTTTTTCCAGAGCCAGCTTGAATCGATGGTAAAGCAGCAATCCCATTACAATGATCGTAACCAGTGAAATCGCCATAAGGACAGACAGGATGATCGACTGTATGTTAAATACGATATTCTTCCGGGAATCCGGATTTCTTTTTCTATCTTTCATGTATTTTCCCTTTCACCTGTTCCCTCTTTTCTGCCTGATGTACTCTCGGAGTCTTTCTGTGCTTGCTCTTTCTGCTTTCCGTCTTTTTATTTTCCGGAAGCTCTGTATTTGGAAGGGGAAACACCGAATTTCTTTTTGAATACATAGCTGAAGTAGTTCGCATCCTGATATCCTACTTTTTCTGCGATCTTATAGCTTTTTTCATCGGTGTTCAGCACCATTTCTTCTGCCCGGTCCATTCGGTAATCGGTAAGATAGGAGACAAAGGACTGACCGGTCTCCTTTTTAAAGATGGACGAAAAGTAAGAATTGGACACCCCAAGATCTGCGCACACATCATCCAGCGAGAGCGCCGGTTCCATATATCTGTCTTTTACGATGTTCTGCGCATCGGTGATGATCCGTCTGGAGGTACTGTTTCTGGTACTTCTCAGTTTTTCGCTGATCGCCATAGACATATTGATGATCCAGTTTGTCATAGAGCTTTCATCCAGCTGAGTCACTCTTTCGTAAAGATTCTGTACATTTCCGGAAATTTCATTGAAATCCATGGAATTATTGGCACAAAATTTGAAAAAGCCGCTGACAATCTCCATGGTGGCCAGATTGTACTGGCTGATGGTGGCTGCATTCTTATGGAGCTTTTCTGTCTCTTTGATGGCTTCTTTCCGGATCTTTTCCTGATCCCCTACATGGATGGCACGAAACAGCTCCTGCATCTTTGTTTCTTCTAAGGGAACCGCCTTTTTTGACTCTTTGGGAACGATCTCTGCGATATTGATGGCTCGTTTCGTTCCGTACAGGACACGGTAGGATACCGCCTCTCTGGCTCCCTCGTAGGAAATACTGATATCGTACAGATTGTTGCAGACGGTTCCGACCCCTGCGGTAACCGCCGCCCCCATAATTCTCCATGCCCAGCGGCAGAACCGGTCACACTTGTCCGTCAATTGAGCTATCTCATCTTCTGAATGGAGTTCCATAATCAGAATGGTATTACCCATATAGATGAATTCCTGGCAATTACAGTTCTCCATCAGCCGCTGTTTGATCTCCCGTTCCACAGACATGGATAATAATAAGGGATTCATCCCATCCGGCACATCATTTTCCGAGGTATGAAAGATAATACAGCAAAACAAAGGTCCCTTCATATCCACCTGATAATCCAAAAGGAATCGTTCATAGTCCTCTTCTCTGACTCTTCCTTCAATCAGGGAAATGAAGAAATTGGACTGCAGCTTTGGTAATACCTCCTGGAAATAGTCTTCCAGTTTTTTTACATTTAACTTTTCTTCCCGTTCCCTGTCCAGTGTGGCTTTCAGCTTCATCAGGCTTTCTGACAGCTCGGTGGCGCTGATGGGTTTCAGCATATATTCCTTAATTTCCAGATGGACGGCCTCTTTTGCATATTCGAATTCATCAAAACCGGTGCAAAGCATAATGTAAATATTGGGATAGTCCTGGTTCAGCTTTCTTGCCAGCTCCAGTCCATCCATATAAGGCATCTTAATGTCCGTCAGCACCACATCAGGCTGAAGCTTTTCCACCAGCTCCAGAGCCTTCACGCCGTTGGTGGCACTTCCCACTACGTCAAATCCCAGATCATTCCAGCGGATCTTTTTTTTCATAACATCGATGACCTCTACTTCATCATCGACAAGAATCACTTTATATTGTTCCATTCTTATCCTCCTGTTTTGCGGAGCATATTATTGTTCCTTTATTATAGCAGAAGATTGCTCTCTGCTGAATGAATAGTTACAAAAATTTTGTAATTATTCAGAGCCCCATCTCGATTCCGCTTACGCTGCATCTCGATGTTGCTTCTCGCCATATGAAATTCCAGAAAAATAGCTCATTCATGTAAACATGATTCGCGATTTTTCTTCCATTTCGCATGGCTCTGAATCGTTACAAAAAAAGAAAATAATAGGGAATTTGTAGAGTAAATTGACAATAGTAAGAAGTTTATTTAAAATGAAATTACAACCAGAGTGTGTTTCACAGATTGCGGAAATAATTTTTCAGACATGCTCTAATGTTCAGGCGAAAACGATGCACCAGGAAAGAAGGTGGAGAAATGAAGAAGGCAGTAATTTCCGTACTTGTCGGTACAGCAGTACTGGCTTTCGTTGCGTGTGGAAAAAATGCTGCAACGGAAAACAGTTCCGATTCGGGTGTTTCAACGGTATCGGCATCCTCGCAGGTGGAAAATGGACAGAAAGCAACCCGTGTGAACCAGGGAACAAATTTGTCTCCGGGGTCACCGAAGAATATCCCGTCCGGTGGGGGGAACAGCTCGGGCAGGACACATCATTCGGAGACGCATCATTCGGAGACACATCATTCAGACGCGCATCATGATTGAGAATGTCGGGGTTTGCTGAACATTCGTGAACGGAAACAGGAGAAGGGGTATCCAAAACGGATACCTCTTTTCTACTTGTCGGGAAAACAATACAATGCTATACTGAACATGAATTTGACGCGAAAAGTGCGGCAGGTTCAGAAAAAACAGCCGGGATTTGTCAGTATACGCGGACATGTGCTGCAGGTAACTCGGGCAGAATGGAGAAAAGAAAATGACAAGAGAAGAATTTGAACAGCTTGCCGGAGCAGGTGTCATTTTATTGGATGGCGCAACCGGATCAAATCTGACAAAAGCGGGAATGCCAAAAGGAGTCAGTACAGAGCTTTGGGTTCTGGAGCACCCTGATATTCTGGCAAATTTACAGAAGGCTTACGTGGAGGCGGGAAGCCAGATTGTCTATGCGCCGACCTTTGGTGCAAACAGACTGAAATTAGCGGATTATGGAAGAGAAAACGAGGTGGAGGAGCTGAATGCACGCTTGGTGGACATTTCGAAAAAAGCGCTTGCCGGAACAGGTGCGCTGATCGCGGGAGATTTTTCTACACCAGGAAAAATGCTGCAGCCAAAAGGCGATCTCTCTTATGAAGCGCTGCTGGAATCCTACACAGAGCAGGTAACAGCGGTAGCAAATGCAGGCGTTGATCTTCTGGTAGCGGAGACGATGCTGAGCGTAGACGAAACGTGTGTCTTTATGGATGCTGCACTTTCTGTCTGCGATCTGCCGATTATGTGTTCTCTGACGCTGGAAGCAGACGGTTCTGCCCTGTTCGGCGGAAACGCTGTGGAAGCAGTTGAGACACTGCAGGAAATGGGAGCATCCGCCGTAGGACTGAACTGCTCGGTCGGACCGGATCAGCTTGAGGCAGTCGTAAATTCCATGAAAAAAGTGGCAAGGGTACCGGTTATCGTAAAACCGAATGCCGGCCTGCCGAAAATCACGCCGACCGGAGAGGCAATCTACAGCATGGATGCGCCGACGTTCGCAAAATATATGAACATTCTGGTAGACGCAGGAGCAGGCATTGTCGGCGGCTGCTGCGGAACGACACCGGAGTATATTCGTCTGGTGAAAGAAATGCTGGATGCGAGAAAGTAAATCAAAGATTACAATTCACAGGAAACTGTGAGATGTAATGAATTCCCCTGTTGCGGACAAAATCTGTACGGGGGAATTTTTTTTACGTTACCGGAAACTTCGTTGAATTTTCCGATAACGTAAAAAGCCCTCCGGGCAGGATTCTTTCTTACAGAGAGCAAGACAAAACAGGTTTCAACGATCTGGTTTGATAGACAATCTGGGTGGAGAAAAAAGATAGGAAGTCTGGAAAAAAGACATGGAATTGTGGAGAAAAGTCTGGTAGAATACGTGTCGTGTGGAAAACTTTCCGTAAGAAAGGATGATGAAGGATGTATCAGAATTATATTTTTGATTTATATGGAACTCTGGTAGATATACATACGAATGAAAAGAAAGCGTATCTCTGGAAAAAAATGAGCCTGTTCTTCGGCATGAAAGGGGCCGCCTATGAGCCGAAAGAACTCCGGATGGCGTATGAGACAAAAATCAAAGAGCAGGAGGCTGCACTTAGAATGGAATGCCGCGGCAGCCATGTACCGGAAATCGACATTGCCGATGTGTTCCGGCAGCTGTTTGAGGATCAGGCTGTTTCGGTAACGGAAGAAGAAATTGCAGATCTGGCGAAAATGTTCCGTGCGATTTCGATAGAAGAACTGAAACTGTTCCCCGGCGTGCCGGAAATGCTGCAGCGTTTAAAAGACGCAGGAAAGAAGGTTTTTCTGCTGTCCAACGCACAGGCGCTTTTCACCGCGCCGGAAATTTCCGTGCTTGGACTGACAAGATACTTTGATGGAATCCTGCTCTCGTCAGATGCCGGTGTGAAAAAACCGGATCCGGCGTTTTATGAGATGCTGCTGAAGCAGTATCACCTCGATCCGGCAGAATGCCTGATGATAGGAAATGACGATATCGCTGACTGCCACGGTGCAGCCTCTGCCGGAATTGCAAGCCGTTACGTGGCAACGCGCCAGTCACCGAAAATAAACGACCCGCTGCCGGAAAACTGTGAGAAGATCGCGGCGATTGCGGAGTTGTTCTGATTAAAGAGCATTCAGCAGCACTCCTAAAAAAATAATGCGAAAAAAGGGGCTGTCGCACTACGTTCATTTTCTTAGTGCAACAGCCCCTTTTGCTTATGTCAGGAAAGGAATCCTTCAGTTTTTCCGCATTCCTTTATTCCACCGGAATTTCCGATAGCAGGCATAAATCAGAACACTGCATACCAGCCATCCCGCCGGATAACCAAGTGCAATCGGAATGATGGAATCAAATATATGAGACATCACAAACAGGTAAATCTGGCGGAACACGACGAAGCTTCCGAGCATTACGATCATTGGTGTTCTGGTGTCTCCTGCGCCACGCAGGACGTTGGAATAAACCTGGTTGACGCAGCAGAGAATGTAGAACGGGGAGAGCAGATACAGGAACAGGGTTCCGTAACGAATCACAGCCGCCTCCTGGTTAAACAGATAGACCATTTGCGGAGCGAAAATCAGCAGAGGAATCATCATCACAATGGTTACAAGCTCAGCAAGCAGGAATGCGGTTTTTGCACCCTTCTTTGCACGGTCAATGTAGCTGGCACCGACGTTCTGTCCGGTGAAGGTGGTCGAAGCAAGACCAACACTCATCATCGGCAGCATCATAAACTGGTCGATTTTCATGCAGGCACTCCAGCCCGCCATAACATCCGAGCCGAATACATTGATATAGGACTGCACGAAAACGTTGGAAACGGAAGTCACCATCTGCTGGATCGCTGCCGGCAGTCCGACGCAGACGATGCGGTACAGCAAAGACCAGTCCATGCAGAGCTTTTTCCAACAGATGCGGTATGGGCCGTCTGTTGTGGTCAGCACATACAGCGTCAGAACCGCCGAAAGGCACTGTGCAATAACGGTTGCAAGCGCCACACCCTCGATTCCCATGCCGAAGGAAACGACAAACAAAAGATCGAGCACGGTATTGACAACAGCGGAAAAAATCAGGAAATACAGCGGATGGCGGGAATCGCCGACAGCGCGGAGAACGCCGGAGCCCATGTTGTAGAACATCAGACCGGCAACACCGCCAAAGTAAATTTTAAGATACGTTGCCGACTCACGGATGACATCGTCCGGTGTGCTCATCATGCGGAGCATGTACGGCGTGATGAGAATGCCGAGAATGGTAAAGACAATGGAGAGAATAAACGTCATCACCAGTGTCGTGCTGACGGTGCGGCTGACCTTTTCATCCGCCTTTGCGCCATAATACTGAGAGATAATGACACCGGCACCGGTGGAAAGTCCCATGAAAAAGCCGATCAGAGAATTGATGATCGGACCGACGGAGCCGACGGCGGCGAGTGCTTCCTTGCCGACAAAGTTGCCGACAACGATGCTGTCAACGGTGTTGTAAAGCTGCTGGAAGAGATTTCCGGCCATCAGCGGAAGAGAGAAGAGAAGAAGCTGTTTCCAGATAGAGCCCTGGGTCATATCGCGGGCTTTGCTCTTTTGTACTGTTTTCGTCATAGTAGTCCCCTTTTTTACGTTGATTTTACCTTCTTTTTTATTGTAGCACTTTGAAGTTGTGATGGAAATATCCATTTTTGACGTGATTTTCGGACTTTGTTGATATAAACAGCCGAAAATAAAAGTAAAAAGAATTGTTTCTGAAAAAATTGTCTGGTATAATAGGGAGCAGATGCGTAAATGCAAAAACAACAGATGCTTCAAAGACCGGTGCAAAAACGGAAAGATCAGGGGGATTTTGCGGTGGCTTTTTGGAAACTGCGCGTCACAGAACAGGATAGAAAGAAGGTAACCGAAATATGGGAGATTATTTTGTATGCAGTAAAACAGATCCGGTAGTAGAGACAAAGGCGGGAAAGGTACGCGGCTTCCGCCTGAATACGACATACGCGTTTCATGGAATCCATTACGCTGAGGCGGACCGTTTCCAGATGCCACAGCCGGTGAAACCATGGAAAGGAATCAAAAATGCGCTGGCATACGGCTATGTATGTCCGCTTTTAAAGCAGGATGAGCCGAACATGGAGGTGCTGGTACCGCATCGTTACTGGCCGCAGGACGAGCATTGCCAGAACCTGAATGTCTGGACACAGAGTCTTGATCCGGGTGCGAAAAAGCCGGTCATGGTATGGCTCCACGGCGGCGGCTTCAGCGCCGGCTCTGCGATTGAGCATGTGGCATATGAGGGGGATCACTTAAGCGAGTTCGGTGATGTCGTTGTTGTTTCCGTGAACCATCGGCTGAATATCCTCGGTTATCTCGATCTCTCGCCGTTTGGCGAAAAATACAAAAATTCTGCGAATGCAGGAAACGCAGATATGGTAGCTGCATTGCAGTGGGTACATGACAATATCGCGGCATTCGGCGGAGACCCGGAGAATGTTACGATTTTCGGTCAGTCCGGCGGCGGTATGAAGGTAGCAACGCTGATGAATACGCCGGCAGCAGACGGCCTGTTCCAGAAGGGTATCATCGAGAGCGGTGTTTATGAGGCAAAGGTTTATCAGAAAGAGGACGGAGACGGCACCGCGATTGTGAAGGCTCTGTTAAAAGAACTGAATCTGGACGAGTCCGAGGTGGAGAAGCTTGAGACGATCCCGTATTATGAGCTGTCAAATGCGTACAATAAAGTTGAGGCAGAGGTTGCTGCGAAAGGCTGCTATATCGGACAGGGACCGATGGAGAATGGCTGGTTCCACGGAAATCCGATCAAGTGCGGATTTACGGATCACGCTAAAACGATTCCTGTGCTGGCAGGAACCAACATCGGTGAGTTTGATTTTGGACCGGTTGTGCCGGGAAAACATGAGATGAACCGTGAGGAACAGATTGCGTTCCTGACGAGAAAATATGGCGATGCAACGCCGGAGCTGATTTCTCTTTTTGAAAAAGCATATCCGGACAAAACAATTGCCGACCTGTGGTCTGTGGATACGTTCTTCCGTCCGGCAACGATCGAATTCATTCGTCAGAAATCGGAGTTTACAGAAGCGCCGACTTATTCCTATCAGTTTACCTATGAATTCCCGATCGATGGCGGAAAAGCCGCATGGCATTGTGCCGAGATTCCGTTCGTATTCCATAACATCGACCGCATCGCCGTATGCAATGTCCCGGGCGAAACAGATCGTCTGCAGGAGCGTATGGCCACCGCCTGGATCAACTTTGCCCGCTACGGAAGCCCGGAAACCCCATCCCTCCCGAACTGGCCGGCATGCACCCCGGGGGATGAAGCAACCATGATTTTCGACAGAACCTGTGAAATCCGCCGCAACTTCGATCACGAGCTGGTGAAGAAGCTGGTAGAAACCGAGTATAATCCGATGACACCGGTTGTGGAAGACGAGGAAGAGGACGCGTTCTTTATTCATTGAGGAAAAGCAGGATTTCAGAACGGAAAGCAGAAGTGAAAATCAAAAATAAAAAGCAAAAACAGAAGTGAAAAACAAAATCCGGAACGGATCGAAAAATCGGAGACCGTTCCGGATTTCATTTTTTTTGAAATGGTTACGGCTCCGGTGTTTCCGGGAACGGTTTTGAGCGGCAAAAGCTATACAATTTTAAACGAAAAATGGTATTATAGAAATAATATGTAATGCTGCTTAAAAAGAGAAATAACTACATGTACACATATCTGATTGTAGATGACGAAATGATAGAGCGAAAGGGAATTCGGATGCTGCTTTCGCGGATGAATATCCGGGAGAATATTCTGGAGGCCTCCAATGGGGAGGAGGCACTGGAGGTGTTTGAAAAAGAGAAGATAGACGTACTGCTGACCGACATCAATATGCCGTTCATGGACGGAATTGAGCTTCTTTCCCGGATTCATGAGGAGTATCCGGGGACGGAAACGGTGATTTTCAGCGGGTATGACAACTATTTTGAACAGGTAAACAGCGAACAGATTGAAAAGATGCAGAGCGATTTGCAGATGCCACGACGCCGGAGCCAGATCCTGGGGTTGGAGGACGGGAGGAGTGGTCTGGATCTGCCCGGAGGGCAGATCGGCGTGAGATTGTTGCGTGGAAGGGGAGAGTGTGTTGGAGGACGGGGAGAGGGGCTGGATTCGCCCGGAGGGCGAATTGGCGTGAGTTTGTTGACTGGTGCAAAGTTTGGAGATAGAATGAAAAAAATATTTCCGGAGTTTTTTGTGTTTGATTTTATGAGAACAGAAAAGTTCCGGGAAGATATTGTGTGAAATTTGGAGGTTTTGCGGTATGGATAGGATTCGACTGAATGCTTCGGAGTGGATGGATTTTCGGAGTGGGGAAAAGAAGTGTTTTTTGCTGACGAACGGACTGGGAGGTTATTGTTCGCTGACGGTGATGGGGAATGCGGCGAGGAATGATCAGGCGCTGTTGATGGGGGCGCTGAAGGCGCCTACGGTGCGGGAGCATCTGATTTCGAATGTCTGGGAGACGTTGGAGGTGGATGGTGAGGAGACGGAGCTGTTTTCACAGGAGTTTGTGAATTGGACGCAGAATGTGGAGGGGTTTCGGTTTCTGGAAGGGTTTGAGATGGGGAGTCTGCCGGTATGGTTTTACCGGGTGAAGGGGGTTGAGATTGAGAAGACGATTGGGATGGTTCAGGGGGAGAATACGGTTCTTGTCCGGTATCGGGTGAGAAGTGGGAAGAAGGGGAGTTTTTCGATTCGGCCGGTGATGCGGTTTGCTGCGAAGGGGGAGCAGCTGCAGGAGGGGCAGGATTTTGCGGTGGATCGGAAGTGCATTGCGAGCAATGGTGTGATTCTTTCTTATGGAACGAATGGAGAGCTTCAGATGGAGAAGGAGAGGATCTGGAGGGATTTGTTTTTTGAGCAGGATGCGCGGGATGGAAGAGATGGCATCGGAAGTGCTGTTGTGAATCATCGGATTTGGTTTGAGATGACGGGAGACGGCAGGGAGCAGGTCTTTTTTGTTGTGTATAGTCTCGCGGATGATGTGGATAAGTGGGATGAGGAAAGGATTGCGCTGTGGATAGAAGGGGAAGAGAAGCGGCAGGAGGCGATTGCGGAAAAGTCCGGGATTTCTGATCCGGTGGGAAAGCGGCTGGCGGTGAGTGCGAGTCAGTATATTACGGAACGGGCATCGACAGGCGGGAAGAGTATTATGGCTGGTTTTCCCTATTTTGCGGACTGGGGGCGGGATACGATGATTTCGCTCCCGGGATGCACGCTGGCACTTAGGGAGTATGAGGCGTGTAAGAGCATTCTTCGGACTTTTATGGCATATACAAAAGAAGGACTGATGCCGAATCTGTTTCCGGAGGGGGATGCGCTTCCGATGTATAATACGGTGGATGCGGCCCTTTTGTTTCTGGATGTGGTGTATGAGTATTACCTTGAAACAGGAGATCTGGAGTTTGTGCGCGAGGCGTTTCCTGTGATGGAGGATATTGTGTTCTGGTATCAGAAGGGAACGGATTTCCATATTAAAATGGACAGTGACGGGCTGATTATGGCCGGGGGCGGTCTGGAGCAGGTGACGTGGATGGATGTGCGGATTGACAAGGAGCTGCCGACACCGCGTCACGGGAAGCCGGTGGAGATTAATGCGTACTGGTATAATGGTCTGAGGATTCTGGAAGAGCTGGCGCCGTTTGTCGGAAAGGATGGATCGGCGTATGGGAAGCTTGCGGAGCAGGTGAAGAAGAGTTTCCTCGAAAAGTTCTGGATGGAAGAGGAAGGATATCTGAAGGACGTGCTGAACGGCACGTATGAAGAGAAGCAGTTCCGATGCAATCAGGTCTTTGTGCTGGCACTTCCGTTTCAGATGGTGAGTCAGAAGCAGGGGCAGCGGATCTTACAGGCGGTCAAAGAAAAGCTGTATACGACAGCAGGACTGCGGTCATTGGAGATGGAGGATCCGGCGTTTCATCCATGGATCGGCGGAAGCCAGCCGGAGCGTGACAGGGCATATCATCAGGGGACAGTCTGGGGATTTCCGCTTGGGGCGTATTTCCGTGCGGTGCTGAACTATTTCCCGAAGGAGGGAAAACAGGAAGTGCGCCGCGGACTGGACCGTCTTGCGAGCTGGATGCAGGAAGGATGTCTGTTCCATCTGGCGGAGATTTATGATGGTGCGGCGCCGGTTATGTCAAAGGGCTGCTATGCGCAGGCGTGGAGTGTCGGAGAGATTCTGCGGGTTTACAAAGAAATGGAGGGAAAGAAGATGAATGCGGTGGTGAAAAGAACGCCGGCGGAGTGGAAAAGCTTTTTTGAATCGGAAGAATTTGTGGAAAACTTTACGTATGAAGGGGATGACCTCGGTGTCTCGGTGAAAAAGGATGAACAGCTTGTGACAGAATGGAAGCTTTGGGCGCCGACGGCGATGGAGGTTTCACTGGAGCTGTTTTCCCGCGGAAGCAGCCGGGAGAACGGAGACCGAAAAATAGCTTCGCTTGCGATGACGCGCGGCGAAAAGGGTGTCTGGAGTTGTGCATTGCAGGGAGCCTGGTATGGAACGTATTATACGTATCACATTCTGCACTCAGATGGCGTTTTTGATACGGTCGATCCGTACGGCGTGGCTTCCGGTATTGATTCGGAGCGGAGTATGGTAGTAAATCTTGCAGAGACGGACCCGGTGGGCTGGGAGCAGGATAAAAGACCGGAAATCCGGCCGGAGGACCGCTGTGTGTATGAGCTTCATGTGAAGGATTTTTCAAGCGATCCGAATTCCGGTGTTTCGGATAAGCACCGTGGAAAGTTTCTGGCATTTACGGAAGAAGGCACAACGCTGAGTGGAGACGGAATTCATGCGACAGGGCTCGATTATCTGAAGTCGCTTGGCATTTCTCATGTGCATCTGCTTCCTGTTTTCGATTTCGGAAGTGTGCCGGAAGACGATGCGGAAGCGTTCAACTGGGGCTACGACCCGGTGCAGTACAATGTGCCGGAGGGATCCTATGCAACCGATCCTTTCCACGGAGAGGTACGTATCCGGGAAATGAAGGAAATGGTTCAGGCACTGCATAAAGCCGGCATCGGCGTGATTATGGATGTGGTATACAATCATACGTACAATCTCGATTCGCCGCTTCAGAAAACAGTCCCTTATTATTATTACCGTGAATGGGAGGATGGCACGATTTCCAATGGCTCCGACTGTGGAAACGAGACGGCAAGTGAAAGGGAGATGTTCCGCCGCTTTATGGTTCACTCGGTTTGTTACTGGGCGAAGGAATATCATATCGACGGATTCCGCTTTGATCTGATGGCACTGCATGACACGGAGACCATGAATGCGATCCGCACAGCTCTGAACCGGATGCCGCGCGGTGAGGAGATTCTGGTTTACGGTGAACCGTGGAAAGCAGCGGCAAGCGCAATGCAGGAGGGATATTTCCCGTCGGATAAACAGAATATCGGAAAGCTGATGGATGGCATTTCCATGTTCTGTGACGATACGAGAGATTCCATCAAGGGAAGTGTTTTCATTGCCGCAGAGGGAGGCTATGTCAATGGAAAAGAGCGTCTTTCAGCAGGAATACTTTCCGCGACAGACGGCTGGCTGGACGGAAAAGGAGCCTATGAGCCGCGCAATGCGAGCCAGCTGATTCCGTACGTGTCGGCACATGATAATTATACGCTGTGGGATAAATTAAAACTGTCCGATCCGAAGCGGAAGGAGGATGCGGAGCCGGATTTTGACAAGATGGATGAGCGGACGCTTTCGATGAACCGTCTGGCGGCGGGCATTGTGATGACCTGCAAGGGAATGCCGTTTTTCCAGGCAGGAGAGGAATTTGCGCGCACGAAGCATGGCGAAGGAAACAGCTTCAAATCGTCGTGGCAGCTCAACAAAATTGACTGGACACGCGCCTTAGAGCAGGAAGAGCTGGTGGACTATTATCGTGGTCTTCTCGCTCTGCGCCGAAAATTCCAGGCATACGGAACGTGCGAGCCGGACTGTAAAAAGACATTTTTCCGTGAAAACCAGATCGCAGGTTACGAACTGGAATACCCGGATGGCCGCGCAGTCTGCGTCTTCTACAATCCATGGGAAAAAGAAGCTTTGCAGAAACTTCCGGAAGGAAACTGGAAACTGCTCTGCGATGGAAAACGTTGCGCAGAGGATGGAGCAGAGATGAAAGAAAGCATGATGCTTCCGGCAAAATCGATGGTTCTGCTGGCGCGGGAGTAAAATTGTAAATTTTGTCCCTTTTTGTCGGAATGCCGTCTGTGGAAACGGGCATCGATCATTCTGCCAGGCAGCGAGCGGGAATCAATTGTTTTTCGTTTAACATAAAAATGCACTGTGAAATTGTCCGACGACGTTCCACAGTGCATTTTTATGTTTATGTGAGCAATGAGTCAGGATCTGTGCTTACACGAGATCCTGGCGATATCTAAAAGTTCGGATCATTATTCGTCCACAACTTCCAGTACATCCATCGGACAGGCTTTCGCGCAGATACCGCAGGCAATACATTTGGAAGCCGGATTGCCCTCGGTTTTTACGATCAGGCCAAATGGACAGGCCTTTGCACAGGCTCCGCATCCCGTACATTTTTTCTTGTTGATCATGTAAACGCCCTTCGGGTTCTGGGTAATGGCGCCTTCCGGACAGGCCTCGGCACATTTACCGCACTGCGGACAGGCGATCGGGCGGACAGCCTTTTTCTCTACGATCTGCAGACATGCCTTGTCCGGATCAAATACCTTATAAAATGCCTCAGAACATGCTCCCACACAGGCAAGACAAGCCATACAGGTACTGCCTTTTTTAACTTTCAGTTTTTTCATTTGTTTTATCCTCCGCTTAAAGTTTGTGTTTTCCTTATTCTACCATTTTTGATATTTTTTCTCAACGATATTTCCGGAATTTGCCATTATTTTCCTACTTGCGATTTTTCTTCCATCTTCCATTTCGCATGGCTCTGCATAGCTACAAAAAATCTTAAGGAAGCGGACAGAAAAATTGCAGTTTTTCTTCGGAAAATATACAAAAAGAAAAATCGGAAATTTGTTATGATGAAAGAGAAGAATGTACTCTCAAGCATCTCACAAAATCAGGAATGGAAAGATTTTGGGAGTACACAATAAGATCGGGAGGGGGATTTTTCATGATCCGTGAAAGCAATACACTGACATGGCAAGAGACGGCAGAACAAAAAAAGATGATGCGAAGAAGAGAAAGAGTGCGGAGACGAAAAAGAAAGGTGTGGCGAATCCGCGGGCTGCTGCTGTTACTTAGCTGTCTCCTGATTTTGGGCGGTGTGCGGCACTTCCGGCAGAATCCGATCCAGCGATATGCGAAAGCAAACAGCATTTCAATGGATCAGTACCCGGAGGAGCTGTTGTCGCTTTACGAGAGAAACAATGAGACGGAGACGTTCGTCGAAGAATATCCGTTGAAAAAGGATGGGGAGCCGGAGATTGACCTGAGCGACCTGTCATCCGCATCGGAGGTTCCGCTTCTCTTGCAGTGGGATCAGAGATGGGGCTATCACCGATATGCCGGTGAAGTGATGGGATTAAGCGGCTGCGGACCGACAGCACTTTCCATGGTTGCCATTTTCATGACCGGCGATATCACAAAAAATCCGCGCTGGGTCGCCGATTTTGCCTCACAGAACGGCTATGCCGTAGACGGCAGCGGAACCGCCTGGTCTCTGATGCTGGAAGGAGCCCGGCAGATCGGCCTTTCCAGCAAAGAAATTCCTGTGGAACGGGAACGGGTGGAAAACAACCTGCAGGCCGGAAACCCCATCATTGCCCTGATGGGACCCGGGGAGTTTACCAGCAACGGTCATTTTATCGTTCTTACCGGATTGCAGAATGGCAGACTGAAAATCAACGACCCAAACAGCAGAAAAAATTCCGAAAAAACCTGGGATATCGATCAGGTGCTGGAACAGACGAAAGCGGTATGGGTGTATTATAAATGAAATAGAAGACATACCTGTTATAGCCTCCGAATACACTGTAAAAACAGCGTCTTCGGAGGTTTTTTGTGAGGGACTATATCGAAGAGCGTGCTGTGGAGACAGCAATTTACATGATTGAGACGAAAGCGACCGTACGGCAGACGGCGAAAAAATTCGGAGTGAGCAAAAGTACCGTGCATAAGGATCTGACATCACGTCTGGTACAGGTGAATCCGGGTCTGGCGGCAGAGGCGAGGAAAATTCTGGATGTGAACAAGTCTGAACGCCACATTCGCGGCGGCATGGCAACGAGAGAAAAATATCTGCATCAGAAGCAGAAGTGAACGAAAGTGAACCAAAGAAGCTCTTTCCTAATTACCTCAAATAGGGTATGATAGAGAAAGAAAATTACGAAAACAGAGGGAATTTTATGAACGATTATATCCTGGAAGTCTGTGTGGACTCGGCGGAGTCGGCGCTTGCGGCGGCAAAAGGCGGGGCAAGCCGGCTGGAGCTGTGTCAGAATCTGGTGATCGGCGGAACAACGCCGGGTTCGAAGCTGTTTGAGGTGATCCGCAGACAGACAAACATTCCGATTCATGCACTGATCCGCCCGCGGTTCGGGGATTTCTGCTACACCCCATATGAATTAGAAGAAATTCGCGAGGAAGTTGCGATGTATCGCGAACTCGGTGCAGAGGGCGTTGTGATCGGCGTGCTGAAAGAGGATGGAACAATGAATATGACAGCGATGGAACAGCTGATGGAGGCGGCAAACGGCATGTCTGTGACGCTGCACCGCGCGTTCGATGTCTGCCGCGATCCGAAAGAAGCGCTTGAGCAGGCGGTATCGCTCGGTATGAACACCATTCTCACCTCCGGTCAGCAGAACAGTGCGGTAAAAGGAGCAGAGCTTCTCGCCGAACTGCAGCGCCAGGCGGCGGGACGCATCCGTATTCAGGCGGGCGGCGGTATCTGCGCGGATGCGATCCGCGAGCTGTATCCGAAAACCGGCGTGACCGCCTACCACATGTCCGGAAAAATCGAACTGGCGAGCCCGATGCAGTACCGGAAAGAAAATGTGAACATGGGACTTCCATCCTTAAGCGAATACACCCTCTACCGCACAGACGTCAAAGCGGTACGCAGCGCGAAAGCGGTACTGGAAGAACTTTAACACCAGTAGACAAGAAGTCCCCCGTTTCTGAAGCAGTGGGATGAATTGCTAAAAGAAACATAACGGCAGTGGCGGGCGGAGAGAAATCGGTATCCTCCACTGACATGAGGCAAGTCACAGTCGAACTATTTTCGACATGTCAGACTCCGTGAAATACCGACTGTGAGTTGAAACAATATGGCAGAATGATCGAAGAAAAAAGTTATGCGAATGAAACAAAAATATTATAGAAAAGAAAATTATGTATAAAACTAAAAAGAGAAATAATGTAAAAAATAACGTCATAAAACGTCGAAAGCCGTTGTGAAGCGTCAATAATTGTCGAAAAACGTTTATCAAAAAAGAAAAAAATTTGACGATTTCTTGCATTTACAAGTGAATTAAATTATAATAAAAAAATAGCACAGATAAGGAAATGATGTAATGGAAGAACAAAGGAAAAACAGTTACGATCCGAACGAAGATATCGTGGACCGTATGTGGAAGAGGTCAAAAAACAGCATCAATCTGGTCATCGTCGTATGCAATATTCTGGTATTCCTTGCAGTCACACTGACCGGAGGGACAGAGAGCTCCAGACATATGATGGACTGCGGTGCGGCGTATGCGCCGCTGATTGAGAGCGGAGAATACTATCGCCTGTTTACGAGTATGTTTCTTCACTTTGGCATCCAGCATCTGATCAACAACATGCTGCTTCTTTTGTTCCTTGGGGATTACCTGGAACGCGCAGTTGGAAAGATCCGTTATCTGGTCATCTATCTGGGTGGCGGACTTGTCGGAAATCTGTGCTCGTATCTGCATGAACTGTTCCTGATGAAAACAGGGGAAGCACCGGCAGTTTCCGCCGGCGCTTCGGGAGCGATTTTTTCTGCAGTCGGAGCGATGCTTGTTCTTCTGGCATTTCGGAAAGGAAGGCTGGAGGATCTCACCTTCCGGCGGATGGCCGTCATGGCTGTCCTTTCGCTGCTGGTCGGATTCCAGTCTTCAAATGTGGACAACTTCGCACACATCGGCGGTTTTCTGGCAGGTGCAGTCCTGATGGCGGTTCTCTATCCGGGAATGGCAAGGATCAGGAAAAGGGGAAAACGACCGTAAAGGTGCTTCCTTCCCCGGGAACGGAAGAAACGGAAATCGTGCCGTCGTGTGCGGTTACAATTTCCTTGCAGATGGCAAGTCCAAGGCCGGTTCCGTTTTTCTTATGTGTGACAAAAAGGTCAAAGAGAGTCGGCAGATCCTCGGCGGGGATTCCGCAGCCAGTGTCCTGCACACGGATGGTCAGAAAGTCACCGTCGAAACAGAGAGAGATTTTGATCGTTCCGCCGGAAGGCATTGCTTCCGCCGCATTTCGGATCAGGTTCAGAAAAAGCTGACGAAATTGCGTGGTATCAAGGGCAAAGCGCGGAATGGCAGATTCCTTGACAAGTTCAATGGAAACCTGTTGTTTTTCGAGGAGAACGCCGGTATCGGCACAGAGATTCTGGAGCAGAAGATAAGGATTCACGTAAGCGCGTACCGCCCGATATGAATGATTATAGCAGGAGAGCTCATCGAGCAGGGAGTTCAGAAAAGCCATATTTTCCTGGATTTTCTGAAAATAGAGATCGTTGGAAAGCTCCGGATGCGCTAAAAGAAGAAGCTGATGAAAGCTGTGGATAACCGCAACAGGATTTCGAACCTCATGTGAAATCCGGGAAATCATAGCGTGACATTCTTCCGATAAGCCCTGTGAATTGGTTGTTGGTTCTTTTGACATAGCCGTATCCTCCTTATGATGCGTAGGTAATGATTTTTGATTAGGCAAAAGTTTAGCATTGAAAAGGGGGAGCGCGCAACAAAAAGCGTTCTGCATTATTTGACATTTTTCGACAAATAGTGAGAAAATAGAGTTGTTCGGAACCGTGCAGAACGGGATTCGGAACAACAGAAGAATTAAAAAAAGTAAAGGAGAAAAAGATCATGGATTGTATTTTTTGTAAATTAGCAAACGGAGAAATTCCAACCGCGACATTGTATGAGGACGATGAGTTCCGTGTCATTCTGGATCAGGGACCGGCAACGAAAGGACATGCGCTGATTCTTCCAAAACAGCATTTTGCAAACATTTATGAAATTCCGGATGAAACCGCAGCGAAAGCAATGATTCTCGGCAAAAAAATGGCAACAGCCATGACGAAAGCGCTTCATTCTGATGGCTTCAACCTGGTACAGAACAACGGCGAGGCAGCAGGACAGACGGTATTCCACTTCCATATGCATCTGATTCCAAGATATGAAGGTGACAATGCCGGTATTGCTGCATGGAAGCAGGGAACTCTCGAGGATGCGGTAAAAGAGCAGATCATTGAGAGCGTGACGGCAGAGCTGAAGGCCTGAGAAAAGGCTGGCAGCAGCCAGAAAAAGAATCAATGACAGACGAACAGGGGCGGAGAACAATGGACAAAAATAACTTTTCAGAAATATATAAAAAGTATGTAATGACAGCCTATTCAGCCGCAATGCAGGTGGTGCACAATGAAGCCGATGCGGATGATATCGCACAGGAAACGATGGTGAAACTGTACCTGAATATTGATGCGCTGGATGAAGACAGAGTAGAAGGCTGGGTCCGTGTCGCTGCAAAGAATCTGGGAATTGATTATCAAAGAAAAGCACAACGTTTTGACTGGAACGAACTGGATGAGGATCTTCGGGCGGAAGAGATGGAACTTCCGACGCTTGCAGAGGAAGAAAAGCAGGAGAGAAATCATTTTTTTCGGGAAGTGATGGATGCACTGAAAGATCATGATGAATCGGGTTATTATATTACGCGTGAAATCAAGGTGCATGAGCGTTCGGAAAAGGAAGTAGCATCCGAAATGGGTATCACCATAGGAAATCTGCGGGTGAAAATGACCCGGACGAAAAAATGGCTTTGCCAGCACTTTGCTGACAAAGCCAGAGAAAGGGGATTTCTGTAGTTACTATTTGCGTTCGCATTCCTGGATCAGGGAAAGGATGCGGCCGATGGAATCGGTGTGGCTGCTCTTCTTCATCGCATTGATGTAGGTCTGACGGTTTTCGTAAACCTCACGGATT
>ENA-ORRL01001028-ORRL01001028.1-human-gut-metagenome-genome-assembly--contig:-NODE-1028-length-24438-cov-2.719887_pt1 | contig 24438 bp, 26 predicted proteins | sample MGYA00242175_ERZ509134 | MGnify/ENA primary metagenome ERZ509134 (study PRJEB26280, sample SAMEA2338660) | human gut metagenome | biome: human gut; feature: human-associated habitat; material: faeces... | reverse complement strand
GGGACCCGCCCCAGCCGGTTGACCGACAGGATAATCCCCACTTCCCATAAGGAGGACAGCCCGGCCTGAGCGAAACAGATGGGCAGCACGATGTACAGCATCGAGTCGCCGATCAAACAGGCCGCCGTGATCAATGAAATAACGATGACCTGCCGAGAAGCGCGTTCTTTCTCCGCCATGTGCCGCCCCTTTCCCTCTTGTCCCGGGCGGTTCCCCTTGGGGAACCTATCATACCGGCATTGTCACAGAATCGTAACGTTGACGTGTTAGAATCCAGTAGCGTTCTTTTTCCCAGACGGCAAACGATATCTTGAGAAGCGCTCCAATCCGCCTCGCCATTTGTCCGCCGTGCTCCCGAAAAATCATCATCCCGCAGAGGACGGCATTCTATTCCAGCCGGGAGCCACAAAAGCATATCTCTGTTTCGCTTTCATGACGGCAGAGCCCGCACTCCGAGGAATGCGGGCCCGTATCGAGGAGCCGCTTGCGCGAACCCGTCGTCGTTTTTGCGGTTTAGCCTAACGGATGAAATTCGTGGGTGTCCACGGCTCCCGCACCGGATAGGGCACGGTCCCCTTGGCGGCCTCAATGCACTTGAGCAGCCACGCCATGTTGTCGCCCAGGGTCCGCATGATCTGCAAACCCTCCTTGTCCTGCCTCACTTCCTCCGGCGTGTTGCCGTGCACGGAGTTCCAGTACTGCGAGGACACGATGGGCATACAGGAAATGGTAAAATATTTGTTCAGACGATCAAAAGCCGCGCTGGCCCCGCCACGGCGGCAGCTGACCACGGCGGCAGCGGGCTTGTAGGCGTAGGCTCCGCTTTTCATATAGAACAGGCGATCCAAGAAAGCGCACAGCGCGCCGTTGGGAGCCGCATAGTAGACGGGCGACCCCACGATAAGGCCATCCGCCGCCTTCAAGAGCCCTGAGCACTCGTTGACCGGATCGTCGTCAAACACGCACAGCCCGGTTTCCCGGCAAGCGCCGCACGCGATACAGCCCCGAATGGGCTTCGAGCCGATGTGCACGATATTCGAGCCGATGCCGTTTTTCTCAAGCTGTCCTGCCACTTCGCTGAGAGCGGTGTAGGTGCAGCCCTTCTTGTGCGGGCTGCCGTTGATGAGCAGTACGTTCATAAAAAGCCTCCTTTATCCTTTATTGAGGATGTACATGGAGCAGGAGAAACTTCATTCGCTGGAGAAATCGCTCAGAACCTGAAGCAGGGAGCACAGATGCCCCAGCCTGTCGTCGCCGAGGTATTCCCTGATTTCCCGTTGGGCCTCTTCCCACAGGGGAAAGGCTTCCTCCAGCTTGGCCTGCCCTTCCGGCGTCAATTCCACCACCTTCTTCCGGGCATCGTCAGGATGCACGCCAACGGCAACAAACCCCGCCCGCTCCAACAGCCCGATATTCCGGGTCGCCGTGGTCTGATCCATGCACAGCACCTTGCCGATATCCGTGATGAACGGCCGACGCATACAGGCGATCCGTTTCAGCAGCGCAAACTGTGTTCCTCGGATGCCCACGGGACGCAGGCAGCGATCGTAAATCTGCGTAACAACACGCCCGGCTTTGCGGAGCTGCATACAGACGCAGACAGGAGAAGCGTATTCCTTCGTGAGGGACTCCATAGAAACTCCATGTATATGCATGAAAATAGCCCGATCCTGAAAAGCCGTCAATCCTTTGAGAAGCTTCTCAGGGGAAGAATTGAAACTTTCCCGGCAAGGCAAAACTCAAGAACGGCATGGTATGAATGAGAAAATAGAATGTATATTTTCTATTTCTGACTGTTAAACCTAGTGTAGTTGCTAACAATCTTATCAGGTCAAGGCTATTCTCCTCCATTGGAGGAGCCTATGGGGAACTGTCAAAAATCTTTTGGGATAACGATTCGTTTGCTGCGTCTCTCACGAAAATTGAAACAGGAACAATTAGCGGAAAAATCCGGTTTGTCCTTGCGGCACATCAAATCTATCGAACGAGGCCTCAGCGAGGCCGACTTTATCAACCTTGGAAAAAATAGCTTCTGCATTGTCTCTCCGTGTGAAAGAATTGTTCGCGCTTGAGGAGATTAGGCGTTCTCCGAAAGGCATCGGGAAAGATCTGCTTGCACAGTTGGAAAACTGCAAAGAGAGCGAGCTACTTCGATTCTATGCTTGCAACAAGATTCTTTTGTCCAAGTACAAGTAGGATACCTCGCAACAAAAACGGGCCGACAGATTGCTCTGTCAGCCCGCTTGCTTTCTTATGGTGCGAAGGGGAGACTCGAGGTTTTGGATAGGTAGCAGAGAAGATTAAGGAAAATATTTTTGAAATTTTTTTGTGCCCACAAATATACCAACAAGATCAGTTGAGGGTGAAAATTCGGGTCTGAAATCATTCACCTTTATTTGCCAGTTCGAGTCTCTCGTCCCGGAAAGTCCCGCGTAATCCCGTTGTTTCATTGGGAATGTACCAAAGATTTGGCGGGAGGGCAAACAGATACAGGATGCATGGGATAATCCTTGGGAGTTCGAGTATGGAATACAGACTCACATAGACAGTTAGCCAATCTTGTTCATACTATTTGGCAACAACCCAGAGTCCCTTTGGGGCGTCCTTGGCGTTTACAAGCTTTCCTTCATCTCGTAGGTATTGCCCAGCCCAACGCATATCATATTGCCAAGTATAAAATAAATCACCTGAGCGTTTGAGCTCCTGTTCCTCTTTGTTCCATATGTATTTGCAAACCTGAACGATAGTGCCTTGCCCGCCAAGAGAGATGAGAGCTTCCATAACGAGTCCCGGCAAATCTTGACGATTCATAATCACCTCTTTTTTAGTATATGGATCAAATTACAGCTTATTCTTATCCGCTACATACCGTTCGGCAATCATATCCAGCATTGCACCAGGACGAACATCAAGAGCCAGCGCGAGGCGAATGAGCATTTCAATGGATGGATAGCGCTTTCCGCTTTCCAGCATGGAAATGTAAGGTGTGCTCATATCCATGCGGTCTGCAAGCTCGTCCTGAGAAAGTCCAGCCTGTTGCCGGAATTCTCTGATAGCAACACCAACGCCGGCCAGTTTCTTTCTTGTTGTCCTCATCCTTAAAATTTACAGGGAAAGTGTATTTTATATCTTAATCATCTAGGTTAAATTAACTTAGATGATTAAGAAGTTGCTAATAGTTCTTTGGCTCTGCTGTTCTGCCACGCCTTGCCATGCGTGGCCGGCTCGCGTTGTCGCTGTCGTTGATGGCGATACCATTACGGTGGAGCCGATAGATGGTGGGGAGAGGATGAAAATTCGTTTGTATGGAATTGACGCGCCCGAACTTAAGCAGCCCTTCGGAGAAACTGCTAGATCGTTTGTGTCAGCAAAATCTTTATATCAGCAGGTATCTATTGAGGTAAAAAGCCGAGATCGTTACGGGCGCGTGGTTGCCATTGTTTGGCTGCCCGCCGGCGAAAGCTTGCAAGCTGCGATGCTCAACGCCGGATTGGCTTGGCTTTGGCCACAGTACTGCCGCAATTGCCAGGACTGGGAAAAACTGCAGGCGACAGCACAGCGGTTTTGTGAGGGGCTTTGGGGTGAGGAAGTTCCTGTTCCCCCGTGGGAATGGAGGAGAGGAAAGCGTCGGTAGTACATGGCCAGGATTTGTTATTGCTACGCAAAGCTAAGACTGGGAACCGTGTACTTCGGGCCACGAAACGTGGGAGGGGATGGGGTGTTTTATCCAAGAGCAAAGCCAGGAAATATCAAGTTTTCTTTTACTCCAACATTCCCAGATCACAGCGACATTCCATCCATTGGCAAGAAGTTTTTTTTCGATGCAGCCGTCACGTTGTATGTTTTCTTCAAATTTATTTTGCCACTTTTCGACATGAGTTTTGGGGACGGTTGTATATTTGCAACCAGTATGGCGATGCCAAAAGCAGCCATGAACAAAAATGGCTACTCGATATCTGGGCAAAACAATATCGGGAGAATGATTCAAAATTTTTGTTTTCAATCGATAGCGGAATCCTTGGCTGTGGAGGAGCTTTCGGACGATTATTTCCGGCTTTGTGTCCGAAGAGCGGATTCCTGCCATCATACGCGAGCGAGTTGCGGGCGAGACGATATCCATGTATTATTCCCTCTTGTTCAAAACTGGAAGAGGTTCAATGCAACCTATAAAAATTATTGACTTATTCGCGGGCCCCGGAGGTTTGGGCGAAGGCTTTTCTTCTTTCCGCAAAGATCACGCATATCCATTCAAGATAGCTGTATCTGTCGAAAAAGACAAATTTGCGCACAGTACGTTGCGCCTTCGTGCCTATTGGCGTTTACTCAAGCGAAACGGAATACCCTTGGAGAGTCTGTATGCATATTACAGAGGGCTGAAAGATGACCCGTGGACTCCCGAAACCAAAGCTCTGTGGGACGAGGCCGGGACCGAGGCATTACATCTTGTATTGGGTAGAAAAGAAGACAATTCATTTCTATACGAACAAATCGAGCAGCAAATTTCAGGCGGCAAGCACTGGGTTTTAATTGGCGGACCGCCTTGTCAGGCATATTCGGTTGTGGGGCGCGTGCGCTCTGGAATAAGCAATGAAACAGATCCTCGCCATTATTTGTATCAAGAATATTTGAATGTTATCAGGCAGTTTCGGCCGTCGATATTTGTCATGGAAAATGTTCGCGGGCTTCTTTCCTGCCAGTTGAACCAGAAGCATATTATCCATCGTATCCTTGAAGATTTGGCATCTCCCGGCCAAAGTGAGCGGGGGGCAAGAGACTACAAATATACAATCCATTCTTTGGTAGCAGATGCGTGTTATGAGCCGGGAATGGATGCTTCTTCATTGAATTTGGCGAATTTTGTTGTCCAGTGTGAGAAATATGGAATTCCTCAAGCGAGGCACAGGGTAATCCTGGTAGGAGTGAGGGAGGATCTCGCCGGTTCTCTCCCAAGGCTTCAAGCCTCCGTGCCATTAACTGTTTGGGATGCTTTGGAAGATATGCCCGCACTGCGTAGCGGATTGTCCAGGCAAGAGGATTCGACAGAAGTTTGGAAGCAGATCGTTACATGCGCATTTGATGACCTTGCAAGACATTCCAGAGATATGGGGCGGCATAAACTGGCCAAGTTTATGTGGTCGGCAAGGAAACAGGTTTTACGGGATATGCTTTCGCGCGGAGCGCGTTGGCTCTCTGGAAAATATGGACCGATTCCAGGGAGAGCTGAAAAACTGCACAAGTGGTTGCGTGACGATGCCCTTGATGGCTGGCTGAATCATGAAACCAGGGCACATATGGCAAGTGACCTGCGGCGATATGCATATGTGGCTTCATACGCCAGTGTGGAACAAAAAAATCCGTTGGGCCCAAATGGGTTTGACTTGCCTGGCTTGGCTCCAAATCATGCAAACTGGGAAAGTGGATTCTTTGATGACAGATTCAAAACCCAGCTGGCACACCGCTCTTCAACAACAATAACCAGTCATCTTTCAAAAGACGGGCACTCGTTTATTCATCCCGATCCAACCCAATGCAGGAGCTTGACCGTTCGGGAGGCCGCCAGACTTCAAACTTTTCCCGACAATTATTTTTTTGAAGGGCCACGTACCGCGCAATATGTACAGGTCGGTAACGCCGTACCGCCACTACTGGCCGTACAGATAGCCGAATGTGTTCTGGCTGTTATTGACGGCGTAAACGCAAAACGTGCGAGGAGCATCCTTCCTGTTCAGGGGAAACTTTTATAGTCATCAAGATATTTTTGTTATCTCGGGAATCGCGTCCACGTTTAACGGATATGTCCCCATCTTTACCTGTTCCCAGCACTCTGTTTTTTTGGCCCACTCGCTCAACAGTCTGCCGTTACTGCCAGCCATCATCACGCGGTTGACTTCGGGAGCCCAGGAGGCGAGCAGCGCCTTCAACTGCGGCGACAGATCCTGATGTTGCCATATCCTTTCCAGGTCCACACAGTCTCCAAGCTTTTCCGCAAGAAGTGACACCAAATGCGTGGTGACATGAATTTTCGACGCTGTCCCCAAAAGTGCCACGATCTTGTCTGCCTGTTTGAAGAGGATTGCTTTGGCGATGGCTTGTTTGAACCAGGCGACATCCGGCAAAAATCCTGAATTCTCCCATTCTTCAACCGTTTTCATGAGATCCGAAAAGTTTTTTTGACCACCCAAGGCCACGATGTTTGGTTTCTTTTCCCAAGTGTTCAGATACTTGGCCAGATCTGTCTTTGTCAATTTTCGAGACGACGGGATTTTTTCCTTCAACCGCTTCAGTTTGGCCGGAGTTGTCCCTTCTCTGGCCAACAAAACGTTGTAGCTTCCAGCAGCACGCTCATAAAACCACTGACTGGTTCCATCAGGACAATATACATTGGTAGCTATCTTTTCCAATTCTCTGTGGAAGGGTTTGTTTGCTGAAAGGTCAGCCTGCTTTACGGCATTTTGACTATTTGCATAACGTGATATTGCCGAAATGAGTTCCTCTTCGGCATCAGGGTTTTCTTTGCGGAGAATGATCAATTTTGCCGGAATTCGGACTTGGCTCAGGTCGGCTTCCGGAAATTTCTTTTTTGTAAAATACAGCGAGGCTGTTGTCTGGCCGCCATTGACTACCTGCATGCCTTTCAACCAAAGGATGCCGTGACCTCCTGTGGAGCTTTCTCCCAACCGTATATCGTCTGCTACGATAACAAGGCCATTGTTATAAGCCATAAACCTTGACGGATTATGCCTCAGTGTTTCACGGATCCCTTTGTTTACATTTCCCGTAACACTGAGGAAAGAGCGAACGTTGGCCTCAAGAAGGCGCGCCCCGTACTTTTCATACAAAAATCGCAAGCTCTCGCCAGGGATGACGGCCAGTGCATAGTCGTAGTCGGCTTCGCCGCGGGGAACATAAATACACGGCAAAGGAGCACCACATACTTCCGTGAAATCAACGACCAATTCGTCCCGGGGTTTTCCTGCGACGGTATGCCTGTAAAGACGCTCGATGTCCATGACCTCGAGTTTGACTGTTTTTCCCTGAATTTCTCGCTGTTTGAAATTCTTTGATTTGGCCACCTTGTCGGTCAGCACGTAAACGCGTATCTGATCGAGATTGGCATAGGCGTCTCTTAACGTCATTGCCAACATGTGCGCTTCATTGGACGGGTCAACTTCTTTTACCAATTTTCCATCGACGCTCCTGGAAAGAAATCGCAGGCATTGTTCTGCAGCGGTTTTAGTTTCGCTGTCGGCAACGTTTTCCAGTGAGTCGGCTTCACTATAAAGACTGATAAAAAGATCCAGTTGGTCACAATCTTCCGAAAGGGCGTAACCGGTCACTTTCAAAATTGCGTTTCCTGCTTTGCCTTGATGGTGGCAAATGGTCGCAGAGTCAAATGTCATTCCCGCAGAGATCATATGCTGTATGACGTGCTCGGCGAATGCCAACTCGGGAAAAGGGTACTCATATTCTGTTGTTCCCAACTGTTCTGCGATTGTGGCTTTGATTTCCGCTTGCAGTTGGTGAAAAAAGTCAGTCAGTTCCATGCAATGGCACTCCCATGTGAGCAAGGGCTCCCGCCAGGGTTGTTGAGTGTTGTTTGATCAACGAGATGTCGATTCCGTATCGGACATCCTGAATGGCAGCAGGTAAGACCGATGTGGCCAACATCGGAAACTCGCCTGAAACGGAAAACAGGCACTTCTCTGTTAATGCGAAAGGCTCTGTTGATTCGAATGTGTCCAGGTCGCCTATGCCCAAACGATTCAGCAACGATTCATAAATGGAGACGGAGTTGGGATCGGAGCTCAAGCGAGAGCGAGTGTGGTGAAGCCTTTCTGCCAACGTTGCACCGCCTTGGTCACGGGCAAACCGGCATGTCGCGAGAAACAGTGGGGCAACAATTGTCGGATCCAATTGATCTGCCGAAGCTATCTGGACTACGTATTTCTGCCCGGAAGACGTTGCCTTCACTTCGATAGCACCACAAGAGAAAGAAAAGTCGTGCAATGTCCCCAAGGGCCCAGTCCAGGCGGTAACAGCCGTTCGTGGCGATATTCCGGCATCAAGCAGATCATTCAATATTTCCAATTCGCCGCATAATCCCGTTTTTTCTTCCGGGGACAACACGCTTCCACGCGGTTGCTCCATAAATTTTTGCCAAGCTCTGATGCGATGCAAAAAAGTATTGAAAGCATCTGCTCCCGGAACTCCGGCTTGCCCATCCAGGACGTTGAGAATGTCCACGGCCATTTTGGTGAACATTTCGAGATTTCCAGTGGGTTGCCTACGCAACCCCATCCACAGTCCTGGCAAGCCCGGTTGGGATTCAAGGCAGATCAGGGAAAACCCTTTTCCGTCTGGCAGAACGACTTTTTGATGAAGGTTTCCCAGTTGAAATCCGACGAGTACAGCTTCCAGTTTTTCCGGAAAGTGCATTCCCGCTCGAAAAAAATGCCCGCTTTCCGAACTGATGGGGATAGTATGCCACCCATATGAGTCGGCGGAATGGCGCGGCAGAGCTCGCCACGCTTCCAGAAGCAGGCTTTCATCATGCTGTTGGGCCATATTCCTGCTCCCAATATACGTTGTTGACTTTGTATTTGACCTTGGTTCCAGCTCTGCTCCCAGGGAAACTCAAGCCGAGTGCAACAACGGGAGGCGCACCATCCAATCTGGCATGTACCGGATCCAACATATATAGCAATAACAGTCCGCGTTCCGGATGTGCTCCTACTTGGCTCGACTCGTCACCAAATCCGCGAATATGGCGAATGCTTGGGCCGGAAGGTTCATCGGGTTCTTCTTTTCGTCTGGAGCGCCCGGGGTCGGCATGCCATGTCTTTCTGGTCAATTTCAATGCAGCATTCCAGGCTGCATTGTCGAGGTCAATACTTTCATCTCTTGGGCTGATCAATGTGCCGATTGAATATTTGTCGGTGGAACCGTCCAGTGGGCCACGTTGCAGCAGCTTTGTTACAATCCCTGGGAGCAGTGGATGCTCTTGCCCGGTGGATGAGCCGATCAGGGCAACTGTCCACCTGGTTAGCTCTCCACCAGCATTCATTCCGGATATAAACTCGGCCAACATGGAACTATTGACCCTGTGTGCCGCAGTGTGTGATTTGTATTTTTCCAAAAAACTTATAACATGCTCTGCTGGAACATTATTCCACAGATATCCATCCCATGAGTTATGAGAACCGTTCCGGTTACGCTCGATTGGGGATACGTATGAAGCTCCCATGTTGCCAAGAAGCTCTTTCGCCGCATTATAGTTGTGCAAAAGTGCTGAATGGTCGCGATGCAAGGCAACAGTTTGTACAAGTTGACCGCTAAACGACAGTTGCAACTCCTTTGCCGTGCGCATTTTCACGCGGGATGTCACCATCAATGTTGAATGCGACTGAACTTTGAGGCCATATTCACGTGGCGTCATGCCCGAGTCCACAGCAAGATCGAATTCTTCTCTGAGTTCTTCGTTGGCATCCGTGATATGCCTGAACCACTCAGCCAGTTCATCTGGGATGTATAGACGGCAAAGATCCAGATAGCCCGGGCGATAACCAAACCACCTTCCCATTTGCATCAAGGTATCATACATCTTTGATGCCCTCAGAAAATAGCTGACGGAAAGCCCTTCCAAAGTGAGCCCCCGTGACAGTTTGTCACCACCAACAGCAATAACTTTGAGCCCTGTCTCCTTGTTCAGTTCATAGTCCAGAGCATCTTTGGCCGTGCCATTTACAGTTTTGACTTGTACGTCCTGAACAAGCTCGACCAAAGCTTCCATCATCGCATCAAACGATGGGAGGGGTCTGATATCCAGGTCTGTTTCCGTATCTCGCATTTTACTGTTTGTAACGAGAAAGCCATTCTCTTCATTGTCCCAAAGATCATGTAAAGCTGCCATGAGCGCTGCATTGTCAATCTTGCGAATCAGCCGTTGCCTCACGCTCTGAAGGTATTGTTCGATCTGTTGAAAAACATGCTGTTGAACGACGGTAAATCTGGTTACATGGACAAGCATGGAAGAATGTTTGCTCTTTTGTCCGCGACATGCCCTTACGGCACAAGAAATCAGGAAGCTCAAAATCGCTTCTTTCAGAGATGGCGGCAAATCATCTTGCCCATTATATCGGGGGCGGTGCCCATTTTTGTGACTGGATGGCAACCAGTCTTCCGCGCCACTTACAGGCCTGAGCAGGGGAAGTCCTTTTTCAGGCTCCCCCTTGGGACCAAAGATTCTGCTTGGACCAATATGGGTGGACGGAGCTGCGAGATTCACAATAAAGGCCGCCGGAAAAAGGTCTGGACCCTCCAGAGCGGTTGCACCACGTTCATGAATAAAAATATTGGCAAAGGGCGTGGCTGTATATCCAACATAAGCCGAGTGAGTGAAAGAATGTAGTGTTTTGCGGATCAGACTGTTGATTGCCTTGGGTTCATACTCTTCGACCGGTTGCCCCACATCATTGAAAGGTTGTTCTCCGGTATCCACTGAGGCGTTATCTGCCTCATCGTCGATCATGAGCAGCGGAAGGTTGGTTACAACTTTTCTTCCTGTCTCGAAGTCTTGGCTGTTGGCCACGTGATTCTCAATCCATTCATTTAGACGTTTGAGTACCGTCTTGTTTTTTTTGACCACAAAAAGCCAGGGGCGTTGTTCCGGAGTAATACCAAGATGCTTTGCCACCCTAGTGTTGAAGTCACCATTTTCTGCCCTGTTGGTGGCAAAATTCGGGCGTATAGCCTGATCACTGTCGATCTCGCCAACTCCGACAATCTCAAGGTGATCGGCAATGCCTGTTGATTTGAAGCCGAGAAAACCTTCGTCGAGTCTGATTTGTGTCTGGGCGCGCAGGTTGTTATGCATTCCGGCCAAAATGATGATGATTTTATAGCCGGCGTCCGCAGCTTTACACACAAGCCCTGTATAGTTGCCTGTTTTACCGGACTGCACATGCCCCACAACGAGGCCGCGCCGATCCCAAGGGTCGGATCTTGCCGGGTCTTCAAGCAAACCGAGAATTTTGTCTGTGCTTTCATCCAGTGCATCTACGGCCGAAAGAGGCCAATCTCTTTCCAGATATTCACGATAGCGCTGCCAATAGCGCCAATCCTGTTTTCTGGCCGCCACCAACCATGCCTTATGATCTTCGTCGCTATGAATGGCGGTAGCTTCCCCAACCCAAGTGCTGAATCTACGGATCAGTTCATCGGTGACTGCTTCCCGATCCAGGCCATCTCCCCATTGCGGTTTCATGGAAAGCACTCGTTCGATATTTTCCGAAATCAACTCCAGAGTGATGGCGGCGCCGCTCTTGCGTTCGTCGTCCAGCAACTCCTGCACGAATTTTATTACCTTTGCTTCCGCCACGTTATTACACTCCATTTCATGCCATCATGGGTTATCGGGAAGTTCATCAACCAGTTCTGGAAACATATTGAATGGCTCGGGGTTCTTCAAACGTTTCTTTGCATCATCCGGAGAAAGCCTCGCTCGACGCAAGAAGTTTTTGTACACGGTATATAAAATATCTTGCATCTCAGCCGTGGGAGGGGACGCTCCCACGTTCTGCGGCGCATCTTTCCCCTCGGCTGCATCCAGCCATATTCGCTGCACCGGTACATTTTTTTCAATCAGAGAAAGCATGGCCTGCACAGCGTTTCCAAATGCGTCATCAAGAACCAAAGTCGAAACAGCAGGGTGTTCTCGGGAAATGCGGTAACATACATCTCCTTGCCCATTTTCCACGAGCCAAATGGGCAAGGTGGGTTCTTTATGAGCTTTGCCCTTGCTGTACTCTCCTCTATGGGCAAAAACACGTCTCGCCCTTTTGCGAACGGTTTCGGCCAGTTGAACAAGTTGTTTTCTGATTGTGACAGGCGGCCAAGCCGTCGATTTGCGAATATCCAACTTCCAGTCGGCATCAGCAGTGTTGGGTATGTCCAGGCGTATTCGAGCCAAACGGTGGGCCTCTTCCTTCGTCCATGCCCTCCCAGTGCCAAGGTTAAGCCAGCTACCAGCAACAATAAGTCTTTGATTGCGATAGACATAAAATCCTTGGTGAGCTGTCCAACCTTCGGGGCCGGCAGCGTCAGCATATTCTTTGGGAGACAGCTTGTCTTTGTGGGGCAGCACATGGCCTTGCATGCATACAAGTCCATGGTTGGTTGGAAAATTCGTGGAAGGGGAATTCCAGGTCGCTGGATGATTTTGCATGAACGGGTCATATGCCTTGATCTGGATGGAGTTAAGCGTCAGATGCAGGCTGGGATTTGGCCCTTGAAGAAAGCGATGGAAGGTTAATGCCAGATGCTTTTCCACATTATCAACAAGGTCAAGATAATCTTGGGGAGAAAAACCCGGTGTAATAATCCTGTCCAGTTTTTCCCAAACAACCAGCGTTCCGTGAGGGGATATTTCCAACATGGGTAACATGAACGCCGCTTCATCACCGGGCTCTTCCAGCAAAAGCCATTGAAAGCTGGTATCTGCAGCCAAGTGATCGAGATCCCAGCGCAAAGAAGCCATATCTCCATTTTTTCGCTTGCTGGCAACCGTTAGGCTGCGGCATTGGGAAAATGAAGCGGTTTTGAGCCCCAACCCAAATCTGCCGAGATCGTGAGCGGTCCGTTCACTCAGTGGGCTAAGAAATCCAAGGCGCATGGCATCAAATAGCTCGTTGTCAGACATGCCGTGTCCATTGTCCAAAATGGCGACGGCCTGTCGTTCGCCATTCCAGATAAAATGCAAATCAACGCGATTGGCGCCAGCGGTCAAACTGTTGTCAATAATGTCGGCCAAGGCTGTTGAAGTCGAATACCCGAGTCCTCGGAGAGATTCGATCATACTGCAGGCCGAAGGTGGAGCATTACGCGTTTTGTATTTTCTGTCAGTCATCTTGAAAAACCTCAACTACCTTCAATCTGAGAGGATGTCTCATCTTTCGCAGAGCTTTTGCTTCTATTTGCCGGATGCGCTCGCGTGTCACCCCGAATCGTTGCCCTATTTCTTCGAGAGTATGGTCATGAGAAGCCTCTATGCCAAACCTGAGCATCAGCACTTCTTTCTCTTTTTCTTTCAACCCATCCAAAAGGGACGCTATCTGTTCTTCCATGTTGATGCGAACAGCGAATTCTTCGGGATCAATCTCTGCAACGTAGTCTTTTGACATGCCGAGGATAGTTTCTTTTTCATTATCATCGAGAAGATCAAGACGGACCTTGATCAGGGGGAGTTCACGATCCCTTGTGAGCATCATGGCATGAAGATTTAGCCACAGGGGAATTTCTTCATAGGGTCTGTCTTCTTCAATGAATGCATCCCAGCTATGTGCTTCCTTGCCCACGTTACCGTATGCGCCATCCTGTACATGAATGGGGAGTCGTATCGTGTTGAATGAGTTTTGGATATAGCGCATCATTACTTGGCGTATCCACCACACTGCATAAGTTGCAAATGCTGCTTCGCGGTTGGAATCATACTTCCCTGTTGCGCGCAACAGACCTATGTTTGCTTCTTGGACAAGATCGGCGAATTCACAACCCAACCCTTGATATTTTCTGGCAAAATACAGTGAAAGTCGCAAATTCCCTTCAACCATCCGCACTCTGCTTGTTACAAGCATATCAAGATAACGTTGGGCATCATATTTCCATTGCGCGGAATCATTGGGTAGTTCGATCGAAGAATTTTCCAGGGCAGCAAGCAAGAGTGTGAAAAAATTTTGTACAGAGTCAATGTCGCAATCTTGTATCGACAAAAATTTGAACATGCTGACGGGGTCATAATCTCCCGGTAACTGCGGAAACTCTTTCAAAAATGTTGCATAAAATTGTTTGAGGTTGGAAGAGAAAGCGGGGGATTCGGGCTCACTCAAGTCCTCATCTGCGGAACTGTCTTGGTCAGGTAAAGAAATGGCAAAAAGTTTGCGCCAGGCGCTGGAGAAAGTAACTCCTTTCGGACATTGTTGTAAAAGCAGGAGCAGGGACCATACGGATTTGTCTCGAACTTCAAGCATCTCCGCCATGTCACTTCCCTGGATTTGGGGTGTGGATGCGACATCAGCAAAATAACTGAAAAAAACCTGTCCATCATCTTTGTAAGCATGTAGGAAATCGCGGAATATTTCTCTGTCGATTGCATCGTCATGAAAGAATTCTTCGCGAGAGGAATCTTCTCGAAACAATTCGTCGAACAGATTTGGCATGTATTCATCAGTGAGTACGTCATATCCTGAAAGCACTTCGCACAACCTGTCAACAAGATGCTCTCCAGACGGATGTTCGCCAAACTCTTCTTTAAGCCGAAATATATTGACAAGTCCGGTTTGTCTCGCATGAAAAATTACGTCTTTCACTCTGTCGGTATACTCGCTGCCAAGTCGGGAACGCTTCCGATTTTGCTCAAAGAGTTGCACGTCAGGAAGTTCAAGATCTATGTCGGTCCAGTCCTCGCCATCGACGGCAGGAATGAAGCGCGAAAATTGAAATTCCTGCTCTTCTGCTTGTTTAATCAGCTTGGCATCCTGGGCGGGAGGAATCGCGGGGAGCTCATCTTCTTCCCAAGTGTTTTCTGACAGCCAAAATTCGAAGCTATCTTCTTCGACGGAAGCCGGAGGTTGTGAGAATTGAGCAAGCAACTGCACGATATCGTTATGCCCATTTACCGCTGCCAAGTCTGCTGCGGTTTTATTGCCCGGAGTTTTTCTGTCAGGGTCTGCACCATGTTCAATCAGGAGTTTGCAGATATCAAAGTGCCCCTTTTCCGCTGCGAGCATGAGTGGGAAGTATCCCTTGCCGTCGGGTACATCAACGAGGCCCCCATGCTGCAATCGGGTTGAAATGGCTTGGGCATTGCCGGATAAAATAGCTAGCTTGAACAATGGATTCATAATGTTAGTGTCTATATCAGTCTAATTTCGTGCGTTCTGAATCTAACAGGCTTGGGTCTCAAAAGGAAGCGGGCAGACGAAGGGAATACTACATCCGCATCCTCCGCCTATGCGAAAAAGAGAGAGGGAGGCTCGCGCCTCTCTCCGGTTTTGCAGCGATTACGCTATTTCTTTTTCGTCACGACCCGGTAGTTTTCTCTGATGAATTCTTTCACATCTTCAATATAGTAGGCCGCCTGGGCATCGCTTTCCCGCGACAGTTTGCGTTTGAAACCTTTGCCACTGTAGTCCCAGTTGGCCATGGTTTTGCGGTTGAAGAGCCCTCCGCTGCGCCTTGCCAGTTCGACACGGGTGATTATGCCGAACATGTTGTTTTCAGGGGTGAGTTGCTTTTCCAGGTTTTCAATCCGGGTGATCATATCGTTATCTTTCATGCGACATACCAATTCTATCCGGTATAGCGCGCATGGCGGACGAATCCTCCGGCCGACAGGGCTGGTGGATGGAAATGGCCGATCTCTGGTCGGCATTCCCCGGCGTCGCTTCACAAGGCATCGTGCCTCGGAAGGCCCACCGCAGAGCAACGAGGACTTTTACTACAATCCGACGCTCGTCGTTGCATTTTCTTTTTACCGGTAGTTTTTTTGTCCATGCGGACGTGAGCGTCAAAAAACTCCGGCGAAAGTGGCTCCGCGTTTCGCGGTTCGGACTACAGCTCTCGGGATACACGGTCTGCTGCGTTCGTTCCGAAAATCGCCTGTGTCATAAATTTTGGTGTCGGCGACGAGGTCACGGCTTGCCTCACGCTCTTTCTGAATGCGCCTGCCTTGTGGACAGCGGATGGCGCCATGTTCCTCTCGGCGCGATCCGGCCATGCGCGGGTCCTCTCCATTTTCTCGGAACCGGATCACGGTCCGGTTCCTACGGGTGTAGTGGCGGCCGGTCAGAAGAGCGGCGCGCAAAAGTTAGAATGGTATGTGTTTTCACCCAGTCCCACGGCACGGCTTATGGGCTGTATCCGGGCTTTCATTTTGTCTGAGATGGTGATGCAGCCATGCCGTCCATACGGAATGCACCACACGGTCCGCCCCGGGCCATCCGGGCGCGCAAGGGGACAATACCATAGCGGATATGGCGGCCGTCAATATGCGAAATACTGCAAATTGGTTGGTTTTGCCTATTTCTGTGACCTGGAACCCGTGATCACTGTTTCAAGTATTACCGGTTTCCAGGTTTCCGTGTTTCAACGTTTCCCTGTTTTCGTGTTTCCGTATTTTCGTATTTCGGTTTTTCCCTTTTTCAGCATTTCCGTTTCTGAATGATAATAGGCAATAATATTAATGGGTAGGAAATTTGCAGTTGCCAACCGGCCATTCTGAGACGCGCACGGTTATGATCGAGCCTTGAAAGCGAGAAACCGGTCAGAACGCATATTCCGTTGTGCAACAAGGGAAAATGCCGGACTCAACGCTGGGGGTGTAAAGAAAAGTATCCGGCTATTTTATGGGGCGACTGATAATGGGACACGTTGGGATTTGTAGTTAACACGCTGATAAAACTAATGAAAACATATTGACTGGCACGATTTTTATGGTACAGTCATCGCAAGTATTCACATACTTTGCCGTCGAGTGACGGTTTGCGCCGCGCGGCGAGAGACGGCCGCAACGCGTGAGTCCCCGGACAAGCGGCCGGCGAAAGGGTCAGGAAGTCGGGAACGGGTATAGCCCTTCTGTTTCCAAAGGCATTTCGCAAGACGGCGTTGTCCGCCGAGCAGTCTCCCTTTTACGAGGCCGAGCCTCTTTACATAGCTGGAAACGCAACCAGCGCGTAAAAAATGCGACTCCCTAAACCGAACGCTCGTTGTTGAGCCGGAAGCCCGGTTACGGCCGGGGTCTATTTTCACACCCTTTAACCAAGGAGAGTCTTCTTTTGCGCGGAAGCATCAAAACACAGATCACCGCGGCCTTGAAATGCTGCACCCGGATCAAGGAAAGCCGTCATCGGCAGAAACAGCTTCACGGCGGCAGAAGCCCGTTCATCCATTCCATGGGCACGTTCGACCGAACCGCCCGCCGCCTCTGGCCGCTCTGCGGCTGGTTGAAAAGCCGGGGCGTCACGGATATCGAACTGCTGACCGATGATATGGTCAAACAATACTTGGAACACCGCCTGGCCTATCACTGCGACAAGGGCAACTCCCGCCAAACCTTCAAGGTGGAGGTCGCCGCCCTGGGCAACCTGGAACGCGGGTTGAGCCTGTTCTCGCAAAAGCATAGAGCCGTGCCGGTGGACTATGATTTCTCGAAGGCCAGAAAATCCTTCACCGCCAAAGCCCGCCTGCTTTCCAAAACAACATCCGCATATGAAAACCGGGCCCTGCCCGACCCGCTGGCGTTGATCGCGGCCCTGGAAGAACCGCATCACAAACTCATGGCGGCCCTGCAATACCATTGCGGATGCAGAACCGAGGGCGTTGGCGCGCCGCAGCGTGATTACCCCAACGGCAATCCGTTGAAAATGGAGAACTTCGCCGGAAGCGACGGCAAGTTGTTGCCCACGCAAAAAGACCCGGTCACCGGCGAAATGGTGCGCCCGTTCTGGACCAAGGAAAAGGGCGGCAAGGTGATCAACCTGTGCTCGCTGATGTCCGAAATCGCGCGTCCCACGGTATCGCCCTACGCGAGCACCAAGGGTGCGGTGCGCCAGTTCACGCGGGCGCTGGCAACGGAATGGGCGGAACACAACATTCAGGTCAACGGCATTGCGCCGGGCTTTATCGCCACGGACATGAACATCCCGCTCATGGAAGACAAGGATCTCAACGACTACATCATGCGGCATACCCCGGCGAAACGCTGGGGCAAGCCGTCCGAAGTGGCTTCGGTGGCGGCCTTCCTCGCCTCGCCCGCGGCGGATTTCGTGAACGGGCAGGTGATCTTCATCGACGGCGGGTTCATCATTTCTCTGTAATGGGTGGGGTTCCGGCGGCAAGAACCTTTGCCAAGAAAAAGATTCTTGCCGCTCCCGATTGGAAGTGCGGCGGACGTTTGTGTATGGAAGGGACGCCCAATAGTGTAAGGAGGTTCCATGCGAATCAACGGCACCGTCTGGAGCGCGCGGGACATTGCGGCGCGCATTGATCATACTGTGCTGGCACCCGACGCCACGCGCAAGGATATGGAAAACGCCTGTGCCCTCGCACGGGCGTATGGTTTTAAGGCCGTGTTCACGAACCCGTACTGGACGCCGCTGGTAGCCGAACTGCTGGACGGCAGCGGCATTGCGGCGGGGATTTCGGCGGCGTTTCCGCTCGGTTCGTTGTCTACCGACGCTAAGGTCGCGGAAGTCATGGATGCCGTGGCCCGCGTCGACGGCAAACCCTGCGCCGTGGACATGGTGACCAACATTGCCCTGTTGAAGGAAGGGCATTTCGACGACTACACACGGGATATCGCCGCAGTGGTCAACGCGGTGGAAGGGCGGGGCATCATCGTCAAGGCGATCCTCGAAACGTCGCTCCTCAATGCGGAGGAAATCCGCACGGCTTGCCGCTGTGCCGCCGAAGCGGGCGTGGACTTTGTGAAGACCTCGACCGGCAGGGCGGGTGCCCCGGCGCTCTCACATATCCGGATCATGCGTGAGGCGCTCCCCGCCCACGTTGGCATCAAGTTCTCCGGCTTCGGAACGCTCAATGCTCCGGAACTCGCGCTGTGGGCCTTTTTCCTTGGTGCGGATGTGCTCGGCTCTCCTTGCGGAGATGTCGTTGTTGATGTGTTGTCCTCCGGCTATGCCGAGGTCGGGATGCTCGCTGGATCTTGATGTGTCCTCAGCGGGGTTTGGCGGCAACGCTCTACTTCATGCGTAAGCTGAAATGGCAAGGGAGGTCCGCCTCCCTTTTTTCGTGCGGGATGCGGTGCCTTTTGATCGGTTTTCTGCAAAGGTGGGCTCATTGCATCTTTCAGAAAAGGATCTATAATAAAAGAAGAAGAGGAATAGGATGAAAAGGTTGGGAGCAGGCCTTGAACCTATACTCTACGAAAGGAGGTCTACTCAGATGTACAAAGTTGCGGAACGATGAGGCGGCGGCAGAGGCCCCAAAAACATGAGCAACGATAAACAGGAGACGATTCCGATGGGCAAAACAGTGATGGTTCTGGTTATCCCGGAACCTAAGGTGCGGAAGGCGACGGCAAAGCCGGTTCGAAAGCACAAGGACAAAACAGCCTACAGCCGCAAGGCGAAGCACAAGACCCCCGAATGGGGGTCTTTTTTTACCCCAAAGGTAAAAATATAGACCAATTATTTTAGGTTATTGCTTGATGTTTTCGGGAGTGCTCTCGGACTGCCACATATTTTTTGCCACATATTGCGGTTCGGGGATTGCCTCCACAGCGGCTCTTTTCTGTGAGCTGAGGACATGCTGATAGTGCTTCAGGATCATCGTCAGATTGGCGTGTCCCACGAGTTTCCCGACAGTCCCGATATCGACGCCCGCAGCAATGGCCTCTGTAACAAAAGCATGGCGCAGGTCATAAGGACGAATCCGTCTCTGTATACCCGCACGGAGGAGCGTTCTATGCCATGCCCCGTGAATGCATTTTACGGGTTTTCCTCCATAATGTATGACAGATGCAACCCTCTTTGCTCTATCGACCTCTTGCCATGCCTTCAATTCCTCCACGAGGGATTGCCTGATTGGAATATCCCTGACAGGCTCCGCCTTGTTCTTTTGGGCGGCGCGTAGGTGTATCACCTTGTTTTCCAAGTCCACATCGGACCACATCAAGCCAAACAGCTCTGACGGCCCTACACGCATCCCCATTTGCGAGCCAAGGATGACAACCCTCCGGACATGCTCCGGTGCATGGACAAACACCAGAGCAAGCTCTTGCTGTGTGGGAGGGATGAAGTGCTCGTATTCGATATGGGGAAGTTTGGGAATCCTTGGAAGCTCACGCAGCAATTCGTTTTGATACGCCCAACGGATGACTGAAAAGACCTGTCCGATACATCTTTTTAGGGTCGACGCCCTGATCCCGAAAGAAAGGAAATGGCTCATCAGCTGCTTTAATTTCGTATTATCAATATCGGAAAGAGGCGTATCTTTCAGAAAAGCGAGCGAGCGCTTCATGTTCTTCAAATGTCTTTTCAGTGATCTTTCGGAGAACCGCTTGTCTTTCAGGAACAGGTAGTACGCGGATTCAAAGGTATGCTCCACCTGCGGCGCTTCCGCTTCCTCCCGCCGGAAGAAATCCCGTTCATACTTGAGCTGAAACTTCTTGAGAGCATCCTGTTTTTTTGCTTCTTCCTCCGTTTCGACGTAAAGTGACTCACGCTTGAGCGTAAAGGGGTTGTTCCAGTACACTTCCCACGGCTTTTTACGGCCTACCCTTTGTCTGATGGCCATACTGAATAGCTCCTGAGCAAAGGGGGCCGTGCCAGCCACTACTGGACGGCCCCCATATTGAATTCTGCGAAAAGTTCCTCTGCGGATTTTCCGATGACGCACCCTGCTGTTTTGAGTGATCGTCGGCGCTTGGGAACTCCTGCCTTTGCCTGAGCCTCAGCATGTAATGTGTCGATCACCGTCATAACGGCGCGCCGTGACCAGCGCAAGGTTTTGCGTTCCTTGCCCCACGGAAGGCTCACAGGCTGGACGCCACGGGACAGCAGGATTGCCCGCGCCCTCTCTTCTCCAATGTTCATGACGGAAGCGGCCTGTTTGGTCGTCAGGAGTTCCGGTTCCATGCTATGCTCCTATACCGCCTTGCGGGAGGCTTTTCCTCTTTGGGCTATGGCTTCCAATCTGCCGATGATGAAACGGATTAACGCCCTGTTTTCGTTGCGCTCTTTGCGGAGCTTCTTGATCTCCACGCACAATCTGAAAATGACGGCGGACGGCCCCATCCCATCAAAGGCGCGGGAGTCTCCGAGCATGTCGCCGATGGCGGCGGTTCGGATGTAGTCGAGTTCTTCGGGGGGGGTTCTGGCCATTTCATTTTTCCCCGCGCGTTGTTGTCCGGCCGCGCCCCCGGGCGGCTCTATTTCTTCCCGCGCCGATGGCGGCAGAACGGGCATTCCCTGAGCTTGCTGACGGTTCCGCAGACGGGGCAAGCCTTGGGAGACAGTCCGTCGCTGAGGTGGGCCATTTTACACGCGCCGTTTATCTGGGCGAAGTTTTTTTGTTTGCGTGGTTTCGGGGCTTCATCCGACATGGCGTTCCGCTTCCTTGTTGATGGCTTCAAGCGCGGTGCAAACGAGATGTGCCAGGCCTGAGAAGGCATCGTCCTGGAGGTTCAATTCAGGGAAGAACTCCACATCGATACTGAGGGTATTTTCCTTTGGTGTTTCGGAAATAGTGATGGTGGCGCGGCGGGGTTCGCTCATCACTGCACCTCCAGACATTCTGCGGGTTCCCGTTCAAGGGCTTTGGCAGCCTTGGCGACTTCGGTACTTTCCGGCTTATGGTCATAGTCGAGCAGGGAAGGCTGCTTTTCTTCCGGAGTCATGGGGCGGCGCTGCACTTCGGCGTAAGGCGGTTCGGCCTCGACCCAGACCATTTCGAAGGTGTTCCAGTCCTTCAGGCAGTCGCAGAAGATTTCCCTTTCTTCCTTGCCTTCGCGGTAGAGCTTGGCGGCGTCCTTGGCGATCTTCTCCTGCTGTTCAATGAGACGCTTGTATAGCTTGCGCTGCCCGTCGAGTTCGGCCTCGTACTTTTCGATCTGATCCAGAGCGTCGGCCATTTCCTGTCCGTATTCGATTTTTTCTTGTTCGGTGAGCGGCTGGGCGATCAGGATGTGCTCTTCCCGATGCCATGTGACCTTGTCGCCGAAGGTGCGCCTGCGGCGTTCCCAACGGTCGGAAAGGCCGATGCTCAGGTCTTCGGACAGGTCGGGGTTGCGGGTGCACTCGAGACACGGGGCTGGCGTCGCCGGAAGCGTGGTTGCGCAGAGGGCACAATCAAAACCGTAGGGTGTCCGCTCGCCGCATACCGGGCAGAAAAGCGTCAGCTTGCCTTTATCCATCTTGGCCTCCCATTCGAGAGGAAGATTTCCACAGGTGGAGCAGTCGCGCACGGGGGTCGATTCGAGAGGAGCGCCATCACCTTCGGACAGTCCCTTTTCTTCCGCCAGCCATTCGGGAATGGCGATCTCTACATTGGTATCCCCGCGCTCCGCATTGAAGTCCGGTATCTGCGAGAGGGGAAGCCAGAGTTCGCTTTCCCCGCACCGGATCAATACGGCGCTGTCGGTGGGCTGTAAGATTTCGGCATAGATGGTCACGGTACGCGATTCCTGAGAATCGGCGGGCTGTGCGGCTTTTTTCTTTCTGGGCATGGTGGTGTTCCTTTGCCGGGTATGAAGCCCCCGGCGAGGCTTTTAAGATAGGGAAGCTGGAGGGTTACCGGACTTGGAGGCTGTAAGTTTTCACCAGAGCGCAGCCGGGGATGGTCAACCCGGACTTGAGGGATTCTTTGATGACAGCCTTGTCCGGCTCCACTGTTGTCTTTGTGCGGCGGTACAATTCGGGAAGTTCTTCCGTCTGTGCTGTGACGGCGACGCCCTCGGATTCCCGGACGCTGATTGTGTAGGCGTTGCCGGATACTTTCTTGAGGCCGTTGCTGCGGAGCGTAAAGGTGTAGTGCTCTTTCAGCCTTGCAAGGCTGGCTTCCGCCGCTTTTGCCTTGGCGATGAGCCGTTTTGCCTCTTCCTTGCAAGCATCGGCCAACGCAGCCTGAATTTTCAGGAATTGTCCGAACCCATCCACCTTGTCGGCTTCGACTTTGGCGAGTTCATCCATGTAGGCGTCCATAGCCTCGCGTTGTTCCGGAGTCAGTTCCTCGTCGGGGATGGAAAGCATCCCGGCGATTTCCTGCTGAATTTCATTGAAGGTCGGCATGTTTCACCTCGTTAAAAGGGCACGTCATCCATTACCGCGTTTTCGGACGGGAAGGGCATTCCGTAGGTGCCAGCCTCCGGCGCGGCCTGACGCTTGGTTTTTCCCGCATTGCCCGTCACGGGGCCGTCAGTGATGATTTCTCCGCCGTGGACGATAGTGGCGTAGGCTTCTTTGTCGGGTGTGATGACGCAAGCCATTTCGTTGTTCCAGTATTCCCGCCCGTCGTCCTTGCATGTCGGGCGAGGATTGATCTTGACGCGGACAGGGAAACGTAACCCCGTCAAAGAGGTGACATCCTGCATCTTGAGGGGCTTTTTTGCGGCGACGCACATGGCCTTGAGGGTCGCGCCGCCTATATTGCAGGCCGTGCGTTGGCCGTCATTGAGCGGTATGTCCTGCTCACCGAAAGGGAGCGTGATGTTTTGCCGGAAGCTCACACCCTGATATTGCCCGTGGGAGACGGTGAATTGGCAATATATTTGCCGGAGGCCGGAAGAAGCCACGGAAATGAAAGGATTGTCATGTGCCTGTCTTTCCTGATTGGGCTTCAATATTTCGATTTCGACCATGACGATGCTTCCTTCGGGTACAGGCCCGCGGGCAAATTCCCGCTGTTCGCATTCGTTTGTGAGATCAAGCATTTTCGTTTTCCTTAGCGTTATCGGTTTCGGTTATCGTGTTTTGGTTTTGGGGTGCGGGGTTGAGCCCCCAATATTCCCGGATGGCGGAATCAACCACCTTTAAGTCATTGTCGATTTCCCGTTGGGGGAACATGTCCATAGGACTTTTGGCTGTGGTGAAGCCGTCCGACTGCGTTTCGAAGTAGTGGCGTATCCCATCCGTACGGGCCAACAGGACGATGCTGAACAGCCCTTCAACAGTGAGCTGGTTGTCCAGCATTTTGCCGACCGTCTTAGCCTTGATTTTTCCCGTATCGCTGGTTTCGGTGTGGTGGAGGAAGTAGACGATGCAGTCGGACGGCGTCTTCTGAATGATGAATTGCAGTAGATTGTAAAAGTCCAGTGCAATATCCGTGAACTTCCCGTATCCCGTCTCTTTTGCCTTGTTGAACAAGGCAAAAGCCATGAGTGCCTGACTGTCATCAATGGCATAGGTTCTTCCCTTTGGATGTGATAGAGCTTTTGTTATTGAGGCATACGTTGCCCCGTTCCTCGTGGGCAGTTTTTTGCGGAATGGCAGTGGTTTTGAAGCTACGTTGAAGATGCCGATTTCTTCTTGCTCGAAGTTCCGTAGGGATGTTGACTTGCCACTTCCGCTTTCGCCCAGAATCAATACGGGGATGCCCATTCTTTCCTCCTCTCGTTTCAACAGGGTTGCAGAGTGTTCGTGGTGAAGATGATTTCATCAGGGCCGTGGTATTCGGGTTCGTCCGGGATGGTGCGGTCAACGCTCTCGCGTTCATCGGGATACATGTCTGTTTCCGGCTTCATCGTCCCTCCTCTACGGTTAGGGGTGCCATGTTGTTGAAGAGTTCCCGGTCCTGCGCATTAAAATGGCTCATGAGCAAGAAGCCGAGGGCGACGAGGAGCGCAGCCAGCCATGAGCGTTTCCACGGGATGATCTTCATGCAGCTACCTCCAGCCGTTCGAGAACGGCATCGATTCCGCCGTCCTCGTCG
>ENA-ORRL01001027-ORRL01001027.1-human-gut-metagenome-genome-assembly--contig:-NODE-1027-length-24443-cov-8.989749_pt1 | contig 24443 bp, 20 predicted proteins | sample MGYA00242175_ERZ509134 | MGnify/ENA primary metagenome ERZ509134 (study PRJEB26280, sample SAMEA2338660) | human gut metagenome | biome: human gut; feature: human-associated habitat; material: faeces... | reverse complement strand
CTTCCTTGAAAAGGTTCATCAGCTCCGGGAGGTTGAAGAACTTTGCAAAGCGCGTCCGCGCCCGATAGCCCGTTCCTTCCGGAGCGAGTTCAATCGCGGTCGTGGTTTCCCCGAAGGTGGAAGCCCACGCATCAAAATGCGACATGCTTTTCTGCTGCAATGTGCCGTACTGCAGATAGCGCTGCATAGTGTACAGCTCCGTCATACTGTTGCTGACGGGCGTACCCGTTGCAAACACAATGCCCTTACCGCCGGTGATTTCGTCCATATATCGGCATTTCAGGAACATATCCGATGATTTCTGCGATTCTGTCTGCGAAAGCCCTGCGACGTTCCGCATTTTTGTATACAAAAATAAATTTTTGAATGAATGTGCCTCGTCCACATAGAGTCTGTCCACCCCCAGTTGCTCGAAGGTGACGACATCATCCTTCCGTTCCTCGGCTTCCAGTTTGGAGAGCCGATTTTCCAGCTGTTTGCGGGTGCGTTCCAGCTGCTTGATGGAAAACTGTTCGCCGCGCTGGTACTTGAGTTCTTCGATACCATGCGTAATGTCATCCAGCTGCTCCCGGAGAAGGCGCTGCTGCCGCTCTTGCGAGACGGGAATCCGCTCAAACTGGCTGTGCCCGATAATTACCGCGTCATAATCGCCCGTCGCAATGCGCGCGCAGAACTTCTGCCGATTGGCGCGCTCAAAGTCCTTTTTCGTGGCAACCAGAATGCTGGCAGAGGGATAGAGGCGGATGAACTCGGATGCCCACTGCTCGGTCAAATGATTGGGGACGACAAAAAGCGGCTTCTGGCAAAGCCCAAGCCGCTTGGATTCCATCGCTGCTGCCACCATTTCAAACGTTTTCCCTGCCCCCACTTCGTGTGCCAGCAGCGTATTGCCGCCGTACAGAATGTGTGCAACAGCGTTCCGTTGATGCTCGCGAAGCTGAATATCCGGGGTCATGCCGCCGAAGGTGATGTGTTGCCCGTCGTACTCACGGGGACGGGTGGCGTTGAACAGCTCGTTATACTGCGCCACCAGCGTTTCGCGCCGGTTCGGGTCTTTCCAAATCCACTCACGGAACACCGCCTTGATGGCCTGCTGCTTCTGCTGCGCCAGCGTCGTTTCCTTCTGGTTGAGGACGCGCCGCTCCTTTCCATCCGGGTCAGTGACCATATCATAGATGCGGACATCCCGAAGATTCAGCGTGTCCTCCAGAATCCGATAGGCGTTTGCCCGCCTTGTGCCATACGTCACATACGCGCTCACATTGCTCTCGGATACCGCAGATTTCCCCGAAATGTTCCATTCCGCCGTATATTCAGAATAGTTCACATGAATCACCCGATGCAGATACATCGGCGGCGCGAAGGTTTCGAGCATAAAGTCCTGAATCACCGACTTGTCCAGCCACGTTGCCCCCAGCCGCACGTCGATTTCGGAAGCATCCAAATCCTTGGGCTGTGCGGCTTTCAGGGCAGTTACATTGGGAAGATACAGGGGATTTTGCACTGCTGCCTGCATTGCCTCCCGCAGTTTCTGCCGCACATTGCCCGACAGATATTCGTCGGCGGTCACATAGATGTCTTGATTCGGAACCGGGAAAATAACGCCGTTCAATTCCTTGGTCAGCTGTTCCGGCTCAATGCCCGTCAGCTGCGCCATGTAGGGCAGGTCAACCCGCGCTTTCTCCGCAATGGAGACCGCCAGCGCTTCCGCCGCTGTATCGACGTGCGTAATGACCGTCTGCTGGCGAATTGTCCGCTTGGTGAACATATCCGCCTTGCGTGCCAATCCGCCCTGTTCATTGAGGACTTCCAGCGAGCAGAGCAGATAATACGAAGAATCGCTCGAAAACGCGTTGGCATTGCTGCGGGCGTTGATGAGCCCGTACTTTGCCGTAAACGCATCGTACTGCTGATTCAGCCGTGCCTGTATCGGCGCAAGGGCGGCATCATCCGCATTGTCCAGCTGCGCCTGAATGAGGTCGTTCACCTGCTGCCGAAGGTCAATCATGCCGCGGATTCGCTCCAGCGCGGGCAAGGGCAATTTCTGTTTGATCATGACGGAGTTGGTGCGGTAGTATACCTCGCCATCCACCATTGTGAAGGCGTAATTTTTCACATTGGGGTCAGCTGGAATCGTATCTGCCGCTGCTTCGCCTTCCAACTGATTCGGCAGTTCTGCTGCCTGATACTCGCCGCGAATGTGCTGCACCGCCTCGGTCAGCTGCTCGGAAAGCACTGCCCCTTCCAGCGGGATGCACGCGGTTTCATTCTCATTGCCGTAAAGACCGGGTTCGCGCACCATTGTCCCCAGCATCATTTCAGGATGCGCCGCGAAATAGCTGTTGACCGGAATGCCGTCTGCCGTCTGTCCCAGATGCACCCAAGCGGGTTCGACCGCCAGCGGGCGCTCGCGTTTCTGCAAAAAGAGGATGTCCGACGTGACTTCCGTGCCGGCATTCGCCTTGAACGCTGTGTTCGGCAGCCGAATCGCGCCTAACAGTTCGGCGCGCTCTGCAATGTACCGGCGCACTGCCGGATTCTGCTTGTCCATCGTCCCCTTGGAAGTGATGTAGGCAATTACGCCGCCGGGACGCACCTGTTCCAGCGTTTTCGCAAAAAAGTAATCGTGAATCAGGAAATTGTGGCGGGCAAAGGCTTTGTCCTGCACCTGATACGCCCCGAACGGCACATTGCCGATGGCAAGGTCAAAGAAATCCCTGCGGTCAGTCGTTTCAAAGCCTGCAATGGTGATGTGCGCCTTGGGATACAGCTGCTGGGCGATGCGTCCTGTGATGCTGTCCAGCTCCACCCCGTACAGGCGGCTTTCCCTCATGCTCTCCGGCAGCATCCCGAAGAAATTGCCCACGCCGCAGCTGGGTTCCAGCACATTGCCCGACCGGAAGCCCAGCTGTTCCACCGCCGCATAAATGGCACGGATGACAAGCGGGCTGGTATAATGCGCGTTCAGGGTGGATGCACGGGCGGCTTCGTATTCTTCCTGCGTCAGCAGGGATTTCAGCGCGCTGTATTCGCTGTGCCACGCCTCGTTGCGCTCGTCAAAGGCTTGCGGCAAGCCGCCCCAGCCCACATAGCGGGACAGCACTTCCTGTTCCTGCGGTAATGCCGAACGATGCTCGCTTTCGACCATCTTCAGCACGGAAACGGCTTCGATGTTCGCACTGAATTTCGCCTTTGCGCTGCCTTCCCCCAAATGTTCATCCGTAATGCGGAAGTTTTCTGCCGCTGGCGGTTCGGGCGCTGATTCGCGCTGTTCGGATGCGCTGGCGGACAAATCAAGCACGATATTCCGCAGCGCGGTTTCTGCCGCTGGCAGGAAATGTGCATTCCGTTCGTCCGCTGCCAGCAGCCGCTCAAAGCGCGGCAGACTTTCCGCCCGGAAAATAGGATAGCGCTGGGACGGGTCGCGCAGCTGAACGCCGAACGCACTTTTTGCCTCGATCACAAAGGGCGTACCGTCCAGATAAACCGTATCGCCGACCGCATAGGCAGCGGTTTCGGAGGAAGCTGGATTTTCAGCGGCATCAGCAGGTGCGGCGCTTTCCTCGGCGGAAACAGATTCGTCTGCTTCTTTGCCTTGCTCCGCCCGATTTTCATCGTCCACATCCGGCGCTACTTCCTTTGGGAGGGCATCTTCGGCAACTTCCTGCCTGCCAAAATCGGCCATTGCATCCTTCGTCAGATACTGCCCCCGGCGAATCAGCGTGTCAATGCGCGCTGCCGCCTTCGTCCACTGCATTTTGACAGGCGCGCAGCCGTTTTTTTGCAGCACAATGCCCTTGCTGTCATGCGCTTCATTGCTGCCATCCGCACCGGATACCGCAGGAGAACGCCCGCCTATGCCATACTCGTCTTTGAGGAAATTCGCTCTTTCGGTCATCGAGCGTGCAGGCGTTTCGGTGAAATACTGGTAGATGCGCCGTTTGCCGCCCGACATATTGCCGCCGCTGCTGAGCGTATCGTCGATTTCATCCTCCGTGATGAAGCCGTCCGGTTTGGGAACTTGGGCAAGCAGGGAGTCATAGTCGCGCCGCGGAAACGCCAGCTCTTTGAGCGTGTTCAGGATAGTCTCCGGGTTGTGGAAGGGGAATCGCAGGAGGTTTCGATTTTTCCGCTCATCCTCCGCAAACCGCGCTGCTTCTGCTGTCAGCCTTGACAGGAATTCCGGGTTGGCAAGCTGCTCCGTCAGCCGCGCCGTTTCTTCGGGGAAACTGCTGCCGCGAATGCTCTTCATGGCGGGAAAATAGCCCTTGCCTTCCTCCGCCATATCGTGGTACATGTACCAAAGTCCCTGCGCTGCCATTGCCCGCTCACACACCTGGGTCTGTGCCAGCTCCATCATGCCAAGAAATTCGCCGGATTCCAGCAGCTCCCCGATGCGCTGTGCGGCATCCGCCCATACAATCCGCTGCGCACTCGGTACATATCGGGCGCTTTTCCCGCTGGCAATCCGAATGCCGGTGTCGTCGTACCACGCGCTGTACGGCTTGCCCATGTACATCATGCCGAATCCGCCGTGATAAATCCGCGGAAGGCGCTGGGCAATGGTTTCAGGCGAAAGCTGCTTGGCAAAGTCCGCCGTGACCTTCATCCGATGGTCAGCCGTATTGCTGCCGCTGCGCAGAAACTCATCCACCACTTCCTGCGGCACAGAAAAAGCGAAGGGTGCTTGCGCACTCTCCGCCTCAAAATTGTCCACCAGCTGAATCTGCTCGTTTTCTGTCGGCAGGAAAAAACTCATCTGCTCCAGCTGCGGCGTATAACCGCTTAGCTGTAAATCAGCTCCGAAAGAATCATTTCCTCCGCCTGATGTTTCAGGCTGTTCATCTGCGCTGCCCAGCGCATCGGATTCTCCGCCTTCATGTCCTCGGTCACGCCGCTTTGCTTCGGCAGGATCTGCATCAGGCTGTTCAGCCGATTCTGCGCGCTCTGCTCGATTTCGTGCAGGTGCGTCATCAGCCGCCCGCTCAGGAGCAGCCGCGTATACAGCCCCGGACGCTCGCTCGCCAGATACTGCTGGCGCATCATCCCGTACTTGCCCAGCGGCTGCTGTTCCTCTTCGGTCAGGTTCATTTCCGGCAGCAGGCAATCCCCGTGCTGTGTGTACTTCAGTTCGCTCATGTTCCATGCTCCTTTCCGCATTTCGGACGGTTCTTTCTATCTGGCGGAGCACCTGCTCGTCAATCGTGCTGACTGCCTTGCCCAGTTCCGCCGCGGCTGCGGGCGTGTTCCAGTCCATGACCTCTTGAAAATCCTCCCGCAGCAGCTCCGGTTCCAGTCCGCATCGGGTCTGGATGACAGCCGAGATGCTTGCCGCCGCTGCTTTTCGGAAGGATGCCCCCGCCGCAAAATCATCGTACTCCGATAATGCCGAATCGTCAACACTGTCGAGGATGTCGCGGCGGTGTTCGTTCCAGTAGGCAAGCGCCTGACGCTCGGCAAGCTGTTCAATCTGCTGGACAAGGCGCATCGACGCATCCGCAGAAAATTCTTCTGCCAGCATCTTGCAGACAGCCGGTTCTGCTGCTTCCGTCAGCTGCCACACGTCTACATTCCGCGAATCTGCCCGCGTTCCCGTGTCCGACACATCAAAGACATATCGGATGCGCATTCCGTTGGCGGTGGGGTTCAGCAAGGCAATGCCCTTTGCGCCGCGCCGGATGTAGCGGTGCATAGTGCCGTTCCAGAGCTCATACGCGGCACAGGCGCTTGCATCCGGGCGCTGCGCATAAATCATCAGCTGGTCGTGATAGGGATATTTATAGAGCCTTGATGCCGTGGTCAGGAACGACAACCAGTCAAGGTAATTGCCTGTGATTTTCAGCGATGTTTCGTCCGCCAGCTGCACATAGGCTTGTACTTTTGTCTGCATGTTTTTCTCCTCTGCGTCAGTCTGCGCCGCTCGCATACCACAGCGCGTAGGCGGCAAGGTCGGTCAGCGTCCAGTCGGCGGGCATTACGCAGTCAGCAAAATAGGCGCAGTCGAGGCTTCCGGCTTGGAAGCTGCGTTCGTCCTGCTCTATCAGTCTGCAGCGCTCGTCCGTTTCCGTGCAGAATCCCTGCCGGCAGCGCGGGCATTCCTGCTGGGCAAGCAGTCCGATGCAGTCCACCATCTGTGCGGTCATCATGCATCGGGCAGCAGCTGCGAGAGGGCATGAAGCAGCGCGCAGAACGCTGTCTGCTCGTCCTCTGGCACGGACTGCGCACGATGCTCCGGATAATCCGCAGGGTGTTCGCCGCCGTGCATCAGGAGTTCCTCAACGGAAACATGGAAGGCGCGCGCAAGGCGGAGAATCGTGCCCGCCTTGCAGTTCTCCAGCCGCACGCTGCCGCTGAGCAAATCGCGCAGGGTAGTTTCCGGGATGCCGCTCTTCCGGGAAAGTTCCGCCTTGGTCAGGCGCTGGGAACGCATCAGCTGATTTAGGTACATCATTGTTTTTATCGCTCCATTTCGTTCTTTTTGTTTTGGTGGGATGAGTGCTTCGGCACAGGAAATGAACAGGTGGATAATCTGTAAGTGACTTTTCTGCGTCGAAGATGAAGTTTTTCAGTTATAACTGAAAAAATCTTTTGATTCTGCTTGATTTTTCTTTATAGATGGACACATGTACCGTCAATATGATGGAATTGAACCCAGCCGCCCTTCCGGAAAAATCGGGAGGGCGGCTGGCGTTTGGGAGAAATCACGCCTCCTTTATTCCAGTACCATGCTGCTTTCCTTTGTGCCGTCGGAGAGAATCAGTGCGTACTTATATCCGCCATCCGCCGTCATCTGGCGGCAAATCCGCAGCCCATACTGTTCCGTAACGCTGCCGCGCGAAAGCGTCAGTTCAAACTCCGACTCGTTCCAGTAGCGTTCGCGGCGGGTATCGTATTCCTGAATCTCCCATGTGCCGCAGAAATCAGCGCGCGTCCCGTCTGCCAGCACCGCGCAGCCCGTCATGCTGCCATCCGCAAGGAAGGTCATCTGTTCCGCATCCACGGAGCTGCCCGCATACAGCTTCCAGCTGCCGAGGATGGCACGGTTTGCCTCGCGGGTGTCGGTAACTGTTCCCAGCAGACACTCGGTGGGGACGAACCCACGGAAGCGGCTCTTGCCTGTACCCGCTTCGATGTACGTCCAGTCGCCCATGCTCGCCAGCGCCGTCACGCTGGTGTTTTCCGTCAGGCGGGTCAGCGGCGTCTGGCTCATCAGCGGGTCATCCGTTACGGAAACGTCATAGCTGACGATGGCGGGCACAGCTTCCAGCGCCAGCGGGGGAACAACCATATCTTGGGGCAGTGCGTTCTTGTCAATATACCCGATGCGGCAGTGCTCCGGGGTGATGGCATACTGCACCAGCAGCCAGTCACCTTCCGCACCGAACACCTGAATCCAGCCGTTGGTGCTGACCCGCGCGCGTCCCTTCGCACCGCGGATGCTTCTGCTGTCCGGCGCGGAATACACTGCGTAGGTCTGCCCCGGCGTAAACGGCATTACCTCGGCGTTCAGCGTTCCCTGCGGAATTTCCGGCCTACTTCCAGTATCCGCCAAGGCAGCGGCAAAACAGGTCAGCAGCGCAAGCAGGAGCGCTATGAGTTTCTTCATTTTCATCATCCTTTCATCAGTCAAAGCGCGGGCGCAGGATTGCCCTGCCATCCTTGCCGAAATCAAGATGCAGCACGGCATCATAGCGAGCGTTGGTGCGGGTGGAGTGCAAACCGGTTTTGCGGACAGCCCCCTTTGTCAGCAGTGTCTTTGCTTCAGCGGCGGTCAGGGGCGTTTCCGCATGGGCAAGGATACCGCCCTTTTTCCAGAGTGCGAATCCGCAGATACGGTTTTCGCACAGATACCCTTGGGGATGCTCCGTGATCGCCGCACCGCATTTCGGGCAGCTGCCGATTTTCTCCCGGAGCGGCGGAAACAGCGTCTCCGCATGTTCAGCGCGCTGCGGATTCACCATCAGCTCTTTGACAAAAGCCTGAATATCCCGCATGAAATCTTCGGGCTTCTCCGCACCCTGTTCAATTTGCTGCAAGCGCTGCTCCCATGCAGATGTCAGCAGGGGCGAACGCAGACTTTCCGGCAGAACCGCGGCAAGGGCTTTCCCCTTGGTCGTCGGCACAAGCACCTTCTTCCGCTTTTCCCCGACGCGCTCAATCAGCTTCGTTTCAATCAGTTTCTCCAAAATGGCGGCACGGGTGGCAGGTGTGCCGATGCCTTTCCGCTCCGCATTTTCGGGCATGTCCGCTGCACCGGCGGTTTCCATTGCGTGCAGCAGCGTGCCTTCGGTGTGATGCGGCGGCGGGGTGGTCTTTCCTTCCTCAATGGATACACGGAGAATCGGCAGTTTTGCACCTTCTGCAAGGTCAGCCGAGATGACGTTTTCCTGCATCTTCTCCTCTTCGTTCATCCGTCCGCCAAGGCTTCCGCGGAAGGTGTACCAAATGCGCTTCCAGCCCATCTGGGTAATCCGCCTGCCCTTTGCCCCAAATTCATGCGCACCGCACAGCAGCGTGACGGTTGTTTCTTCATACGCGAAAGGTTCTTCCAGCGCGCACAGCAGCCGGGTGCAGACGAGGTGAAGCAAGTCGCGTTCGCCCGTCGTCAGGGCATTGATGCGCTGCGCCTGAGCGGGCATTGCGGCGGTTGGCATAATGGCGGGGTGGTCGCTGACTTTGCTGTCATCCACAACCCGTTCGGGATGCGGGTGCAGTTCCAAGGCGGATGCGAACGGCAGCGCACGGCACACGCGGGCAGCCAGTTCCGGCAGTTTCTCCTGCATGTCCTGCGTCAGATACCGGCTGTCCGTGCGCGGGTAGGTCAGCAGCTGCTTCTCGTACAGGCTCTGGGCGTAATCCAGCGTCTGCTGGGCAGTAAAGCCGAACAGCCGGTTGGCATCCTGCTGAAGCGTGGTCAAATCATACAGCAGCGGCGGATTTTCGCTGCGCTGCCTGCGCGCAATCTTCTGCACCACGGCATACGGCGCATGATTGCAGCATTCCAGCAGGGCACGGGCTTCGGTCAGGCTATCCATGTGTTCCGACTTTGCGGCAAGCGGGTCAGTTTCGAGCTTTACGGCAAAGAACGGGGTGGATTGAAAGTCCGCAATCGCCGCTTCCCGCTGCACCAGCATCGCCAGCGCCGGGCTCATGACGCGCCCCGTCGGAAGCGGCCGCCCATACAGCAGCGAATACAGGCGCGTGGCGTTGATGCCAATCAGCCAATCCGCCTGCGCACGGCACAGCGCCGCCCGATACAGATTGTCATGGTCGTGCATCGGCTTCATATGGCAAATGGCTTGGCGAATCGCACTTTCTTCTGTTGAGGAAATCCAGAGGCGGCGCACCTCTTTTCGGCAGTCTGCCATTGCATAGACCAGCCGGAAAATCAGCTCACCTTCGCGTCCTGCATCGGTCGCGCAGACAAGGCTCGTCACGCGGCTGTCATTCATCAGGCGGCGGAGAAGCTCAAACTGCTTTTTCGTCTCCGCAACGACGGTGTACTGCCACTTTTCGGGCAGAATGGGCAAATCGCTGTAACGCCAGCGCTGATAATCGCTGCGGTACGCTTCCGGCATCGCCAGCGCCACCAGATGCCCAATGCACCAGCTGACCAGCCTGCCTTTTCCCTCCCAATAGCCGTCTCTTCGCTCGTTTGCGCCGATGACGCTGGCAATGGTGCGCCCCACGCTGGGCTTTTCTGCGATATACAATTCCATGCGGCTCCTCCTTATTCGGCACTTTCGTCGTCGTCATCCAGCATAAAATCGTTGTCTGCCCGATGCCGTGCGCTGGTTTGGCGGTACTTCACCAGCACAAAAGCACCCGCGCCGCCCAGCAGCAGGATAGCGCCCAGCGCAAGCACTGCCGTCATTCGGTCGGAGCTGCCCGCCTTTTCCGGCACAGCTGGCACGGCAGTTGGCATCGGTACGGTCGTGGGAACAGGCGTTACATAGATGATTTCAGGCGACGGGGTCGGCAGTTCCTCCTTCTCTTCGTCGGACAGCAGCGCCAGCAAATCCCGCTCGTCTACCAGATTGAGGAAGTATGTCTCGTACATTTCCGCCGCTTCGTCAATGGGCTTGTCGTAGTCGATAACGAGGTAGAAGGTGCTGCCGTTCTTGCTTTGCAGGGTGATAAACTGTTTGTTGGTCGCAGCGCTGTACAACACATCCAGCGTATGGGCATTGCCGTCCGCCTTGTAGGGCATTCCCGGTCCGATAGGAACGTACTGGATGACTGGTGTCGGGGACGGCGCTTGCGTCGGCGCTGCTGTCGGTGCAGTTTCTTCGTTGACGTAAATCAGCGAGCCGCCCAGCCCGTTCGGACGCTTCGTTGCCGTCGGCTGGGCGGTAATTTCCGCCGTAGAATTAGGCTGCTTTGTCTCGTTAGGCTGCTTTGTCGGTTTCGGCGAATTGGTCGGTGCAACCGTCACCCGCGAGTTATCTTCGTAGCAGGGATTATTGAGCAGCACAGGCTCGGAGAAGTTCCCGGCATAGTCGAAAGCGCGGATGGACAGCGTGTCGTACCGCGCCAGCGTATCATCCAGCGCAATCCGGATGATGCTCCCTGCCTGCTGCTCGGTGAAAAGCATGCTGTTGACCTGCACACCTGCCACGCCGGAGAGGTCGTCCTGCACTTCTACCTGCAAGGTCGTCCCGGTGATGCTTGCCTGCACAGTCGGTGCGCTTCGGTCAATGACAGCGACGCGGGTGCTTTCTTCAAACGTATGCCCGTGTGGGTCGGTGATGCGAAAGGTAAACATGCCGTTCTCATGCACCGCGATTTCCGCCTTGCTCTTGTCAAACAGCTGCTCGCAGTCCGTCCAGTCGCCGTCGTTCATCCGATACGCCATTTGGTACCAGCCGAGATTCTGCTCATCCTTCACGTTCACCGTGATGACAGCGCTGTTGCTGCGGTTCCAGCCGCCGGGGGCTGTCAGCACAATGCGGTATGGAGCGCATTCTTCCTGCGCCGGCGCGCTTTCCGCCCGCGCAAGATGCAGGCTCGCCGCCAGCAGCATCAGCAGGCAGAGGACAGCAATCCATTGTTTCAATTTTCGCTTCATTCATTTTCTCCTTCGGGCAATTGGGGTGCAGCGGGGATTTCAGGGGCATTGTCCTGCGTGCCGAATTTCGCGCGGAGGAAGGTCGAGAGCATTTCCGGCGTCAGCGCATACAGCTCGCAGGTGGCATTGATGGCAGTGCGGTCTGCTTCTTTCACGCGCGCACGCAGTTGATTGACCTCTTCGGTTAATCGGCACAGCTCGTTTTCCTTCCGTTCCAGCAGGGCATGGAGCTTGATGCGGTCTGCGGGATAGCGTTTCTTGGGTTCACTCATCCGGCTGCACTCCCTGCTGGACGGGCAGTCTGCCAAAGGCATAGATTTTCTTCGCCCATTTGTCGCTCTGCAAATCCGCAAAGCCAACCGGGTCGCCCGCGTGAAGCATCATGTCATTGCCGACATAAATGCCCACATGGGTAATGCCCTTCACGTCTGCGCCCATCGTTTTCGTGAAGAATACCAAGTCGCCGGGGCGCGCCTCGTCTCGACTGACATCCGTGCAGAGCGAATACAGCCCTTTTGCACCCAGACGACCGGTATCATAGACCCCCGACTGGCGGAATACCCAGCACACGAAGCCGGAGCAGTCAAACCCGGTGGACGGCTTGCTGCCGCCGTATACATACGGATAGCCGATGTATTTTTCCGCTTCCACCATCAGCGCCAGAAAGTTTTCGTCCGCCCGGAGCAGCGTTTCCGGGATGGTGTAGCGCACCAGCTTGTTTTTCGACTTGACCCCGGCGATTTTCACATTGCTTTTGCCCTCCGAGGTGATGACGGGAATATCCGCTTCCAGCGCAGGATATTCGGTGCTGTTCGCCGTCTCACTGACAATCATCGGGGATACCGATTCTTCTGCCCGCGCCGGAATCAGCACGGACAGCAGAATCAGCATCAGCATCGCAAGCAGCACCTGCTTGGCAATATCCATTGCTTCCCCTGCGGGAATCGAACGGTTCATGTTTCTCTGCATATTGTTCTCCTTTCAAATGTGGATAAAAAGTGGTAGGAAAAAGGGAGTCCATGCGCTGGACTCCCCGAAAATGGTTACAGACCGGGCATCCGCCCGAACGAATGAAAGTGGCTTTTCCAGTAGGCGTCGTTCAAATTCGCGTAGCCAATGGGACTTCCGCTGTGAATCATCATGCCATTGCCGACATAAATGCCGCAGTGCGTAATGCCATCCACGCCGTCGCCCATCGTGCCTTCAAAGAACACCACGTCGCCCGGTTCTGCCTGTGCCGCCGGAACGTTCCGGCACAAGCTCCGCAGTCCCTTTGCGCCCAGCCTGCCCGTATTGTATACGCCGGAATTGGTGAATACATAGCTGACAAAGCCCGAACAGTCAAAACTGGTTTCGGGCGATGCACCGCCCCAGACATACGGATAGCCGATATATTTTTCCGCCTCCGCCATGAGTGCGGCGAAAGTCGGGCTGCTTGCGAGCGTCTCGTCGGGAATGTCGTACAGCATGGGGTCTTTGAGCGGGACAGCGTAGGGATTGCCGTGGAAAATGCCCTCCATGTTGCCGTGCGTTGCCATGTACAGCGCGTACATGCCCATCGTGTGATGGCTCATGCTGACAACGGGCAGGTGCGACAGATTCCTGTTTTCCAGCCGCACATGACAGACTGTATAAGCATACGGCACGCGAACCGTCACCATCTCCAAGCGTTCTGTTTCCGGGTTGTAGCGCTGCTCGGTTTCCATGCGGTATCGTGTTTCTTTCGTTACGGATTCTGTCACGATGTACTGGAGCTTGAAGTATTTGTCCAGCACCGGCATAGCGGTTTCCAGCGTCCAGTCCTGTCCATCGAAGCAGGCGGAGATGATGGCAATCAGCACATAGGGATCGTGCCAAATTTCGTCTGCATCCACCTGCACTTCATCATATTCCGGATGATGGCGGGCATAGTTGCTCATTTCCTCTTTGAGCTGCCTTTCCATGCCGGCATACGCGCTTTCCGCCGCTTTTACGTCCGCTTCCTCTGCCGGATAAGTGCCAATCACGATGGATTCCAGCACCGACTGCGCCAGCGGCGTACAGGATTGCAGGCTGCTCATCACCGCAAGGAGCAGCGCCGCCAGCGCAAGCACCGCCCAAGCCGTCGGATGGTGGGCAAACGTCTGGCGCAGCCTTTTCTTGATGTTTTCGGCTTTGGGAACTGCATTTGCTGCTACCTTCGGCGCGGGAGCAATGTGATTGGCTGGACTGCGGGAAGATTTTGCGGCGGCATACTCCTGCCGGATGGCGCGTTTCTGCTGCCAGCGGGCATTGTGCCGCTTGGGGGCTTTCCCCGCGTGCGCCGCCGCCCGGAACGCTTCTTCCTGCATGTCGTCTGCTGTCAGCGCGGCTTGCACAGCGCTGTTCTCATCTTCATTGGCTTCTGCCGCCTGATGATGGAGTTGGGCATGGGCTGCATGAATACCTTGGTGAAGCAGCGGCGAATGGCTTCTTTCAGGCTGACCGGCGCGTACTGCCTGCATCTGTTCCTCCTTGCTGAACTGCAAGCGGGATGTGCCGCGATGGCGCTCCTTTTCCATCAGCGCCGCCCTTCCTTATGCTGCATCCGCTGATACGCTTCCTCGCTCCCGCGGTCTGCTTCCGCTGCCGCACGCAGCAGCGCGTACACTGCCAGCGTCAGCACGGTGCAGAAAATGCAGCTGCCCAGCACCAAACCATATGTCATGGAATGCACCTCCTGTGTTTAATATTCATTCTGCACTGCCTTGTCCGACAGTTTGGTGGTCATCACCTTGTACAGCATGGTATTCTTCGGGAAGTGATCCTGAAATGGAAGAATCACATTGCCGTAGAACAGCAGCCCTTCGCCCTCGCCGCTCTGCGTGACGTAGGATAGCTGATACGGCGAAATGCCTAACTTCTTCGCCAGAATCTCCCGGTCGCCGGATGCCTGATTCAACATGCAGATGAAGTCGGAGTTTTCCAGAATGTTCTCGACTTCCTGACTGGCCAGCAAATCCTTGACATTCTGCGTAATGCCCGTCGGGATGCCGCCCCACTTGCGGAATCGCTTCCAGATTTCAACGGAATAAGCAGCGGTCTGCTCCTCGCGAAGCAGCAGATGAAACTCATCCATGTAATACCGGGTGGACTTGCCGTCACTGCGGTTTGCCGTCACGCGCCCCCAGACCTGATCCTGCACAATCAGCATACCGAGTTTTTTCAGCTGCTTTCCCAGCTCCTTGATGTCATAGCAGACCATGCGGCTGTTGACATCCACATTCGTGCGGTGGTTGAACACATTCAGCGAGCCCGTCACATAGATTTCAAGCGCCGTTGCCAGCGTCTGCGCTTCCTTCTCCGTCTGCTGACGAAGCGCGTTGTACAAATCTTCCAGAATCGGCACGTTCTCCGGCTGCGGGTCATTCAGGTACGGCTGATACACAATGTGGACAGCACGGTCAATCACCGTTTTCTCAATGGGCTGCAAGCCGTCCCGCCCGCCGACAATCAGCTCGCACAAGGACAGAATGAAATCCGATTTCAGCGACAGCGGGTTGTCATCGTCGCTGTAATTCAGGTTGATTTCCATCGGATTGATGTAATTGCTGCTGGTCGGCGAAATTTGAATGACCTGCCCGCCGAACTGCGCAACAAGCGGTGCATATTCGCCTTCGGGGTCGCAGATGATAACATCATCGTCCGTGGCTAACATGACATTGCTCATTTCGCGCTTGGCGGAGAAGGATTTGCCTGAACCGGGTGTACCCAGAATCAGCCCGTTGGGATTTTTCAGCTGTTTCCGATCCACCATAATCAGGTTGTTTGACAGCGCATTCAAGCCGTAATACAGTGCTTCTGCGCCGTTTTGACACAATTCCTGCGTTGTAAACGGCATAAAGACCGCCGCCGCCGAAGTGGTGAGTCCGCGCTGAATCTGGATTTGGTTCTCGCCCAGCGGCAGGCAGGACACCATGCCAGCCTCCTGCTGGTAGTCCAGCGGAATCAGCTGACAGTTGTGCTGCAAGGCAATGCTCTGCGCCTGCTTCACGTTCAAATCCAGCTGATGGTGGTTGTCCGCCGTGTTCATCACCAGCAGCGTCGCCAAGAAGAAGCGCTCGTTGCGGTTCTGCAATTCTTCCAGCAGCTTTTTTGCTTCACCGCCGTAAGCAGCCAAATCAGATGGCAGAATTTCCATGTCATATCCGGCGCGGACTGCTTTTTTCTGCTCATCAATCTTCATTTGATCCAGCGCTGTGAGCTTATGCTTAATGTCCTTGATGGCTGCAGTCTGGTCAATCGCCTGCAAGTGAAAGCTCACCACAAGGGAGGAATCCATTGCGAGAAACTCCGCCAGACAGCGGTCATTGAGTTCGGACGCAAGAATGGAGAAGAAGCTGACCGCGCTCACTTTGCTGCCCATGTCGAAACGCTGCCGCTCCCCGAATTTGAAGGAAGAGGGAACGATAAAGTCCTTCGTGCGCAGTCCGGTGGGGGCAAGCCATTTCCAGTCGAACAGGAACGGTGTCTGCGCATCCAGATGAAACATGTCGTACATCAGCTTCAAGCGTTCTCTGCCATCCATCGGAGCGGCTGCCGCCCCAAGGCGCTTGAAGTGATTGAGCAAATCCGTCTCCATGCGCTCCAGACGCGGCTTTGCCGTCCGGTAGTTTTCCGATTCCACGCCGAAAGTCAGGTACTTTCGTTTGCTCAGCCCGTTGCTGCCCTTGGCAAGCTGGTTTTGCAGCATTTCCGTGTATTCGCGGCGGATTGCGTCGAAGCCGTCCGCCTTGTCGGGAAGCAGAATGCGCTGCTCAACGGCATCCGCATTCGCTGTCAGGTTCAGAAACGAGAGCTGCAAGTGCACGCTGCTGTCAAAGGCGTTCAGGAAGTCGCACCAGCCCTCGAAGATGGCGCTTTTATCTTCGTTCTGCGCCAGCTGATAGTTGATGTCCCAGAACTGCACAGTCTTAGTGTAGTAACTTGGGCTGACGCGGCAGATGCCATCCGGCCACATGCGCTCATACGGAATCGTCTCCTGCACGGAATGCGGCGGTTTCTTCCGCTGCTGACGGCTGCGCATGAGTGCCTGCAGCTGCCGTTTCTCAGCCCTTGTCAGCTTGATTTTTTCTTTGTTTGCCACGAAGAATCTTCTGCACCTCCTGCTGATTGCGGATACTCCGCTCAATCGTTTGATAGAAATTGTCGTTCTGCCAGACGCGGATGCGCGGACGCACGAATCGCGCCTGAATGAAATGCCGAATCAGCACTTCCAGCGGCTGCCCATGCCGTTCAAACATCGCCAGCAGAAAAAACGGCAGCATGAGCAGCATCATGAGCAGCACCGAAGGGCTGACACCCAGCGCATCCTTCGCCAGAAAGAAGGCGGGAACGCCTGTCAGCGCCCCCAGCCCGAAACAGACGACCTGACGCTTCGTCAGGTTGAAAAGAAACTTGGACTTGACGCGCGACAAGTCCTTAGGAATCGAGACATATGCCATTGCCTATTGCTCCTTCCTGCGGCGCATAGGTTTTGCTTCCTGCGCCGCTGTTTTCCACAGTCTTTGCAGTGTCTGTGGATTTCTTGTGGATTGCTTGTGGATGCCATGTGGATAAGCTGTTCCCAGAAACCTCTGCTACTGTTTTGGGATGAGCGGTCAGCGGGCATTGAACACGGACTTCGCGACGCTGCTGGTTTTGAAGAGCGTGAAGCACAGCAGCACCGTGTAGCCGATGCACGTCCACAAGGCGGTGCCGATGTCGCCGCCGGCGCTGATGCCCTGCACGAGTACCGCATAAATCGCGACGCAGACCATGATGAGGAATGCCTGAAAACCCAGCGCAAAGAGCGACCGCAGATAGTTGCTGCCCATCTGCCCCCATTCCCGATTTACCATCGTCGCCATCGGAATCGGCGCAATGGATGTGACCATATAAATCTCAATCATACGCCCATATATGACGATGAAGATGCAGATGCTCAGCACCCACGCCAAGATGCCCATCAGCGAGGACTGAAACCACAGCCCGAACAGCGGGCCGATTTCCATTGCCATCAGCGCCTGCTCCATGTCTCCAAGCAGCGCGGCAGCATCCAGCGCGGTATCGCCGATGATGATGCCCGATGCCTGACTGACGACGTTCTGCGCAACATCGAAAACCGCCATCACGATATTCCATGTGTTGGTAACAATCAGCACCGCGGCGAAGGTTTTGAAAATCCACTTGAAGAAAAGGAAGGTGTCAAAGTCGTGCAGACTGTTTCGGTCAATAAGCATCTGAATCAGTTCCAAGCACATGATGAAGGTCAGAATAATGCCTGCAATCGGCACAACGACGTTTTCCGACAGGCTGCGAATCATCTGGAAGATGCCGCCGTGCCATGCTTGCGGCGTTGTGCCGACGACCGCCGCCGCCTCGCCCACGCGGGTGTTGATGGCATCAAACAGACCAGACAGGTTGCTGATGATGCCGCTGACCAGCAGCCCTTTCAGCCATTCCGTGATTTTATCCCAGATGAAATTCAAAGGACATCCCTCCTGAAGAACCCGCTTCCGTTATCCTCCGGAAGCGGGTGAAAGATGGTGCTTTGTTCATCCGAACAGACCGGACAGCAGCGGAACAAGGGTGGTGCCAATCAGCGCCACCCCGCCGCCTGCCATCAGCTGCTTGATGCCTTGGGACTTTGCGCCGGGGTTATCGTTGCCATACCCTTCCAGCAGGTTGATGACACCCCAGATGCCCAGACCTGCGCCAAGGGCAATCACAAGCGTTTGCAGTACCGTCACTGCGGACGAGAAAAATGCCATAGAAATATACCTCCATATTCATATATAGGGATTAGAAAAGGCCGCCTGCTTCGGCCGCCTGCTGTTGAACTTCCTCTGCCCATTCATCCAGAAGCGCTTCTTCTTCCTCGGACGTGCCGCTGACCTCGACTTCAATAGCGGCAAATTCTTCTTCCAGCCGCAGTTTCAGCTGATGCGACAAGTATTTTTCGATATGGAAAGCGTTCTTTGGGTGAAAATCAGACAGATATTTGTAGTTCGGGTGCTTGGTAATGGCGTATTTTTCGGACAAAAACGGGCGCACACCGCGCAATTGGAGGATACACTTGCCGCCGTCCATCACTGCCAATTCGTCCTGGGTCATCAACTCCTTTCCTAATTTCTGATAACTGAGGCCGTGGGAAACCTGGCTGCCCCGGTTTTCAGACTGGTTATAGTGGAGTAGGGAGACACCGCCTTGCCATATTACTATGGTAGGTTTGCACCACCCTCTCCGGGAACCAGACTTACATCTCTCAATGTATCCGGCTCTGTTATCGTTTGGTCAGTAGTTACTCACTGGTTGTGGATTGCAACATGGCATTTTTTGCACACAACCAGCGTTTTACGCCGTTTTGCAATCATTGCAACCTCCCATGCCTGCTTGCCCTTAAGGTTTTTGAGCTTGTTGACATGGTGAACTTCGTAACAATCGCTCTCGGTCGTACCGCATAGCTCACAGACCTTTGCTTTCAATCTCTGCTCCAAGGCTGTTCGGGAATATCCGTACTCCACCGCAGCATTGCATACGATGTCCGTCGGATTGGCCTTATCCTTGCAATCGGAGTATTTTGCAAAATAGCATCGTTTTTGCCCCGTTGTGGTTTCGTAGGGGATTCCCCATTCTCCGTTGCGGTCTTTGAACTTCTCAACCACCTTGGATATGGTGCATTTATGCTTACTTGCGAGGGTTTTGAGGCAACTGTATTCCATGAGATAGGAAAAGTAGCACAGTTTATAAAAATTGCTGGCAATTCCATAGTAGTTGCAGATTCCCCGTAATTCCGCATTGTAGGCAGAAACGATTTCCAAATCTGTGAGTCGCAAAAGAGATTTACGGCGGACAAGCATGAGTTTCCCGTCCGGTTTCTGTATCGCAATTTCCTTGGCGAAAATGAAGCTGTGAATCTTATCATCGAATGGGATAGACAGTTCACAGGAATTGTTGAGGGTGCGTTTTGTCTTTTTGCCCGGCCCACCATGCTTGATAATGCTGCTTCTGCGAACACGAACATCGTACCCCAAAAATCTTGCCCTTTCGCTGCTGTGAGTTATGAGTGTTTTTTCTTCGCTGAGTTCCATCTTTAAGGTTTCACGGATAAACTCAGAAAGTTTACTCTTTATCCACTGGCAGTCCTCTTGACTTCCTTTCACACCGAGAATAAAGTCATCCGCATAGCGGATATACTTGATGCACTTTTTTGTCTGAGCTGTACAGGGCATTTTCAGCATGAGCTTCCGCTTTTCGTTGTATTCGGAAAGCAATTGTTCTCTTTCTGCCCCGGTGTGTCTGCCGATGTGATAGGAAAGTTTCTGGAGGTCATTGCTTAGGAGGCGATATTCTGTCCTGACAGGTTCTTGCCCATGGGTATCAAATTCGCTTTTCAGCTTCATTACAAATTTGTCCAACTCATGCAGATAGATGTTGGCAAGGAGCGGAGAAATGATACCGCCCTGTGGAGTACCACTGTAGGTTTTGTGATATTTCCAATCCTCCAAATATCCAGCCTTTAGAAATTTGTAAATCAGCTTTATCAACCGGGCATCCTTGATTTTGCTATGAATCAAGCCTACAAGAACGCTGTGGTCGATATTGTCAAAGCACCCTTTGATGTCACCCTCCACGAACCAACGCATACCATTGAACTCCATTTTTAAGGATTTCAGTGCAGTATGGCAGCTCCTTTTGGGTCTGAATCCATGGGAAACTGGCAAGAAAACAGGCTCATACACCGCTTCGAGAACCATCCGCAGAACTTCCTGTACCAGCTTATCTGTGAATGTCGGGATTCCCAGAGGCCGCTTTTTCTTGGGATTGTTCTTCTTCTTGATATAGGTTCTTCTGACGGGTGTGGGCTGATAGGTTTCATCAGCGAGCCTTTGGATGATATTTGCGATTTTGGTTTCGCTGAATCCATCTGCCGTGTCATCGTTTGCACCCTTAGTTGCGGCACCGCTGTTGGCATACAGATTTTTATATGCCAGAAAATACAGGTCTGACCTCAGCATATAGCGGTACAGTCTGGTGAAAATTTCATCTTTATTTGCGAGTGAGTTTCTACTGATTCTTGCTAAAATTTCGGTTGTTGGTTGCATTTTGAGGTTTTCCTCCCTAATCAACTTTTCTTTTATTACACAATAACTACGCCCCTTCGCCATGTGAGGGTCATTACCCCTCTCGGACTACTACGGGCGTTCCGTGCCCATGCAGGATTTTCAGGCTCTACAGCCATAGCCGAATTTTCACCTCCTTCGGTTGGCGTTCCTGTTTAGGGCATCCCCAGTTAGCGTTGAGCATAGGCAAATGTGGATTGTCGGTCTCCGCTTTCGTTTCCTTGCCATAGGTTCTCCTACAGATTGCACACCGTTTTTGATAACCGATTGATTGACACCTATAGCCAATCGCCAGTGTGCCAGAGGTTACAGATACTTTCCTCCGTCTGACCGATAACAGAAATTGGAAACTTGCGTTCAGTAAACCCAACTTAAGCCTCATATCCACTTAACATTGCAGTTCAGTCGCACCAAGTTATCTTTAGGTGACTTACTGCTTTCCTGCCGTGCTGTGTTCCCGTTTCAGCTTTCGCCTTTCGGTCAGGCAGGTTGTTTCCCGTGTTATCTTACGGGGTAGTGCCTTACACTACTTTGCTCAACGCCCTATCTGGGCGCACTGTGTCGATTGTTTCTTTCCCAAGCAGTTCCTCCATTTCTTTCAGCGTCGTCTTTTCCTTGCCGCCCAGAAAGAGCAGCGTATCGCAGTTGCCGACAATTGTATCAGCACTGTCCTTGTAAATCGCTTTGAGCTGAGACTGCGCCTGAAGCACAATGCACGCCGAAATTTCTCGGCTTCGGATGGTCGCAATCAAGCGCTCAAAGTTCGGGATTTGCCCAATGTTGGCGAACTCATCCAGCAGGCAGCGCACATGGACAGGCAGTCTGCCGCCATACACATCATCCGCTTTTTCGCAAAGCAGGTTGAACATCTGCGAATACGCCAGACTAATCAGAAAATTGAAACTGGCATCCGTGTCGGACATGATGAGGAAGAGTGCAGTCCGCTTATCTCCCAGCGTATCAAGGTGAAGTTCGTCATAAGCCGTAATTTCCCGCAGTTCCTGAATATCGAACACCGCAAGCCGTGCGCCGCAGCTCACCAGAATCGACTTGGCGGTCTTGCCTGAAACAACTTGTCAAGGACTTTTTGAACATTTTCGGGTTGAAAAACACGAAAATCATCAAAAATCTTCGAAAAAACACTCAAAATGGCAGACCAACACGTACTTCGCCGTTTTATGCGTTGATCGGATTCCGGCTCAGCTCGTCAAGGAGCTTATTACGCAGCAAACGCTCATATTTGGTCTTGAGCGACTCTTTGCTGTGTTCCGGAAAAAATAAGCGGACACGATACCGCTTTCCATTCACAATCCGATTGATTTCACATGCGGGCTGAGGATCATTGGAGATCGTCTGTTCATCAAGGTTGTTCATGGTTGTCACCTCCTCCCGTGCAAGCATCCTTACTTTACAGAGAAGCGCTTGGAGGTGGTATGAACCACGTACATGTCCAGCACATCCGGATCGAAGTCCTTCTTCATAGTTGCGGTGTCGAGACGGCTGGTAGTCACGGACTTATAGGTCACCTCATGGTCACCGGCGGTCATTTCATCGATGCCCTTGCGATCCATGAATGCTTTGATCTTGGCCTCCAGATCTTCAGCTGCCTTGTTCAGCTGCTTGATCTGAGCCCTGACAGCCAAGTACTCATGGATGGTGGTAGTCATCTTTTCAGTAGCGTTATACATAAGCATCTCTCTTTCTGCGCGTATCGCGCGGTCAAAATGGGTAAAAAGAAAGCATGAGCAGAACACGCTTATCGTGTCTGATCATGCTTCTTTTGAGTAGTAGGTTTCCGGGGGGTGTTCCTTTCCGGAGTGCGCTCCGGTGTACGGGTAAGCTGTTCACGCACCGAACGATCCTCACGGGCCAGTTCGGGTGTGCTCTTTTCCAGCTTGCGCTTGAGCTTTTTCATCTCAGTCAGCTGACCCTTGATGGATTCCAGATCGGCAGTGGCAGCAGCATCTTCCTGCTTCATCCGACGCATTTCTGAATCAAACTCATTGGGCGTGACTTCGAGCTTTCCACCATGATTCTTCATCAGGTAGCCATAAGCCCGCTTGTGGTCTGTCAGCTCGGTTTCATGTTCCTTGGCAAAACCGTCCTTGAGCGGCTTGAAGAACATCCTGGAGTATTTGTCGAACACAGGCTTGGTTTCAGCATAGATCGCAGCCTTTTCCTTGATCCTGGCGATGGTCTTTCGACGGGTATCGTTTCGGCTGATGGTGTCGCTGGCTGCTCTGCTCCTGGCTTCCAGTTCTGCAACCTTATCGATCAGATCGGATGCATAGTAGATGCCATGGTTTTCGCACCAGGTTTCCATTTCCTTAACGAAGACCAGGTCTCTGGACATGCCCTTGATCCTTGCCATGGAAGCCCAGCCTTCACGTTCTTTGTTTCTGGTATCCAAGTAGTCAACCAGCATCTGATGAACAGAAGGGCCACGGGCTTGAAGCATTTCTTCCCGGAGTGCTCTTTCATTGTTGATTTCTTCGATCCATCCACGCACCATCTTGAGGCCCTTCTTCACGAAAGTGATCAGGGCGTTGTGCTTGCGGATCTCGCGATTCATATCACCGAGGAAGGTACGAATACCACGCCGTTCCATAGCGCTGGCTTCGGGGCCAAGGTGGACGGTCGGGACAAGGTCATTCTGCTGCCTTTCAAAGGATCGCATATCGACACGTTCCGGTCGGACTGCCTGTTCAAGGAACCAGTTCTGTTTGACTTCCCAGGCGTGCCGCCACTTTTCCAGATTGCCTTTGTTATCCCAGTCCGTTGTCGGGACCTTCCTGCTCTTCCATTCACCGCTCGGCAGGCGGATGCGTTCACCGTTTTCATCAAGGATATATTCCTTACGGCTCTTGGGCATCCACCTGCCTTGCTCATCAATAGCTCGCATGGTGGTCAGGATATGGACATGTGGGTTATCACTGTCATCGTAATGATAGGCCAGATCAACACACATGCCCTTGGAGACGAATTGCTCCTGGCAGTATTGGCGGACGAGTTCCAGATTCTCCTCATAGGACAGTTCACGCGGCAACGCCATGACAAACCGTCTGGCATACTGGGCATTACGCTGGGGCTCATTCATTTCAGCTGAGTTCCACAGCCTTTCACGGCTCATGTACTCAGGAGGAGCATTGTCCGGGAGCATGATTTCCGTATGGATGATGCGCTCACTGCGCTTGGGGTAATAGCGGGTTACCTGCTCTCGCTCACTGTGCAGCTTTTCGCCTGATTGATAGGCAGAGCTGGACACAGCAGAGCTATGCTTGTGACCGCCACCAACGATCTTCAGATCGTAATGCGGACAGGGCATCGGCTCACCTCCGTTTCACGGAAGCTGCCGATCACCGTCGTACCCCAGTCCAGCCCGCAGGCTGTACCACAGGGTAGCCAATGAAATTGGCGAAGGGAGCCGCGCTCCCTTTTTCGGATTCGGCCCTCGTTAAGGGACGAAGCCGATGCTCTCCGCAGGAGCCTCCGGAGGACGCAACACACCGGAACCGGTGTATAGTTGCGCATTGACACGTGTCTCCTGGTTACTCCTGCTCGTCGTCCACGGTCGCCGCAGCCGCCCCTTCCGCCATGGGAACGGGGCCACGCTTCTCAGCCAGCAGACGGTTCAGAGCCATCTGCACCTTGGGATCAGCGAACACGCCATCCAGGATACGGCGCATATCGTCCTCGTCCAGAACGCTGGGCTCCTTCAGATAGGTCTCCAGCATACCGCCGAGGTTGCACAGGTGATGAGTACGGGCATCGCGCTTCAGCTTCTGACCTTCGCGGTACAGAGCTTTGGCATCTTCCGCCAGCTTCTGGGATTTCTTCGCGTTGGCCTCGATCCGGCGCTCGTACTCAAGGGTAGTCTTGTCTTTCATAAGGGTACCTCCATAGATAGAATTGTTTTTTGCTGGCCAGCAAAGGAAAAGGCACCGGCTGGTTGATCAGTCGATGCCCTCTGCTTTGATGGTCGGGTTGAGCAGGCGCTTGGCCTGTTCGGCAGCTGCTCTCTTACGTTCTTCACTGTACGGTGCCAGGAACCGGACGGACAGCCTGTCTTTGTCGATTTCGTACTCCACATAATCGGGGTACTTGCGTTTGTCCAAGCGTTGGCATAAATCAGGGTACTTGGCAGCGAAGTCGGACAGCTTGCGACGGAGAACAGGATCATAGGTCGTGATATTCACACTGCGTACACCGCTGAGCAAAATCACCTCGACCGGCGAAATTGAGCAGCGGTTCCG
>ENA-ORRL01001017-ORRL01001017.1-human-gut-metagenome-genome-assembly--contig:-NODE-1017-length-24611-cov-28.651246_pt1 | contig 24611 bp, 19 predicted proteins | sample MGYA00242175_ERZ509134 | MGnify/ENA primary metagenome ERZ509134 (study PRJEB26280, sample SAMEA2338660) | human gut metagenome | biome: human gut; feature: human-associated habitat; material: faeces... | reverse complement strand
GGGCCAATTCCGCATTTTGCAGCGCCCGGTGCAAGAATCAGTATAATGTCTATAAAACACGGGCAAAGAGCCGGGAGGATAAAGAAAATGGATGAAAACATGGCACTTACCCCATACGAAACAAGAGAAATTTTGTTTTATAAGACCGATAGCGGCGATGTCAAGGTTGAAATTCTGCTATATCAGGAAAATCTATGGCTGACGCAGGCAAAGATGGCGGAGCTGTTTGAGGTGCAGAAAGCGGCCATCTCAAAGCACCTGAAGAATATCTTTGTATCCGGTGAATTGATGGAGGATTCAGTTGTTTCCGTTTTGGAAACAACTGCGGCTGACGGAAAAAACTATCCCACGCGGTACTATAATCTGGACGCGATCATTGCAGTCGGCTATCGGGTGAACTCCAAAAAAGCCACCATGTTCCGCATCTGGGCAAACAGGATACTGAAGGAGTACATCATCAAGGGCTATGTCATGGACGATGAGCGCCTGAAAGAGCCGCAGAACTTCTTCGGGAAGGATTATTTTGAAGAACAGCTGGAGCGCATCCGTGACATTCGTGCCAGTGAACGGCGTTTTTATCAGAAAATCACGGACATATACTCCCAGTGCAGCGCAGACTATGATGTGGACAGTCCTGTTTCAAAAGAGTTTTTCGCCACCGTACAAAACAAACTGCATTACGCCATTACAAAGCACACCGCAGCGGAGATCATCTATGACCGGGCAGACAGCACAAAACCGAATATGGGCCTGACAACATGGAAAAATGCACCGAGTGGTAGAATCCGCAAATCTGATGTTGTGATAGCGAAAAACTATCTGGATGAAACCGAGATGGGAAGCCTGAACGAAATCGTCACGATGTATCTGGATTACGCCGAGCGGCAGGCACGCCGTGGAAACATCATGTATATGAAGGATTGGGTCGCACGGCTGCGGATGCTGTTCATGCGGCGCACCCATTCCATTTGGTCGGCGGCTTTGAGCGCTTCGGTCACATCTTCCTGCCTTGCCATATCGGAAACGATGATTGCCATACGCTCGTTGCAGGCTTGGTCGATCTCGGCAAGGTGCCAATGCAGCGTTCCGCTTGTGAGCAGGCTTGCATAGAGAACTGGATGATGTTCTTTCAGATAGCTGCGGCGCATACGTCCATACTTGCCGATCTGGTATTCCGGTTCATCCGGCAGCGCAAGGTTCGGGATAAGATAATCACCCTCCTGACGGTAAGTGCCACCCATTTTCTCAAATAGAGATTTCATAAAGTTCAGCTCCTTTTTGTGTTGATTTGCAGCGGTTATAAGTTTTTTTGGCTCCTTTCCTACAACTGCTGTTCCATTCACCACAAATGAGCCGCAGTCATATGTATTCGGTGGGAGAAACCACCCTCTACATAATAACTCTTGATTCTGAATACTGTTACTCTCTCCGTCCAAGCCGTCATCCTGCGAAAGGCGGCAGTAAAGAGCTGTGATTTTTTCCTGGTCTGCATTTTTATTGACTGTCATAGCGTTTAACTCCTTTCCGACAGCCGAATCAAGCAATGGGATATATGCCATTATATTGATTTCGGCTGTCCTTTTCGATTGTGCGGTTGTCTCCATTCCTTCTGAAGCAGCAGCTCCTTGAACTGCTCCAACACGCACTGCCGCCCCTTGGGGTCATAATGAGTCGTAACATCATAAACCGTGCCACCGATTTTCATATAAAAATGCGAGTCGGCATTGTTTTCAAAAAGTTGATTATACGGATATTTTTGAATGAATTGTTCCATAGGGACACCTCCTCATCTTTCTTCCCGATTACGCTGGCGGATGAGATATTTGCGATAATGATCACAAGCCTTGATGATAAAATCTTCTGTTTTCTTCGCATCCAGCCCTTGCGGAAGAACCTTCCGCAGACGGGAGGTGGGAACTTTCACCATTTCCCGCTGGTTGGCTTTTTCCTCTGACATAATGGTTTGGATGACTGCCTTGGTCAATGCGCCCTCCCGGTCGGCCTTGTGCATCCGCCATGCCTGTGAATAGGACGGGGTGCAGTCGTTGATGGCACACTGTTCCAAAACCGCTCGCTGATTTTGCTCGTCAAGAAACGAAAGCTCCACACCGACGGATAGGGCGATTTCACCTTGATCCATCTTTTCAAGGAACTCAGGAATGAGATGAGTCAGGCGGATATAGCGCTTAACGGTATCCTTGCTGATTTCTTCTTGCTCTCCGATTACTTCCGTGGACAACTTCGGTGCAATTTGCTCCGGAGTTATGTCTGTTCTTTGTCCCTGATGCTTCAGGGCATCAGCTTTCAACTTATACGCAAATGCCTTTTCGGAGGGCAAAATATGCTCCCGGTGCAAATTGCTATCCACCACAGCAATGGCGGCAGCATCCCGGTCAAGGGCATAAATTAAGGCAGGGACTTCGGTGATCCCTGCCTTTTGTGCGGCGTGTAAACGGCGGTGGCCGCTTACTACCTCATATTCGTCTGTGTTTTCAATCGGTCGGACAATCAATGGCGAGAGAATGCCTTGCGTCTGTATGCTTTCGATCAGCGTGTTCATCTCGTCATCGTCCCTGACCTTAAACGGGTGTCCGGTAAAGGGATGCAATTTTTCTACCGGAATTGCCACCGGCTTTTTCATCGTATTTTTCATTTTATCTACCTCTTTCCTTGTATCTTGCACGGGCTTTTTTCTCCAGCTCGTGCTCTTGTTTTAATAGTTCGTACAGGTGCGGAGATTTTTCCAAAATCCGCTCCGCACGGCGCAGACGCTCCCTTACGGGCTTCATCTGCTTGGATACCGCTTTGCGGCGCTCTTTGTTTTGTATTTGTTCTTCAGGCGATTTTGGGCGTCGTATGCGGTTGCTGATGACGCTGCGCCCACACTCCAAAGTGGAAAGCTCTGACTTGGACTGCTCAATATTTGCTTGCAGGTCGGTGACCGTATGGATGCCGTGCTCCTGCAAAAAGTGATAATCGGCAACCAGCTCCTTCAAATCCTTTTCCGCCGCCCGCAGATCCGGCGACAGCAGCATTACATCGGCAAGCTCGGCTACGATTTGAACGACCGTTATGACAAGATAAAACACCGCATCCACCAAAACGGTTGCAGTGTCACAGCTGTGCTCAATGGAGAACCCCAGTTTTCGCAGCTCGTCCTCCAATGGAAATTTCTTCGGCTTGTACGGCAGTCGGTATTCCAAGGTAAACAGTCGATAGCGATTCTCGGCGTTCTGCCGCAGCTGTCCATTGACACGCTCCTTTGAAAAGCCGATGCCGCTCAGCCGTACAGCACGCTCCCAATGCTTTGCCTTGACCGAAAAGCGCACAGGGTCAAGGGTATACCCGAGCGCAAAGAGCTGACTTTCAAACTCTCTTGGGCTGGTCGCAAAGGACAGGCAGTATTCCACATTCTCCCGCAGATAGTCTCGGTGGGTTTTCTTGCCAGCTTTGTGAATCCAATATTCTTTCTTCTTGCCCTTACTGTAAAACTCGCTGTTTTCAAGGACGGACAACCCGTGCTCCCGGCAGATCTCATCGGAGATTTTACGCAGCTCCTTGTGGTCGCCGATTTTATTCTGGAACTTTGCACCGTCCTTGAAGGACACAGGATTTACAACAAAGTGGCAGTGAACATTGTCGGTGTTCAGGTGGACGGTGACGAGCACCTGATACCGCTCACCCCACATCCGCCGTGCGGTTTCTTTGCCGATGGCAAACGCCTGCTCCGGCGTGACCTCGCCCTCACGAAAGCTCTGAATGCCGTGGTAGCCCACCACTTTGCCACGCAAACCAAACCGCCACTGCACGGCGATCATCTCAGCGTAGGCGTTCTGCGCTGAGCAGTTGATGCCGCCGACAAACATTTTGCGGTCTGTTTTGTCATCGTTCTCTGCGTAGCGCAGGGCAGCGTACAGATCCTCGTCCAGATATTCCGGTGCAGTGGTCTTGTCGGGATTGTCGGCGTAATCCAGTGTAGCTTTGAGATTTTTGAACACAGGCCAAAAGCCTGTCACCGCCATAGCGCATCACCCCTTTCCGGGAAGCAGAAACTCTGCTGTGATCTGCTTCAGCACCGTGCAGATTTCTTTGTCCAGCGCCGGCGAACTGGCTTTGTCCGCAAGCTCGCCAAGCTTTTCAAGGCAAGCAAAAAGAGCGTCAGGCGGAACCGCTATCGGCTCGTACCCCAACGCTCTTTGCTTCACATATTCAGTCGTACTCAGCCCGCATTTTCGGGCCTTTGCTTGAATCTTCTCTTTCTCCTTTGCCGTCACACGGACGGCGATACGAACATCTTTCCCCATACGCATCTCTCCTTTCGGGGGATTGGGGGCGCGGCCCCCAAAGAGCCAGCCGATTTCGGCTGTGATTGGGACTTTTGTGGCACACAAAGTCCCTGCTTGTTATACCGTGAGACGCACCCCGCATGGCATAAAGAAAAGCGGCTGCCAGATACAGAGATTTCAGCGTATCTCTGCGCTGCACGATGCCGCAAACCGCTTTCTTGCCTCTTGGCGTATTGCGCCAAAGTGGCTCTGATTCGGCTGCGAACACTGCGACTTGAGCCACATCTCGGCATTTTGGCTCAGCCGAACATTTCAAGGTCATCCAGCAGCAGGCAGTTTCCCTTATAGCAATTACAGCAAGCTTTGCGCACAAGGGCGTTGATTTTTGTCCGCTGCTTCGGCGTGATTTTGAGTACCATAACATAAACCTCCTTTCCGTTTTTCGGGCAGCAAAAAGCCGCCGAGTGTAACCTCGACGGCTCGATGACTGCCTTCTGTATATTGAATGAGGGAAACGGCTGAAAAAGGTATGTTTATAGCAACACGGCTAAAATGCTGTCCGCAACATCGGGAAAAAGCCTTGAATATCAGGCGCTTTTCTGCTACAATTATATAGAACAAATGTTTCTGTTTGGCGATTCGGAGAAAAAACATCTTGGCTTTTTATCGCCGCAAGACCGGTTTATGGGACACTTGGCTTGATAGAATATAGAAGGAGGCGAGATGTATGAGCGATGGACTTGGCTTTCTTACTGCCGTTTACCGGGACGGTCGTGTACATATAGGCAGCAAAAGCTACCCGGCAGGAACCTTTGCGGTGCAGCTTTTGAATCAGTATTATAAGGATGACACGGCGGCGAGGATCGCCGTGTTCCGGCAAAGTAACTGGAATGTACAGGAGCAGCTATGTGCCGGCTATCTGAACGAAACAGATTTTATTAAAGCTGGGAAGGAGATCCTTACGATCCTGCAAACTCTGCCGAAGCTAAAGCCTTTTTCCTCCTTGGACATTGCAGCGGAGAAGCAGCGAATTGCAGAGCTATTCACGGAAGGCAACGCTGCTGCCCTTTCCGATTATCTGCGGCGCAGGGCAGCAATAGCACAATTCGATGGTGTGTTCTCTCCCAAATACGATAAGGCTCTATTTAAAAATGGTGAAACGATGTGCGCAACCGTTTTAAGTACTCTCCGCTTTTATGATGCTATCCCGGAGGACATGCGCAAGGCTTTTGAACAGCTCAAGAAATTCGTTTCCCGTGTGGACGAAGCCGACCGTTTTGATGAGCAGCATTTGCTGCCAATTGCTACGGAGATATTCGGGACGAATTCATTTCCCTTGCACACGGAATATATTGCTCTCCCGAAACGGCGAAACAGTCGCATCCTTGTCACTGCCCGAAGAATGACCTTTGAGAGCTATTACAGCTTTGTGCTGACGGACTTCTTTGAAGGACTGCACCACGGGCATTACCCGAGGCAGTGCGAGGTTTGCAAGCAGTATTTCCTGATGCAGAACGCACGGCGGCAGAAATACTGCACCTACGGTACGGCACCTGAATTGTACCACGGTGAAAAGATCAGCTGCCGCCGGTACGCCATCATTCAGGGCAAAGCGGAGCGGGCAAAGGATAACCCGCTGAAGGCCGCCTATGACCGCCGTTGCTCGGCGATCCGCTCCGAAAAGAGCCGGGGAACGATCTCTGCCGAGTTTGCGCAGGCGGCGCAGGAAATGGCAAAACGCCGCTTGGAACAGGCAGAGGAAGATGATGCCTACGCCAAAACAAGTTATTATGCAGATTTGCAGCGCACCAAGCTGTACGCTGACACAGACAAAAGAATGAAATGACAGGAGGTGCATAGATGTTGTGCCCCGCCATCAGGAAGGACAGGGAGTAGATGGAGAAGACCCGGATGGTCACCGGCAGCAGGGCCGGCTCCTTAGACACAAAGATCAGGGACAAGGGCCGGGCCAGCAGCAGGGCCGCCGTCAGCACCACGCTCATGACGGTAATGATGCACAGGCTCTTCCGCAGCAGCCCCCGCAGCTCCACCCGGTTCCCGGCGCCGTAGTGATAGCCCACGATGGGGCGCTGCCCATGGAATAGCCCAGAAAGATGGCGATGAAGATGAAGTTGACGTACATGATGACACCGTACACCGCCACGCCGCCGGAGCCCATGAGCCGCATCAGCTGCCAGTTGTAGAGCATATTCACCACCGACATGGAGATGTTGGTCATGAACTCCGAGGAGCCGTTGGCGCAGGCCTTCAGCAGCGCCCGTCCATGGAAGGCGGTGCGGCCCAGCCGCAGCTTGCTGCTGTTGGGCCGGAGGAAGTACACCAGCGGAATGACGCCGCCTACGAACTGGCTGAGAATGGTGGCCAGAGCGGCGCCCTCGGCGCCCCATTGCAGCACCGCCACGAACAGAGCGTCCAGCACGATGTTGGTGACGCCGGCGGCAATGGTGACGTACAGGCCCAGCTGAGGCCGTTCCGCCGTCACCAGAAAGCTCTGGAAGGTGTTTTGCAGCATATAGGGAATCAGGCCCAGCAGGACGATACGTCCGTAGCTGACGCACACCGGCAGCATGGTCTCGTCGGCGCCCAGCAGCCGGGACATAGGCGTGAGAAAGGCAATGCCGCCGATGGTGAACACGGCACCCAGCCCAATCAGCACATAGATCAGCAGGGAGAAGATCTCGTTGGCACGCTTTTCGTTGCCGGCTCCCAGGGTGTACGCCACCAGCGCACTGCCACCGGTACCCAGCATGAAGCCCACGGCACCCAACACCATGAGAAACGGCATAATGAGGTTCACGGCAGCAAAGGCATCGGAGCCCACAAAGTTGGACACGAAAACACCGTCCACCACGCCGTAGATGGAGGCACACACCATCATGATGACAGACGGCAGAGTGAAGCGCAGCAGTTTTCGATAGGTGAAGTGCTCGGATAGTTGAATACGCATGAAAAAAGTCCTCCGCAATAATGTCCGAAACCGGACAAGCATATTTTAGTACGATTTCGTACATAAGCCAAGAAAATCTTTCGACGGCCCTCCGCATTTTCCTTGCATTTCCACATGGGATAGAATATAATATTTCCCGATAGATACGGACAGTGGCAATGCGCTGCAAAGGCCCGTGGGGTCAGGCGCAAAGCTGAACAAGGGAACGGGGACGAGCCCCACGTTGACCAACACCGTGTGCATCGAGGTGTCTATCCCGCCGACGAAAGTCAGCCATTGGAAGCGTGCTTCTGAGAAGGCAGGGGAGATCGCCGCTTGAGATGCGAGCCGGGAGACCTACTGTTGCCGTTAGAATGATCCCAGGAATGGTTATGGTGTTATTCTGCCACGCAGGATGACCCCATATTTTTTTTGCGCCTGCTCCCGTACACTGCGGGAGCGACGGCACGGAGAATGAGGAGTATATGAAGAAGATTCGACCCTATCTATGGCGGGGCGGAGCGCTGGTGCTGGCGGCGGCCTTGGTGGTGCTGCTGGTGCTGTCCGGGATGGGCCTTTCCACGCAGGAGCCGGAGCCGCTGCCCCAGCCCCCGGCCCAGACTATCCGCACCGAGGGACAGGGAGGCACCTCCCAGCAGGAGAAGCCCAATGCCCCGGAGCAGCCGGAGGATCCGGAGGATGAAGAGCCGCCGGAGGAACCGGAAGAGCCGGAGACTCCGGAGCAGCCGGACGAGGAGCCGCCCCAGGAGGAACCCGATGCCCCGGAGCAGCCGGAGAATCCCACAGACAATCCGGAGCAGCCGGAGCAGCCCGGCGATAATCCCGGCAAGGGCGATAACGACGGCCCCGGCCCAGTGGACCCGGAGCCCGGTCCCTCCGATGATACCAGCACCCGCATCATCACGGATCTCAGCAACTGTGAGATCACCTATAACCAGCTGACAGATGACACGCTGCCCTTTTACGCCTATCTCATCAACCCCAACGGCGAGACGCTGAAGGTGAAGCTGCAAAACAGCGATACCCCCATGAACGGCCGGTATCTCACCAGCGCCGACGGCAAGAACTACACCGCTCGAATAGTGCGGAATGAGACCAACCACATTACCCTCTACCGCAAGAAGGGGAACACCACGGTGGAGGAGGTTCGCTTCTCCATCCGGTATGTAGCACAGAAGGCCGATGAAGATCATCCCACCATCGGTGAGCATCCCCCCACCATCGTCACCAATCTGGACGGCGTGACGGAGACCAGCAACCGCAACTTCACCCTGACGGTGAAGGCCACGGCCTACACAGGCTCTCCCCTCTACGCCAGCCAGATCGAGGTGCAGATGGACGGAAAGCGCATCACAGGCCCCACCGGCGGCCCGGTGTACGAGTATCAGCTCTACTTCCCGGACCCCATCGTAGGCGATACGGTGGAGCACACCATTACCATCCGGGCCTGGGACGGGGAGGGCAACTCCGCCTTCGTGTCCTATCGCATTCTCTACCGCTTCGTGGATACCGGCGACATCATCGGCACGGCCTATATCGTCATCGACGCCACCACCGTGGGACTGGATGTGATGGAGGAGCCGTATACCTACAAAATTCGCCAGAATACCCCGGCCTCCTATGCCGTTATCGAGGCGCTGGAGGAGTGGGGCTACGAGTACGAATACTCCGGCTCCATGGACGTGGGCTTCTATCTGCGGCGCATCAGCCGGGGCGGCATGATGGACTATCCCGCCATCCCGGAGAACCTGTGGAGCAAGATCCTGCAGGACGGCCTGACCCTGACGGGCCAGACGGATAACAACAGTCTGGGCGAGTTCGACTATACTCAGGGCTCCGGCTGGATGTACTCTGTGGGCGGCAATACCTATGCCGGTAAGGGTCTGTCCGGCTATTACCTCACCGACGGCGATACCCTGTATCTGCGCTTCACGCTGGCCTACGGCAAGGACATCGGCGGATACAGTTCCACCGGCGGCAGCTACGGTCTGCTGCCCAGCTATTGCGGTAAGTGGCTCAACGGCACCTACATTGAGGAGCACGTCTGGGGTGAGCCGACACAGACAGTGGCGCCGGACTGCACTCATCCAGGCGAGATCAGCACCGTCTGCACCGTCTGCGGCGATCGGAAGGATCAGCAGGAGGTGCCGCCTCTGGGGCATGATTTCGTGGAGACGGGACGCACGGAGCCGGGAGAGGACGGAACACCGGGCTATATCGAATACACCTGCTCCCGCTGCGGGGAGCAGAAGCGGGAGCCGATCCCGGCGGTCAATGCCGGGTGGATTCCCCGGCGGCGCAGACTGCCGGACTACGCTATGACAGGAGCGAGATGTGAACGATAGAATGAGAAAGGGCTGCTGCCGCCTGCTGACGCTGCTGCTGACACTGCTGCTAGTGATCCCCGCCTATGGGCAGGAGACGCTGGATGCGCTGGCGGCGGCGCAGGGCTGCACGGCGGAGACACTGCTGCAAAGCGACAAGCTGACGGCGGGAGACTCCGTCAGCGACTGGGTGGCCATCGCCGTGAGCCGGGCCGGTACGGAGGGGGATACCTCCGCTTACCGCAAGGCACTGGAGCGCTATGTGACCCGGATGTACCGGGAGCAGGGGGGCTTGGACCGCTTGCGAGCCACGGAGTGGCAGCGCACCGCCCTGACGGCGCTGGCGCTGGGAGCGGACCCCACCGCCTTCGGCCGGGACAAGAACGGTCGGTCGGTGAACCTGCTGGCCGACGGCGTATATCAATTCACCGCCGCCAAATCTCTGGGAACACAGGGACTCAACGGCTGGATCTTCGGCCTGATCGCTCTGGACAGCGCCCGCTTCGCCGTGCCGGAGGATGCCGTCTACACCAGAGCCACTATTTTGCAGGCACTGGTGGCAGCGCAGGAGTCGGAGGGCGGCTTCGGCCTGACGGTAGGGAACTCGGACGTGGATCTGACAGCCATGACCTTGCAGGCGCTGGCGCCCTATCAGAACAGCACAGTGACGTATACCGGAACCTCCGGGGAGTCTGTGACCATCCGGGAGGTGGTGCGCCGGGCACTGGCGTGGCTGTCTGACCAGCAGACGGCGGAGGGCGATTTCATCAGCTGGGACGCCGCCAATCTGGAGAGCACGGCGCAGGTCATCATCGCCCTGTGCAGCTTGGGAGTGGACCCGGCCACGGACGCCCGGTTCGTGAAAAACGGCATCAGCGCCGTGGACGGGCTGATGCGCTACCGGCTGGACGACGGCACCTTCCGCCATATTCTGACGGACGGCTCCGATGTCATGGCCACGGAGCAGGCCCTTCTGGCACAGGAGGCCATGGAGCGCCTGTCCGCCGCCCGCCGGAGCCTGTATGACTTCCGGGAGGAGATGCCGGAGGATGTAAAGACGCAGGTGACGGCCCTGAACGAGGCACTGACGGATGTGGCGGTGGCCACGCCGGAGGAGGTGCAGACTCTGTATACCCGGTATCTGGCCATCCCCACCGCCGAGCGCAGCTATGTGTTCGCTGCCGGGGCGCTGCTGGATCGGATGCAGGAGCTTTCCCTGGAGATCACGCCGGAGGATCCGGCGCAGGCATATGAGCTGCGGGTTGCGGCGGAGGTGAACACCTCCGGTTCCGGCGCCGTAGTATGGATCGCCGCAGGCGCCGCCGTGGTAGTGGTGGCCGCAGGCATCGTGATTTGGAGCAAGCGGAGGGAAATATGTACGAAGTAACGGAGAAAATTCTGCGGGAAGTGCGGAAGGTCATCGTCGGCAAGGACGATGTGGTGGAGAAGGTTTGGATCTCCATTCTGGCCCAGGGCCATGTGCTGCTGGAGGACGTGCCGGGGGTGGGTAAGACCACCATGGCGCTGGCCTTTTCCAAGGCGCTGGGGCTGGAAACCAAGCGTGTGCAGTTCACACCGGACACCATGCCCTCGGATATCATCGGCTTTTCCCTGCCGGAGCAGGGACGGATGGTGTATCAGCCCGGTGCGGTGATGACCAATCTGCTGCTGGCAGACGAGATAAACCGTACCTCCAGCAAAACCCAGTCGGCGCTGTTGGAGGCCATGGAGGAGGGCCATGTCACCGTAGACGGCGTGACCCACGATCTGCCGGCCCCCTTTGTGGTGCTGGCCACTCAGAACCCCATCGGCTCTGCCGGTACACAGAATCTGCCCAACTCCCAGCTGGATCGCTTCCTCATGAAGCTGAGCATGGGCTATCCCGATGTGGGCAGTCAGGTGCGCATCCTGAGGGAGCGCAGCCAGCAGGAGCCTCTGGAGCAGGTGGAGCCGGTGATGCGTCGGGAGGAGCTGATCGCCGCCATTGCCAGGGTGCGTCAGGTACATGTGGACGACCAGATCTATGATTACATCGCCCGGCTGGCGGAGGTGACACGCACCCATCCGCTGCTGAAGCTGGGTATCAGCCCCCGTGGCGCTCTGGCCCTGTGCCGCACGGGCAAGGCAAGAGCCTTCGCAGAGGGACGGGATTTTGTGGTGCCGGAGGACGTGACGCAGATGGCGGAATATGTGTTTGCCCACCGTCTGATGCTTTCCTCCAAGGCCCGCCTCAACGAGTACACACCGGAGGCCATCGTGGCGGAGGTGCTGGCGCAGACCCAGCCGCCGGTGCTGTCGGAGCGGCGGGCATGAGCACGTTGCTGTGGCTTTTGACGGAGGCCGGACTGGTGCTGTGCTGGCTGGTGACGCCTTGGGCGCCTGCCCCGTGGCTGGCCTTGTGCTGGCTGATGGCGCCGCTGGCAGGCTGGCTTGCACTGCTGCTGACAAGGAAGCGGTCGCAGGTACGGCTCACCTGCCCCGTGACGGCGGAGAAGGGTAAGCCCTTTTCTGTGACGGCGGAGGTGCGGCAGGGTGTCCCCTTCGGCCGGGGCAGGCTCACGGTATCGGTGGAGAACACCGTTACCGGAGAGACGCGCCGGGAGAAGCTGACCCTGCATCAGGGCCGGGGAGCGTGGCAGGTGCAGAGTGCCTGCTGCGGTTGTCTGGTGATGCAGGCGGCGGAGCTGGTGCTGTGGGATCTGCTGGGCGTGCTGCCGGTGAGGATCCCCTGCACGGTGCAGGGACGCATCTGCGTCATGCCGGATACCTTCCCCATCGAGGCAGACCCGGTGTCGGCCGTGAGCCGCCAGACGGACTGCGAGGAGTACGCTCCGGACGTCCGGGGCAGCGATCCTACGGAGATCTTTCAGATCCGGGAATATGTCCCCGGCGACAGTCTGCGTCAGATCCACTGGAAGCTCTCCGCCAAGACAGAACGCTACATGGTGCGGGATGCGGCCAAGCCAGTGGATCACCGATTGACCATCTATGTGGAGCGCCGCACGGCCCCGCCCCGTCTGGCGGACGGCCTGATGGAGGCGGCGGTGTCGCTGTGTCAGGCCTATGTGGATCAGCCCTTTCAACTCATGTGGAGCGGGGAGACCACCTCTGTCCGGGAGATCACCGGGGAGGAGCAGCTGCCCGAAGCGGTGACGGCGCTGCTGAAAAGCAAGGCACAGGAGGAGCCGCAGCCGCCGGAGCTGCGTCCGGAGGGGAAGCTGCTGTACTGCTGTACCCAGCTTCCGGCGGACGGGCAGCTGCCGGAGGATGCCGTCGTGCTGCTGTGCAGCGATGAGCCCTGCGCCGGGGAGGGCGTGTGCCGCTTCACCCCGGAGGATATGCAGGAAATACTGGGAAAATGGATGTGGAATTAGGAGCTTTTGGTGAAAAAACAGACTGTTTCATTCCAATTTGATACGACGCCGGCCTCATTCAGGCCTCTGCGCCCCACGGATGCGGCGGCGGGCGTGCTGCTGCTGGCAGGCATATGGGGCCTGCTGTGGCAATGCCTGCGCCCGGAATCGGTGCCGGGCCTGCTGGGGCTGGGTGCTCTGGCGGCGCTGGGCCTTGCGGCGGGACTGCTGCTGCGGTGGGATCGGAAATGGCAGCGGGCTGCCCTCTGCGGAGCGCTGCTGGTGCTGTTGGCGGCGGGCATACTGCTGCGGAGCCACATCAGCGCTGCTCTGGCGGGGCTGGGAGACTTGTGGGGTCAGTGGCGCTTTCAGCAGACCGGACGGTACACGCCGCCCTATGTGGGGGCGGGCAGCGTCTGGTGGATGCTGCTGCCTGTGGGGGCTGTAACGGGCCTTGCTGCGGGTCTTGTGCTGCGGCAGCGCTGGCGGATATGGCCGGCGGCCGTCTGCGCAGCAGGACTGCTGGCACTGCGTCTGGCGGGCCTTGTGCCGGGAGGCTGGTGGTTTACCTGCTTCCTGCTGGGGGTGCTGCTGTGCTTTGTGCAGGGCAGTGCCATAGGCCGCAGGGCCAAGGCTGTCACGGCGGGAGCGCTGGTGCTGGTGCTGCTGATCGGACTGCTGCCGGAGGGCCTCTCCGGCGGCGCATCCCCCACGGCACTGGGGCGGCGGCTGGGCAAGGCCCTGCACCGCTGGCGCTATGAGGATGCCGCCGATCCCCTGCCGGAGGGAGACATCTCCGGCTCCGGAGCCTTTTCCCCCGGACAGGAGCCGGCGCTGCGGCTGACCATGGATCACTGGACGCCCCTGTATCTGCGGGGCTATGTGGCGGGGGAGTATACCGGCACCGGCTGGCAGCAGCTGGCGGCCCGGCGCTTGACGGAGGAGGCCCCGACGCTGTATAGCCTGCAAAGCGGCTATTTCTTCCCGGCCCAGCAGCTGGCAAAGGCCAACGGTGAGGCCGAGAGCGAGAACCATGTGACCATTCAGGTGCTGGGCGCCTGCCGCTCCGTGGCCTATACCCCCTATGGCGGGGGCGACGGGCTGGAGAGCGCGCTGGATGCCCGTGACCTCACCGGCGAGGGCATGACCGACCCCACCCAGCGCAGCTATGAGGCGGCGCTGTACCCAGTGGAGGAGAGCTACCTGCTCCAGCAGCAGCTGGCGCAGGCGGAGACGGACAGCGACTACCGGACGGGGGAGAGCGTCTATCGCCAGTGGATCTATGACCACTATCTCACGGTGCCGCAGGACACCTACGACGCCCTGACGACGCAGTTCACCCCCGGTCAGGGCTGGAACACCACTCAGGCCAAGACGGAGATCAGTCGCTTTCTGGCGGCCAACCTGACCCTCCGGGAGGGGACGGTCACCCCGGCCACCGGCGACGTGGCGGCGTGGCTGCTGACCGGCGCCCGACAGGGGTACAGTGTCCACTATGCCACGCTGACGACGCTGCTGCTGCGCTGCTGCGGCATCCCGGCCCGGTATGTGGAGGGCTATGTGGTGACCCGGCAGCAGGCAGAGGCCCTGTCGGACGGGGCGCAGCTGACCCTGACCCAGCGGGCCGCCCATGCCTGGGCGGAGTACTATCTGGACGGCGTGGGCTGGATCCCCTTCGACACCGTTCCCGGCTACGAGGAGAACATCGGCTACCAACTGCCGGAGGACGGCGACCCGGCGGAAAACGAGAACGGCACGACCTACACGGGGCAGGATCAAACGCCCCAACAGAACCAGACCGACATCTCTCAGGAGCCCCAGGACGACCACAGCCAGCGGATCTTTATCCAGAGCGTGCTGCTGGCCTTGGCGGCACTGGTGCTGGTGTGTCTGGCAGCCATGGCGCTGCGGACGGTGCTGCTGCGGCGAAGGCTGAAGCGGCAGCGCAGGCGCTTTGAGGATCCCGACGGCCGCGCGGCCTGTCAGGCTATGCTCAGCGCCCTGCACCGGCAGCTGACGGCCTTGCAGCCGGGAGCGTGGAGCGAGGCATCCCCCCAGCGGCAGGAGGCCCTGACGGCCCTGCTGGGCGACGAGACGGCCCGGCAGCTGACGGCGCTGGAGCAGGAGGTCTGGTTCAGTGACCACCCCATAGAGGAGCCCCAACGCCAACAGGCGCAGAAGCTGCTGGAGGGGACGGAGCGTCTGTGGCGGGAGCGTGTCCCGGCGGCCAGACGCTGGAAACAGAGATTCCTCACCTGTCAGGTGATTTGAATCATAAAAGAACAGAAAGGAGTATGAAAGATGAAAGAGAAGACACACCTCGGAAACCGCCTTCTGTCGGTTCTGCTGACGGTCCTGATGCTGCTGTCGCTGCTGCCTTCGGCGGCGCTGGCGGCGGACACCCAGCAGATCGCGCTGATGGCGGTGACGCAGGACGGCTTCCTCATCGAACCGGAGTATGTCACCTATCACTCCGGCGACACAGTGAAGGATGTGCTGAAAAACAGCAGCCACACCTTCAGCGGCATCGACAACGGATACATTACCGCTATCGATGGCACCACCGACAACTTCAGCATCCATTACGACGAGGATGGATACAAGCTGGATCAGTCGGCGGATGGCCTGACGGCAATCTGGTTCACCACCAACTCGGGCCAGATCTATGGAGCAAACCTCCAGCAGCTGGCGGCCAACATGGCGGTCTACAACACCGCTACCAACGGCCTGAAGGATTACAAGGCCGCTCAGGAGGCCTATGATGCCGCCGTGAAGGGCTTCTATGCCGCCACGGACACCACGGCCAAGCCCCTGAACGATGCGCTGTCCAGCGCCATCGACAAGCACGCCAAGTTCCTGGAGGGCAAGACCACGCCGCTGACCATCAGCGCCACCATGGGCGGCGAGGCCATCACCCCCGGCGAGGCGGTGTTCACCAGTGAGTTCGGCACCGTTGTCACGGTGAAGAACACCAACACCGTGGACCTGATCCCCGCCACCTACACCTTTGACCTGTCCGACGGCGAGTTCCGCCATGTCCGTGGCACGCTGGAGGTGAAGGAGGGTACCACCCTCACCGCCGAGCTGCCTGCCGGCCAGTGGATCAAGTCCGTAGGCATTGGTATCGACAATTTCTGGAAAACCTACGGCGAGATGCCCAAGCAGGACGTTACCGCCGCCGAGGGTACCTACCTGATTCCGGACCATGCGTACAACTCGCTCTATCCCTATTTTGAGCCGGGTGACGGTGTAGATACCACCAACATCCGTATCTACAAAGCGGGCGACCCCAACGGCAACAAGGCCCGCAGCTGGAAGAGCAAGGCAACTGCCCTGACGGATAGTGTCGAGCCCAACAGCCTGAAAAATGCGGACGTAGTGTGTGAGGCCCGTCTGAAGGGCGGCACCTATGAGCAGTATCAGACCTACACGCTCCACCTGATCCGCACTCCCAGCCTCAGCGGTCTGGCGGCTGCGGACTCCGTGTCCGGCCTGACCCTGAATCCGACCTATGATAGGGCCACCGATACCTACAACGTGGTCACGTCGCAGGATCAGGTGAAGATCACCCCCACGGCTCTGTGCAGCGGCACTGCCATCACCGTGGCCGGGAAGTCCACCCAGAGTGGTTCCCCCGCGACGGTGAACCTGGCGGACTGCGAGCAGGATTCCGGCAAGAAATACCTGATTCCCGTGGTGCTGACCGCCAACGGCCATAGCGTCACCTATACGGTGAAGGTGCAGAAGCGGGCCTCCGTCCCGGTGATCCTGAACCACGATGAGGGGCTGGACGTGAAGGTGTATAGCCAGACCGGCGACTACATCGCCCCCACCTCCTCCACCGGCACGGCGGACACCTATATGCTGACGCTGGGCTGCGGGTATACCTATCTGGCCACCAAGGATGTGTATTACCATGCCGAGCATGCTTTCCCGGCGCAGCCCGGTATGACGCTGACGGTACCCACCCCTGTCACCGATGATTGGCTGACGGGTCTGAGCGCCAGAACCGGCAACAATGCACCGTTGTGTGATATGTCCCCGACGTTTACGGAGGGTACCCATGAGTACACCTTTACGGTGGAATCCAACTCTTCCATCTTCCAGCTCCAGCGTGTCAGAGCGGATAGCACTTATCAGACTACGATATACTACCACGGCCATCCAAACACCAATTTCTCTGCGAACAGCTACGAGAAAGCGGTGACTACTGCCGACACACGCTTCTATTCACCGCCGCAGTTCATGGCCGTGGGCGGCTATGGCAACACTGCCCGCCTGAAGGTAGCCCAGTCCAAGACGGTCAACGGCGCTACCCTGTATCAGGACTACTTCATCCATGTCAACCGCACCATGACGCTGGATTCCCTGTCCGCCAAGGACCAGAACGACGTCGTGGTTCCCCTGAATCAGGGCGGCGACACCACCAAGGCCACCTTTACCAAGCTGGTGTATGACTACACCGCCGATGTCAGCGAAAAAACCTCTGAGCTGCGCCTGACCCTGCGGCCCCTGGCCTCCTACCGGATGGATGCAGATATGACAGTGACTGTGGCCTGCGGCGACTGGAGCCGGAGCATCACCTATGATAAGGACCACAGGCCTTCTGACCGCCAGACCGTGGAGGTCCCCCTGAAGGCGGGTTCTGCGGCGGCGGAGACCATCACGGTTACCGTCTCCCACAAGGAGACCGGCAGCATCGCCGGGACCTACACCATCAAGGTCAATAAGCAGGCTCCCATCGAGACCACCATCACCACGACCCCCGGTGATGCCACGGTGTTCCTTACCAGCGACGTCAACGGCGACCGCATCCTGCCGGGTGACAAAGGTACCTATACCCTCGACAGCGGCAGCAGCTACACCGCAGTGGTGACCCGCTACGGCTATGTGGGCCAGAAAAAGACCTTCACCGCCGGCGAGGCCAACAAGACCGTCCAGATCAAGCTGGAGAAGGCCCCCGACAGCACCCTGAAGGATATCGAGCTGCCCACCGACTGGCCCCTGTTCCGCAAGAACGATGAAAACAACGGCGTGGTGGATGTGCGCACCCCCATCACCGCTGAGGACACCGTTCTGGTGTGGGCCAACAAGCTGGGCGAGGGCTACAGCGGCAGCGCTGTGGGCAGCCCCATCATCGTGGGCGGCTACCTCTATACTTATTCCGGTACCACCGTCATGAAGGTGGATAAGGAGACCGGCCTGATCCTCAAGACCGGCACCATGGTAGGCGGCTCCTCCTTTGCCATCAACTCCGCCACCTACGCCGAGGGCATGATCTTTATCGGTCTTGCCAATGGCCGGGTGCAGGCCTTCAATGCCGAGACACTGGAGTCCCTCTGGGTCTATCGGGATGCGTTGGGCGGCCAACCCAACTGCCCCATCGCCTATGCAGACGGCTATATCTACACGGGCTTCTGGAACAGCGAGACCAAGCAGGCCAACTTCGCCTGCCTCTCTGTCACCGATGAGGATGCCACCAAGGCCACCGAGGCCAAGCTCCCCACCTGGACCTATACCCACAACGGCTTCTATTGGGCCGGTGCTTACGTCAACAGCGACTTCGTGCTGGTGACCACCGATGACGGTGCGGATGGGTATGTCACGGGCCGTGGTTCTATCCTGTCCCTGAACCCCAAGACCGGCAAGCTCATTGACAGCCTGCAGGCCACCAACGTGGGCGACCTCCGCAGCAGCGTCTGCTACGATGAGGAGACCGAGGCCTATTACTTCACCTCCAAGGGCGGCGACCTGTATCAGGTGAAGGTCAACGCCGACGGCACTTTTACCAAGGGCTCTCTGCGTCGCCTGCATCTGGATAATGGCGCCGACAGTGCCTCTGCGCCTCCCATGAGTACCTCCACCCCCGTGATCGCCAACGGGCGTGCTTACATCGGTGTGTCCGGTGACGGCCAGTTCAAGGCCTATTCCGGCCACAATATCACGGTGATAGACCTGACTTCCTTCTCCATCGCCTACTCTGTACCCACCATGGGCTATCCTCAGACCAGCGGTCTGCTGACCACGGCCTATCAGAACAAGGACGGCTATAACTACGTCTATTTCTTCGATAACTTCACCCCCGGTAAGCTGCGGGTCATCCGGGATATGCCCGGCATGACGGAGGTGGATCACAGCTACACCACCATGGAGACCTACACCGAAAACGGCGAGGAGCGCACCATCGAGACGGCCTATGTGCTCTTTACCCCTGACGGTGCGCAGGCGCAGTACGCCATTTGCAGCCCCGTTGCGGACGAAGAGGGCAACATCTACTTCAAGAACGACTCCGCCCAGCTGATGCGGCTGAGCAGCCGTATCACGGAGCTGGAGGTCACCCAGCAACCGGACCGCACCACCTACAGCAAGGACGATACCTTTGATGCCAAGGGCTTGAAGGTCACCGCCCATTATGCCAACGGTGCCACCAAGGACGTGTCCGACTACCTCAAGTACACCACGGATCCCCTGACCACGGATGACACCGAGATCACCATCGGCATCAACCTGGAGCAGCTGGTGAAGGACAAGCTGGAGAATCTGCCCGAAAATCTGAAGAATCAGACCGCCAAGTGGCAGCAGTATCAGGATAAGGACGGCAAGGCCGGCGTGGAGTGGGAGATCCCCACCACCAGCGTGACCATCACCGTGGAGGAGCACCATAACTATGGCGAGCCCACTTGGACCTGGAACGATGATTTCACCGCTTCCGCTGTCTTTACCTGCACGGATGACGACGGCCATACCCAGACGGTGCCTGCCACCGTCACCGACGAAGTGACCACCGAGCCCACCTGTGATAAGGAGGGCGTCCGCACCTATACCGCTAAGGTCACCTTTGAGGGCAAGGACTACACCGACACCAAGACGGAGCCTATCCCCGCCAAGGGCCACACCCTGACCGCTGTGGCAGAGGTGCCTGCCACCTGCGAGACCGCCGGCACCTCCGCTCACTGGAAGTGCGACGTCTGCGGCAAGCTGTTCAGCGATGCCGAGGGTACCACCGAGGTCGCTCTGAAGGATTTGGCCATCCCTGCCACCGGTCATGCCTATGGCACCCCGGTGTGGAAGTGGAACGATGATTTCACCGCTTCTGCCACCTTCACCTGCGCTAATGATGCTTCCCATGTGGAGAAGGTCGATGCCACTGTGACCAGCGAGGTTACGGAGGGCAGCTGCGAGGTTGGCGGCACCCGCACCTACACCGCCAAGGTCACCTTTGAGGGCAAGGAGTACACCGACACCAAGACGGAGCCTCTCCCCGCCAAGGGCCACACCCTGACCGCCGTGGAGGCAGTGCCTGCCACCTGCGAGACCGCCGGTGTGAAGGCCCACTGGATCTGCTCCGTCTGCGGCAAGCTGTTCAGCGATGCCGAGGGCAAGACCGAGACGACGCTGGAGAAGCTGGCTATCCCCGCTACCGGCCATGCTTACGGTGAGCCAGTGTGGAAGTGGAACGATGATTTCACCGCTTCTGCCACCTTTACTTGCGGCAATAATGCCTCCCACGTGGAGACGGTGAACGCTGCTGTTACCAACGAGGTGACCACCGCGGCCACCTGCGAGGTCGACGGCGTGCGGACCTACACCGCCAAGGTCACCTTCGAGGGCAAGGAGTACACCGACACCAAGACCGAGGCCATCCCTGCCACCGGCCATGCCTATGGCGCCCCGGTGTGGAAGTGGAACGATGATTTCACCGCTTCTGCCACCTTTACCTGCGGCAATAATGCCTCCCACGTGGAGACGGTGAACGCTGCTGTTACCAACGAGGTGACCACCGCGGCCACCTGCGAGGTCGACGGCGTGCGGACCTACACCGCCAAGGTCACCTTCGAGGGCAAGGAGTACACCGACACCAAGACCGAGGTCATCCCCGCCACCGGTCATGCCTATGGCGCCCCGGTGTGGAAGTGGAACGATGATTTCACCGCTTCTGCCACCTTTACCTGCGGCAATAATGCCTCCCACGTGGAGACGGTGAACGCTGCTGTTACCAACGAGGTGACCACCGCGGCCACCTGCGAGGTCGACGGCGTGCGGACCTACACCGCCAAGGTCACCTTCGAGGGCAAGGAGTACACCGACACCAAGACCGAGGTCATCCCCGCCACCGGTCACGACACGGAGCTGGTGGGTGCCAAGGATGCCACCTGCACCGAGGACGGCTACACCGGTGACGAGGTCTGCAAGGTCTGCCAGACTGTCGTGAAGCAGGGCGAGGTGATTCCCGCTCTGGGCCACGACTACAAGGATGGCAAGTGCAGCCGCTGCGGCGCTGAGGAGCCTACCACTCCCGTGGAGCCCGGCAAGCCCGAGCAGCCGGAGAAGCCCGCCACACCCGATACCCCCGCCACTGGCGACAGCAGCAACATGACCGCCCTGTGGGTGGTGCTGGCTGTGGCTGGTCTGGGCATCATCGCTCTGGTGGTGCTGCTTGTCACCAAGCGCAAGAGCAAAGAGGACTAAATCGGCCTGTTCCAACGAAAAAAGGCGCTCCGGCAGTTGGGAGAGACGCATAACGAAGTAATTATATAGGATACGGTGCAGTCTCTGAAAAGGGGCTGCACCGTGTTCTGCTTTATGCAGAAAATTTGAACTGCTGCGGGTTCTGGCGGATCTCATCCATACGGCGGATCAGCGCATTGACGATCTCCGGCGTAAGCTGCCGAATGTCCGTATAATCCCGCAGCGCTTTCATCAGCAGCCTCAAATCCGCCTTGGTTTGCTCCGCATCCAACAGATTTTTCTTGCCGTCAGCTACGAGCTCCAACAGATCCTTCTGCTCTTTTTCGTAGTTGGCGGTCATTTTTGTGAAACGCTCATCGGTGATTTTGCCGGAGATATTCGCTTCAAACAACCCCTCGATAGCCTTGTCGATGGCTTGGATGCGCCGTTCACTTGTAGAAATGGTCTGCTTCAGCTTCTGCACCTCGGACTGTCGTGCAGCGGTATTGTTTTTTGCCAGCAGATACAGGAAAATCGGCTCATAACACCGAACAAAGTCTGCAAGACTACCCACCGCTTCTGCTACGATCTGTTCCAGCACCACATTGCGGATATAATGAATATTGCAAGTCCCTCGTCCGGAATTGTAGTTGGCGCAGCGGTAAAATTCCTGATTGGGTTTTAAGCTCTTGGCGGCACAGAAATGAAGCTTAGCTCCGCAGTCGGGGCAAAACAGCAGGCCTGCAAACAAGCTCGCCCGTCCGGTTTTCGTATTTCTGCGTTTATGGCTGCGAAGCTCCTGCACACAGTCAAACAGTTCCTCGGAGATGATCGGCTCCTGCATATTGGGGATAACTTGCTGCTCCGCTACGGGGTTGTAGATACGCTGTTCCTCCTTTGATTTTCTGCAATTATTGTAGCAGGAGAATTAGCGTAAATCGAATGTACGGATATAAGAAAATCACCGAAAAAAGTCTGTGATAGACTGATCTCGGTGATTTTCCTTGCCATTGCTACGCCTGACAGCTAAGTCCTTTTAACATTTCGTTTTCAGTCCGTGGCTTTGCAACTCAGTTTTTCTCCCATTGCCGATTCAGCTGCGGTGATAATTTGATTTACTGCCTTATCAACGAAAACCGAACCGTTTCCGGGCTTTTTCGAGCCCGGATTTCTTCTTTTGAACCATAGATTTTTATGGAGTTTTCAGAGCAACTGACCGGATTTGAACTGGAGGATCTCATGCCTTGGACAGTTTCCAACCTCCAGCGCCCTTTTAGAGAGGACTTTTCTCTCGAAAAAGCGGCATCATCGCAGAAAAAGAATCACAAATATTTGGGCGTCGTTTTGTCGGCTTTGACAGGCCGAAAAAGCGGCGCCCTTTTTCAATTTCTAAAAGGGCGCTGGCTGCAGCGTCTGAAGCGGCAGGCCGGAGAAGACCTCTCCGGCCTCATTTTTTTACAACAGGAGGATCGCTCACATGGACACCCAAAACACAAGCCGTCAGCTCCGCTACCTTGAAGAAGTCCGTATTCCCCTGCACCGTGCAGGCTTTGAAACCCTGCCGTTGGAGGGAGCGCAGTTGCCTGTCCTTTGGAACGGCGCACCCCTCTGCCGCATCACCGGCAAGGGCCGCGTATTCTATCGGCGAGAGGATGTGGACACGCCCCAGGCAGAGGATGCCCTGTTTCGCGTCGAGGACATCGCCGCGAAGACGCTGGAGTATATGACCACTATGGAAACCGCCCCACAGCTCAAAGCCAGCGGGCTGGATGGCGACTACCGTATCCTCGCTGACTTTGCCGGCACGGTGCTGGCAGGTACTCCAAGCAAATACGGCGTTCAATTCGTCACTTGGGATTGGGACTATGACCGCACAGGCGTGTCCCACGGACACTACTTCATGGAGAACTATCGTCGGTTCCTCCGGCAGCGGCAAGACCACGCTGTGCAATCTCATGGCGCGGTTCTGGGACGTGCAGTCAGGCAGCGTGAGCCAGCGCATTTCCATTGCCCGGGCGATTATGAAGGACGCGCCTGTCATCATTCTGGACGAAGCCACCGCCAATGTTGACCCCGAAAATGAAAAGGAGCTGATGGACGCTGTTGCGGAATTGACCCACGATAAGACGGTCATCATGATCGCCCACCGGCTGAAAACCGTGCGCCATGCCGACCAAATTTTTGTTGTCGATCACGGTGAGATCGTTCAGCAGGGCACCCATGACGAGCTGGTTGCTGTTGACGGGCTCTACCGCCGCTTCGTGGTGGAGCGGCAGCAGGCCGCCGGGTGGAAGGCCTGATTTCACTTTGCATATTATTCAACAAAGCCCGTACCAGTTAAACTGATACGGGCTTTGTTATGCTCCGCGTTTATCCGCCCCCCTAACGCTAATAACACAGCGTCTGCAAGGAGCAGAGAAGCACCTTGCCGCCTCTCTGCTCCCTCACTTTCTTGCTTATTTTCGGGGATTTTCTTCATCGTCCAGCAGATCGGTCATATTCCGCAGGCTGATGCCCAGGGTGGACCCGTTGTGCAGCAGTGCCGAGGTGGCAGGTGGCAGTACACCCGCCACGCCCAGCGCGATCAGCGTCAGGTTGAAGCCCACGATGAAGCGGTAGCTGCCGTGGATACGCTCCATCAGTGCCTGACTGAGCCTGCGCAGCGTTACCAGCGCAAACAGATCCTCCGAGGCAACGGTGATGTCGGCAATCTCCCGGGCAATGGCCGCACCGGTGGAGATGGCGATGCCCGCGTCCGCCTCCGACAGAGCAGGGGAGTCGTTGACGCCGTCGCCCACCATGATAACGGTGTGGCCCTTCGCCTTTTCCTGCCGGATAAACGCGGCCTTGTCCTCTGGCAGCACCTCGGCATACACGGCGTCCACGCCCACCTCGGCGGCCACAGCCTCCGCCGTGCGGCGGTTGTCGCCGGTCATCATCACCACGTTGGCAAAGCCGCTCTCGTGCAGTGCTCTTACCGCCTCCCGCGCCTCCCGGCGCAGGGGATCGTGGATGCAGATGACCGCCGTCAGTTCCCCGTCTATGCAGAGGTACAGGTGGGAATACGCGGCGGGCAGCGCGTCAAATTTCGGCTGCTCTCCCTCCGGGATGCGGCAGCCCTCGTCCTCAAAGACGAAGTGGGCGCTGCCGATGATGACCTTCTTGCCCTCCACCATGCTGGAGATGCCGTGGGCCACCACATACTGCACCTGCGAATGGTACTCCTCGTGGG
>ENA-ORRL01001010-ORRL01001010.1-human-gut-metagenome-genome-assembly--contig:-NODE-1010-length-24723-cov-9.776472_pt1 | contig 24723 bp, 20 predicted proteins | sample MGYA00242175_ERZ509134 | MGnify/ENA primary metagenome ERZ509134 (study PRJEB26280, sample SAMEA2338660) | human gut metagenome | biome: human gut; feature: human-associated habitat; material: faeces... | reverse complement strand
TCCTCCATCGTGTCCACCCATTCCACACGATAGCCCAACGCACCTGCGACCTCCTTGGCGTCCTTGCGCTCCGCCTCAGTCAGCGACTGTTCTTTTGGCTTGTCAGCCTCAGCCTCAGCCTTGCGTTTCTTCTCCTCCTTGTCGGCAAATCTCCTTAGCCTTGTCAATTCTTTTGCTTCTTCTCTGCCTTTTTACTACCTTTGTCAGCGGAAGCAGAAGGCAAATCCGAAGATGGCGTTGACTTTTGATCATCAGCGTCGGTGAGCTTTCTGCTTCTTTGTTTACGCATACTCGCCATTGCAAGTTTCTTGCGCCCCGTGCGCACTTCCTCCACATACAAAGTCGTTCCATCCGTATATCGTTTCTTGTATATTATGATATCCTGACCTCTGCTGTTCTTCTCTGTTTTTATCTCATCATAATTATCAATAACATCATTGACGTTTTCTATATCTTTTTCCGTCAAAGGAATCTGACCTTGCTCTTTTTCTTTGTCGGAAGAATGTCTATTCAAAGCGTGGTTGATAGCATTATTGTCAATCGTATGGTTATACTCAGGCGATATATCGACCCCCTTGTCTTTCAAATCAGCGATAAGTCTATTGCTTGCAGCAGATAGAACCTTCTTTATAAGGGAACTTCCGTTTTTCCTTGTGGCAGCTATCAATTCCTTTATTGTCCCAGTGAAGAAGTTGAATCCATTCTGCCCATCCCCATCAGTTTTAGCTTTTCTTTCCTCCTCTTTGGTTTTACGCTCCTCCTCTGCCTTCCTTTCGGCTTCAATTCTGTCACGATCATCCGCCTCGGCACGCTCACGCTCTTCTGCGGCTTTCCTTTCTTCCTCCGCCATTTCTGCTGCAATCCTCTCTGTCTCTTTCTTCTCTGCCTCAATGCGAGCCTTCTCCTCTTTCTCAACACGTTCACGCTCCTCAGCGGCTTTCCTTTCCGCCTCCGCCACTGCCGCTTCGTTTTCCTTGATTGACTGCAACAATTCTTCCGGCGTCTCGCCTTTCTCCTTCAGTGCCTTTGCCGCCTTCAACCTCTTCTCTGCGGCTCGAAAAAACACCAATGCGAAAGGGTCGACCCAACACATTGTCAGATCGACCCTTTCGAAAGTCTTCGGTTAAGGCTTATTGCTATACGTAGCCTTTGATAATGCCTCGCTTCGAGTTACGCACAAACAAGATGATTTCGTCACGCTCTTTCGTGGCAGGAAGTTCCGCCTCGATATGCTCCACAGCATCGCTATTGTTGTATCCAGAAAGATATAGATAACGATATATGTCCTGGATGTCACGAATCTGCTCATTTGTGAAACCGCGTCTACGCAAGCCTATTGAGTTCACGCCAGCATACGATATCGGTTCACGGGCAGCTTTTACATATGGGGGAATGTCTTTGTTGACCAAAGCCCCGCCTTGTATCATCACATGAGAACCTATATGGCAAAATTGATGAATCAATGTTCCTCCTCCAACTACCGCAAAATTGTCGATTTGTACCTCTCCAGCAATCTGCGAAGCGTTTGCAATAATGATATTGTCCCCAATCACGCAGTCATGGGCGATGTGAGAATAAGCCATAATAAGGCAATTGCTGCCAACAACAGTCTTGCCCTTCGACGCGGTGCCCCTGTTTATGGTCACGCATTCACGAATGGTTGTGTTGTCGCCAACGATAGCCAACGTGTTTTCTCCCATGAATTTAAGATCTTGAGGAATCGCACCAATAACAGCGCCCGGGTAAATCGTGCAGTTCTTGCCAATCCTTGTACCCTCCATGATTGTAACGTTGCTGGCAATGCGTGTTCCCGCTCCGATTTCCACGTTTCTGTCAATTGTCACAAACGGGTCGATGACCACGCTTGGGTCTATCTTGGCATCCGGATGTATGTATGCTAATGGTTGCTTCATATTATTTATTTTTGATTATTTGCGCCATGAATTCAGCCTCGGAAACGATTTTATCGCCAACAAAAGCATAGCCTTTCATATTGGCACAACCTCTTCTCAATTCAGTCAAGAATGACACGTGGAAAACTAAAGTGTCGCCAGGGACTACTTTCTGTCGGAATTTTACGTTGTCGATCTTCATAAAATAAGTAGAATAGCTTTCAGGGTTGTCAACAGAGCCTAAGACAAGCAATCCTGCAGTTTGAGCCATGGCTTCAATTTGAAGCACACCAGGCATCACTGGCTCTGTAGGGAAGTGGCCTTGGAAGAATGGTTCGTTGCCCGACACGTTCTTTACTCCAACAATATATTTGTCGGATTTGTCGATAATCTTGTCAACCAACAAGAACGGATATCTGTGTGGAAGCAACTCTCTGATACGGTTTACGTCCATAATCGGGGTCTCGTTTGGATTGTAGACCGGGGCCTGAACCTCCTGACGCTTTAATTCGCGTCTCACCTTTTTCGCAAATGTAGTGTTGATTGTATGACCTGGGCAAGTGGCGATAATACGGCCCTGCACACGTCTGCCAATCAAAGCTACGTCGCCAACCACATCAAGAAGTTTGTGGCGTGCCGGCTCGTTTTTAAACACCAGCTCGTCGCTGTTGATGAATCCGAACTCTGACACTTTTTTTCTTGGCACGTTCATCATATCGGCGATTCTGTCAAGCTCCGACTGCGCCACCGGAGTGTCGTAAATAACGATGGCATTGTCCAGGTCACCGCCTTTTATCAAGTCGTGTTTGACCAACTCTTCAATTTCTCTTACGAAAACGAATGTACGGCTTGCAGCAATCTGTGTCTTGAAATCATCCAAAGAGTCAAGAGTGGCGAACTGATTGGAGAGTACAACCGAGTTGAACTCAATCATTACATCCACGCAGAAATCGCTGTCGGGAATAACACAAATTGAGGCTTCGGTCTCGCTGTCCTTAACCGTTGTGCGGTTTCTTACAACGTACACCGCTGCGTCTTCCGTCTGCTCAACAACTCCGACTTCCTCAATCTTGTCCATAAATATTTTTGCACTGCCGTCAAGAATTGGCACTTCAGGGCCATTCAGCTCCACGAGGCAGTTGTCGACATTGGAAGCATACAACGCAGCCATGGCGTGCTCAATAGTGGAGATTTTCAAGTCGCCAGAAGCAATAACCGTTCCGCGGCATGTCTCCACGACATTCTCAGCCACAGCTTCGATAGGCGCTGCGCCTTCAACATCAATGCGAAGGAATTTCCGCCCAAAATTGTCTGGAGCAGGCTTGAATGTCGCTTCAATTTCCCTGCCCGTATGCAAGCCCTTACCTTTTATGGTAAAAGCAGATTTCAACGTACATTGTTTCATATTATCTTTTTTATTTGTTGTCTTTTTTGTTTAAGTCTTTTTTTATAGTGTTCAAGTCGGCGATTATGTCGCCCAACCAGCGACGATATGCAGCTTCGCGCATAAAATCTCTTGCGTCAACCGCAGGATACCCCAGCAGCACCTTGTCGTCGCCTGTTCTTGTATGGATGCCAGACTGTGCCCCAATTTGGTTCCGGTCGCCGATTGTGATGTGACCGGCGATGCCAACTTGGCCTCCAATCATATTTTGTTTGCCAATCTTAGCCGAACCCGCAATGCCTGTCTGTGCGGCAATAACTGTGTTGTCGCCGATTTCAACATTATGCGCAACTTGTATAAGATTGTCCAACTTCACGCCTTTATGGATTTTTGTCGAGCCCATCGTAGCCCTGTCGACAGTGGTGTTGGCGCCTATTTCTACATTGTCTTCAATTACCACATTGCCGATCTGGGCAATCTTCAGATAACTGCCGTCCTTTTCAGGGGCAAATCCAAAGCCGTCGCTTCCCACAACAACTCCCGAATGGAGAATGCAATTCTCGCCGACAACGCACCCCTGGTATATTTTAACACCTGCGTAAAGAGTCGTGTTGTTTCCAATAACAACACCGTCGCCAATATAGCACTGAGGGTATATTTTTACGTTCTCTCCTATTTTGGCATCCTTGCCGATATAAGAGAATGCACCAAGATAAATTGATTTTGGCAAATCAACGCCATCCGAAACATATACGGGCTGCTCCACTCCGGATTTCACAGGAGCCGATGCTTGCACCAAATTGAGCAACTCCGCCAAAGTGGCATACGGGTCGTCCACCTTTATCAGTGTCGCTTTTATAGGCTGCTCAGGTACAAAATCTTTGCGCACCAACAAAACAGATGCCTTTGTCGTATATACAAAATGCGTGTATTTAGGATTGGCCAAGAATGACAAAGAACCCTCTTGAGCCTCCTCGATTTTAGAATAAGAGGATATCTTCACAGAGCCGTCGCCCTCGATTTCACCTCTTATAATAGTCGCTAATTGCGTTGCTGTTATTTCCATTTAATAGATTTTTCGCTTTACAAATGTGCAAATTTAGTTATTTTTTTAGAATCCCGTCAAAACTTCATGCGGAAATCAGTGACATGTAGCTCAAAATCCATCAAAACGACCATTTATTGTTAAATTTTCATTTTTTTATTGCATCTTCACAAAAAGTGTTTGCGTAAACAGCGAAAAATCCATACCTTTGTGCCGCAAATTTTAAAAACTAATCAATTAATTATGAACAAGTACGAAACCGTTTTCATTTTAACTCCCGTTTTGTCTGATGCTCAGATGAAGGAAGCGGTAGAAAAATTCACTGCTGTTCTCACTAAAAATGGTGCAGAAATAGTAAATGAAGAGAACTGGGGCCTCCGCAAGTTGGCATACCCTATTCAGAAAAAAAGCACAGGCTTCTATTGCCTTGTTGAGTTCAATGCAGAACCGCAGGTTGTGAAGAAACTTGAGACAGCTTATCGTCGCGACGAGAAAGTTATCCGTTTCTTGACATTCCGTCTTGACAAGTATGCTGCAGAATACGCTGAAAAACGCAGAAGTCTTCGCGCAGCTAAGTCTAACAACAACGAAACAAAGGAGGATTAATCATGGCACAACCACAATCAGAAATCAGATACTTGACTCCGCTTTCAGTAGATGTCAAAAAGAAAAAATATTGCCGTTTCAAAAAGAGTGGCATTAAGTATATCGACTACAAAGATCCTGAATTCCTCAAGAAATTCTTGAACGAGCAAGGCAAAATCCTTCCTCGTCGCATCACGGGAACTTCACTCAAATTCCAGAGAAGAGTGGCACAGGCCGTAAAACGCGCCCGTCATCTTGCACTTCTTCCTTACGTGACTGACTTGATGAAATAACATTAAAAGAAGGATTACAATTATGAAGATCATATTAAAAGAAGATATCGCAAATCTTGGCTACAAGGACGATGTTGTAGAAGTTAAGAGCGGTTACGGTCGAAACTACCTTATCCCAATGTGCAAAGCTGTTATCGCTACCGAATCGGCACTTAAAGTTTTGGCGGAAAACCAGAAGCAAAGAGCCCACAAGCTGGCTAAAATCAAAGCCGACGCTGAGGCATTGGCAGAGTCTTTGAAGGACGTTGCTTTGACTATCGGAGCAAAGACAAGCTCTACCGGCACAATCTTTGGTTCAGTGAACAATATTCAAATTGCAGAGGCTCTCGAGAAGTTGGGTTTCAACGTAGACCGCAAACTTATCGTTCTCAAAGAGGCTGTGAAGGAAGTTGGAAGCTACAAGGCTCTCTTGAAACTCCACAAAGAAGTTTCTGTAGAAATTCCTTTCGAGGTGGTTTCTGAATAAGACACAACTTACATCAAAATAAAAATAAGCGCACGCTCAATTACGTGTGCTTATTTTTTTATAAAGTTTGGAAGTTAGAGGAAATATGGTTATTTTTGGGAAACGTATAAAACTATTGAAACTATGACTGATATTTCATCAATGATTCAGGAACTACTGGTCAGGTTTGGGAGTATAGACATTGCCGAGAGCGAGTTTAAACGTCTGATTTTCGAGGACGAGGCGCTTAAGGCTTATTTTAAGGAATGGTGTGACGATATGGGATACCGCGAACGCACAGCGTTTGTTGATTATTGTCACGAATACTTGGACAATCACGAATCTGCATTTGATTCCCTTACAGAATATGACGAATAACAACGAACGCGCAATCCTTCCCGCCGAATGGGCAGAACAAGACGCCATAATGCTTGCGTGGCCACATGCCGGAACAGATTGGTCTTATATGTTGGATGAAGTTGTTTCTTGCTTCAGAGAGATAGTCAGCACCATAGCGGACCAAGGCGAAAGAGTCATCGTCATAGCAGACCCTGACGACAGCAGCGACATATCATTCAGCAACGAGTTGATATCCGTGGTCAAATGTCCGACAAATGATACTTGGGCACGCGACACTTGTTCCATAACCACGCTTCGCGGAAACCGCCCCGTGGTTAACGATTTCAAGTTCAACGGTTGGGGTCTGAAATTTGCCGCCGACAAAGACAATCTTATAACATCCCGCCTTTTCGATTCCGGAATGTTTAAGGGGGAATATTCAAACAACTTGAATTTTGTCCTTGAGGGAGGGTCCATTGAGAGCGACGGTAAAGGAACGCTGCTCACCACAAGCGAATGCCTTCTTTCCAAGAATAGAAACGGCCAATCATCCAAAGAGGAAATACAAGCGTACTTGGAAAAGGTCTTCGGCACAAGCATAGTGTTGTGGCTTGACCATGGCTACCTTAGTGGCGACGACACCGACAGCCACATAGACACCTTGGCGCGATTGGCGCCAAACGACACCATTCTGTATGTTTCAACCGATGATGAACGTGACGAGCATTTCGCAGAGTTGAAAGCGATGGAATCCCAACTTCAAAGTTTCACAACCGCAGACGGAGGAAAATATAAGTTGCTCCCATTGCCGTTACCCACCCCTATCTTTGCCGACGGGGAGCGGCTGCCAGCAACATATGCCAATTTCCTTATTGGAAATGGATTTGTTCTTGTCCCCATTTACGGTCAGGAAAGCAACGACAGCGAAGCCATGAGCATAATATCCTCTGCATTTCCAGACAGAAAGGTTCTCGGCGTTGACTGCCGAGCATTGATAAAACAGCACGGATCGCTCCATTGCGTTACCATGCAGTTCCCTAAAAATTCATTGAATATATGAGCAGAATCATCAAATTAGGATACATTCAGCAAGCCAACAGCGCCTGCATAAGCAAGAATAGAGAAAAACTTGTCGCAAAAATAAAACGCTTGGCAAACGACGGCGCGCAACTTGTGGTGCTGCAAGAATTGCACGACAGCTTGTATTTCTGCCAAACGGAGAGCGTCGACAATTTTGACTTGGCGATAGACATTAACGGCGAAGAAACAGGTGTTTATTCCAACGTGGCAAAAGAATGCGGCATAGTGCTTGTGACATCGCTGTTTGAGCGCAGAGCGCCGGGGTTATATCACAACACCGCCGTTGTTTTTGAAAAAGACGGATCCGTTGCCGGGAAATATCGCAAGATGCATATTCCTGACGATCCGGCATATTATGAGAAATTCTACTTTACGCCCGGGGATATAGGTTTTGAACCAATCCAGACATCTGTCGGAAAACTTGGTGTATTGGTTTGTTGGGACCAGTGGTATCCGGAAGCGGCTCGATTGATGGCATTGAAAGGCGCAGAATTATTGATATACCCCACCGCCATCGGATGGGAAAGCTCAGACAACGAAGCGGAAAAAATGCGTCAGCGACAAGCATGGATGTTGTCCATGAGGGGACATGCTGTAGCCAACGGGCTGCCCGTTGTCGCAGTAAACAGAGTCGGACACGAACCTGACCCGTCGAATGCAACCAATGGAATCCAATTCTGGGGCTCGAGCTTTGTCGCAGGACCTCAAGGCGAGCTGATTGATGAAGTCGCTACCGACAGCGAGGCGGAGAAAATTGTTGCAATAGATTTGACAAGAAGCGAACAGGTGAGACGCTGGTGGCCGTTTCTGCGTGATCGACGCATCGACGCTTATCAAAACATCCTAAAGCGTTTTGATGACTGACAGATAGCTATTCGGATACAGGGCTGTTTTCACGGCCTCGTTTCCAAATGCCGTCCAGTGCGTCAGCCAACGATTGCAGTTCGGTTTTTATTTCCTCAAGACGTTCCGCCACCTCTTGTCTTTTTGACACATTTTTGCGGTTGTGCAGAATCTGTTCTTGGGCGGCGGCAAGCTTCATGCCGCGCACCTTTACAAGATAATGCACCATCTTGATTTTTTCAATATCGTCGGTCGTATACAGCCTATCATTGCCTCTCGACCGTCGAGGAGACAATACCGTAAACTGCCGTTCCCAGAAATGCAATGTCGAGATGGGGATGTCAAGCATTTCCGAAACTTCTTTGATTTTATAATATTTTTTCTCAGTGCTACGCATTAGGGTGGATTCTTCTTTTACAAAAGTAATAAAATGATTACTTTTGCAAGATAAAATGAGAGTTAATTCTCGTTCAAAAAAACTTGATTTCAAACGAAAGTTTATATTACGATATGTATTCAGCAAAAGAAATTAGAGAATCTTTTAAAGATTTCTTCCACAGCAAAGGCCATCAGATTGTGCCTTCTGCACCGATGGTCATCAAAGACGATCCGACATTGATGTTTACAAATGCCGGAATGAACCAGTTCAAGGACATCATATTGGGCAACGTCCCGCCGAAATACAAACGAGCCACAGACTCTCAAAAATGCTTGCGCGTAAGCGGTAAACATAACGACTTGGAAGAAGTGGGACTTGACACATATCACCACACGATGTTTGAGATGCTTGGCAATTGGTCGTTTGGTGACTATTTCAAAGAAGGAGCCATCGATTATGCGTGGGAATATCTTGTGGACGTATTGCATCTCAATCCGGACGATTTATATGTGACTGTGTTTGAGGGAGCTCCAGAAGAAGGCCTTTCACGCGACGATGAAGCTGCCGGATATTGGCTGAAGCATGTATCCGCCGACCACATCATTAACGGCAATAAACACGACAACTTTTGGGAAATGGGTGAAACCGGTCCTTGCGGTCCATGCTCCGAGATTCATCTTGACTCGCGCACACCTGAGGAGAAAGCCAAAACGCCTGGCCGCGAATTGGTCAATAAAGACGACCCCCAGGTTATTGAAATCTGGAACATCGTATTTATGCAATACAACCGCAAGGCAGACGGCAGCCTCGAACCGCTTCCTATGCATGTCATCGATACAGGAATGGGATTCGAGCGTCTTGTGCGCGCATTGCAGGGAAAACACTCAAATTACGACACAGACGTTTTCCAACCGTTGATTCAGAAAATCTCACAATTGTCAGGAAAAAGTTATGGCAAAGACGAGAAGGTTGACGTAGCAATGCGCGTAATCGCCGACCATGTCCGTACAATCGCCTTCTCTATTGCCGAAGCTCAACTTCCATCTAACGCCAAGGCAGGTTATGTGATTCGACGCATCCTGCGCCGTGCTGTTCGGTATGCATACACATTCCTTGACCAGCGTCAAGCATTCATATACCGTCTTGTGGACACACTGATAGAGTCTATGGGCGATGCCTACCCAGAGCTCAAGCAACAGCCAGATTTGATAAAGACGGTAATTAAAGAGGAAGAAGACACATTCCTCCGCACATTGGAGACAGGAATCAAACTTCTCGACAAGGTTGTCAACGAGGCCAAGGCAGATGGCAGAAAAGAAGTGAGCGGAACGGAAGCGTTTGTGCTGTATGACACTTATGGATTCCCTCTTGATCTTACAGAACTCATTCTGAAAGAGCATGGTTTCACCGTCAACCACAAAGAGTTTGACGAAGAAATGGCGAAGCAAAAGCAACGTGCGCGCAATGCTGCCGCAATAGAGGCTTCCGACTGGGTTGAACTCAATGCCGGGGAATCGGAGTTTGTCGGATATGACAAATTTGAATGTGAGACATCCATTCTCCGATACCGCAAGGTAAAACAGAAAAACAAAGAGTTCTATCAGATTGTGCTGAAAGAGACACCGTTCTACGCAGAAATGGGTGGACAGGTCGGCGATACTGGTTGGCTGATTTCAGGCGATGAGAAGATCGAAGTATTCGATACAAAACGCGAAAACAACCTGCCTATTCATTTGACAACAAAGATGCCGTCAAATCCTCAGGCTGCAATAATCGCAAAAATAGACACCGACAAACGCTTGGCTACGTCATGCAACCACACGGCGACTCACCTGTTGCACGAAGCGCTGAGAGAAGTGCTCGGCACACACGTGGAGCAAAAAGGCTCATATGTATCGCCTACAGAACTCCGCTTTGACTTCTCGCATTTCCAGAAGATGACAGATGAGGAAATAGAAGCTGTTGAGCGACTTGCAAACAAGAAAGTACGTAACGCCATCGCTCTTGACGAGCATCGCAATGTCCCTATTGCGGAAGCTAAAGCGATGGGTGCCATGGCATTGTTCGGAGAGAAATATGGAGAAGAAGTCCGCGTTATCAAATACGGCGACTCTGTTGAGCTCTGCGGAGGTACGCACGTGCCAAATACTGGCAACATTGGAATTATAAAGATTGTTTCAGAAGGAAGTATCGCCGCCGGCATACGACGCATTGAGGCAATAACTGGCGAAAATGTGGAAAACGCAATCCACGAGTTGCAGAACACGATAAAATATGTTGGCTCACTGCTCAACTCTTCGGATATAAAGAAGGCTGTCAAGAAAACAATCTCTGAAAATGCCGAATTGCGGAAAGATGCTGAAGACATGGCAATCGAACGCATCAAGAACCTTAGTTCTCAACTTCTTGGGAAGAAAGAAACACTGCCAAACGGCATCCAATTGACATCATTGGGCGGTATGCGCATTCCAGACATTGTCAAAGGAGTGGCATTTGCCATACGCGAGGCCTCCCCTACAAGAACAGCATTTGTAGCAGCAACCGTAAGTCCGGAGAAGAAACCTATGCTTACCGTAATGCTTACAGACGACCTTGTGAAAGAAGGACTTAACGCTGCGTCAATTGTACGTGAGGCAGCAAAGGCAATCAAAGGTGGTGGCGGTGGCCAACCTGGATTCGCACAAGCAGGCGGTAAAAATGCTGATGGGTTGCACGACGCTTTCAATGCTCTGATTGCAGCGGTCAAGGAATAGAAAACATCACTCTCAACACTACAGTCATCGGATACATCAATAGCATTGCGTGTCCGATGACTTTTTCTATAACTTTTTTGCTGTAACTAAATTTATTTTGGGGGATAAGCCGCAATTATGTGATAAATTTTTATTATCTTTGCGCGTAAAATCCGATTTTAAATAACAACATCTGAATGAGACAATTAAAGATTTCAAAATCAATCACCAATCGTGAAAGCGCATCGCTTGATAAGTATCTTCAAGAAATTGGACGAGAAGACCTCATCTCTGTAGAAGAAGAAGTTGAGTTGGCTCAACGTATTCGAAACGGCGATCAGCGGGCATTGGATAAATTGACGCGCGCAAATCTTCGATTTGTTGTTTCTGTAGCAAAACAGTATCAGAACCAGGGATTGAGTCTGCCAGACTTGATCAACGAGGGTAATTTGGGCTTGATTAAAGCCGCTCAGAAATTCGATGAAACACGCGGTTTCAAATTTATCTCATATGCAGTTTGGTGGATTCGTCAATCGATTTTGCAGGCATTGGCAGAGCAATCAAGAATTGTCCGACTACCTTTGAATCAAGTTGGTTCGCTAAACAAAATTAGCAAAGAGCTTTCTAAATTCGAACAAGAAAACCAGCGTCGTCCTTCAGCAGAGGAACTTGCCAACCGACTCGACATTCCGGTAGAGAAAATCTCAAGTACAATCAGTGTTTCCGGTCGTTCCATCTCTGTAGACGCACCATTTGCCGAAGGAGAGGACAACTGTATGCTTGATGTGTTGACCAACGACGACTCCCCCATGGCAGACTCTTCGCTCAATCAGGAGTCGCTGTCGAAGGAGGTTGACCGAACATTGAACCAATTGCATGACCGCGAACGCGAAATCTTAAAAATGTTTTTTGGCATAGGTTGTCAGGAAATGACTTTGGAAGAGATTGGTGACAAATTCGATTTGACACGAGAGCGTGTGCGCCAAATTAAAGAGAAAGCAATCCGTAAATTGAAAGGACAAAAGAGCAGACTCTTAAAATCGTATTTATAGTTAAGAACAATTATAAAATGCAACGAATCCCGGCTATTTCAGTCGGGATTCGTTGCATTTTATAACTAAAAAACATCTGTCCCCGTGAACCATCTCGGCCGAATCGTTGTTTCTTGAACAAAACTTATCCGTGAATAACAACAAGAAGCTAATAGATTAATTTGTATGAGACAGTTAAAGATTTCAAAATCAATCACCAATCGCAACAGTCAATCACTCGAAAAGTATCTCCAGGAAATTGGCAAAGAGGACCTCGTTTCAATAGATGAGGAAGTTGAGTTGGCTCAGCGAATCAGACAAGGCGACCAAAAGGCATTGGATAAATTGACGCGCGCAAATCTTCGATTTGTCGTTTCTGTAGCAAAGCAGTATCAGAACCAAGGATTGAGCCTGCCAGATCTGATTGACGAGGGTAATCTAGGCTTGATAAAAGCAGCTAGAAAGTTTGATGAGACCAGAGGTTTCAAATTCATCTCATACGCAGTTTGGTGGATTCGCCAATCGATTTTGCAGGCATTGGCGGACCAGTCGCGAGAAATCAGACTGCCGTTGAATCAAGTAGGTTTAAACAATAGAATAAGCAAGGAAATCTCCAAATTTGAGCAGGAAAATCAACGCCGCCCGTCAGCGGAAGAACTTGCGCAGCGCCTTGATATGCCATTGGAAAAGGTGGCAAGTGCCCTAAAAGCCTTCTACCGCACTGTGTCGGTCGACGAGCCTGTCGCTGACGGAGATGACAAATGTATGGCCGACACGCTTGCCAACGATGACGTGCCAAGCACTGACGCCACGCTGACGCAAGAATCACTGTCGAAGGAAGTTGACCGAGCATTGAATCAATTGCAAGGTAAAGAGCGGGAGATTTTAAGGCTGTGTTTCGGCATTGGCTGCAGAGAGATGACATTGGAGGAGATTGGTGACAAGTTCAATTTGACGCGGGAACGAGTGCGCCAAATCAAAGAGAAGGCAATCCGCAAATTGAAAGGGGAAAAAAGCGCATTGCTAAAGTCATATCTATAAGACGTTGTCACCATTTTGCACAAAAATGGTGACAACGTCTAAAGAAAATCGAGTAGGAGGAGTTTACCGCCTACTCGATTTTAATTTATAAAAATCAAAAACGATCAATTCCGTCCAGTCCGCGTAATCTTGTTTTTAATGTTTTCGTTAAATACCGATTCCTTCATTAATGATTCAACGGAGATGTGCATTCTGTAGCGCCAATAATGCTTTGCAATCGCAGGAACGTTTATTTGTTCATCATTTGGATTCTCCCTACGCAATTTTCCGTCAATCGACATCCAGTCCTGCCAAGGAAGTACCGTCAACATTGATGGCGACTCAAGATGTTGGCTCACAACAATATCGCAAAGCCATGGTTCTGCATAAAATGGCGCGTCCCCCTCCTGGTGCAACATAGTGTTGTAGAACCGTTGGGTTTTGTCGTGGTTTTCCTCCCACCATTGTCTGATTCCACCCATATCATGGGTCGATGTAGTGCATACCGACAAATATGGATATTGATATGGATTGCCAAACTCGTCTTCTGGATTTTTGGGCATCCTTTGTATTTCCAGCGACAGAATCTGAAGTTGCTTCATCACCGCCGGCACACAGTCTGGAATCATTCCCAAATCCTCACCGCACACAAGCATATCTGTTGAGTTTACCAAAGCCGGAAGTTTCCACATAGCCTTTCCATACCAGAAATCATTGTGACGATGGTAATAGAAGTCGTTATACATTCTGTTGAAGCACCACTTCTCATAATCATTCAGCGACTTATAGATGTAGGTGAATTGTGCTGAGATTCGAGGATGGTATTTGCCATGTTCTTCTGGGTCCTCGATGAAAAGCACTTCATCAAGCAAGCCGCACAGGGCGTTTTCCAATTTATTGTTCTTGTCGTTTTTCTCATACGACGCAAACAACTCCGCAACTTTCTGTTGCGTATCAACTTCAGTTTTCAGTTTGTAGCGTCCCCCTCCTATCGATTCCAGATATAGCGATTTTGCCTCTTCGGTATATTCTCCAAAGAAATCGGCAAGGAAGTAGTCCATAATATATGGTTTGCATTGGAGATCCGGATTTATCCAGAAGTCATAATTGTTGCGCATTTCATCTGGTGTATATGGTAACGCCGGGTTGAACACACCCAACAAGCCATGCACTGCCGACATGGGGATTTGCCAGATTCGGAAGAAGCCAAGGATATGGTCTATTCGATACAGGTCGAAATATTCCGACATCTTGCGCATCCTGTTTTTCCACCATTTGAAGCCGTCCTGACTCATACGCTCCCAATTATATGTCGGTAATCCCCAATCCTGACCAAGCACTGAGAAGTCATCAGGCGGCGCTCCCGCTTGGCTGTTCAGATTAAACAAATCTGGGTCAACCCAAGCATCCGCACTTGCGCGGCTGATACCGATAGGAATGTCACCTTTCAACACAACACCGTGCTTGTGTGCATAATCACAACTATCTTTCAGTTGTTTGTCAAGGTTGTATTGGATGTAATATGTCAGGTTGATTTCATCAGCATTGTCTTTGCACAACTCGTCGACAAGACTTTCGTCGAATTTTGAATACTTACCCCATTTGGTAAAGTCGGCAGTCCCAAATTTGTCACGCAACAAGCAGAATGCTGCATAATTCTTCAGCCAATACTCATTTTTTGCAAAGAACGATTTAAAGTTCTCCGTCTTCAAGGTCTTGGCTCCTGATTCGGCAAAGATTTCTCTCACATATTCCAGCTTGCCCGCATTGACACGCTCATAGTCGACTTGCGGAAGAGCATTCAACTCCACTGCCAGATTATTGAAATATTCCTGACGCTGATTGTCCTTCAGCTTGCCCAATGCCGGAATGTTCAAATACATCGGATGCAGTGCATAAGTCGAATTAGCTTTATATGGATAGGAATCCACCCATGTGTGAGTCATTGTAGTGTCGTTGATTGGTAGAATCTGCAAGACACGCTGCCCTGTCGCCGCCAGCCAATCAACCATTTTCTTTATGCTGAGGAAGTCGCCAGCGCCGAAATCCTCGTCGGTGCGGATTGAGAACACCGGAATAGCTGTACCTGCGCCCTTCCATAGCGCAGCGGAATCGTTGAATCTCAAGCCTGCGACAACAATACATCCGTTTTTGTCTGGAGCCGATATGTCAAGCACCCGGTTATTGCACCCTTCCCACGATTCAGTGCCAGTGTGTCTGTTTCTCTTGAAGAATTTATACTCCACCTGTTCCTCTTTTTCAGGAAATTGGAAAGCAACCGACCATATCGGATAATTGCAATCGGTAAGCGCCAACGCATTCTCCGGGTTCCAATTTCCAAGCACATCGCAATTGCCTGTCACAAACAAGTCCTCGTCAGGTCTTACCGACGGAGCAAAAATTTCCAACGTGACGCCACCACGTTGATGAGGCAGCGCATCGTTTTTGTTTTCACGATGGAATATGGAATTGACAAACATCGACGAGTAGAAAGATTTGTCATAGGGCTGGTCATTCCAGGAATCCAAGATTTCATAGACCTTGATTTCTTTTCCAAACGTGAACAAGTGAGGCTTGCCCCACTCCTTGCGAACGGCGCCATTGTCGTTTCGAATAATATAACAATACTCAAACGATTTGACATTGCGCTTAATATCCACCTCTGTAGACCAAATGCCGTCCTCGTAGGTCATTTTCAACGCCTTGGACTCATTCCATTCGCCCAATTCCTTAACACTGCCCAAAAGATATAAGCTTTCCCCCCAGGCAGTGTTGTAGCCAATTCTAAATAACAATTTCATAGGTTAATATATTTACTTAATGAATATTCCATAGGTTAGTTTCTCTATCCGCATCTTGATGTGCCGCACGAAGTGCAAATCAAACAGCCCTCTTGGTATATCAATGTTTCTTGTCCACAATTAGGACATTTCTGACCTTTGGCTTTGGTGCCTTCCGGCAAATACTTCTTCAAAGCCCGCTCAACGCCCATTTTCCAGGTGTTGATAGATTCGCTGTTGAGCTCGAGTCCACCAACCAGCTTCATCACTTGGTCAATCGGCATGCCATAGCGCAACACGCCTGATATCAATTTGGCATAATTCCAATACTCAGGATTGAACTTGTCAGAGAGGCCCTCTATTGTCGTCTTATATCCACGCTTATTGATGAACTGAAAATCGTAGCGCTTGTTGCCATTCTCGTCAATAGCCTTGATGATTTTTCCTTTGCTCACAGATTTCGGACAGAAGATGCCATCTTCATCATCTGCAAGACCAGTAAATATTTCATAAGGTCTGCCATCGATAAGTCCGACAAACGCAATCCATTTCTCTTTGTTATTCTGGAATCTGACAACATCCGCCTCCAATTCAATCGGTCGTTTAAGCACATGGCGCTCCTCAAAACCTGTGTGGACAGGAGCCTCCACCTTCTTTTTTTCCTTCTGAGTCGACACAAGAACTCCTGAGCGTGAACCGTCACGATACACGGTGCATCCCTTGCATCCAGCCTTCCATGCCTCCATATACAGTTCATTTATCAGATCTTCGGTCACATCCGACGGCAGGTTGATTGTAACACTTATTGAATGGTCAACCCATTTTTGGATTTCTCCCTGCATCTTAACCTTCTCATGCCAGTCAATGTCGTTTGCTGTGGCTTTGTTGTACGGAGATTTCGCCACCAATTCATCCAACTCCTCTTGTGAGAACTTTTCTTTGCGTTTGATGCCATTCGCATCCATCCAGGATATAAACTTATGGTGATAAACTACATATTCTTCAAACGCATCACCAGTTTCGTCTACATAATCCACATGTACGCCCGGCTCATTCGGGTTAACCTTGCGACGGCGCTTATATACAGGCATAAAGACCGGCTCTATGCCGGATGTGGTTTGTGTCATCAAGCTTGTAGTTCCCGTCGGGGCGATTGTCAAGCATGCAATGTTGCGTCGCCCGTATTTTATCATCTCATCATACAAAGAAGGGTCAGCGTCCTTCAATCGGTTTATGTAAGGATTTGCCTCTTCCCTCTTGGCGTCGTACAAAGAGAATGCGCCACGCTCCTTTGCCATCTCGACCGAAGACCAGTAGGCCGCAAGTGCCAACGTCTTGTGTACAGACACAGAGAAAGCCGTAGCCTCTGGAGTTCCATAACGGAAGCCCATTGCGGCAAGCATATCTCCTTCCGCTGTTGTTCCAAGTCCAGTGCGTCGTCCAGCCAAAGTCTTGTTGCGGATTTTCTTCCACAGATTCAATTCTGTGGCTTTAACTTCTTCCGTTTCTGGATCGGACTCTATTTTGGCAATGATTTTATCAATTTTTTCCATTTCCAGATCGATAATGTCGTCCATCAGTCGCTGAGCACATCTGATGTGTTGTCGGAAAAGGTCAAAGTCAAATTCTGCTTCGGCTGTGAAAGGATTTTTTACGTATGAATACAGGTTTACAGCAATAAGCCGGCAGCTGTCATACGGGCACAACGGAATTTCGCCACAAGGATTTGTGGATATCGTTTTAAACCCTAAGTCAGCGTAACAATCAGGGATAGACTCTCGCGTTATCGTATCCCAGAAAAGCACACCTGGTTCAGCGCTCTTCCACGCATTATGCACAATCTTTCGCCAAAGGACGTTTGCATTTATTTTTTTTGACACATATGGATGCTCGCTGTCAACCGGGAATTTCTGTTCATATTCCGCATCGGTTTCTGCCGCCCGCATGAACTCGTCGTCGACGCGTACCGACACATTGGCACCCGTAACTTTGCCTTCTGTCATTTTCGCATCGATGAATGCCTCGCTGTCGGGATGCTTTATTGAAACCGACAGCATCAACGCTCCGCGACGTCCATCTTGCGCAACTTCTCTTGTGGAATTTGAGTAGCGTTCCATAAACGGCACCAATCCCGTTGACGTAAGAGCTGAATTTTTCACAGGCGAACCCTTTGGACGCACATGTGAGAGGTCGTGCCCCACGCCGCCTCTGCGCTTCATCAGCTGCACTTGTTCCTCGTCGATTTTGATGATGCCTCCATAAGAGTCCGGAGCGCCGTCAAGACCGATTACGAAACAGTTTGACAACGACCCTACTTGATAATTGTTTCCGATTCCCGCCATAGGGCTTCCTTGCGGCACAATGTATTTGAAATCCTTCATCAAGTTGAAAATATCCGTTTCCGACAAAGGATTCTTGTATTTACTTTCAATCCGTGCCAATTCCGATGCCAATCGATGGTGCATATCGTCCGGCGTCTTTTCATAAATGTTTCCGTATGAGTCCTTCAAAGCGTATTTGTTGACCCAGACGCGAGCAGCGAGTTCATCGCCGTTAAAATAGTCACATGAGGCATTGAAAGCCTCGTCGTAAGAATATATGTTTATCTCCACAACAGTGTTTGATTTAATAATAGTTACTGATGCTTTTCATTCATCAATGCAAAGATTGCAAAATTTCCAGTATTCTCAAAATATATTCAGACTATTTTATGCTCTTGGGTGTTTGTTGCTTTTTGCGACATTCCGGATTTATTGACTATCTTTGCAATAAAAACAATAAATTATGAATATGGATTTCTTCTTTAATCGTAAAACCATAAGAAAATACAAATCAGAAGCCATTCCCAGCGACACCATTGAGCGCATGCTTGATGCTGCGGCTCAATCCCCGACAACTGGAGGAATGCAGCTATACAGTGTTGTCATAACAACAGACAAGAGCATCAAGGAAGAATTGGCAAAAAGTCATTTCAATCAGCCGGCGGCAACTGGAGCACCAATGCTATTAACTTTCTGCGCCGACTTCAACCGTTTTATAAAATGGTGCGAGCAGAGCAATGCCAAGCCAGGATTCGACAATTTCCAATCATTTGTCGCCGCATTCCTCGACGCCACCATATTTGCCCAGCAATTCTGCACCATAGCCGAGATGAACGGACTTGGATGCTGCTACCTCGGCACGACAACATACAATGCCCCACAAATTGCCAAAACGCTTAATCTTCCACAATACGTTGTCCCTATCGTGACTCTGTCTGTCGGCATTCCCGATGATGATTCAGCCAAATCGGAGCGAATTCCATTGCAAGGAATCATACACAAGGAGCGATATGCTGATTATTCCACAACCGACATCTCCAATCTTTACAAAGAAAAGGAAGAGTTGCCGGCAAACATCAATTTTGTCAAGGAAAATGGAAAGAATTCATTGGCTCAGGTGTTTACGGATGTCAGATATTCTAAAGAAAACAACGAGACTTTCTCCAAAATATTTTTTGATTTTATTGAGCAGCAAGGATTCAAGTTCAGCAAATAGCCTTGAATATCTTCAAGGATTCAGGAATGCCTATCGGTCCGAACCGTTTTGAGCAATTCAAGGAGTGAAGCATGGCAGCTCTGCTGTGTTAAAAAATGTTTTATTAACAAGCCCATATTCGTGTCGCTCCACATCAGCGGGAATGGCTTGTAAAGCCGTATGTAGTGCTATTTGCCAGCGATGCAAATAACCTTTTGTAATTGGTTTAAAGTCGACAAAAAGGTTAAAATGCTTTGTATCAACGATATTTTTTTATACCTTTGTCTGCGGAATTAAAAAAAACGAGAGAAAGAGATCTCTCCATTGCCGAAAATCGGCAGGGGCTTTTCTCAGGTGGACTCCCAAGAAAGCCTTTAGTGTGAACTATAATTTAAATGAATGAGGAGAACATTTACAGCAATTGCGACAATTGCCATATTGTTGGTATTTACATCTTCTTACAACAGCTATGATGTAAGTGTTGATATCAACTCTTTCGCCCCAAACTTTGAAATAAGCAAATTAGGGAATCATTTCAAACTAAGCGAAACGAGAGGCAATTATGTGATAGTCAATTTTTGGACGTCGGACGATGCGGAAGCTCGCATCAGAAACATTCATTACGACAGATTTTTCAAATCCATCGGAAAAAATTTGAGTTTTATTTCTGTTAATTTCGACGACAGCGACAATATGTTCAAAGAGCTTGTCAGAACAGATGGACTATCAGAAGTATCGCAATTTTACGAAAAGGACGGTATGGAATCCGAAGTGTACAAACGGTATCGTCTAAAGAGCGGAATGAACAGCTATCTTCTTGATAAAGACGGGAAGATTCTTGCCATCAATCCGACGCAGCAACAATTGACTAAATATTTTTGTCAATAGCCACACATGCCGGAACAATTGCAAAATTGTTCCGGCTTCTTATTAAGAAATTGTTTGGCATTTTTTTTGCTATAGGATATATAAAATAAATTTTGACAATGATTGATTTTACAGACAGCAAGTTGGTCGAAGAAGATGGAAGCCCACAAATATGCCAAATCTTCACAGATGTAAAAGCCAACGAAAATACTGACAACGATATAGACCCACAGTCATTTACGTCCGATGTTCCTATCTTGGCGCTTCGGAATATGGTGTTGTTTCCCAATGTCGCAATTCCAGTAGCGGTTGGCCGCGACAAATCTTTGGCACTAATTGAAGCGGCACAAAAAACGAAAACGCCAATCGGCGTAATCTGCCAAAAAGACGCAAAAGACGAGGACCCCGGTCAGGATGGTCTATATCAAATAGGCGTAGTCGCAGAAATTATACGAGTGTTGGAATTTCCAGACAATTCCACAAACGTCATCATCCAAGGCAAATACCCATTCCAACTCGACAGTGTGACAAGCTCCAAGCCTTTCTTGAGGGCTAACATCACGCCACTTGAAGAAGAATACCCATTGTCAGACGACAAGGAGTTCAACGTACTGGTGACAAGTCTTCGTGAAATCACATTGAAGATGCTCGACAAGTTGGGTAACAAGATGAACGAATTGACTTTTGCCATAAAAAACATCGACAATCCAGTTCATCTGATTGATTTTTTGTGCGCGAACTCCCCTTTGGAACCCAATGTCAAACAGCGGTTGCTGTCCAACCTTTCGATAAAGCAACGGGCATATTCCCTGTTTATGTATCTCAATAGAGAGTCTCAACTGGTTGACATCCGCGCAGACATTGAGTCAAGAACACAGAAAGATATTTCCGAGCAACAACGGGCACATTTCCTTCAGCAGCAAATCCGCACAATTCAGGATGAGCTTGGAGACACCGACGAGCACGATATTGACGAGCTTTATCAAAGAGCCGAGCAGAAACTGTGGAATGAGGATGTCAAGAACACATTCAAAAAGGAGATGCGCAAACTTGAACGTCTACAGCCACAAACTCCAGACTATTCTGTGCAGTACAACTATTTGGAGACACTTCTCGACTTGCCCTGGAATGAATATACAGAAGACAATTTCGATATTTCCAATGCAGAAAAACAGCTCGACAAAGACCATTTCGGACTGGACAAGGTAAAAGAGCGCATTCTTGAGCATTTGGCAGTGCTTAAGCTGCGAGGCGACATGAGAGCCCCAATCTTATGTCTATATGGTCCTCCGGGAGTCGGCAAAACCTCTCTTGGCAAGTCGATAGCGGAAGCCTTGCATCGCAAATATGTGAGAATGTCGCTTGGCGGACTGCATGACGAAGCGGAAATCCGAGGCCATCGCAAGACATATATAGGTGCTATGCCGGGACGAATCATACAAGGTTTGATTAAGAGCAAGTCATCGAATCCGGTATTTGTTTTGGACGAGATTGACAAACTTGGCCAAGATTTCAAGGGCGACCCGTCGTCGGCATTACTGGAGGCATTGGATCCAGAACAGAACTGCCATTTCCACGACAACTATGTGGACGTTGACTACGACCTGTCGCGTGTGATGTTTATCGCCACCGCCAACACCCTATCAACCCTTTCTCAGCCATTGCTTGACCGTATGGAGCTGATAGATGTGTCAGGTTACATTTTGGAAGAGAAGGTTGAAATCGCAAAGAAATTCTTGGTTCCGAAACAGTTGAAAGAACACGGATTCGAGGAAAAGGAGATTTCTTTCCCTAAAAAGGTTCTTGTGAAAATTGTGGAATCCTACACACGAGAATCTGGTGTCAGACAACTGGAAAAGAAAATAGCAAAAGTGATGCGCCGCATCGCATTGCAGAAAGCGAGCGGAAAGCCTTTTGAAAAGACTGTTTCTATCGACGCCCTTAAAGAGTATCTAGGACAGGAGGAATTCAGCCCTGACCGCTACGAGGGAAACGATCAAATCGGAGTTGTAACCGGTCTTGCGTGGACTGCTGTCGGAGGAGAGATTTTGTTTATCGAGTCATCTCTGTCAAAAGGCAAAGGCGAGAAGCTGACTCTTACCGGAAACCTCGGAGACGTGATGAAGGAATCGGCGGTTATTGCCCTACAATATTTGAAAGCCAATTGCAACAAATTCGGCATATCGCCTGACATATTCGACAGTTACAATGTGCACATTCACGTTCCAGAGGGTGCAATTCCTAAGGACGGGCCATCAGCCGGTGTCACCATGGCGACATCTTTGGCATCTTCTTTCACGAAAAGAAAAGTTAAGGACCACATTGCGATGACCGGAGAGATTACACTACGCGGGAAAGTGCTTCCTGTAGGCGGCATCAAAGAAAAAATTCTTGCGGCCAAACGTGCAGGGATTACAGATATTATTCTGTCGAAGGAAAATAAGAAAGACATTCTGGAGATTAAACCGTTATATTTGAACGGTCTGACATTCCATTATGTCTCAACAATCAAAGATGTTCTTGACCTGGCCCTGACAAACGAAATCGTTACAGAATAAAATGAATTATTGCTGTCCGATAAAACTCAGAAAAAGCAATAAAGTATGACTCGAAAGCTAATTTTACGGCGTTCGAGTCATACTTTTTGTTTATTAAGCCCACCTTAATCAAAAAGAGATGGTTCAGAAGGTGCATCGAAAGCCTTGGAAAGAATGATATCCCATTCCTTTTCGGGGTTGTTGAACAGGCTGTAGAAATAGACGTAGTACATCAGTGTTATCCTGACCATAGTAGTCAGTCCTGAGAAGCTCCATTGTCGTTTCAATCCCTTCTGCATCACCATCAGCAGAAGATTCGCAATCAGCGTCACCCAGATTCGGATTTTGATGGCGCTGGCTCTCTCGCCATAGAAATATTTCAGAGGAAAATTCTGTTTCATATGTTTGAATTACAAACTCCACATGCTGTATCCTGACCGCCATAAAACCGTCAGGAGTCTGATACATCCGAGGAAACAATATGTCGGCAAGAGGCATATAAATCATGGTATATGACCTCAAATATGGCTTCCTGACGCCTTTTGTTGGCGTCGGCGAGTGTACTGCGTCCAATCTTGAATGTGATTTCTCCTTGTTCACCGACGACAGGCGGTTCTCTCCGAGTATCGGATTCTCAAAGTTTGGGATGTCCTCTATGTACCGCTTGTTGCCCGATGCGTGGTCTATTGCATACATAAACTCCTGCAGTCCGAGCATACTGTTCTGCAACGCCTCCTTCGTTTGGAAGCCTTTGCTCTTGACCTTCTTCTCATACTCGTCCCGCGCGCTTACTCTTTCTCTCACGCTTCTATCCACGTCCTCCGACACACGTGACGCATAGTCGAAGATGCTCTCGCCCGGCTTCCTGCTGTAGCGTGGTTTGGCGGTTTCAGAGTAATTCGCTACCTTTGCACCAGGTGTTGAATTGTTTCGGGACATTGTCCCGTCGGTAGTCCGAGCATTCGGTAGGAACAATTCAGCACCTTTCTTTATTTTGTTGCGCAGATTGTTGTCTCTCTTGATGTGGACGGAACTGATGTAATCCTCCACCTCGCCGTGTTTGTTGACCACCACGACATTGTACATCCGCTCCTGTCCATCACCCTTGAATCGTTTCACATACAAAGTGCTTCCGTCTGTGTCTCGTATCGCAAAATCTGCATTCTCTATCGTAGGCAACACTGTTCCTGTAATATCTTGTCGGTTGTTGCGCAAAATCTTGTTCCACACTTCGTCTTTTACTTGAACCAGTTCTCCCAAGAACGTTCTGACCGGTTTTTTAAACAAGTTTTTGAACTTGGCAAAGGAAGATATTTTCGGTGGTATAGCAGAACCCTCATTCTCTCCAAATATACTATCCAAAGCAGTCAATGCCTCGTCTCCTTTCAGCGGAGTGGCGGCTGCCTCCGACCGCATAATGTCAATGCCGTCAAGGCCTTGCCGCAGCAGTATCTGGTCTTCACGTGCCACATCCTCGGTTTCCGATGCGAGGCTCGCCCTGCGCTCCTCCTCGGTCATCCCTATGCGCTTCTCGGTGTTGCGCGCTTCCACCTCGCCTGCAAGACGGTTGTACAACTCAAAGTCAGTCTTGTCTTTCAATGCGCCAACAAGTCTGTCGACATCGGAAGATTTTGAAAATTCAAAATTTTTCACTTCCTTTGTGGCAGACAAAAGCTCTTCTTTCGTTATGGTTCCTGGATGGTTCGGGAGTGCCTTGATGAAACGGAGGGCTTTTTCTTTGTCTATGTTGCTTGCAAGTCCTTTATTGAACCAGTTCACAATACCCCTTTCTTCTTTTGGGAACAACGTATCTATTCTATTCACCTCCAAAACCACACCGCCTTTCCTACGCTGGCTTATTGTCTGGACTACCACAATGAAGTTCCGACCGTCCTTTTCCGGCTCAGTAGAAATTTAGTGGGGATAAATTTTAGGCATCCAAATGTTATGCCGAA
>ENA-ORRL01000990-ORRL01000990.1-human-gut-metagenome-genome-assembly--contig:-NODE-990-length-25029-cov-6.360455_pt1 | contig 25029 bp, 36 predicted proteins | sample MGYA00242175_ERZ509134 | MGnify/ENA primary metagenome ERZ509134 (study PRJEB26280, sample SAMEA2338660) | human gut metagenome | biome: human gut; feature: human-associated habitat; material: faeces... | reverse complement strand
GTCGTTATAATCCGGGCGGAAACTTTACGCTGCATAATGAGATTATGGATACGCCTAAGGATGCAAAGTATGGCATGACAAAGGAGCAGATGAAGGAGGCTTTTACAAAGTTAAAGGCACATGGCGTTAAGCACTTTGGAATCCACGCATTTTTAGCATCAAATACAGTAGCACTTGGCTACTATCCGAAGCTGGCAAGAATTTTATTTGAGCTGGCTGTAGAGCTGTCGAAAGAGGTTGGCGTTCATATCGCATTTGTAAATCTTTCAGGTGGTGTCGGTATTGCATATCGCCCAGATCAGGAACCAAATGATATCATGGCAATCGGTGCAGCCGTAAAAGAGGCATATGATGAGGTTCTCGTTCCAGCAGGAATGGATGATGTTGCTATTTTCACAGAACTTGGCCGTTTCATGCTTGCACCATATGGCTGTCTTGTAGCAAAGGTGCTTCATGAAAAGCATATCTGGAAGGATTATGTCGGACTTGATGCGTGTGCAGCAAATCTGATGCGTCCGGCAATGTATGGTGCTTATCATCATATCACCGTACTTGGCAAAGAGAACGAGCCGTGTGATCATATGTATGATGTGACAGGCGGTTTATGTGAGAACAACGATAAGTTTGCAATCGACCGTATGCTGCCAAAGATCGACATCGGAGATTATGTTGTAATTCACGATACAGGTGCGCATGGATTTTCAATGGGCTATAATTATAACGGCAAATTAAGAAGTGCAGAGCTTTTACTTAAAGAAGATGGCACTGTAAAGCAGATTCGCCGTGCAGAGACACCGCAGGACTACTTTGCAACGCTTGATTATCCGGGCTTGAAGGACGAAAAATAAAAACAAAAATAAAAAGATAAGTTTTAGAATGAAAATCGACAAGAGGTTATAAAGCCTCTGCCGATTTTCTTTTTTTATAGGAAACAGCAGAAAAGAAGAGCGTGCAGAGCGTAAAAACTCTGACACGCTTATTTTTTTACCATAAAAGCAAATGAGGACGGAAAGGAGCATAGAACATGGCGAAACGAAAGTACAAGCGTCTGCATTACGAGGACAGGCAGACCATAGAGGCTATGAGTAAGCGGGGCAGCAGTGTAAGTGATATTGCAGAGGCACTGGGAACGCATAGGGACACAATTTATAGGGAGTTCAAACGCTGCAACGCCACACTGAAAACCTACACGGCGGCAGCAGGGCAGCAGGCGTTATAAACAAGAAAAACAAAAGAGAGGTAAGACACATGAAAAAAGTTGATTTTAACAAATTGCAGGCAGGCGACTTAGTAGAAGTACCACGCACACAGTTTGCACCTATGCGTAGCGGCTGGAATGGCTGGCTATTCAGTGAGGCAGTAGTAATAAGAAAGGGAGTAGGAAGAAAAAGCAAAAGGAATGTAGTCGTAGTGGAAATGAGAACACCAGCAGGAAAGAACAGCTACGGGACTATAGAGGCTACATTTTATGCAGAGAATGTTTTTACTACGCCAGCAGCAAAGAACGCAAGAAACATTTTGAAGAAATACGGAATAGAGGACGCAGAGAGCTTTTACAAATTCATTGAGCGGGACGACGTAACGGGCTGCGATTGGATAAGGTTTTTAATAGAAAAAGGTTTTTTATTTAATGAGTAGGCGGCAGCAGCCGCCACGAGTGCCGTTAGTTCAGTGGTTAGAGCAGCCGCCTCATAAGCGGCAAGTCGTGGGTTCAAATCCCACACGGCACATTGCGTAGCAGGCATGGCGAGCCTGCGGCAGAGGGCAGCAGGCTAATAGCTGCAATCTGTATACCGTGGAAAAATAGCGGCGGTCATACCAGCCAGAAAGTATGTGGACGGTCAACAGGTTTTCAGTTGCTTTTTAATGTGAAAAGCAGCCCGCACGGTAAAACCAAACGCCAGAACAGGAGAGCGGCACACATGGAAAGACAGAGAGCGCCGCCGAAAGGAAGAGAGGCAAAGAATGGCAGCAGAGGCATTGATATTAGAAGACGCATACCAGAAAGGCTACGCAGATGCAATGGCAGATATGCGAAAGAAAAAAGAGCAGAGGCAGCAGCGGGAGCAGGCAAAGAAAGCCCGACGCTGGTATTTCATTAAACAGAAAGCCTGTGGGCTTGCAATGCTGGCAATTACCGTGCTGGCAGTATGGGCGACAGAGGGCGACATAACAATAGCATTTATTACAGTACCGCTGGGGCTTACGTGCCTTATCAGTAAAGAAATGCTGATTATAAATGATTATTATTTTGCGACAAAAGAGAGGAAAAAGAACCATGATACAGATTTTAGAATTGTTCGGCGGGATAGGTAGCCCACGTTGCGCATTGCGCAATATCGGCATACCAGTAAAAGCCATTGACTATGTAGAGATAGACGAAAAGGCAGTACGTTCTTATAACGCAATGTTTGCGGACGAGTTGCCATATAAAACGCAAAGCGTTGTAGGCTGGAATTTAAAACCAGATATTTTAATACACGGTAGCCCTTGCCAAGACTTTAGTATAGCAGGACACCAAGGAAAAGCGACGGCAGAGGCAGGACGGATAAACAGAGGCAAGGGAGCAGACAAAGGTAGCGGGACACGTTCAAGCCTTATGTGGGAAACAATTCATATTATAGAACAGATGGGAGAATGGAAACCAAAGTACGTAATATGGGAGAATGTCAAAAATGTATTAAGTCGCTATATGCGGGTAAATTTCAACTTGTATTTATCAGAAATGGAACGACTGGGATATAGTAGCAATTTTGAAATACTGGACGCAAGAGAGTTTGGTTTACCGCAAGCAAGGGAAAGAGTTTTTACAGTATCTGTACTGGGAAAAGAACAATTTTCTTTTGATGATTTGATAAAAACGCCCATGAAAGATATAAACGACTTTCTGCTACCAGATGCGCCGCCAGTGTATGACGTAACACAGCCGAGCGTTTTAGATGCAATCGGAAAGAAAGGAATACGACGGGCAACAGTAATAGAGGATTGTGCTTTTACAATTACCGCAAGGCAGGACAGAACGCCAGCACAGGTAATAGATATGGGCGGCGGGCGCTACAGATACCTTACAGAGCGGGAGTGCTGGCGCTTGCAAGGCTACACAGATGCAGACTATGAGGCGGCAGCAGCAGTGCATAAAAGAGTAGGGCGCTACACAATGCCACTGTATAAGCAAGCGGGCAACAGCATACCAGTACCGATTTTTGAGAGTATGTTTAGAAAAATACTACTGGGAGAAACGGCAGAAAGCGAGGCGAAAGCATGGGAATAAAAAGAACAGTAAGCACAGAGATACACTGCGATATATGCGGCGAATACATAGACGACTGGTGCAGCACAAGAACTGGGGTAAGTATAGAATGGGCTAAATATTACGCACGACTTAAAGGTTGCACAGCAGGGAAAAAGGTTATATGCAAGGAATGCCGTATAAAGCAGCGTATCGAAAAGTGCAGATTGCAGAAAAAATGGGGTGCAGCAGGAATGGACGGCGGCGCTTGTCTGGGTTTTTCATGTGACAGAGACGACGAGCCTATAGAACAATGCAAACGCTGTATAGCTTATACGTCTTTTGACTGGGACGAGGAAATAGAAAGGCTGAAAATATGAAAAAGCAGAAAAGACAGGTAATTAAACAGTTGCTGCAATGCGTAGCCATTGTGACAGTAGGAACACTGGCAATTATCCTTTTTATGTTTGTTATCTGGAACGATAGCAGGGGCGCAGAGCCTATAACCGACGAACAGGTAGCAGCGCAGATGCAGCAGGCAGAGCCGCTGGTTATTGAAACACCAGAGGCAGCCACAGAGGGCAGCATAAGAGTATATGACTATGACGGCTGCTGTATTTATGCCTACTACGGCAAAATTCGGATAAATAACGACGGTAAGGACGGCAAGGACATTGACGTAGAGGCAATAGGCTACTTAGAGGGCTACCAAGAACATAAAGAAGAAAGCGGGGCGGGGGAATGAGCCACAAATATTACAGCCCTTTACGCCCGTTATCACTGGGGACATTTCCAAAGCCGCAGGGAAACGAGATTTTACATATAGAAAATTTTGAGGAACGGCAGAACGTACCAGAGATAGCACGGCAGGCGTGGGGATACATTGAGTACAAAGAGGCGCTTACAGAAATAGAGGCGGCAGCTTATGAGCTGATACCGTCAAACTGCATTTCTGAAATGGAAAACTTAGAGGCAAGGAGATAAAGGCAATGAGCGAGGTATATATACGCAGCCAGAATAAAGAAAAGCTGTATAGACTGGGCGGTAATTACGCCTGCGTAGAGTATGGAGAGTACGAGGATATAAAGAAAAAGAGAGGCGGCGCAGAGGCAGACAAAAAGCGCCACGTAATTTGCATAAGTGACGGGTGTTTAGAGGAAATTGGAGAGTATGCCACAAAAGAGCGCTGCTTAGAGGTGCTGGACGAGATACAGAAAGCGTGCGTAAGCTATCTGTTTACGGCTGGCGGTGCAGCCGTAATAAGGGGCGGCATGGACGTACAGCCGCTTGCAGCAGTAATACCGAGGCTGTACGAAATGCCGGAGAAGTAGGAGAGGCAGACAGTGATAGTAAAGGAATTTATAGGCACTCTGGAGAGTTCAGACCGCCTGCGCATTATCGAGGGCAGGGCAGACGTTTACGTAGGGTATCTGGCAGCGTTCAAACCGTTTGCAGACCATGAGATAAGCGAGGAATACCGAAAATACAGCGGGCATGAGATAAAGAAGTTTAGGGCAGTGCCAGAGATAACACACAGACGCTGGGAAGAGCTGGGGCTTATGAAACCATTAGAGCCAGAACAGACAGCACAGTATAAGTTTAGTGATTTGCAGATGTCGCTTTACTACACCATTTACATATAAGAAAGGAAAGGGCAGGAAGTATGACAAAGAAAAAGCCAGATTTTTTACGGGATTTAGATACTGCAATCATGGACGAGCTTACAGGTGGCGGTATCAAGGGAAATGTAGCGGGACTGGCAGGAACGCTTACACAGATTAAGGAAATTAAGCAGCTATGCGGGCTGCTGTTTTGTGGTTATATGGCAAAGCTGGAAACGGTAAGACCAAGCGGCGTGCCGGACGAGGTAACGGTAGTATTTGCAGAGGACGTACCATACAGGGCTTGCAACGGCATAGAATTTGACGTTATGCAGGAATTTGTAGAGGGCAGCAGGCTTTTACTGACAGGTAAGGTGCAGACGCTTAAGGACTTCCAGAGCGGTAGACTGCTGGTATATATTCTGGCAGATTTTGTGGCGGTATCGGAAAAGGCAGTAGAGCAGGACGAGGCAGCAGTAAGAGGCGTTATAGCGAATAAGCCAACATACAGAGAAACACCGAGAGGCAAGCGCATTACTGATATTACGGTAAAGGTAAGAAATGAGCTTACAGGCGGCAGCTGCTTTTTACCGTGCATCTGCTGGCAGGAACAGGCAGACGAGGCGGCGAAGTGGCAGCAGGGCGACACTGTAGAGCTGCTGGGACGGTATCAGAGCCGCCAGTATGAAAAGGTGCTTGACGCAGTTACAGGAGAAAGAGAACAGCGCACAGCTTATGAGGTATCGGTACGGCTGATTAGAAGAAAGGAAGAGGCAGAAAATGAGCGTTGAACATATCGGCAATGGTTATGTAAAAATCTGCGTGAGCGAGGAAGAGTTAGAGAACAGCATAGCTGGGCTTAGCCAGTTAAAACCTATTTTGCAAGCGCAAGCAATGAAAGGGAACGGAAGAAACACAAAGCAGGGGCTTATTGACGCAGCAGAGCTGGGGAAACATTTTGATACAGCGATAGATGCAATGACTATGCTTTTGGCTGGGTTTAAGGAAGAAAGCGAGGCACAGAATGAAGAGTAAAACAATTTTAGGAGCAGACGGCGCAACAAAAATGCGGCAGATTACAGTAGGGATACACGGAAAGGGCGGCGAGGCAGGCATAAAGGCAATACAGCAGCTTGCAGGCATGGTGGACAGCTTAAAGCAGTGCCAGACACCACAGGAAGTATACGACAGATATTTACAGATTACGGGGTACTGTAAATGCTGCGTTGATTGTAATTTTATAGACCAAAAGGGAGCAGACGAGCTGATGTGCTTAGCAGCATATCTGGCAGGAAATGAACAGGCACGGGCAGAGGCACAACAGAAAGCGGGTAAAAAGGCATGAGAAAGGTTTATATATGCAGCCCATACAGGGCGAAAGACGGCGCAGAGCTGGACAGAAACATAGATTATGCGCAGCAGCTGACACGGCAGGCATTAGAGGCAGGCTTAGCACCCATTACGCCGCATTTATATATGACGCAGTGCATGGACGATAAAAAGCCGGAAGAGCGGGCAAGGGGCATGGCTGCTGGGCTTGCGCTGCTGAAAGGCTGCGATTTTGTTATTGCTGGTGTGAAATACGGCATAACAGAGGGAATGGACAGAGAAATACATACAGCAAATACGCTGGGAATTGCGGTTATAGATGCGAGCCAGATTAAAGCATATATGCGATATGAGGAAAAGCGGCAGGAGCGGGCAGCGAGCGACTACGCAAAGCTGCATGAGTGCAAGCATTGTTACGAGCGTAGATTATGTAGCCTTATGGGGTATGAGAACTGCTGTACCGCCAACACTTGCGCAGCTGCATATAGACGGGCTTATGAGTATGCCTTAAGCCGCATAAGAGAGCGGCAGGAAACATGAAAAAATAAAAGCGCCTACGGTGGGGAAACACCATAGGCGCTAAGCTATACAGCTTTGAAATACTATAAAAATTATAAGCTATGTATGGCGCAAAGTCAAGAAATTTAACGGGCAGGCAGCCCATTTTAACACTTGATAAAAGTATTAACGAACCGACAGAGAGGTAGATATATGCCATACGTAGAGAGGGTAACAAAAGCGGGAAATACGATAGAGATAGAGAGGTACTTTACCAGCAGGTACAAAAAGAAAGGTATCAGCAGAGGGGATAAAGTAAAGCCAACAAAAGAAGAGCAGGAGAAAGTAAACACCAGACAGGCAGAGAGAAAGTTAAGGATACTCATAAATGCAAACTATGGCTATGGGGACTACCATTTAGTGCTTGACTATATCCGCAGGAAAGGAGAGCCGGACAGAACGCCGGAGCAGATGCGGCAGGACATAGACGTATTTTTGAGGGAGTGCAGAAAGGAGTACAGAAAAGCAGGGTTAGAGTTCAAATACATACACGTTATGGAGATAGGCAAGAAAGGTGCGAGGCATCACCACCTTGTAGTAAATAAAATTGACACAGAGATTTTACAGCGCTGCTGGTATAAGGCATACGAGGGGCATAACAGAGTAAAGGTATTCCCTCTGGACGACAGCGGTAACTATGCAGAACTGGCAAGCTATTTAATCAAGTACACAGGAACTCACAAAAAGGGTACTGACGGAGCATTACAGGGCAAGCGCTGGAATTGCAGCAAGAATTTAGTAAGACCAGAACCAGAGTACCACATAATTTCAGACCGTGAGTATTTCAAGAAAGAGCCAAAAGCAATAAAGGGCTATTACGTGGACAAGAACAGCGTAAGCATGGGCGTACACAGTCCAGAGTATTACGGCTATGGGTATTTAAGATACACCTTAGTAAAAATAACAGATAAGGGGGGCTGAAATGCAGATAATCAAGGGCATTGCCATTGCAGCAGTGTTGATAATAGCCGGACTGCTGGCGCTGATTGTGGCAGCATATCTGGTATTTAGAATTGCGGCGGCTATTTTTGAGCAGCAGGAGAGCTGGAAAGACAGCGGCAGCAGAAAGGGCAGAAAACATGATAGAAAAAATTAAATACTGGTTATTCCAGAAAGGCAAGGACTGTAAGCGCTGCTGCCTGCGGTGCAGACATTACGATATATGCCGCTGGGACGTACTGGGAAATGTGGGACTACAAAGCGAGAAAACAATAACGCTTTTGGCGATAGAGAACAGCAAGCCGCATAAGGACGGGCTGCTTTTCAGAATTTGCCAGTATGTAGAATTTAAGCAGAAAGCGAGGCGAGAAAATGAGAAACTTTAGACTGGACGACGAAAGCGGGCATCAAGAGGCATTATTTAGCTGGGCTGCATACAGAACAGGGCTTATGCCGGAACTGCAATATATGTATCACGTGCCAAACGGCGGCAAACGTGATAAAGCAACAGCAGCGGTGCTTAAGAGGCAGGGCGTAAAGGCTGGCGTGCCGGATATTATGCTACCAGCTGCAAGGGCTGGGTATCATGGGCTTTACATAGAGCTTAAGGCAGGCGAGAACACGACGACCAAGAAACAGAAAGAGTGGTTAGAGTATCTGCGGCAGCAGGGCTATTATACCGCCGTCTGCTACGGCTGGCAGCCAGCAGCGCAGCTGATAGAGCAGTATTTATTACATTCAGACGAGCTTATAAAAGAGCAGGAAACAGTAACCATGCGTTAGAGGCGACGCAGGAAAGAGAGGCAAAGAATGAAAACAATAAGCATTTTGAACTTAAAGGGCGGCGTAGCCAAGACCTTTACAGCGGCAAACATGGCGTATGAGCTTTACAGGCGAGGTTATAAGGTGCTGCTGATTGACAACGATAAGCAGGGAAACTTAAGCAAGGCGTACAGCAGATATGATGCAGAGAACGTAGCACCAGTTACAAGGCTACTGGCTGGGGACTGGGAAAACGCAGACGAGCTGATACAGCATACAGAGTATGAGGGTATCGACATTGTAACGGCGAATATGTCACTATTTGGGGCTACATGGAATTTGACCAAAGAGGACAGCGAAAACCAGATAGAGAGATACAAAGCGCTGGTAACAGCGAAAGTGCTGGGGTTCGGGTATGCAAAATTTGACTACATAGAAACAGAGCGGGCGTATGATTACTGCATCATTGATAACCCGCCGGATATTGGGCTTAATGTTGTAAATGCGCTGGCAATCACGGACGAGGTAATAGTACCCGTAAAGGTGGACGAGGACGCTTTAGAGGGGCTGGACATTGTGACAGAGCAGATAGAGGACGCAAAGGCATTTAACCCAGCATTAAAGCTGGCAGGCGTACTGATTACGTCATACCAGAACACAGACGGCGAGGCAGCAGGCGTAGAGTGGCTGGAACAAAAGACAGATTTTAATATTTTGGGTATTATTCGGTATTCCAAGAAAGTAGCAGAAAATACTTTCATGCGTAAGCCGATTTATGAGTATAGCCCATGCTGCGGAGCGGCGCAGGGGTACAAGAAATTTGTAACAGCGTATACAGGGAAAGCGAGGTAGCAAGCGTGGCACATAAAGAGAGATTATGCGTTTACTGGCATTGCCGCAGGACTGGCGGTACGGAGTGCTGGAACTGGGGCAGTAAATTTGCAGGGAAGAAATGCCCGCAAAGCGACGCTTGCGAGCATTGGAGAACGTGCGAAATGTGTAACGGAGTAATGGGACAGTGCAAGAAAAAACAAAGGATTGTGAAAGCGAGGTAGAGAATATGGCAAAGTTTGGCATTAACGACATTCTGAACGCAAAGACGAAAGCAGCAGGGCAGCAGGCACAGACAGAGGGATACAAAGAGATTTATTTAAGCCCTTACGAGGTAAAGGCAGCGCAGGAGAATACGCACCAGAAATTAGAGAACATAGAAGAGCTGGCAGACAGCTTTTTACACGTAGGACAGGAACAGCCTACAGTATTGGCGAGAGTAAACGGGGAATACCGTATAATCGACGGACACAGACGTAATGCGGCAAATATTTTGAACTTAGAGCGGGGGCATAAGGAGTATGAGAAAGTGCTTTACCGCTTTATGGATATGAGCGAGGCAATGTATGAGCTGCGCTTATTGGCTGGCAACGGATTTACGCAGGAGCTTACAGCCTATGAAAAAACCAGATTAGTAGAGCGTACAAAAGCGGCGCTTATCAGAGCCAAGGAAGAGGACGGCTTAGAGATACAAGGCAAAATGCGTGATTTAGTGGCGGCTATGATAAACGAAAGCAGCACAAACGTAGCCAGGATGGACGCAATCAACAACAACGCAACGCCGGAGATTAAAGAGCAGCTGAAAGAGGGCAATTTAGGTATCACTGCTGCATACGAGGCAGCAAAGCTGGACGAGGACGAGCAGAAAGAAATAGCGGAAAAAGCAGCAGCGGGCAAAAATGTGAGGGCAAAGGAAATAGCGGAAAAGGTAGCAGAGAAAAAGGCAGGGGACGATTACGAAACACCGCACCCAGAAAGCATAACGTCTTTGTGCTATTCCTGCCAGAAATACAAGGACTGCAACGTAAAAACGGGAACGTGCCAGAAATGCGACCAGTACATAAACAAGGCAGAGGCTGAAAAGACGGACGAACAGCGGTACAACGAAGAGCAGGACGCTATAGACCGCCAGACAAAGAAGAAATTGCAGGAGCGGGCAGACGCAGAAAAAATGGAGCATCTGCCAAGCGAGGGAAACACAGAGCATAAGCAGCATGAGATAAAAATAGTGGCATCTTATTACGAGGACGTAGTAAGCGGGAAAAAAGGCTTTGAGCTACGGAAGAATGACAGAGGCTATAAACAGGGCGACAGCCTTAAAATGCTGGAATTTAAGGACGGTAAGCATACAGGGCGCACGATTGATGCAGATATTATTTATATGCTGGAAGATTATACAGGGCTTACAGAGGGCTACTGTATTCTGGGTATCAGAGTAACAGACTATACAGGTAAGGTGTCCGAAACGGACACGGAAAGCGGGGCAGAACATGAATAGACGGCAGCGGAAAAAGAAGAAAGCACAGGTATTTACAATTATTCTGGGCTGTACGGCGTTTTGCAAGGCAGAGCAATACGAGAAGATGCGGAAAAGCGTAGAATATCAGTTACGAACAGGCAGCGTGGTTATGCTGCCTGCATACTTGCACGTAGAGGCAATCATAAAACAGCGAGGCGGCAGAAATATTGAGATTAAGCAGGAAAACGGGGTAGTAAATGTTTGAGTATATGGACGGCATAGTAAATGCAGTGGAAGAATTTGGACAGGCAGCAGTAGACATAGCGGTATATATGCTGATATGTGTAGCAAAACTGGCGTTGATAATAACAGCGCCAGTATGGATATTGCCGTATGAGATATGGAGAAAGGGGCGTAAGCAGTGAAATACAGACAGTGGAAAAAGAACTATAAGAAAAAGCATGGAGTAAACCCGCCGTTAGAGCTGGACAAGCGAAAAAAGCGCAGGCTTGCAAGAAAAATGGCAAGACAGATAAATAAAACCTTACCAACAGTAGCAGAAACACTGACGGCAGCTATTAACAACTGGGTACAGAGTATAAAGCCAGCAATGGCGACATTATGCGAGAACATGGCGGCAGCGTTCAGCAATGTTGCGGCAGGATTGAGAGAAGAAAGCGAGGCGGCAGAAAATGACTAATATTTTACTGGGAATTATCGCACTGGAATTGCTGGCTATATTTTCAAAACTGGACAAACTGGAAGAGAGGGGCAGAGAGAATGAATAACGTATCACTTACAGGGCGGCTTACAAGAGAGCCAGAGCTTAGATATGGCGGGCAGGACAATAGCACAGCTATTACCCGCTTTACGCTTGCGGTAGACGACGGGAAAGACACAGATTTTATAAATATTAAGTGTTTCGGACGTACTGCGGAATGGGCGCAGAAATGGTTAAGCAAAGGCAGCAGGGCAGAGGTTACTGGCAAGATTAAAACAGGCAGCTACGAGAGCCAGCGCACGGGCAGCAAGGTATATTACACAGAGGTTGTGGCAAATAGCGTAGGATTTGGAGAGAGCAAAGCAGAGGCAGAGGCGAGAGGGCAGCAGCTGCCGGAGAGTGACGGGTTTATGAATATCCCAGAGGGAGCAGACGAAGAGCTGCCGTTTAATTAACAGAAAGCGAGGTACAGAACATGGAGCAGGAAGAAACAAAGACAACAGCGGCGGCAGGGGTAGAAATGCCGCCAGAGGCTGAAAGCTGGGTACAACTGCATGAAAGCGAATTAACAGAGCTGATGCAGAAACAGGCAAAGGCTGCAATAACGGAACTGAAACGACAGGAAAAGCAGGAGAGGAAGAAAGAGAAATACCACAACACTTTTACGCTTATGAAATGTTACCGTGATATGGCTTTTCATATCGAGAACGCAATAAGCGACGGGCAGCAGTTAGAACTTAAAGGCATGACGGACGAGCAGCAGCGTACATACTTAGAGAGTATCAGACGCACACGCTTTAAGACATTGATAATGACAGCGCATATAGACAAAGCGGTAGAAGAGATAGAGCGCCGCAGAGAGGCAGCAGGCAGAGGTGTAGAGTACAAGGCTTTTGAAATGTATTTCATGCAGGGCATGGACTATGCGGAAATCGCAGAGGAACTGGATACAGGAAAGAACACACCGAGGCGCTGGGTTACGGGCATCATAAACGAGCTGTCAGTATTATTGTGGGGGATTGACGAAGAGAGGGTAAAGTAAGTGTTTGAAAAAATAAAAGCATGGATAAAAAGAAAGCGGGAAACAGCGAGAGAACAGCAGGCGGCAGACAGGTTGATAAAGCATATAGAGCAGGCGTTAGGATTTGAGCTTTACGAGTGGCAGAGGTTATATATAATAACTGGGATATGGCAGCCGCCAGAGGGACGGCTACACGGAAGAACGACAGCATATATATTGCGGATATTATTAGACCAGAGTAAGCCACTGCTGCTATATGAGTTTTCACAGGTGGCAGCGTATGCGGATAACCCATTTATGGGGCGGCAATATCAGCCAGTACCCATGCAGTATGCAGGCTGGTTTAGGCACGAGATAAGAAGTATATACGAGCAGCTAAGAGCAGCAGGCGTGCCAGTAAGAGAAATGATAACAGAGCAGCAACGGGTAATATCGTGGTAAAAACGTGGTGTTTACATGGGAAAACAAAAGAGATACAATGGTAGCATGAAATGAGTAGGCGATAGCTTAAGCCATGTGCGGCAGCAGTTGCCTACTCTTTTTCTATTCATTCTTTAGCCTCCACCCAGCGCATGAAACTTAGGGCGCTGGGGAATGAAGAAAGAGAGGGGACAGTATGAAAGCATGGGCTAAGAGTTTTTATTTATCAGCGGCATGGGAAAAAACCAGAGCCGCTTATTTAATGTCACAAGATTATATTTGTGAACGCTGCGGGCAGCCCGCAAAGATAGTGCATCATAAGCGCTGGCTTAACAGAGAGAACATAAACGACATAAGCGTTACGTTGTGCTGGGATAACTTAGAGGCGTTGTGCCAAGACTGCCACAACAAGGAACACCACAAACAGGAGAGGCATAAGCGGTATCAGTTCGACGAGAACGGCGGCATACTCCCCCCATATCAGAAAAATAATTAAAGGGGGCGAATACCGAGGGGGATACCCTAAAATTACCCTACGGGCGTGCGCACGGGTGGTGTAGGGGGTGTGGTGCGGCGCAGGAATGGAAAGCGGGGTAAAGGAATGGCAACAAAGAAAGAGAAAACCAAAGAACAGAGGATAAAGACCGAAAAGACCAGACTTAAGGGAATTTTCAAGGACTTAGACGAAAACAAAAGAAAATTAGTAACGCCGCTGATAGAAAAGGCTGCATTTATGAGCATTGAGCTGGACGACTTGCAGGCGAAACTTGAAAAAGACGGCTGGACGAGTGAGTACCAGAACGGGCAGAACCAGTGGGGAACAAAGAAAAGCCCAGAGGCAGAAACCTACATAGCGCTTAGTAAGAACTATGCAGCAGTGATTAAGCAGCTTACGGAATTAGTACCAGCTGCGAAACGAAAGACAAGCAGGCTGGCGGCTTTGCGGGAAGAGTAAGCAATATTGCCGCCTTATCGAAATTATATCTATGAGTACCATGCAAAGATTACAAGCGGCGAAATCATAGCGGGAAAATGGATAAAGAAAATATACGAAATCATTATAAACGAGCTGCAAAAGCAGGAGTATTTTTTTAATGCAAAGGCTGCGAATAAGGCTATACGGTTCATAGAGAACTTTTGCCACCACAGCAAGGGGCGTAATGATTTAATCAAGTTGGAGCTATGGCAGAAAGCCATAGTTTCTGTTATTTTTGGCATACAGGACGCAGAAAAAATACGTATTTTCCGTGAAATTTTTATTGTAATTGGCAGAAAAAATGGAAAAAGTTTATTTGCATCTGCGATTATTGCATACATGGCGTACTTAGAGCCGGAGTACGGACAAGAAATATACTGCTTAGCGCCAAAATTAGACCAAGCAGCGCTGGTGTATGACGGATTTTATCAAATGGTACAGGCAGAGGACGAGTTAGCGGAGCTGGCAAAGAAACGGCGCAGCGATATTTATATTGCGGAGAGCAACACGGTAATAAAACCGATTGCTTTTAATGCCAAGAAGTCAGACGGATTTAACCCGCAGCTTGTGGTATGTGATGAAATGGCAGCATGGAGCGGGGACGCTGGACTAAAGCAGTATGAGGTTATGAAATCCGCGTTAGGCGCACGTACGCAACCTATGATATTGAGCATAAGCACTGCCGGATATATCAACGACAGTATTTATGATGAACTAATGAAACGTAGCACAAGTTTCTTGAAAGGAAACAGCAAAGAGCGCAGGCTATTACCATTCCTTTACATGATTGATGATGTGGAGAAGTGGAACGACATAGACGAACTGAAAAAGGCTAACCCTAACATGGGCGTATCCGTAAAAGAAAGTTTCTTTATGGACGAGATAGCCGTAGCAGAGGGCAGCTTAAGTAAAAAAGCAGAGTTCCTTACAAAGTATTGCAATATCAAGCAGAACAGCTCTATTGCATGGCTGGAATATCAGACAGTAGAGAACGCCGGAGTAGAAAAGACCTTAGAGGACTTTAGGGACTGCTACGCAGTGGGCGGTATTGACTTAAGCCAGACAACGGACTTAACGGCAGCCAGTGTGGTTATTCAGAAAGACGGCACACTGTATGCGTTTACGCAGTTCTTTATGCCACGGGGCAGGCTGGAATACTTACAGGCTACGGACGGCGTGCCGTATGACATATTTGTTAAAAAGGGGCTGATAACCTTAAGCGGCGAGAATTACGTAGACTACCACGACGTTTACGGCTGGTTTACTATGTTACTGGAAGATTACGGAATACGACCTTTAAAAATCGGCTACGACAGATACAGCGCCCAGTACCTTATTACTGATATGGCAAATTATGGTTTCCACATGGACGACGTTTACCAAGGCGAAAACCTTACACCAGTTATAAGGGAGTTTGAGGGCATCATAAAAGACGGCGATTTTAAGATAGCCGACAACAATTTACTAAAGACACATTTCTTAAATGTTGCGCTTAAGCACAACATGGAAACAAGAAAATTCAGACCTATAAAAATCGAGCAGCGGGCGCATATCGACGGCTTTGTATCTGTCATAGATGCAATGACCGTGCGGCAGAAATACTGGGAAGAGTGCGGCGAGCTGCTTAAAAATGCCGCATAGAAAGGAGAGTAAACGGCATGAAATTTTTAGATTATCTTTTTCATGGTAAAGAGCTGCGATATATCGACAGCTATTTTAAAATGCTGAACGGATACAGCCCGACGTTTACCAGTTATAACGGCGGCGTATATGAAATGGATTTAACCAGAACGGCAGTAAACAGCTTTGCGACACATTGCAGTAAACTTAAGCCGGAGATTGAGGGCAGCGCCCTTAAGTCACTGGAAAAGACACTACAGCATAAGCCCAACTATTTTATGGACACAACAAAATTTATTAAGCGTCTGGCAACGTATGTAGCGGTGGAACACACCGCTTTTATTATACCTATCGAGGACGAGTACGGGCGGCTTTGTGGCTGGTATCCATTGAGGGCGCAACGCTGCGAAGTCGTAGAGGCAGCAGGGCAGGTGTATTTACGGTATCTGTTTGCAAATGGCGAGCATGGAGCTATAGAGTTTGAACGTGTAGGCATTATGACAGATTTTGAATACACAGACGACCTTTTCGGAGAGGACAACAGAACACTTAAGCCAACAATGCAGCTGATACATACGCAAAACGAGGGAATTATAAACGCTGTCAAAAATTCTGCAAATATCCGCTTTCTGGCAAAGGTGGCAAATATACTGAAACCAGAGGACATAAAGAAAGAGCGACAGCGTTTTACCGAGGATAACTTAAGCGCCGACAACGATAGCGGCATGATAATTTATGATAACAAGTTTAGTGAGCTGAAACAGGTAGAGAGCAAACCATACACGCCAAACGCATTGCAGATGCAGAATATACAGGAAAATGTATGCACGCATTTTGGTACAAACATGGATATTTTACAAAATAAATTTGATGAAAATACGTGGAATGCTTACTACGAGGGGAAAATAGAACCGTTTGCAATACAGCTATCGCTTGTTATGACAAATATGAGTTTTACCGAGAGAGAAAGAGCTTGCGGTAATGCTATTTTCTTTTCAGCAAACCGCCTGCAATATGCCAGCAACGCAACAAAGCTAAGCGTAAGCACGCAGCTTTTTGACCGTGCATTACTAAACAGAAACGGCGTTATGGATATATGGAACATGGCACACGTTGAGGACGGGGAAAAGTATTATATCCGCAAAGAGTATACCGAGGTAAGCGAACTGCAAAACAGTAATGGAAAGCCACAGATAATTATACAGCAAGCGCCCATAGCAACAGGGCAGCAGGCAGAGCCGCAGCAGACACCGCCAGCGGCAGCAGGCGAACCAGCAGGCGGGCTGGGAGAGAAAGAGGGTGTAAATAATGCCGATTAAGAAAGAGCGGGAATATAGGGCGCTGGCAGCGCCATTGACAGCGCAGAGTGCAACGAAATTGATACAGACGGAGTATTACGTGGAGGGTTACGCCACTACGTTTGATGCGCCGTATTTGCTGTATGAATTTGAGGACGGCACAAAGATTTACGAAAGAATAGACGCACACGCTTTAGACAGCGCAGACATGAGCGACGTTATCATGCAGTACGACCATGAGGGCAGGGTATTTGCCAGACAGTCAAACAAGACGCTGATTTTACAGCCGGACTATAAAGGGCTTAAGGTGGCGGCTGATTTAGGCAAGACAGATTTAGCCCGTGGGCTATACCAAGACATAGAGGCAGGCATGATAAATAAAATGTCGTGGGCTTTTAGCGTAGCAGAGGAAAGCTACGACAGAGAAACACACACAAGGACGATTTTGAAAATCAAGAAAGTTTATGATGTATCAGCCGTGAGCATTCCAGCAAACGGCGATACTGAAATAAGCGCCCGTGCTTTTGCGAGTAGGAGTTACGAGCAGGAGCGGCAGGAGTTGCTTAAGAGGCGGGCAGCAATACTAAAGATTAGAGCGAGCTTATAAAATCCAAGACAAGAAAGGAAACATAACAATGAGATTAAAAGAAATCGAGGAAAGATTAGCACAGATTAAGGCAGAGCTTACCACAAGAGCGGCAGAGCTGAAAGAAGAGGAAATTACAGCACTTGAAAAAGAAGTAACTGCATTGCAGGAAGAAAGAGCGGCGATTACAGCGGCAGCAGAAAAGCGCAGCGCCTTACTTGCGAGAATTGCAGCAGGCGAGAATGTAGACGACGGAAACGGCGGCGAGGGACAGCAGAGAGTGCTTAGAAATTTCAAGGGCGCAGCAGGAGAGGGCGATAACGACGACAAGTACGGCAGTATGGAATACCGAAAAGCATTTATGAAATACGTGTGCAGAGGCGAGGCGCTGCCGAAAGAGTACAGAGCAGATGCAGTAAGCAAAAGCACGGACGTAGGCGCAGTTATTCCTACCACAGTGCTTAACCAGATTGTAGAGAAACTGGAAAGCACAGGAATGATTTTAGCCCTTGTAACCAGAACTGCATACAAGGGCGGCGTTTCTATCCCCGTATCTACTGTAAAGCCTACTGCAACATGGGTAAATGAGGGAGCAGGCAGCGACAAGCAGAAAAAGAATATTGCAAAAGACGGAATGATTACTTTTGCATACCATAAGCTGCGCTGTGCAGTAGCCGTATCTCTGGAAGTAGATACAATGGCAATCAGCGCTTTTGAAACACTGCTTATTAACAATATTGTTGAGGCAATGACAAAAGCGTTAGAGCAGGCAATCATTGACGGAAACGGAACAGGAAAACCGAAAGGAATTTTAGCAGAGACACCAGCCGACGGGCAGACAATCGAGAGCGCCGCACCGTCTTACAGTGATTTGATTAAGGCAGAGGGTGCTTTACCTATGGCTTATGAAAATGGCGCTGTGTGGTGCATGAGTAAAAAGACCTTTATGGAGTATGTAGGCATGACAGATAAGAACGGGCAGCCTATCGCAAAAGTGAACTATGGAACATCTGGAAAGCCGGAGAGAACGCTTTTAGGCAGAACAGTTGTACTTTGCGATTACGTAGCAAGCTACAGCGCAGCACTTGCGAAAGATACAATTTTTGCATTCCTTTTCAATTTCAAGGACTACGTGCTTAATACAAACTACTCTATGGGCGTAAAGAAGTATGAGGACAACGACACAGACGACCAGATTACAAAGGGCATTATGCTTGTAGACGGCAAGGTAGTAGACAAAAACAGCCTTGTAGTTGTAAAGAAAATCGAGGCAGTGTAATTAACAAGGCAGCTGGTGTATAAACACTGGCTGCCAGAAAGCGAGGTAGACCATGAAAGGGTATTTAGACGCTAAAGAACTGGAAAGATACAAGAAAGAAGATTTGCAGGAACTGGCAAAGCAGCTGGGTGTAGATGCAGAGGGAACAAAGAAAGAAATTGCTACACGCTGCGCAGCGGTTGAGGTAGACATACCGGACGAAAGCGAGCTTACAGAAGAGGATAAAAGAGCAGCAGCCGAGGCAGCAGCAGAGGCGGCAGCTAAAGCCGAAGAGGAAAAGGCGGCAGCCGAGGCAGCAGCGAAAGCCGAAGAGGAAAAGGCGGCAGCAGAGGCGGCAGCTAAAGCCGAGGAAGAAAAGAAAGTAGCAAGGCTGGTAAAAGTGAAAGTAAAGCGCCGTTTCCGTGATATGGAATTAAACCAGATTAAGGATGCTGGGGACGCTTACACCGTAAGCAGAGAACGTGCAGCAGTTCTGGAAGAGGCAGGCGTAGCAGCAGTAATAGAAGAGTAAGAAAGAGGGTGCAGGCTGTGGCAGCAGATACCACAACATTAACCGAGAAAATGCGGGCGGCGCTGCGTATCAGCAGCACCAGTGAGAAAATCACAGAGGAAATAAACGACTGTATAGCCGCCTGCAAAATGGATTTGCAGGACGTAGGCGTAAAGAAACTGGACGAAACAGACGCACTGATTATTAGGGCAATTACCTTATACTGCAAGGCAGAGTTTGGCTATTCTGATAAATCAGAGCAGTTTTGGAAGTCTTACGAGTGTTTGAAAACTCATTTAAGCCTATCCAGCGAATACACAGGCGGCGAAACGCCGGACAGTACAGACGACGAGGTAAACGAGGAAGATATTAAGAACTTATTCGGATAGGAGAAACAGACAGAATGGCGATTAAAAGAGTAACTTATAATACGCTGTCTTATCTGGTAGCGGAAATTAAAGACCGCTACGCAGAGAAAAGCGCCATAGGAGCGCTGGGGGGGGCTTGATAAGGTAGCGGTAGAAAATCTGGCAGACGATTTGAAAAACCTTATAAACGGCAAGGCAAATACAGCCACCACGCTTGCGGGTTACGGCATCACAGACGGAATGACAGCGACGGAGATAGCAAGCGCTATTTCCACGGCGATTGCTGGAACAGACCACTTAAGCCGTGTAATGGTAGACAGTACGGCAGATATTAACGTAGCGGCAGACGGTGCAGAAAAGAAAATCTACATGGTAAAGAATACCGACGGAGAGGCAGGAAACCTTTACAGTGAGTACATGGTAATTGACGGAAAGCTGGAAAAGGTAGGCGACTGGAAAGTAGACTTAAGCAGCTATGCCAAGACCACAGAAGTAACGGCAGCCATTGCAAATGCGCTGACAGCATACGCCAAGACCGCAGACGTTACTAAGGCAATCAATGCAGCAGTAGCGGGACTTATTCAGCTGGACGACTTAAGCGTAGCGTCTACGGGGGCAGGCAATGTAGTAACGGGGCTTGCGTATGACAACAAGACAGGAAAATTTACAGTAACCAAAGGACTTACTGCACTTACAGAGGCAGACTTTACAGAGATTACGCAGCAGGAAGTAAAAGCCATGTTTGCGTAAGTGAGGTGCTGGTATGAGGTGGTTTAGCCTTGCCAGCTTAAAGGCGCTGGTATCAGAGATAACAGCCAGAGAAAACAGCAATATGCAGGCTGTAAATGATACGTTTTCAGAAGTCTACGACAATATGGAAACGCTGGACGGGCGCATAGATGCTTTAGAGCATAAAACCGACGCTGCATATCTGGGTAACTGTTATTGCGGTAGCGTCTATTTGGGCTATGTGTCCGAAACGGACACCTAAAGGAGTGGTAAAAATGGACTGGATAGACGAGATAACGCTAATAAGCGAGGTAAGCGGAGAAAACAGGGTAAATAAAAACGGCTTTGCAGTAAAGCCGGAAGAAAGCCACCGCACTGTATTCTGCAACAAAAAATCAGTAGGGTACAGTGAATATTTTAAGAGCCAGCAGACAGGAAAACTGGTAGAGGCAAAGTACGAGGTACACAAGGCAGATTATGGCGGCGAGGACGTAGTAGAAGTAAACGGGCGGCGCTATTTTGTACTTAAGACCTACGATACAGGAACAGACACCATAGAGCTTACGCTTACAGATTTACGCCACAGAAACGAGGTGTAAGCATGGGAGAGTTTAACACAGTCGGGCTGGAAGATATTATAGACGCTTTCAGCCGGAGAGAGGCGGCTACAGTTGAGGCAGTCCCCAAAATGCTTAAAGCTGGTGCTGATGTGCTGATAGAGGCACAGAGAGCAGAGGCACAGGCAATGGGACTGAATGAAACGGGCGGTTTTATCAATTCCATAAAAGCTACGGACGTAAAGGGCGACGATACGGAGAAATACGTAGAGATATACCCACAGGGACGGGCAAAGCATGGAAACGACAGAAAAGGAGATAAAAGCAAGGTGCGCTATGCAACAATCGGCTTTGTGGCAGAGTACGGCACAAGTAGCCACGCTGCACGCCCTTATATGACAGTGGCAAACGAAAAGGCGCACGAAAAGGTAGTAGAGGCACAGCGCAGTATATGGGAGAGTGAAACAGGCGAATGAGTATACAGGAGATTTTAGAAAGCGCAGGGTTGCCAGCCCAGAGAGGCGTTTACACTGGACGGGATAAGCCAGACGCATATTATACGTTTCTACGGCTGCTGGGTACGCCTGCGGTAAATGCAGACGACGAAGAGAAAGAGCGCAGGGAAATGTATAGAGTTACGCTTTTCCATAAGGGCGATTTTGAGGCGCAGCTTGATAAGACAAAAGAGGTATTGAAAGCAGCAGGCGTTTATATCAACAGCATAGACGCAGAAAGCTACGAAACAGAAACGGGGTACTGGTTAGTGCCTATCACAGTCGAGATTTTGAAAGAGGAGTGATTAAACAATGACACTGGGACTGAAAGATTTATATTACGCCGTATGCACAGAGGCAGACGGAGCAGAGAGCTACGGGACACCTAAGAAAATGGCAGAGGCAATGAGCGCCGATTTATCCGTAAAGACAGCAGACGGCAGCTTGTATGCAGACGACACATTAAGCGAGAGCGTCACGGAGTTTGCAAGCGGAACGCTTAAGCTGGGAATTAAAGACCTTACGCCGGAAGTGCTGGCAGAGCTGCTGGGGCAGGCAGTAGATAAGAACAGCGTAGTATGGGCGGGAAAAGAGGACGAGCCGCCGTATGTTGCTGTAGGGTTCAGAGCTAAGAAAACGGGTGGTAAATACCGTTACGTATGGCTGCTTAAAGCAAAATTTAAAGTACCGTCTGAAAAGTACGAAACAAAGGGCGAGAGTATCAAGTTTAACACGCCGGACATTGAGGCATCTTTTACAACAAGAAAGAAAGATAACTTGTGGAAAGCAGACTTTGTGGGAACAGAGGAAAGCGCAGCGGCTAAAACGTGGTTTACAGCAGTGCCGGAAAAGGCAGCAGCAATGGAAAGTGTATAAAACAGGAAAGGAGAGAGGCGTAGCATGGGCTGCGCCTTAATTTTATATCATGGGAGCATTAAAGAGCGGGGCTTTTCCCGTAGAGCTGAACGGCAAAGAATATGGTTTACTTTTTTCACTGAACGCATTAGACGAAGTGCAGGAAAAGTTTGGGGGCTACGACAAATTAAGTGAGGTATTCAATAAAGATAACCCAAACCTTTTTAAAGATACAAGGTGGTTACTTACGCTGCTTATTAACGAGGCACTTTTAGCAGAGGACGAAAACGCCCAGCTGCTTGAAGAGAAGAGGGTAGGCAGACTGATACACGCAGGAAATTTGCAGGAAGTACAGAACGCTATTTTTAAATCGTTCTACAGAGGAACTGCGGGAGACAACAGCGACACAGAGAACGAAAACGACGGAGAAGAAACAGCAGAAGAGGGAAACAGGGCAGCCGTGCAGGAAAATTAGATACTGCACGGCTTTTGTATATTGCAGTAGTGCTTTTGAGATACAGGGAACGTGAGGCATGGAGAAAAACACCATACCAGATAACGACACTGTTTAAATATCACAAGGAATATAACCCGCACATTTTCCGACAGGAACAGGCGGGAACATCAGCAGCTACAGAAAACATGGACGATATAGACATAGCGTTAGGGGGCTTTTAATTATGGCAGATAAGACGCAGAACGTCAAAACAAGGTTAAGTTTTGACGGAGAGGCAGAGTATAAAGCAGCCTGCAAGGAAATTAACAGCACCCTTAAAGTGCTTAATTCTGAAATGAAACTCGTAACGGCTGAATATAAGGACAATGCAAGCAGCGTAGATGCGCTGAAAGCAAAGCAGGCGGTACTACAGAAAACATACGACGAGCAGGCAAAAAAGGTAAAAGAAACCGAGGCGGCTTTAGAAAAATGTCGCAAGGCAACAGGAGACAATAGCGAAGAAAGTAAAAAACTTGAAACCCAGTTAAATTACCAGAAAGCAGCGCTTGTAAAGACAGAGCAGGAATTAGGCAAAACGACTGACGAAATGGAAAAAGCAGAAAAAGCCGCTGACGAAATGGGAAAGGAAATAAAAGACAGCGGGGAACAGGCAGACGACGCAAAGGGAAAATTTTCTGGATTTACAAGCGTGCTAAGCGGAATGGGTACAGCGCTTAAAGCAGCAGCAGCGGCGACGGCGGCAGCAGTTGCGGGAGCGGCAACAGCCATAGGAGCGCTTACCACAAAAGCGATAGAGGGATACGCAGCACAGGAACAGCTTGTAGGCGGTGTAGAAACTCTTTTCAAAACGTCGTCTGATACGGTTGTTGGTTATGCAAACGACGCATATAAAACAGCCGGAATGTCTGCAAATGAGTACATGGAAACAGTTACCAGCTTTTCAGCGTCGCTGCTTGCCAGTATGAATAATGACACGGCAGCGGCAGCAGAAAAGGCAAACGTGGCAATTACGGATATGTCAGACAATGCAAATAAAATGGGTACTGATATATCGCTTATACAGAACGCCTATAACGGTTTTGCAAAGCAGAATTATACCATGCTGGATAACTTAAAACTGGGATATGGCGGTACAAAAGAGGAAATGCAGCGACTGCTTGACGATGCAAGCAAGCTATCCGGCATTAAGTATGATATTTCATCATATTCAGACGTTGTAGACGCTATTCACGTCGTACAGACGGAAATGGGCATAACAGGGACAACGGCAAAAGAGGCAAGTACAACAATAGAGGGTTCGGTTAGTTCTATGAGTTCAGCGTGGGACAACTGGGTAGCTGGAATGGCAGACAGCGAGGCGAATTTCTCACAGCTTACAAGCAATCTGGTAGACAGTATTGTAACAGTGGTAGGGAATATAGCACCGAGGGTAATAGAAACAGTGCCGAGGCTGGTAAGCGGACTGGGAGAAATCGTAGAGCAGCTTGCAACGTATATACCACAGGTTATACAGGAGTTATTACCGCCTTTAATGAGCGGCGTACAGGACTTGCTTAATACGCTGGTTGGAATGCTGCCGGAAATGATAAGCATAATCGGGCAGATTATACCGACAATCATAGATACGCTGCTTACTATATTACCGCAGCTTTTAGAGGCAGGCGTACAGATTATTACGGAATTGGCGCAAGGTATCGCACAAGCGTTACCTACATTGCTGCCAACAATCGTAACGGTGGTTACGAACATTGTAACCATGCTGATAGAAAATATACCGTTGCTGATTACAGCAGCATTACAGCTGCTTACGGGGCTGGCACAGGGGCTGGTAGCAGCGCTGCCTGTACTGATTGAGGCACTGCCGGAAATCATAACGGCTATCATAAATGCACTGGTTGAGGGCATACCGCTTATTATTGAAAGTGCGGGCGATATTATAGTTGCATTGATTGACGGCATCATAGATGCAATACCGCTTTTAATCGCAGCCATACCGCAGATTATAGCAGCCATTGTAACAGGACTGATTACGGGGCTGCCTAAGATTTTGACGGCGGCAGGCAAGCTGGTAACGACAATCATAAATAAAATAAAAGAGCTACCTACTCTGATACCGCAGGCAATCGCTGCGGGCGTTGAGAAAATAGCAGAGTGGGGCGCAAATATGCAGGAAAAAGGCGGCACAGTTATAACAGGTTTTGTAACGAAAGTTATAGATATTGTTAAGGAGTTGCCTGCTAAAATCTGGAACAGTATAGTAAGCGCAGTAACCAGAGTGGCTACGTGGGGTAACAATATGCTTACGAAAGCCAAAGAGGTAATGAACGCCATGGTAACAGGCGTTATTACGATTGTTAAGGAACTGCCGCAGAAAATCTGGAACAGCATAGTAGGGGCAGTAACCAGAGTGGCTACGTGGGGTAACAATATGCTTACGAAAGCCAAAGAGG